>Ga0207879_100136_pt1 | contig 71346 bp, 74 predicted proteins | sample LinPmetageLP24_FD_184045 | JGI IMG/M metagenome (GOLD analysis project Ga0207879, IMG submission 184045) | Marine viral communities from the Pacific Ocean - LP-24 (SPAdes) | ecosystem: Environmental > Aquatic > Marine > Oceanic | place: Pacific Ocean | collected 2009-08-30 | reverse complement strand
ACTCTATTTAACGACCAGACGGCAAACTGGCTGCTGTTTTCGGCAGGTTTGGTCGCTGCTTTCCGCAGCCGACTTGCCAAAATCTCGCGCTGCCCTAGCCGCTCGCGTACCCCATGGCCAAGGCGGCACGGCGGTGGGGACCCCTAACCGACCTGCTGCAGGAACATCAAAAAAAGCGAGTGGGTCAAGTCATCATTCAGAGAACCGCTTCTCTCATCCTCGTTCAACACTTTCTGAGGAGGGGAGCAGAAAACGGCTGCCCTCCATCTCCTCGTGACTCAGGATGGCAGTCCTCATATGTCTTCCCTCCCTCCCCCCCTCTCTTCTCCATCTTCTTTTCCTCCAAACCTCTCAACCATCGCTTTCCCTCGCTCCCCCGCTCCCCTCCCCCTCCGCTGCCATTACTTGGTCAGCAGGCTCCTCCTTCACATCTTTGGCCTTAATTCTTTGCTTTTAATTGTCATCGCCGTCGTCCCCTTCGGTTGATCCAGTCGCTATGCGTCGTCGCCAACAACCAACACCAAGCCCTCCCTCCTCCTCCGATAGCGATGGATCAGACATCGAGAGCTGCTTTGATACAGGGGATGAGCAAGAGGAGACTGACGTCGATACCGAGCCGACGGACGTTGATACCGATGTCGACGGAGACGACGAGGCAGACCTGCTAGATCTGGAGTGGCTCGCTCGTAAGGAGGATCATGCTGGCACCGTGCCGATGGACGTTGATACCGATGTTGACAGAGATGACGAGGCAGATCTGGCGTGGATCGCTGGAGAGGAGAACGCCCACCCGCCAGAGTATTACCTCGACCAAGAGGACAACTCCGACGAATCCGAGGATGAAGATGAGGACTACAGCGATGGTAGTCTCCTCCTCCTCGACATGATCGAGGGACAGTTCCATCGGTGTGTACCCTATTCCCTATTTGCATGCCGTCTTCTGCTACCGAATCGCTGATCTGACTTTCTAGGTACTGCAAATATGTACGAAAGGATCCTGCCCGGATGATACAGGCCATCTCTCGCCGTACCCTCAAGGCCTTCTTCGAATGGATATTGAATCAACGTCAAGGGAAGGGTGGGAGGAGGCTTGCCGGCATCAAGTCTGCCAGCACGCTCGGGACATACTGGAAGGTCTTCCGGCTCGTGTACGAACGAGCGAATGGAGAGAAGATCGAGGGGAAGATGAACCGTCACATGCATCGGGTGAGTAGCGTGTCCTGTCTACCCGCTCAATCTAGTCCGAATCATCGTAGATGAGAGCTAATGAAACATTTGTCGCAGGTCCTCAGGAAGCTGGCGAAGAAGTACCGCCTGTCGACGAAGAAGCGCGATAACGTCGCGATGTATATCGAGGATCTCGCAGGCGTCCTGCAGACCAACTTGACCACGACGAAGCAGAGGTACACACATGGCCGGCAGCGGATCCAAACTAGCCTCTTCTGCCAGCTAGCTATATTCTCCGCAAACCGACCTTCATCGCTCCTAAAGCTCCGCTATGGTGACATCGCGGTGAACCTGCTCCGGGACCCCAGTGGCGGGCCCCATCGGATCCTGATCGAGTTCACGTGCGAGTTCACGAAGAAGTATCTCGGCACAAAAGATGCGTAAGTTTGACCTTGGACCTTTTCTCGTCCCCCCGATCCCCCTTCCCCTCTCATTCTAGCCGAGACATGCGACTTACATAGAAGCTAGGAATACGTTTGTACTTCCCGAGATTATCTTTGATCCGTCCCTGATCCTCAGTCCGCACGTCGCCCTCCTGGGCCTCATCTTTGCCGACAATGCGTTCTTGGCCCCGAGTCTCACATCGGCCGAGAGGATCAGCGAGCTGGATATCCCGCCTGGTTATGAGCAGCTGCCCTTGCGTCTAAAGCCGGAGATGGCTGATATCCCCGTCCTCCGCAAGTCTATCAGGACGCCGTATGGCTGGGAGATCTCCCCCGACCAGCCACTGCCATACACGACTCTCTTGAAGTGGATGAAGCGGCTCGGCGTGCTCACCGGGTTCCCGCAGATCACGCGTCCGTACTGCCTCCGATACGGTGCAGGCAACGCCTTCAACCAGAGCGGTGCGTATCATGCGGCCCCCTTCTCGCAACCCCGCCCCTATCCGCAGTGCGATATGCTAACCGTAGACTGACAGGTGACGTGAGCGACGCGCTCCAGAACATGATGATGCAACACGCCAAGGTTGACACCTTCATCAAGCACTACCTCCGGCGGACGGTCACCGCTGACACGCGAGCGATCGTCTCCGGCTACGAACCTCAGCGCGACCTGATGCGGGCGGCCTGTCGGATGACTCGCTGGATCGATCCTGACCGGCCGCAAGAACTCACGCCCGAGGAATCCCTGTCCGTTAACAAGGATCCCGTCGTCCGCCGCCTCGTTGCGGAGCGGGAGAAGTGGAAGCGCCGCTTCCAGGGCACGGCGACTCAGCAGCCCGGGTACCGGATCATCGGCCGCGCGATCTTCAACACCAGGCAGCGGCTGAGAGCTGCGCTCCTCAAGTACGTTCAAGAGCGCTGGGATCTGGAACACCCGGTCGACGAGATCGAGCGGCAGCTCTCTGGGCTCAAGCTCAGCCAGGACGTGAAGACCACCTTGGACCAGAACGATGAGATGCCCCCGCTCCAGAAGCGCTTGGCTGAGACGGTGATGACGCTCCCGGGCACGACTATCGAAGAAGAGTTCCACCGCCGCAATGCGGCTATCGATGCAGTCGCTGCCTACTGCCACTTCCAGGAGGGGGGAGCTGCTGCCCTACCACGCAAAAGGTCGTCTACGCGACGGACGAGTCCAATGCCGTCGAAGGAGACCAGCCCCCAGCTGGCAGCCGCCGAGGCCGAGAAGCAAGCGTTGAGTAACGCTATGTTGTTGGTGTTTACAGAGAAGAGAACCACCACCTGCTTCCTCTGCTTAGGGGAGCAGAGCTTACCGTTCGAAAAGCGTACCTACAAGTTTGCCAGTCCGGGAGACTTGACAAAGCACTTCAAGCGGAAGCATCTGGCCCACATCAAAGAAGGGGATCGGCTCCAGTGCAAAGTCTGTCGGATGGGGCTGCAGCACAAGCAGCATCTCCAGAATCACGCAGAGAGCATCCACGGGACCGTTTCCTAGTACTTTAATGATACACCAAGAGCGCATGGTCAAAGAGCTTGCGTTTGCCCCCGTCTTTTCTTTCCTTCTCTGCCCTTTCTAAGTTCCATGCTATTCTCACGGCATGTTTCTGAAGGAAACAAACTCATAGCCAGTTATGCGTTTGCAGGGTTGCTTGCTTGTTCCGAGCAACTTCCTTCAGGGCGAGACCAAATTAGGCGAGGCCCTAGCCGCTGTGTGAGAATGGAAGACTGTTTTAAGGGGGAGTCAGTTTGTAGGCCACTGATATAGCTCGTAGACTTTATTTTGCTCGAAGTGAGCTTAAGACAATACCCAGATTGATTCAAGGCTATGAAGGGCGTCGTATGCCAGTGCCTGCCGGGCTTCCACGTTTTCACTATATGCTCTTGATTTGGCTTGATAGTTGCCATATCCTGGACCAGCGAAATCGCCACGAGCAAGATATGTCACGATAGGAGAGATCGATTGGGATGGGATGATGTAGCTGTCATTTCTTATACATGTAATGCAGGTGGCCAAATTTGTGCACCTTCTAAGTCGAGGGGATACGTGAGACCCTGAACAGAGAGAACTAGGCTGGTTTTTAGAAGCCACGTAATCGAGATGTGTTACTCCACTTTAACAGACCATTCTAAACTTAAAATTTTCTTGAGATGCACCCCTGCTTTGCCGTTAATGTTTTGCGCAGGAATTCTTCGATCCGCCCCTTCTCTTCCCACCAACAGCCATTGGACTTTTAGAGCCCTGTAGGCATTCTCCAACTTGATCTCTGTTCAAAAGCTTGTTCCTCTTCAGTCATTACTTTAACAAGTAGCTCCAACGATAGCGCCTGCCAATGAGGAAGTAATCCAGACACCCGTGAGAACCCCGAGCTTAGGGGGACAGAAACTACGCCGGTTAGCAATATAGACCAAGTAGGTGCATGAATGCGTACTCTTCCGAACTAAGACCAATATATCCTCCCCAAAAGAGCCACTGTGCAATCCAAAGAAGGATGACCGGGGCCGCATATACTTGTATAGATGTTTGCTGGGCAACCCGGGTATTTTGGACTTTGATAGAGAAAGTGCCATACACCACGTAATCTCCTCCCTCACTACTCATCAACAGTGTTTCTTCTGAGCCCCTACTCTTGTCTAACTTGCGTATTGTGCGGGTTAAGTGACCGAGCGCCGGGCCAATGATAATAAACCACATGAATGCTCCGCCATACATGACCCTGGCCAGTCCTCCTCTCTCCACTCCTTCCATACTTCTAAGGAAGAAGTCATATTTCCAACCATAATTTACGGTCATGACCATATAATATGATGATAAAAACTGGAGGATCATTTCCGCAAATAAAGTAGATGCTGCCGCGGAGATGTCCGTTGCTTCGAAGGGATGTACACCAATCAGCAATATTGGTAGCCAAGCAAGCCGAGGTATTGAGCACCAGAGAAGCATTAATTGAATAGCGGGTACATCCTCATAACCAGGAGTATTCTGGACAAGACACGCATTGATCAAGTTTGCAAGGAGTTGAATTGTGGCGATGAAAGCCCCCTTGAAGAACCAACATCCCGTGTGCGATGGAACGCCGCCTGCGATTCGACGTATGCCTCTTCTCCGGCTGAGAACTACGGTAAGGAACGTAGCTATATTGACTAGAGCAAAGCTTCCAAATTTCCACTCATTAGAGGCACATGGTTCCCTTGTCTGGATTGGTGCCACGTGGGGGGACATGGGTACTCTTTGAATCGTTGGATGGTGTAAGAGTCCACCGCCATGGGATCATCTCGAGAAGGGTCGGGGTGGCTAATTGACGCCAATTATCTGGCAGACCATGCCAGTCCTGCACATCTCCACAAAGATCGTGGAGCAATTGTATGTAGTCTACCCGGGTCTCAAATCTCTGGCAGGAACGGCAGGAATCGTAGCTGATGTCGTGGCAGAAACAGGCTCAGTGAACGCTACTTGCTGTCGTTTGGATCGGTTTTTGGGATTCAAAAACGATGTTGTTCCCCCGTGCGGGGAGAACTGCGATAGAAGGGGCAGAAAGCTCCGAGAAACTTGGTCGTTCAGAAGAGAGATACGTTTAGCATAAGCTCAATCAAAACAGAGATGATTTGAGACTCCATAGAGACCCCCTTTTAAAAGAACAACACCCACAGACTGCCCGGACAAGGAATGGGAACTCTGCGATACCCGACCAGGAAATGGTAGACGATGGAAGCGCCGATGATTCTGACAACTGGTATGAGCGACGCCACCGACTCTAAACATAATGACCAGCAACACTCGCGGAAACGGGTCGGGCGGACGAACGACAGGGGCAGACGATGATATGGAAGGCCATCCCACGCCTCCCGGTGTTGTTTCATGTCAAGATGCTGCAGTAGCCTCGTCCAGCAGGACGAAGGAGAGCGAGAGATGGCCATCCATGGATACTTTACGCTAAAAACTGTCGTGTCGAAAGTCGTGTACTGACTGACATTTCCCTCAAGATTTGCTGCCTCTTCCTCGGCACGGGGGACGAGACAAGACAGTACCCCTGGCTGCGAACACCCTGAATCAGCAACATTGAGAACCGAAATGACGAATTTGCAATTGTTTGCGGTATGGACATGTAATAGATTATTGGCTGATCACTTTCTTGGCGAGAACGCCTCAAGACTCATCCGGAGGCATCTCCGGAGCACCACGATGAGCAGCCACAACACGGCACCATTTTAACATGTGGAACTAAAACTTTACAGGCTACGAAAGCCATATTTATGGGAGACGGAGCTAGAACTATTTCACAAAGCAAGGGGGGGAGCCTCGGAAGCGGGGGCGAAAGCCTGGGTGGAGGGTTGTGTGAGTAGGGACGCAGGCTCTCCTGACGGTTGGCGGATGCATAACATGGGGGATGCAAGAACATATGCTGCTCGAGTCTGTTTTGCTAGATTCAATTTTTTGGTTAGAGTTGGTGCTTACTTTGTTGGCACTACGGCGGTGGCGAAAGCACTTCAATTAACTCTCTCCTTTCCTTCCCTCTTATCTTTTGGAGCGCTTCAAATTGATGCCTTCATTTATCGGTTAATATTTAAGCAGGACGATATTGGCCTCTGAGGTACCAACGGGAAGCAAGACTATCCACAGTAAAAATCGAGGACTTGGGTTGAGAGCGTATCGTCTTTGTGGGAAACAATTGGATATATTTATTATACAATAAGTCGTGCGTTCTTTGACATCCCTTGTATCATCGTGTTGTACAATTTTCCCCTAGACTCTCAACACAAACATTTCCAAAACCAAAAAGTACCAAAGTCTAGCAATGGCTTCGCCGCACACGATGACCGCACCGAGACCCAAGGCGTCAATAAAGATCATCCAACGAACAGCATATCGGAGATCTTCCTTCAAAGCCGTCCTGATATCGCACCTCTTCGAGGCGGATGAGCTGAAGCGAGCCGCATAAATATATACCAAGTAGCATGGCGCATTCGATGATTTGAGGTGTCTGAAGGACGATGGCCATTCTCCGTTAAATATTCCTAGAAGTTGCGCAGGTTCCTAATCAACCGACAGTGCCCGCCGCAACCAATGTAGCTCTGTGTCCAGTCGGAGTCTTCGGAGTTCGTGATGATGGTAGATTCGCCGCATCCGCTTGTCGCTGCTGAAAGGATCACCTTGGAGTTCTTGCACCTTGAGACCACCAGTGAGCCGTTCCCAATGTTGATTGACAAGTATTTGAGCCTCTCTGCCATTCGCGATGAATTTCTCGAGCTTTACCTCCCGACTTCCTTTGCCAGGTTTTCTAGTGGCCACCGATTCTGGTTGAATTTGAGAGCTGGGAGGTGCTGTTGCTGATGGTTCAAAGATATGGTTCGGATGCCGCCATGATGTCCCCTCTAGCATGGCTTCATTACTATAATCACAACCACGGCTTTGCTAATAATGTCTCTATACTTATCAAGCATTCAATTACGGGTGTGAACGTCGATCCTCGGCACGCATTCAGCTCAACTTCTGACAGTTATCATTTCCTTTCGATCGACTGGTCAATACCTTGGGAACAGGTCTGCTGCACAGATAGCCAAATTCCTTACTACGGTACTGACGAGGAATGTAGAATCGCAATATCGTCAGTAAGGACTAGTTTGATGGTGTCATACGCTGTCGCGAAGCGTATTTGGAGCCCATTGGGTGTCGATGAGCGATTTCAATCAATGTACAGCTAGCATTTGTTTGAGCTCTCTGCCACCCATCCGAGTCGCTACGATCTCCAGTCATGTATGAATTCTCATGAGCTATTCCGAAACATAAAAGGCGTTAAGTCTGCCAAGTTGCCCATCCAATCATGTGTGAAAGTCTCTGTGAAGGAACTTGAAACAAAACGGCGTCTAGAATTTAACCAAGCTCGACATATCAGCCAATCGTTCTCACACCAACTCGACCATATTCTTACCGAACAAGTTTAGCCTCCCACTCACCATGAAAAGGGTAGATCGCGATCTCTTCGATTTTAAAAAGTATATCAAATAAAGGCATCCGAGGCTAGAGACTGTTCAACAGTCGCATTCCCTCCTGCACCGGCAGTCTTTACATCTTGATCAGCCCTCACCACTAATTTTTCTGGAATATAATGAAGCTAGCTATGAGAGCTGTTCAGTGTCCTATCAACCTTGTCGTTGGTAACGCATCCAGGAGCCAGAGGACTTTTGTGGCAATGACACTGGGTATGCTCCAGCTCCGAAGTTTTTCCCAAACCTTCCCCAGTCGTAGAGACGACAAGAAAGAGGTGTGACACCAGCGCCCATTGATGAATACTAGGAAATGCTGACACTTGGATCAAGGAACAGCCGCATTCTCAAGGTAGCTCCCCCGACCGGCAACCTTCTCTCCTACCATCAGCTACCCATCCCGCTGACGTCGCAATACCACGCAACACCCGAACACCACTAGCAAACCTCCAGGAGCGCGAGCCCGATTTCTACAAGAATATAGCTAGGACAGTCAAGATCAAGCATCTTTCGGAGCACTTCCAAGACTGCAGTAACGCACCATTGTATGAAGGCCCACAAGCTCTTCCACCAGAACTTGAGAGTTCCATTTTCCGATCCAGATTAGAGACCGTATGGGAAGGATTGATGACGCTTCCGATGAGCCAAGAGTGGGGTAAGGTACTTCAAAAATCGCAATCAGAATCGTGGCTTTCTATGATTGAGGAACATACTCCAAAGCATGTTAAATCAATCCTGGCGTCGCACCAGCCACCGAACATTGCTCAGCTCGAGTCCGTCGAATGGTCCCCCACCGCTGCTGCTGGGGTCTATGGATGGGTCTTGAAGCCGAAGGGGTTAGTAGGCCACTTCGACGATGAATGCTGTCTCTGGGTTGGCTCTGCCAGTATGTATGGTGGCGGCTTGATGAGCAGAAAAGAAAGTCTACTATCATCGTCGCGTTCGACACAGAACGAAGCACCAAACCTTGACATCAGAAACCTTCGTTTGAGTAACATAGAATCTGGGACGCGGATCTGGAGTTGTGGTGGAGGTTGACAACTGTATGTTGTGGTGGTTGAGGAAGAAAAGAGACGAGGCTGCAGCGGAGCTCAGATAGTGGGGCGCATATACATGCGCGCTGATCTGCCTTTGCACTGGAGGCTGACTCGGAGGTGGGCACTTCTTTCGAGGTGGTCTTTGTGAGGGATTTGGGCTCTGACGTTTCTGTTTCGTGGTATGACGGATCGGATAACTTAGTTAATTCAGTCAGTTCCTCATGCAGTTCGTCCCGTTGTAGGGTCTGCAAAAGTTGCCTTGAGATACCCATCTTTAAGATCTGCGATATATTCTATGAAGAAGGATGTGTTGTGTGCAGGGTTCGATTTTGGGGGGGGGGGGGAGGCGCATCGCAAAAACATGCGACAAGATAGGAAGTTGATATGCGCCTTTCTTCCATACTGCTTAGCTCCAGCTGGTGACGCAAATCGTTACAACACAAGCGGGATCCCATTGCGATTGGTCCGCGCGACAGGCCGTTCTCGGGATAGGTTCGAATAACTGTCGTCATAGATCCACGTTATCTCAACTGTTCTGTCATCTTGACTTAGGCTTGAAGCTTTGGATATTTCTGTACACCTTTCAACTTTATTCACATCCTCTTTCTCATATCGCAGCCTCACAAACGTTAGCTCCAGGGCTTATTATTTCGTATACTTATCACAGCAGGTGCAAAGAGCCTGCTAAAGATATCCTTCGACCTCATCTCCACCATCACGTCAGAGACCAGCAACCTGTGGAATTCATTAGCCTTGGCAGTCTTGAGTATCTCGTCCTCTAGGACTTTCTAATCAAAGATCGATCAACCCGCAATGATCCGCTTCGTTAGTATCAAGTTCTCTTCGCACTTGTACGGTATTAAGGTTATATCGCTGACCAGCGGCTACGACTAAATAGTCTAGACCCCTCAACGTACCGGTAATCACCCTCTTTCACAAGGCGAGCTCACCGGCATCCTTGCGGGTATACACTCTCCTCAAGAAAGCTTCTGCGATTGCGAGCGAGCATGCCACGGAAGATCAAGCTAGTGATCACTCGCATCTGACTCTTGCGCGCCGAGAGGAGTTCGAGCTCTACATCACCGAGGATCCACCAACTGCAGAACAGCTTAAGAGCATCCTCGAGTATATTGGACCGCAGAGAGCGAGTACTATTGTAATGGGGGCAAAGAATAAGGCAGACGCGATAAACAAGCTCAAGGAAAACACAGAGAACTTTCAGAAGCCTGTCGTATGTTACACTATCTCTCAATCCCTTCAAGCTCTATCGAACCGGGTTGCTGACTACTTTTATAGACGGTGGACTGGAAGAACGAAAAGGCAGTGGTTGGAGATGATATATCCGAGATCTTGAAGATGGTGGAAAAGAAGACGCACATGACCGACTGAGTATTTCGGCGGCGTCAACAGCAGGCGTTGGTGTTTCCGTGAGGGGAGATTCCTAAGGTACTATTCACCTGATGCTTCATTACATGCGGCTTCCGAGCTGTTGAGACAGAGGGCGCATCATATTTATTAGATAACGATTACTTATTTACAGCGGCTCCTTCCTCAGGTCGGTCCATTTACTTCCAGTTTCGAATCGCAAAGTCGACGCAAAATCTTTAGGACCCTTTGACACCTTCCCGTCACTGCCACTTGATACTTGACGTACTTGATGTATTTGATGTATCGTTGGGGAGAGACTGGATTTGCTATATTGGGAGGCGGTAAAGAACCCTGCTCATGCATGAAAGCTGTGTGGGGGCGGGGGCTCTCTATCTCGTCTTATCCGGCGGTCGTCTCACTTTCTTAGTTGTATATTTCTTGCTGGAATTGATATCTATGTCCGTCCGCCTTCATTTCCTCGTCCAAATCGGATCTCCCGAAAGACTATCGCCACTTGCGAACCGAAACCTCCTAGGAACTCGTTGCCTAGAGTATTTACGCCGACAACTGGGCATCTCTTTCAGCTCGTGGCGACCCGAACCCTTTCAACATGGAGATCCCCCATCGAGGAGCGATGCCCATGGGGAGATTACCTCAAATTCAAATACACGACCCGTCTGAGATGTATCGAAAGTCGAGCAGGTCAAGTTCATACAATTCAGCATCGTCTCCAGGACTGTCCTCGATCCCAATATCAATACCGAACGCCCGAGAATTCGTCCCTCCGCCGCTTCCCCCACCACGATATTTGGCAGACATTGCAGATGGTGGACACAATGGACCTGATATTGCATGGAAATGGGGGAACTCGCACACGGATAGCAGAGATTGGGGAAAGGCGGCGGCATCAATTCCGCAAGGCTCCAGCTTACATGGCGGGACTGGGAGTTTCATGGGTAGAAGGGATGTGCTAGACGAACAACTAGATTTTCAACGCCGTGGAAGTTCTATCTCGACTGTAAAATCGGATTCAAGGGACGCCACATATCAAAGGGACGAAGGGTATGAAAGTCTGGGAGCAAGCGTGTGGTCGAACAAGTCAGTTTTGCGATTTCCCTTCAACACAACTCGGTGGTCCCTACCAGTTCAGCCAGGAGGACAAAATCTCTTTCTTTTGATTTGAACACGTCGAGAAGTCTCGAATTGTGGAAGGAGAACTAGTCTCGAGGTTTGCAGTGTTGTGCTAGCCACCCACAACTAGACGATGCTTTACTAACAGTCCCTGTTTTCCTAGATCGAATAATCAAGAATCATTGCCAAGTTTCCAAAGCTTTCAGAGTTCGGTCCACGACAAATACCAGAGTACTGCCCAAGCATTTGACAGAACCCAAATACAGAAGCTGGATGCTGGGAGGGGAATTGACAGCACGACACCGCCCAGTGGCCATTCAAAACCTGGCTTCAGCTCGTCGGTCAACGATGTATCCCCAACATCCCGTGTCCAACAAGAGCATAGACACCCGAGTCAGTTGAAGCCCTTGTCACTCCCGATTCTTCCAGGGAGACCAGGGCTAATCGAACGCCCACTGAGCAGATGGGCAGACACACCACTCTCATCTGCCATTTCGCCTAAGAAGCCGTATCCACGATTTGGCATGCAGAACCAATATGATCATAGGTCGCTCAGCGAAGCAGCGGATTCCGACAGATCTCCTCTACCATACATAAGGCGCTCGGAGAGCAGTTCGGTCATGAACGTTAACGACGATGCCTCCAGTGTAACTAGCAGGTCTAGGGAGAGTTATGATCCGAGGACCACCCCGGACCATGACGATTTTCCGATGGAGGATACTGGGTTCAGACGACTACACACTGACGATTACTCAAATCGCCATGAAGGTCAGAAAAGACGTGCTTCCTCTCCACCGGGCCACGATGGCCCATCTCTGCACACCGTCGGTAGCGCAAGTGACCTATACAAACGGCGAGAGTCTGCGTCACGAGCTTCCCCTACACCGCGTTTCCACTCAAATTCTGGCTCGGTGTCATCCACAGCTTCCGTGCCAAGGAACAACTCATATGCTTCCACTCTCTCGGTTACTACAAGCAGCATCACGAGTCTGAGCTCATACGGGCGATTGTCCCCTGGTGGTCTTTCTCCCAGTGGTATTTCAAATCCGGGCTCAGACATGTCAGACTCACCATATGTGACCTCGCTGTCACTAAACCCGAGCCCACGCGGATCATTGTCGAGAACAAATCATAACCGCGCCTTGTCAGAGTCTCGTCCTCTGATGACTTCTCGGAAGCTATCCGAGAGCCTTGGAACTAAGCACGACAGCCCTCCCAAGATACACGATGTTTACATGTGCGAATGTTGCCCAAAGAAGCCAAAGAAGTTTGATTCCCAGGAAGAACTAAAGTATATCTTCCGGCCAAATATCTGTGTAAATGCTGACCTTCCTGCTAGCGCACACGAGCAAGAAAAGCAGTATGAGTGCGCTTATTGCCGCAACCGCTTCAAGAATAAAAATGAGGCTGAGCGACACCAAAATTCACTTCATCTTCGGCGCCTTTCCTGGTCTTGTGCAGCTCTATCAGGCTACGCCGCAGCGTTTCATAATTCTCCAAATCGGCCGAACGAAGCCGACACATGTGGCTACTGCGGAGAGTATTTTCCGCGCTCGGGAATCTCATCTCCCTCGATATCCGGGCCACTAATCGCTATTACAACGGAACAGGACTGGGAAATCCGAATTGGCCATCTCCAGGAAATGCACAAATTCGGCGAGTGCAATCACGAAAAGAAGTTCTTTAGAGCGGATCATTTCAGGCAGCATTTGAAACACAGTCATGCAGGCACTAGTGGCAAATGGGCCAATATGCTCGAGAATGCATGTATAAAAGACGAGCCACTTCCCGAGCCAATCCGTGGTCTAGAAAGGGTGAGCCCTGGCGGGGCGAGAGTTGGAAGGATTACTGAGGAGGATGAGATTCTTTGAACAGAATTGTGAGGAAGAGCGTCCAAATATACGCTTTGGACTTGAGAGATTTGGAAATGTTCAAAGACCCATTAAAAAGAAGAGATGACCTTTCTTAACGGCCATATACAAGATACCCGGTTCACGGTTTCATGCATCGCTTGCATCATTTGTCACATTATATTGCGACCCCCAGGTCGACACACACTTGCATTTCGCATTTCGCATTTTCTCGCTTCTTCTACACATTCTATATACCTTCACGAAAAGGAACGAAGGGCTGCATGGCAGGACTGCATAGGCGTCATGGTTCATGATTTATTACATCCGACAAAAATAATCGTTTTTTGTTCGGCGGGAAGGGTGTAAGGGAATGGGACGGGCTGGGATGGTTTGATACAGGGTGTGCAAACTTCGGGATATAGGAAGGTCTATGGACCTCACGTAGCAACTGGACTACTGCGGCGAGCATACTTGACCCGCCACAGCGTCTGTACAATGATGACCCTGCGCTTATACCGTCTCCAGCTCTGGATATGCCTCCTCAAGCGCCACACCTGAATCAACACTGCAGCCTCTCGAGCGCGAGTGTTCATGATCTCTCTTCTTCGCAAGAAACCCTTCGCCGCCGCTTGTATCAGGGTAACGTTGTTCCGAACAACATCCAGGCTCGTACGCTGCCTCTGACCATGCCATATTCGTTATTAACCTCACCATAGACTCTGCTTGATTTAACATCTATTGGATCTACATCCGCTGTGGCCTTCAACAACCTTCGACCATTTTTCTCGGCCCTCACCGTGTTGATTCTTCTTGACAGTATTCGTCGACAAGGTCTCAGTCGTCATAACGTGCTTCGAATACTTCTCTCTGGACTGGTCTTGACTCTCCCAACGGCCCTAAGTTACCACCAGCATCCCGTCACGGCTGATCCGTCGAGGAAAACCTGTCACTAGCTCCCCCAAAATCTTCTTACAACAGCAGATGACATTCCTTGGCTTATCCGGTCATCAAATGCGTTGGATGATAACTACCAGGAAAATGATGATTTCCTCAAGGTTGAAGAGTCACTCCAGGTGTATGGCCTTTGGCGTTGGCTTCCAGAGTATTGCAAGGACCTTCAGTCTCAATCAACCTTCCACGCACCCTCCTCATTTAAATTCCTCCGTCCGATTGGCAACTTTACAAAACATAACCAATCGAAAAGGTCAGGAATCGGAAGTTTTCGTCGAAGACTCCGCACTCTCGATGGTTACTGGAAGTCTCGTGTCCTGTGGAAAAGGGCTGGGATCAATACGCTGCGATGCCTCGTCTCATGCACTTTGGGAGAACTTCTCAACTATGTGGTTCTTATAAAGCCAGCATCCTGGTTTAGGCATCTACATGATCATGGGGATTTCTAGTAAGGCTACTTGAACGTCCCCGTTAATTAATGGTAATTGACAATATCGACAGTGACAGCAGGCTTAACTACTTCATTATCGATCGAGACTGTACTGCTCCGGTACAGACTCGATCGTCTAACCTGGCGAGCAGCAGCTACTACAGCTGCAGGTATGAGCATGGTCTCAATGCTTTCCATGGAGGCGGTTCAGAATATCGTCGACTACCATCTGATGGGTGGGGTGGTGGATCTCCGGAATCTGAATTTTGGGCTGCAGCAGCGATCTCTGCATGCGCTGGCTTTCTCATACCTCTTCCATATAATTACATGCGGATTCGGAGGTATGGTAAGGGATGCCATTAACATTTGTTTACTTCGGACGTTGACGGACAGGAGGTAGAATGTCAATTGGAATTCTAAACTAGCACTCAATTTCCCGTGAAGTGTAAATCGAGGCAATCCCCTATATTTGTTGATATAGCGTACTATACGGTTGCGATACTAATCTACATAATACTTCTCTTTCCTTTCTTTGAAAGCTTAAAATCGCGAGGCAATGCGGGGTGCCGGGGGGCACGCCACTCGTAGTGATGCATGATGTCACTCAACATCAGTAATACTTGTATCTCCAAGCCAAGTTTCCTCGTCTTGGCATTTCGGCAAGACTGCTCGCCGTACACGGTACACTACTGTACCGCACAAATGACGCAGCATCCTATGGAAATGACATTTAGCTAATGATCAATTGCTCCGACAACATGTGCAGCTTTCGCTGCGGATATAAACCCAAAAAGTGTGTCTATCAACTTTAACGTCAACCCATCTCGCTTTAGAGTGCCTCCGGCGGAGATAAGATCGCAGAAATCACGGCCCAACAAAGTTCTCGCTTTCTCTACGTCTTCTTTCAATAGCACTGGGCTAATTCTCCCAGGTGGCAAGAGATGCCTCGACCGAGATGGGCACTTCGCCTAGAAGCATTTGCTTGGCGCAACTTGATGGATTTGGGCATGTTCCTCCATCGACTTCACTCTCCTCGTCCGTTGTCACCTTCATTCCGCAGAAGCATTCCAGTCACTGTATCCCCTCGAAAGGGAACTATCAATCTGCTATTCTACACCCCTAGAGACTATCCGCAACGCCATAGCGATAACGTATCCTCGAGGTATCCTGTCCTGGCAAACTTCCACGGCGGTGGATACACGATTGGTAAGGCTAGTGATGATGCTCGTTGGGCTACTGCAGTCGTGGAAATTGTGGAGGCCGTGGTCGTCAGCGTTGAGTATCGCCTGGCACCGCAGTACCCCTTCCCTACAGCTGTCGAAGATGGTGTTGACGCCATTCTGTATATCTTACAGAATGCAGAGCAGCTTAACATCGATGTTGATAGGATTGGGGTGAGCGGCTTCTCATCTGGGGGCAATATGGCATTTACCGTGCCGCTAAGGCTCCAAAGCGAGATATGTCGTCGCATGGAGCGCAGCAATGAAGGACAGCTGGCAACTTACCAACCAAGGAGCGATGTCAGGCTAGCGGTCATCATGAGCTGGTATCCAACTACCGATTTTGCCACGAACACCAGGGAGGAGCGCAGAAAAACCAACATCCGACCCGATAAAGAGCTTCCAAAATTCTTTGCACAACTCTTCGATGCCTCCTATCTCTATCCGCCTCACACCGCCTCTCTATCCGACCCATACCTCTCTCCGGGCGTTGCCCCGGATGACATGCTGAGAGCGCTGCCCAATGACATTATCATATATACCTGTGAATGGGACGGATTGCGAGCAGAGGCCGAAAGGTTCAAAGAACGCCTGACGCAGGCTCTGGAGAAGAGGGTGCGGTACAGGATGGTAGTCGGGGTGTCACACGCCTGGGATAAAAGCCCGAATCCGTTCAAAAGAAGCTTTACGAGAGATGATGCGTACAGAGAAGCCTGCCTTGAAGTGAAGAGAGTATTCAATAGTAATGAATGACAGGGCATGTCTTCGACCTTCCATTCACGGTTCTCTCCCTTAAAACCTCCTCCACAATTGTCGAAAGTTTTGTGCAAGGTGTCCCCAGTACAGATGAGTGAGCCTTATTCCACCCGCATGTGTCCCAATCATTAACAACGTCTGTGTCGTCCTTGTTGTCGACCTTCCTTCATGTTCCCCGAAGGTGTCGAAGTCTTGAATGTGGCATCTGCAACACCTTCTTCATATGTGTATGCACTCCATTGTCTGTATTGTAAGCAGACTCGTGTTCATCCTTGTCCTAAGAAGACTGGACCGCCTTTCATATTCTCTTCCGCATAAAGAGAAGCAGCCCAGCCGCACTATGAAACTTGCATCTGTAAGCCACAGTTCACTTATGACCAGCGCCAGTGGTAACAATCCACTGCACTGAGACACTCAGCATCATGATAACCACTTGACGTCCCAGTTTAAGCTCCTGCAGCACCAGCACCAGCTCCTCCAATACCTGCTATCCTCTCTACAGCAACAAACTCTGCTGCTGAAGCACTAATTCCAAGCATCGAAGCATCAAAATAGCTCCTCCCGCATCGGCATTTGTGCCAGCCGGCATTCCTTCGATCGAGACGCCAGCTGTGGCAGAGATTGACCGTTGATACTCGCTCGTGTAGATTCAAGATCGGTAGGATGGACTCCGAATAGCGCACTGCGTGGTATAGATGTCGGAGATCGTGACTGCAATGAGGCGGTTGAAGCTGAGGGTCAAATCTAAGAGAAGATAATGTCAGTCTGGTGGTTTTGTGGATAGAGCTGGAGCAGTTGGAAGGGAGACGTACATGCAGAGAGAATGGCTAGTGGAAGGGCTGGAATTGGTAGTGTAGTTGCTATGCCATTGTTAATATATTGGACGGGGCATTGTCCAGGTGATTAAGGTCTCTGCAAATGGATTGCGTCTGCGCAGGTGAGGGGGTCTCCTATGTTTGGGCCGAGAGAATAGACACGAATGATTTTGCCAGGACATCGCAAAGAGGCTCGTCCTGGTCGAAGAGAGTCTGCAGGAAGTAAAACGATTCTAGGTTGGATTAAAACTATCGGATGTATTTTGAAGGTTATGTTAGATTAAATAGAGTGAACCTACCTTTGCCGTTTACAGTTTTCTAATTCGTTAGTAGATAAGGAGGGTGACTTGTACACTACTGTACCAAACCTAACTTCATTGTCTCATTAGGACTGGTTGCTGAGCGAAAGTTTCGTACGATAGTCAGTGTACATCATGCGTCCTCGGCTGACTAAAATGGCCGAACCCCTCCCTCCGCCGTCGCGTACAACCAAAAAGGAGGGCCCATCGCAAGGACAAACGACAGTTTCATCCCAATTCTCTCCTTCTATCCCAGCCGAATGATCTGCTGCAATTACTGTGGAGCAGAGTCTGCTCAAATTATCGCTCTTCGCTATTCCACCAACCTCTTCGTGAAAAGGCGACCCACCCAAGACCACTGAGGTCAACCTGAATCACCTTGATCAGATCATCCAGCAAGATCAAACTAGATCACCCAGATCATCCAGACCCACCAGTGAATACGTTTGCTAATAGTACGCTCGCTATTAGTCCTCGATGTCCCTTTGTCCTCTAAGGGTTGGGTTTGCCTGCCACATGGATCAGCCACGACCCTAGCGGAAACGCAATCCCATACGACCATCACCTTCAAAAAATCGGATCCCAAGGCCACACATCAAAGCACAGCACTTGGGGGTGGGATGCATAGTCTGGCTCCCAAGTAGGAGGAGACTATAGTGGCAAATGCATCAAATGTATCAGAGAGTTCTGTTGTTCTAATCGGGAGCTCCAAGGAGGTGGGTATAACCATCCTGCGTGGTCCTGAAAGTCAGCCCGAGCAACTTCGGAGATGCAGTCTGTTCCATTGTACAGGTGAGGCTATGCTGCGTTCAACGGGGCAATGAGGCGTCTAGGAAGGAGAAATAGGCAATTGCATGGGCGAGGCGAAGAGTGATGGGCATCGTTCATTATAGAGGCAGGAAAGCTGTGCAATGCACGTGCATGATGATATCAATTGATGCCATGGTCATTGTACTAACGGGACCTCTCAATACGCTCCGTGACCTCTTTTACGTCCCACTGCTCGAGGTATTGTTTCATTGCAGCTCTCTTGCTACTACCTGAACTCGTAGCCTGACGTAACTCAACAGTCACCTTACTCCGTCTCCCCTCCAAGTCTTGAAGTTCGCTGCCGTCCCCATATTCACCTTTCCCTCCGCTGATTTGCCAGATGCCAAGCATGGTGGATACAACTAGAGCACAGGCCTGGCGGCCATATGCCAGAGTCGCTTCTGCAGAGAATTTTCGTAGGTTTGGATTGCGACCTGCAGCATTGCATTCCAGCCAATTCGCCCTAGTCTTCTGCAAATCCCTTCGAAGACTCCTGCCTCCCGCCATCTTGTTGTTTATATATACCCAATCACCATGCTTGAGCTGTGTCGGTGAGAGTAGTGTGTAGAAATATAAAGTGTGCGTTGGCTCGGCTTGTTCTTTGCGTTGCGTTGTGATCGATGATCGAGTCTGTTAAATTGATGAACTTCTCTTCTCATCTTCATGAAACCAGAGGAGTTCGCTGGGGATTAATTATAGTCGGAGGAGGCTTGGCACAGCATACGTGTGGGCCATGGTGCCGCTCTGTTCGGAGAGGAGACAGGATGACTCTGGTTGTAATTGTGGTATTGATAGTGTTCATCGCATCCTTCGTCACTGTGACTCCTTTTCTCGACTTTGTCTGCTGTTCGGCAAGTAGATATTGGGAGATCTCGCTCGTATCTGCTGTTGGTCCCAAGTCAGGCATGCTTTGATCGGCAAGAGTCGACGTATTGCCAGCGAGCCGGGTCGTAGATCAGAGATGTTTTGAAGGTTGAATGCTCACCATCGATTATTAACAGGCGTCATAGCGATTATTCGGCATCTAACGATACCTCTGAATCCAGGCTATCCAACGGCGATGTCAGGATCCAATTTGCTGATGGTTTTGCTGTATAATTTGAAGTATGTTTCTCTCGCGGAGTGGAGTTGTGATTGTGAAGTTGGGCTTGATCACGTGATGAAGATAATGTTCTCTTTCATCCGAAATGTGGCAGCCATTTTGGACTGACCAATCAGACACACTGGTCAACTTTTGGCTCGTGCTTGTTTTGGACCAGATTTTGGCTAGATTTTGGCTCCATTTTGGCGATCTTTTTGGCTTGTAGTCTGCAATTCAATCCATCCGCTGGCTTCAATTCCAGCCTTTGCTATGCCAGAGGCTGAGGATCAGGCTCAGAACCTGACCTTCACCTCTGGCTCCACAATCTACCCCTCGTCTATAATGTCTGATTCTGCTCCATAGTCCGATTCTTACCCTGCTGCCACAATCCCCTCGTCGATAGCATCCAAGCCACTCCCACAACCTCCTCGTCGACATCGTCCGATTTCTGTTCACGTTCTGAATCTGGCCTTGTGCCCCACTCTACGGCATCCACCTCCACAATAAACGACCCGCTCGTTGACAAACGACCTCCTCGAGAGACGATTCTCAGGGTCAAATCGATTCCCACGCTCTTCCTTTTCCCAATAACAGTGACTGTTATGCTACATCAGTCTGCATCTGCTTCGCCATAACAATGATTTACCTAGGCGACTTCTAACCCGTCTCGCCTCGAGAGTAGATGATTCACTCGAACAAGAAAACAACAATGCGACATAACAGAGCACGGAGTTCAATTTCCTTCGGGGGACCGGCGGATATGCGACAGCAATAGCAAGTATGTTCCTCTCGCAAGTCGTGATTAGCAAGCCATTCCAGGTGGATTGGTACTGGCACAGAAGACAAGCTGGATTTCTTTGGGGGTGGAAGGCGCGAGAGCGTCTTTCCTCTATGGAAGGACGATACGTCAAGCATAGAGCCCAATAGGAAGGATCCTCTGACCATTCAGACATGGCGGCGATACAGCAAGACAAAGAAGCAGCTGCCAAATCAAGAGCGCATGGAGAGCTTGACTAGGCGCCTGCTGGCTATGAATCTACAGAAAGCGGAAGCAAGAGGATGCTGCTTGGTATGTTGGAATTTCACAATGCTTGAGCACAGGATATTATTTAACTGATTCAATCGAGATTGATACGGCGGAACTCGAGCGTACCAAGTAGGATTGAGGGCAATGAACGTACTCAGATTAGAGTGATAGGCAACAAGATGCTATAAACTCGACGAGTTCATCTTCACCGATAGCGTTTCAACTTCAACAAGACCACTACAGCAGAGCGTCTGCTTCCTCTCATCCGAGGTACAACGAGCGGCGTCTGCACGTAGCCTTTTCCCTCTCCAGCATCCACTCGCCTTCAGCATCGTCCCCAGCGAGGGCTCATCTGTTCCGGGCTCACTCCTACTTGATCCGCCCCTGCTGGGCATCACCGATTGCGTCGATCTTCGCGAATGAATGGGACTGATGGGATAAGTGACCAGAGTTTCTTATTGGCTTGAAGGTGGATGTCGTAGGGTATGTTCCTCCACCTCCACCTCCACCATATGAAGTCAGCGACAACACTCCAGCCAGATCCAGATTCCGCGAACTCCGCCGGGTGCACGCCGGCCCCGAAGAGTATGTTGCTGCACTTTGCCAGTTATACCACGAACTCGAGAACCACCGCGTATCTCATGTGTCCACTAGCACAGAAGCTGCTGCGCATCAGGATTCAAGGCCAACGTCAAGGTTACGTGATACATTCCACATGCAGACAGGGCCATCTGAATCCCACCAGACCCTGCCGGACGACGCAATAAGAGCGCTGAGCCTACCATCACGGATCGTATAGTCTTTTCATCTAGCAAATGAAACTTCATTCACCGATTTCAAATCATATATCGCACAAACCCTTTCTCAAATATTTTGTACCACATCATTGGGAGAAACCTCAAGATTATCCCGTTGACTGGGAGGTGCAGCCTAGAGCCGGTTATGAAGCGAAGCAATCGGACAAGTTGGAGAATAGGACTGTAAGAAGAGGACAAGGGATGGGAGAAGATGGTGAGGGAAGCTCGACGGCGTTCCCCGAACCGGAAGTCTTACGGGGTTTATGGCTGATCTACTAAGCTCTATATGCAAACGAGAAGTGTATAGAGTCAGACGAATGAGGAAACAGGTCTTTTGGTATCGGCGAGAAATCTCGTGCCTGTAGCCAGAGAAGGGTGATCTTGGTTCCTTTCATAGGATAGAGGAGTAATTGGTACCTGAAACAAGTCCAGATCATTATGTCCACGAAGTGCATCTCGCTCTTCCCGCTATCTCTGTTTCCTGTAAAGTTTTTTTGACTCAAACTCGCATTTGTCCTATGTACGTTGCCTAGCAACTGCTCATTCCTGCGGCAAATACACCGACACTTCCAATCCCCCACTGAAAGGTATTGTAAGGGTTCTAAACCCATTCTCTGGACGTCGGATATACTCAAGAAACTCTTTATATAAGAATTTTGCGACGCCCACATTGTCTGTGACGACGACCGCGCCGCGTTTGAGTCTTGGCTGAACGATCTTGAGGGTAGGAAGGGCTAGAGGCGTCCAGACTGTGTAATATCAGCCTGTATTCTTAGAGGTGACTGCAAGGTTAGAGGAATGAGGCAAAAGCGTGGCTTACTATCCAACAGCAGCAAGTCAATTTCCTGCGGCATACCCTCTTCAACTTTCAGGGTTTCCAGCAAATCCCCTTCGCGGAGTTCAATCCACGGTTCTACTTCATCTCCCGCCTCCTTCCAATATTCCCTCGCTCTGACTGCCTTGGCATGTTCCTTTTCTGTAGCAATCACCTTCCCTGCGATTGTGGTAGCTCCAAGAGAGCTCTTTCCCTGAGCTACGTTCTGACTCACAGCTAACGCCAAATATATCGTCGACACCCCAAAACTAGTACCCGCCTCAACCACGTTGCGTGCTCCCAGACTCCTTGCCAGGAGATAGATAAACCGACATTTGTCGGCATCTAAAGCAACAAATTTGTCCTTCATGTGCTCGTCGGCAGTAGAGGACCATATCTCACGGAACATCAAGAGGCGAATAAGCCGAGATACGTAAAATAAAATCTGAGAGAAGGACTTCTCCTGGGCTTCCGACAATGAGTGCAGCCTCTGGAGAAGCTGGTGCACCCTTGGGCTTGCTATGATGGTTGTTTGTGAATCGGAAGTCATGATCGAGCGGTTGAGGTGGAATTCGAAGGCTGAAGTGTAGACTCTGCGCCGGAAACTTCGTGCGATCGCGATTGGCGCTGGCATAAATAAGTTGAGGGTGATCGGGACTCGTTCGTTTGTGCGCCACCAATGGCAAGTGCGTTTCCTTGCGAACAAGTTTGCCGAGGTCACCAGCTATTTTTTGATCACCAGTGAAGTGGCGCTCATTGGGTTGTCTCCACCGGATCTGGCTTACGACGGCACAATGCAATCATGTCGAAGCGAGACCAAAAAAGGGACTGGTAAAACTGTTCTATCGCTGACAAATACGAGTTAGCCACTTATGCGAAGCCCAGCTACGTCATGTCTTTATCTCAGCAAATATGCCACCTCGCGGCTTACCGTGCCCCGAACAACATTCGACGATTGGATATATCAAGACGCCAGAACGGCGATGATCCGAACTAAGAAAGGGCGGTGAGGGGTGACGACAAAACCCCGCAATTTGCGCGACTTCTGCGCCGTTTAACCCCTTCGACCATGTCTTAGCCCTACATTATAACATGGATAGGAGGTAGGTAGAGCTGTGGATAAGTCAATCATGTGATCTTAGATACCACCTTAGGTCGACAACGGTGACAGAATACTTAAGGGAGTCAGATGTCTGGCGGTCTGGGTAGCGAAAACAAATTCATTTCATCTTCTTAGTAGAGCGACCGAGCTTGATGCGCTTATGGTTCTCACACAGCAAAGCGGATCGGATCGACACCGCCGATTCCCATTGAAAAGAGCGAAGAATCACGTCCTGGCCTGTACCTTTTGCATTGTACTGAATTTGCGCGCCGCTTGTATCAAGATCAAGATGCTACCGACCTATCTCACTCAACTCGTCCGCGATCCATAAGAATGGGCCCTAATGAAGATTCTGAGAGCAGAAAGAATTTAAGGGGCTTATCTTCATTTGAAGAGAAGGGACTTAAGAATTATGCTCTTCAAGTTACTATAAGAAGGCTGAAAGGCTTTGGGATGAGTGGAGAAAATCTAGTCGAGGGAATTGAGTCTCACGATGGTTGGTCGGTTGCATCTCGGTTGCCAACGTTCTTTCCCGATCGGGAAGCAACACTTCGTTCCTTCCTTCCTACTCAGATAACGTGGTACTTTAGGCATCTTTCGAACGAGCACGCGATCTCCTCTTCATCTTCAACAACTTCCTTCTTCCTTCTCCTTCACACGTCATCTTTTCGCCTTTTCACCATTCACCTGCAACATCTCCAGTCGGTCTCTCCAGTCGGTCTCTTCAGTCGGTCGTTTTCGACAATCTCAACAAGGTGAGGATCAATTTGTGTTAGAGATTCTTGTCAGGAAGCATCGATTCCTCAAAACTATAGCTAAAGACATCTAGTATATATAGCCCCCAGGCTATAGGCACCCATAGGCAGCAATGCACAATAGAGTCACCACATGACTCACCAGGTCACGTGGGGGCCAAAGTGTCCCTTGCTAACAATTTGACCTCCCCGGGTTCGAATCGTGACGGTCGGTTCTCGGAAAGTACTTTCTGTCCATCCCATTCGGGTACCCATATTGTGTTCGTCAACATGGATGATGACATCAACTCGTCCGATATTGAGGTGGATGTGCCTGCCAGACCATTCGCATCTGCAGGCGCAAAAAGCATCGCGGATATGCTCGACGTAAGTGCCAGCACATTTATATGACATTGAATGTGGCTCTCCTCCTCCTAACCTCGCCTCAGAATGCTGTAACCTCCCGGCTCGAGTCCAAGAAGCGGTCAAAGCAGCAATCCCGTCACGAGGTTGGTGCGACGATGCTCTGGTACATCGTATCAAGGGTAATAGTTCCAGGTCTGGTTTACCTTAAGAGGTAGTACTTTAGCAGCATCCTGTATTGTACTGGAGGATTCCTCTGCTAGCGTATAACTTGCTAGAACATGTTCTGGAACTGTTGCGCCGGAGGGGAAGTATTTCTGCTGTTTCTAATGGCGTCATGGACCCAATGAGTCTTTCTGAGAACATGGTCTAAGGGAAAAAGTCCGCAACTTTCGCACCTGTTTTTTGGGATTAGCCAACTATGGTTAGTTTTGGTGGGGAAGTCCCCCACCAAAAAACCTTAAAAGTGTCGTCCAGTTTGGGCTTCCTTTGCCTTTTTAGGATCACAAGCACCCACCTTTGGCCTGCAACTTTGTACCGTCTCTCAAGCTTACACATAAGCGACTTAGTGCAGAAGTGCTAAGTACGAAAGGGGGAAGACAGTGGGTCTCGTCCAGCCCTGTATTCTACCTCACCATTTGTGAGGGAATGATCAGGTGACGTTCATATTTTGTGAATAGTCTCACTTTATGAATATTGTGTAAATAGCTCAAGTCAGAGATTTCCTTACGAATCTCTTTCTTCCTTGTAAACAATCATTTTACCCAAGTCGCATTCGACCTCGTTCATGCTCTTGTACCGTCACACCATTCCAAGAAATTTTAGAGAAACTCAGGGTATTCGACACTGTTCTATGGAAAACATTAGCTTACCGCCCTACAGCCGTAGACAAGAACCACTGTCCTCCCCCTTTCGTACGAAAAGTGCGGAATAAGAGGTAAAATGCATTAAGACTTTCATAGATGACTATAGGAAAACAAAAACACATCCCATATCACACTGCCATTGGTGCCAAATGATTGTGTACAAACCGAGACAAACACCTTCACTTATAACACTACTGCCTTGCAGTCTACTGTTGTAGCCTTCTGCTCAACTCATTATTCGAATTCAGGAGTACTGATTCTTAGAGTATGAATCTCAGCAGGAAGCTCAGCCTGCATTATACTTTACGACCATTCCCATGTCGCGGTGATTGAGGACTTGACAGTGGTGAACCCAAGTACCTGGATTATCAACAATCATGGTTAGCGACCTAGTTTGTGCGGGCAATACATTAATCTGTCATCAAAATGAGCATACCCCGTGTTTCTAATATAGAGGCTATAGGGGGGAAACCTACAACATCCACTCTCTGCTGGGCCCATACCAGTGTGTTACCATGCCAATGAGGGGTGTGAGCATTGAGTATGTTGCCCAACGATTCCTATAACATGGGCTCAGAACTGTCGATACATAACAAAGTGAAACAGATACATACAACGTGCCAGCGTGCATCACGACCTACTGTTAGGTTTAAACCAAACAGATTACCGAACATTCTCCCATTGATACTATGCTTCAAGTTGCTCTCTTGAAACCCTGGATCGAGCCGATTGATCTGAAGTTGACCCTTATCAACACTTGTCATGTTTAACGTGTTCTCGTCAATGTAGTGCGATCGGTTCTCATCCACAATCATGAAAAGAGTTAAAACTTCTTCCGTTAGATTTGAGCCAGCTGGAGCCGGAACATCTAAGGTGTGTCTCGCGAGCTCTCCAGGACGGTAGACAATAGAAGCGCCTACTAAGCCGCTGTAAACGTCTTGGGTTCCAGCGAAATCCGAGTGGTATGTCCAAGCTAGCGATGGTGGATCTAAGGGTCCGGGTCCGGCGCGTTCTGCGCGGTTAACTTCAGCTGTGGCTCTTCCAGCGGGGGGTAAGGCTCACCGGGTACCTCCCACTTGTATGTCCAGGTCGAGCCCGGCGAGACAGCGTTACCAGCGAATTCTTGCCCTGTGCCAAGACCTTCACTGTCTTTGGTGTAGCGGAATCCATGGGGATGTATGGTATGGTTATGAGAAGCCATGTTCTTAAACACCACGTTGAGAGTATCGCCAACCTCAGCCCGTATGATTGGCCCCAAAATCCCGAGCCACTAGAGTAGGCGGGTTAAAAGAGAAGATTTTGATTGATACTATTCGCTGACGGGCTTACCTCTGGACGCGGTGATTGTTGCGCGAAAGAGTTGTCTGTGTATTCTCGGAAAAGGGCTTTCTTGTAGACATGTCCAATCCTTTGCCCGTTTCTAGCAGCAACTGCAGCAGCTTGAGGGGAATCCTCTACAGTCATCCCGTTGATCATGTCCATGCCACTAAGACGCTGTCAGTGGGTATCTGGAACAGTTATCCCAGAGAGGCCAGCTCACCTAGGCATATAATCCCATTCTTCCTCTACGGCAGCGACGTAGTACGTTCTAGTAGTTGAGTTCTCATATGCTGCAAATACGATAAAAGGAAAAACTGAAGCTACCAGCAAGAAATATGCCAAATAATGGGAGGCGAAGAATGAGGGCAGCATTATTAAGGGTCGAAGGCGTTTACAAAGGGGAGAAGCTACCTGTGCAGGTGTGTAAGTGCACGTCTTGGATACTTCGAGTCGGCAAGGATCGATCCAACGGTATATATGTTCAGAAGTGTCCACGGCAGTTTGAGGGCGATCTGGTCTTTCTAATACTCTTCAGCATCAAGGGTGTCGTCATTGTGCGGAGTGACACAATAGAAATGTCTATGACGTTTGCAATCGTGTCAAATTACTCCCCATCACGTCTATTCATTATTCACAGCATGATGTCAGTCATATTGTACGTACGGTAGAGGGTAACAAGAAATGAGCACCACACTTGTAGGACGCTAAGCCCGGCTACAAGACCCATAGAAAGCGAAAGCATCCAATTCCCCACGTACTTCCTGATTTCTGTATTAGTCGCCTACTTCAACCGATCGGAAATACGGCACGCTATCGGCTCCTCTTGCTGATATTGGGAATTGCATATCAATAGTGGCACATGCCTATCATAGGATAACTTGCGATACTCCGAAAAAAGGCAAGAAACAAAACCTTTTAAGTTTTCACTGAAAGTCATCAAAAGACAAGTCACCCTCATACAATGTATACAATGTAAACGAATGTGAATAATGTACTCCTAGATTCGTTTCATGCCAATGTGCCTCGCGATCCTCTGCTCAAAGCGTCCTATAGCCGTCATAACACTCCTCGAAAAGAAAGACGTCCAGTCCAAGTTCGGCTTTCCCGACTTCTGGCTTATTGATCACTATGCAGAGTATTTAGATATACATGTGATAATCTGTAATTAAAGAACTTCTTACCTCGCAACACGAACAGTTGCAGCCACCAGTGCAGTTACCGGAGCAGCAGTTCTTGCAATCGCAGCCAGCCATAATATATGGTATGTAATGTGAGCAGTAGTATTTCTTGGATGTGAAGAAATTGGTGATGGGGGTAAATGGAAAATATCAATACAAGGAGAAGGAAAGAAGGCTCTTATAATTCCCAACTTTTTGGGCTCTGTCATCATATTATCATGATGACGTAGTAATCATAAGGGTTGCGCATCCCCACGCAACGTATTTGTCATCTATACGCGCTGATTGGCCTAATACACCACATTAAAAGTCCCTCTGACGTGGAAGGAACTTTCAAGAAACGCGAGCCCCATAAATGTTGCTTCACCAATCCTTGAGCGCCCCCCGGTGCATTGGCCGTGATAGACGTAGCCCTGACTGTCAATTGGCAGGAGAATCATGTCGTAATCCTGCTATACTCTCAGTCCAGAGAATGACGCAACACTGACGATGGGGTAATGTCAACACGCGAGAGCAATCGATGATGACGACAGCCATTGGGGCTGCGGCTCTGTCGTGCGAGAGGTAATTTCGCTCAAGAGAAGAAGGGGGATTCAAGTTATATGTACATAGACATGAATAGGAACCAGATTTCCCAGCAGAGGAGCCCGTAAACTTAGCTCTACTCGTATATTCTACGCGAAAAGAACGAAAATAAAAGCTCATAATGTACAATTGACACAATTCATTACTGAGCAAAAGCAGCCGCAGACGCTAGACTCATCCGCTGTCTAAGTCGCTTTATGAAAGGAGGATATGCACCATCGCAAATCCTGCAATAAGAGCAATGATTGCAGTGCGGTCTGCATCGGTCACCAGTTGGCTTGCGGAAGCGTTCACCGTAGTGGTACTGGCTGCCGGCGCTTGTGCTGTCGTCGATACGTTTGTCGCCTTAAGTATATCGGCAATTTGTCCTTCGCCTTCCACGAGGACCAATGCCATACCACTCTATAGAAGCCGGTGGCTCGTCAGTAACGTCACATGACAGTGGTTTTGGAATTGTGCAACCTTACCACCAAGTGCCATTGGATATGACAATGAAGGAGCCATGCTCCAGGGTTGTCAGTCACATAGCTAAACCCGCATCAGTATTGCCTAATTTGTATCCAGTCGTAAGGTGGCCTGTTGTACCTACCGGATAGCAACCCAACCAGAAGGTGGCAGCTCTGCCGTGTCGCGGTACGGAGGATTTTGTAGGTTGATTGCAGACTGAGGTGCGTCTGCAAGGGAACTGTATGGGAATTGACCATCACCGGATCCCAAGATCCAAAACTTGTGCCCGTGGAGATGCATTGGATGGCCCATCTAATAGAGCGGTTGATCAGCTAAGCCTTCAATCAGGAACAAATACGATGGAACTAGCGCACCTTATCCATGGAATCATTCGAGACAGTCATGATAATATCGACCGTGGAGTTGGAGGGTATATGAATTGTTGTATTTGCTTGCCAGCCGTCGGAGTTATTTCCAAAGAGGATCGGGATCGTCGGCTCTGAGTACGGAGAACGGTCTACAACCCATTCGACGATGCCAGTCTGGCTGATCGCAAATATTTTGGTCGAATCAGCGACCGTAGTAGGTGGCATATTGCCATCGAATGGGGTGAGAAGTGATGGGTCCAGGGTAGTTACATCTCCGTTGGCCGACCCATTCGTCAACATCCACACAGATGCTGGGTCGCCTGGCATGCCCATCGATGTGCTTGCTGCTGTTGAGTCCTTCTGCGCAGTTAGAAAATAAATCTAAACTACTGTACACGACCAAATCTTACACTGTAAGCCACGACAGCTTGGCCCTCTAGAACTTGCTGCATATCACCGGTTGGATAAGTTGCAAATCTGAGCGAGTAATTCCCGGGGCGTTGATCCAGCCTGATCATGACGGAATAACGTTGACCAAGCGACATATAAAGGACCTTTGCATAATTAGTAACATTTGTCAAAATCTGATAGTCTATGTTTTACAAACCTTGACCTCCTGCAGCGCCACAAAGAGCCCATCCGCTGCATACACGAACATGGAATGAGCATCGAGTGATACACCTAATTTGCTGACTGAACCTGCGTTGACGAGATTGAGGGCGAGCCACCCTTGTGTGCTATTCCCGGGGATCGTTAATAAGGCAGATGTGGTATTCGTACATGTTTCAGGCGGAAGAGAGCTGCTGTTGAAGCCTGGCTTGAACATCATCGGCGGAGTACATCCACGGGGTGATAATGAGGTCATCGCCGGCGACATACTTGTCATGCTTGACATTTCCATTGTCGATGAGGAGAGTGTCGCTTCATTCGAGGTTGATGAGGTGGGAGTTGGCGCCATCGTCATGGCTTGAGTCATCGAGGACATCACCATACTGGACCCGTCCTTGGGCGATCTCCTTCGCATTCCAGGCATACTCATCGAAGCATTATCGGTAGGTGCACCGCTGACGCTGGTCGACGAAGAGCCCAGTCCCAAACCAGTCCCAGCTTGGAGAATGTAGTCCGGGAGGCATTGCACCCGCCCATATCCGTTCGCCAAAAGACTATCAACGCAATTCGGGAACGCTCCCGTCTCGAAGTACTGCGTATATATCGTGTCCGAGAGGCTGTGAGTCCAGTCATTCAGTAGGACGGAAGTTGCGTCCTGTTCAGCTTGTAGGAGCGCCTCCACCTCAGTAGAACTGTTTGCGAGACTTTCGAATGGTCGACGACGTGAAGGAGAAGGGCGAATCATGAGCGGGCCCCGTATTGCATCGTCATAGTAAGCTCGGAAGTGAGAGTGGTACCAGTAGAAGCCATATTCATTCCCAACGGAAAAGCGGTAAGTGAAGTTGCTCCCGGGAGGGATGGGAAACTGGCAGTATGTGATCAGCAAATGCAAGAAGCTGGATTAAGTATTGAATTTGGTGACCACGAAGACAAACCTGTGTGACACCAGGGACGCCGTCCATTTGAGGAGTCCCTCGCTGAAGTAGGCCTATGGTAAGGCGTCAGCAATTCCGCGACGATGAGAATCTCCATCCAAGCCCTGACCTGACGTCCTCCCCAAATGCACTCTAGATTACTGACCGTGCCAATGGATCGTACTCTCCACCAGCAGCTCATTTCTTGACGAATACTTCCAGCTCATCCCCCTCATCAATTTCGATCAATGGCCCGGGCTGTTGGCCATTAATGAGATACACTTCGCGGCTAAAACCATCTGTATAATAATAAGTAATGTGCTGCAAGGCACCATGTGGAGGATCTACCTGGAGCTCTCGATCCGCTGTGGATTGTGAAATTATATGTCCGTAGGGTTGCAATTGATAATCTAGCCCACACTAGGAGTGTAGCTACAAGAAAAAGTCGATGTGTGAACATCTTTGAACGCAAAATTGTCTAGAAAAGTTGGGCTACGATTATTTGATAAATGGTGGAAGGAGTTGCTTCGATATGGGAAAGTTCTCGACGCTGCTGGATTTACGTCTTAGCGCTTCACTAATCTCCACGCGTTCCCGCCATCTATTGTCAGCAACCCCTGTCAGAAAATGGGGCTTGGCCAGGTCTTGGCCTTGCCAATGACAATCTACGGCCGTAAGGTGGTGGTTCATCACCATCACTATTTGGTGGCAGAGCACGTAGACCCGACTGCTTCTTGCTCATGCACAAACATTGAAAGCTTTGTACTTCAGGGCTTTCGTTATTGACAAAGAAGGGTTGTGGATAACGGCGACTGCTGTAGGCACGAGAATGGAAGAAAAAAGTGGGGATCACTGGTTGATGTTGGTTGTTGGAACAAAACTTGAGACGAACACCACGTGCCGAATTTTATGTCTGACAAACCGAGGTATTACCACGTGACACAAACATCTGGACCTGCCTAATCGACACAGACTAAAACCCGCACAATTGTCGCATTCCCCCTTGCCAGGATCGACACACACTAAAACCCGCACAATTGTCGCATTCCCCCTTGCCAGGATCGACACACGCTAAAACCCGCACAATTGTCGCATTCCCCCTTGCCAGGATCGACACACGGCTAAAACCCGCACATTAGCGCAGCTGCTTCGAACCGGAAACTTTATTCGAACTTTAGAGGAAGTAGCCCTCAGCTGCCCCTCTCTCTCGCTTGAAGGCGTGGAGCCGTAGTTTACAGCCAAATGAATGAGACCATGTCATCCGCGCCCGTTCCAAGGCGTTTCACTTGGAGGCCCTCCCACTTTGCAATTACCAGTAACGTCTGGTTTGTGAATAGTCGACATAAGGTAATGCGGGATGAACCCTTATCGCCAAAATAGAGTTGATGAAACAGTGGCCGTTGTGCGAACCGAAGCGCCAGGATGCACTTTGACGGATGGCCCAGTTTCAGTCTTTTATAGGACGGCGGTGGAGTTGTCATCCAAGCCAAAGGACTACCATAAAGTTGAGACGAAGCCATAAAATATTCATCTATTTAAATGCCTAGATCACGCTCTACCTGTCACCGAACACTTTAACGTCAACGTCGATATTTCCTCATCCATAGCCTTTTGCTGCCTGCACTTCCACAGCTCGTGCTTAAGATCTTCTCCAACCTGCATTGCAATCCGGAAGCTCGGCGTATAACCGTTACTACCGTCACCATGCTATTCACTACGATCATCGCACCAGCTCTTCTATTTGCCAGCAGTGGCTTCGCGCAAATGTCCATGTCATCCTCGGCCATGAATCCTTCGATGACAATGTCGTCCACCTCCATGAACCCTTCGATGACAATGGCGACTGCAACTACGTCCTCTATGAAGATGTCGTCTTCCACCGCCAGGGCAAGCGGAACTCGAGTGGCGGAAAGTTCGAGCAAGAGTGCGGGCACAACTACCACTCCCAGCGGGGCTACAGCATCGACAAACGCTGCACCGGGTCACGTCGGGTCTGGTAAAGACATGTTGGTCGGTGTGGGCTTGGTACTTTTGGTGGCTTTTGGAATGTCGAATGAGTTGCTGTTTTGAATCGATGTTGAGAGGATGCCGCCTTTTCTTCAACCCAGGCTCAGGCCTCGTTGGTGTCATGATAGGAATAGAATTCAGATTATGCCATGCGTCTCCACAAGCAGGTTTAGGTTTGCCTCTCGCTCGTAAGACCAGTGAAGCAATCACTGGAAGACTCTCTCATGTAGTATATCATAGATGATAGTGGAATAAAAGAGTGAGTAACGAGAATGCTAGATTTGTAGACTTGGATCACTGGATCACCTCTCTCCACTGGTCTGCACTCCAACCTCTGCTTTGCCAATCTCTCCGCTCACACAATTGTATCGTTGGCGTAAAGGTTCAATCGAATAGCGTCAACAATACAGTCCAGGGAATCCCGTTGCTGCCTGCGTCTGCAATTTCCGATTCCGCTCGAATGCTAGCGGTGACATCCATTCATGCCGCGAAATGATTCAACGTGAGACTTCGATTCCAGAATGTGGGAGCATTTCATTTCTCTCACGTTCCCGATGAAACGCGACACCTCAGCGTGGTGGTCAGAAAATGTAAGCGGTAAATTACATACCCCTCCCCCTTCTTGGTGAATCAGATCCTATATAAAGGTATGACTTATCCTCAACATCTTTGAACCTACGGCCGCGAGTGGATTTTCCCCTTGTCATGGCAACTGAAGTCGATCGTCAAGTCTCCACCTCTTTCAAGGTGGACAATCTACATTGCACGAGGTTGGTGGTATTTCCGCGATGACGGATCCACGTGTTTAGAAGCCCGCCGCTGACGGCATCGTTCGCTCTAGCTGCCAAACTACTATCCACAAACTCCTCGAACAACTAGATCCTCCACCAGAGAAGGTGTCGTCCTCGATAACCGATCGCTCAGTTGTATTGCAGCATCAGAAGGACTTGTCCCAACGGACCATACAAGGCATTCTTCGCGATGCTGGATTCATTCTCAGGGGTGACGGTCTCTGTGGAAGAGCGCTTGGTTTTATCAGAAATTTAGGACGCAGTCAAAGGCAACAAGTCCACATGAGTTACTGTCGCCTTTGCCAAGATGTACAAAAACGAGTCCAACTTGGAGCTCCAGGTGACAGGTCAGCGATACGTCTTCCTGGGTCCGGGAAGGTATGAATACTGGTCAAGCACCACAACTAACGCATTTCAGCATCATCCGAGAAGACAAGGTAGACAATCCATACGATTCCTGGATGGGGTAGTTTTCAAACAACGTCAGTAGGGCTATAGACAGATTCAATGAGCTTGGTTAAATATTGATCAGTGCCCTCATCTGCTTTGTATGAGCAATCACGACTGGCATACGTTAGGAGATTCAATGCAGTACGCTCATTCTAGTTGGCTGGAAATCGGTAGTATGAGGAATGAGCATGTTTGTTTCTTACCGTCCCTTTCGTTTTGACCACTTCCCCTGGTATTAGTAATCATTGATTTGAGACGAATCTTATGTACTTTGCACTGCCGTGCTTCATATCGTATAATTTGACCACATCACGTTCTTTAGTCTCTGAAGTCGTGGCGCTTGCCACTGTTCAGAGTCCCGCTGCTTATGCCTCTATTTCCAAGACATTGCGGGTTTTGAAACATCGCTTTCCCAGAAGATGTATATATAGTTGTCTGCGAACATGAAAAGACTTGAGGACACTCCTACCATCTCCCTGATGCTCCTCCTTTTGAACCTGACAAACGCCCGCCTAACCATCCACCCCACCCCCTTCCCATCCCCCTGTACAACCATACCTGCTTTCCTCTCCCGAGAAGCCCCAGGCATCCTAGACCCGATCCCGCCTATGCGATGAATTGACGGGGGGCGAGCCTTTGGTTGTGGCCACTCCCGGATCGGTTCCCTGACCCTGAGTTGCCTGTGTTCGGGTTTGAGCCAGAGCCCGGCTTTGAGGAAGATTTGCCAGTTGAGGGAGTCTTGGTAGAAGCGGTAGCGGTAGCTGCTGCAGAAGATGCCGAGGTGGTGCTTGCATCTGCTGCTGATGAGGCTGCGTTGGCCTTCCCGTTTCCGCCTTTGTTGGCGGTGGATGATGATGACACAGTGGCGGCAGATGCGGAGCTGGCCACAACAGCCCCAGGTCCGGCATTAACGGCGCTCTGAGCAGTGGCAGCAGCAGCTTTGCCACCAGATCCATTGTTTGAGGCAGTGTTGGCGGTATTTCCATTTCCAGTGAACTTGGTGCAGTCGTCAGCAGTTCCGCGCTGAGCAACTGGCATCAGGACTGGCTGATGGTTCGATGCAGATGCTAGGGTACAGACACGGTAATGACTAGCTGGAAGACCGCTAGTGACAACAGCCTGGAGAAGACCCTTTCCATTTCCAGCATCGTTGATACCCTTGAAGAAAGCGAATTGGGTAGCATCGGGAGCGGTAGTAGGGTTTAAGCTCTTGCCCAAATCCTGAACAGTAACGTGCGTGTGTCCTACAACAGTGCCGCCCGAGAGTGCTTGAGGAGCGGCATAGTATGTCGCATCAGCATTGGTAAAAGATCCTGCAATGAGGTTGGACATCTGCACACTGATGTTGAAGGTCGTGTCCGAAGCAATGGCCTTTCCATTGGTCTGCGGGAAGGTGATGATCGAGGAAACCATGTTGGTCTTGGCTGGGATGTCCCCCATGGCTATAGAGTGTGAGATTTCCACATTTTTCTAAGGAGCGTGGGAGACACTTACTGATACCGTTACATGATCCAGTGGTGATCTGAAGACCGTTGGTCAAGGTCTTTCCAGCACAGTTGTTAATGAAGTTGTTTTGCGAGACTTGGGACAGAGCCTCTCCAGCTTCCGCGCCAATAGATGTGGATCCATCTGTGAAAGAGCCTGAAGTGAGGTACTGTAGGATTAAGAGCTGAAGAGATACAAAAACTTAACACGATGTCGAATCGAAAGAGTGCGTTAAGGTGTGAGGGTAATTAGACACACGGTCGACATGATATCCTCATGGAAAGATGAAGTAACAAGGGAATGTGGAGGAAGATGGGCGTCAGAGAAAGAACGATGGGAGACGCTGGGAGGGTAAGAAGATCGTGAACTTTTATCTCTCGACGACAACGGGCTACAAACGGAAAATCCGTTTCTTGGCATCTTAAAAAGGTGGGGGAAACCGGCATATGGGAAACAAGCTTAGGCAGAACTGTCATATCTCATAGCTTATTTCCTTGGTTTCATCTCAAATCTGACGTTCCAACTATGCCGGCCGAAGGGGCGTCCTATGGAAATCCTGTAGCGCTGTGAGTTCAGGCAAGAGGCTTATTTGAGCCTGTCAAGCTGTCAGATAATGCTTGATTGAGCAGCTCCGTGTTCCTCCCGTACTCTCTTGCACTGACTCTAATTTGATTGATTGATTATGTTATACACGGATCCAGCGGTCCGTAGGACTGCTATACCGGGATAGTCCAGCTTCAGCGCAGTTGCCGAAGTGCGCCTTACTATATTCGGTAGTCGCAACTTCACTTTATCACGATAAAGTGACTAGCAACCTCCTCTACTGGACAGTCTAGCTCCTATCTACGACTATTTACATAGGCGTCAAAGGAGTGCTTTGCTTGTTCTTTAAGGGTATATCAGGCTCCTCGGCTACCGCTCCTAATAGCCATCCAGTGTCCTTGTACCTTCAGTCTCCCCCCAGTGTTCCACTTCGTTTCTGCGCGCTGTACAGCAACTCCGAAATTGCCTAAGGAGGTGCGTCTATTCCATAAATCGTATTGCTTTTGTAACTAATTTTGGCTCGTTCAAGATTACCCTTAGGTCTATTCGTCCTCCCCTGCCAAATTCCCTCCGTTATAAGTTGCGATATTTCCGGCACCTTATTAGGACGTGGCCCACGGTTTGTCGTCTTTCGCCGCAGTCATATCCTGGGTCGTTAAGCCCTAGTACCTTCCTTTTCCACAAGAAGTCCTTTATCCTAATTTTCTCTGTGCGCATCTGGATAAGTATAGCGCTTTGCTACTTCTTTAGGCCGTAGTATATTCGCAGGACTTTGTGTGTTGGATATAGAGTATATTTGAATACGGTGCGTCCCCGCGTCTCCATTTCCCAGTTGTTTCTCTATTCAGCTTTTATCTGCCTTATGATCCAGGTCTTTAGGGTTGTTTGTAAATAGTATATCTTTAGTTGCGTAACGTTCGGGGTTCCTAGGCTAGCTCCTAGGTATTATCTAGCTGCTGTCTTAGCTGCCCTATCTACTACTTTATTTCCCCAGATACCTGTGTGGGCTGGGACTCATCTTATCTCGATTAGCATCCTTCGGACTCTTTATAGCTTGTCTATCAGCAGTATCGCCTCTGTAATAATATACGCGCCTGATCTGCCGGTTGGAGTCTGAAATATCCTAATAGCCGCTTAATTATCCGTAAAAATAACTACCTTGTCTCTCTTATTCCCTTTCTCTATATTATTATCTGCGATTTGAAGAGCTAAGTTAATACCTTATAACTCAGCTGCGTATACCGTCGAGGTTTCACTGTTCCCCATGTGCGCTATTTTTATACATCGGGTTAAAGGCGATACAGCTGCGGCCCCTATGTTATTATCAATACCACTGCCATCGGTATAGACGAAAATACTGTTCGAGGGGTGCTTAAGAAACTCTTTATACTGAGTCCTAGCTATTTCTGGGCTCGGTGCGATCCTTAAGTTCGGTCCCTGCCACCATAGTAGTGCAAGGTAAGGTGAGATAACTTCTTGTTCTACGATCGTCTCGCCTCGGCGCTGATAGAGACGTCTGTAGGTATATGCTAGAGGGCTCACGTATAGTGTCTATCTTCCACAGCTTCTCGTAGTCCTGAGAAGTCGGAATCCTACTAGGGTCGGCATCTTTTCTATCAAGAGGATTCTACTAACCGTCTTAGAGCTTATTTTCCAGATCTGTTGCTCTATAGGGAGGAGGTAGAGCTCTATATCCAGGGCCGGGCCTGATGTTACTTTATATACGCCTCTAATAATTCTAGCCGCTTTCGCTTGAAGTCTTTTCAGGGAGTCGATAGTCTGTTTTATATAGCCTTCCCCACGTTCTTAAGCGACCGACCATGCCGAACAGCTATACATCATCTGAGGGATGACAACTGCTTAGTAGATCCTTCTGAGCTCTGTGACGCTTGCTCCCCATGTCGAGCCAGCCAGGCTTATTAGAGCACTAATAGACTTCGAGGTTTTCGTTATTATGCTCTGAATATAATACTTCCAATTCAGCGCCGTGTCGAGTATAACCCCGAGATATTTACTGCTTGCAGATAGGCGGACTGCCGTCTAGTCTACTTGTACTTGGCGGTCAAGCTCCAACTAGCGCCTTCTTGTGTAATAGGTCAATTAGAACTTGCTTAATGCGAATACTAATACATGTCTTTTTGCCCAAGCGTTAGCTTTTTACATAGTTTCTGTTAGCCCGTTGCAGGTCTCTTCGGTTAAGCTACCCCATCGCAAAATAGCAACATCATTAATATATCCCGGTGCTATAGTATTAGGCTCCTAGTTGCAGATTTCTACCAAGTCGGCGTTGTAGAATAGATACAGGATAGGTAACAGCAGTGATCCTTAGGGGATACCAGTAGTCGTTTTATACACTTCTGATCTGAATGTATCGAAGCTAATAACCGTGCTCCGGTCTGCTAGGAAGCTAGCTATCCACCTGACGGTTCTCTTATCTATCCTGCGCTTCCGGAGATTATATAGCAGTCTAATATATGAAACATTATCGAAAGCTCCAGAGACGTCAAGTAGTAGAAGACTTACTACTTACGGATCTAGTGAGTTCCAAGCTTCATATATCTTTTCAATAATAACGTGTAGCGCATAGTTAGTGGATCTCCCCTTACGTCCCCTAATATAAGTACTCAGTAACAGTTAGTGTATCTCTGTCATATAGCTGATTCTCTTTGCGATTATCGAGTCCATGATTTTTCCGATGGTATTAAGCAGGGCTATCAGTCGGTAGACTTTGGGTACAGTGTAGTCATCCTTACCGGGTTTTCTGAGAACTATAGTCGTTAACTGTCGAAAGTGCGCTGGACAGTATCCAAGACGTAAGCTCCAGTTGAATATTTTCGTAAAATAGGGGGCTATTTAGGTAGCGGCAACATGGAGGACTCGATTTACAATACCATCGGGTCCTGCCGCTTTCATTAGAAGCGTCAGGGTAATGGTTTAATGAACTTCCTTCTCCGTGATATCCGGGAAAGGGATCTGGTTTTAGTATTCGGCTCCGTTTATATCTTAAAGGTCTGGTTCTAGTAAGGTTAGGAAGAACGTGTTTTTAAGAAGGCGTACTTTATCTTACACTTCTATATACTTATTACCTGTTGTAGGGTCCTTCAGCGCCGGAGTCGTTATGGCCGTCACCACCTCCCGATTTCTTGCCCACTTTGCCAGTTTCCATATACTCTCCGGACTCTTCATGGCTCTTTCGACCTGCTCCCGGTGACCTTAGAGTAAGGCTTAGTGGATTATCCTTCCTTTCTGGTTTCGAGCTGTGCGGTAGGCCTCCCAGCTCTCCTCCGTCTGTACTCGGCTATTCTGGCGCTTAAGCCTTCGCGTCTTGAGTTATATTTCCTTACATTCAGTAGTCCAGCCGGCCCTTACTCTTAGGGACCATCTTTTCAGTGGCGTAGATTAGTTAATAGCTGCCTATATAGCAGCTACCACCTCTCCTACATATCTGTCTAATACGAGCTTTGTCTTAAGGGATCGAAGAGGTAGTAGCTCACGTGCAAGACGTATTCGGAATTCTTTCTCGTCCATACTAGACCAATCGCGCGTATCTACCTTTAGCCGTTGCATAGTTCTGAGATCTAGCCTAGTTGTGATAAGAAAGTAGTCAGAGTTATAATCCATACTAGGGTCTACGTTACAAGTAATGACTCTATCCACGAGGTCTTGCGTGCCGTAACAGAGGTCTATACAGCTTTATGCATTTTTGTCGTCGTATGTGATTATACTAGTAAGCAAGAGACTGCCAAGTTGAAAGTCTTCGACAAGACCAATTAAGTCGTCCGATTCTGGATCTCTTTCTCGTACCGTCAGGCCGCCCCAAAGTTCGTAGTATAGGTTAAAATCACCTAAGATGATTTGTTCTTCTTCCTAGTTAGTAGAGAGTGCCGTTCTAAGGTATAGTAGATAACTCGTCCTGTGGTCTGACGATCTCAGGGGGTTATATACGTTGTGTATATAGAACTTTATTGCTGCCTCTGTGGGTGGGGTATTTGTAATGATTTCTAGTGTACACAAGTCTCGTGTATGTTCTGTAAATCTCCACCTGTTTAGGTCTATTCTCTTGTTAATAAAGAAGTAAACCCTCGCTAGTGCTTCTCTGCTGTCGTTAGGGAAGCAGAGATGAAAAGAGTGTGTGATTAGGTTGTGAGTCGTCGAGATAAAGGGGTTCCTCTATAGTTCCTAGAGCGCTAGAATATCGTACTCCTGGATCCTTAGGTCGCGTAACAGTATTACTATAACTACGTCCCTCGACTTCATAACGTTGTACTATAGGATCTTTATGCCTTCTTCGCTATAGTTCATAATTCATTTGTACTCCATTAGGAACTAAGTAGTAAGTTCGTTATGATTAACTCCAGTGCTCGTCTTAAAGGCACGTGTAGCCTCCGCGGTCTCTAGCTGTCCTCAACCATAATTGTGTCCTTGTTCTCATCTTACATACTGTCGAGCCCGTTTCCCAAGTGGACCCTTTTTAGAGCTCTTCCTTTCGTTAGGGACTTGCTTCTGGAGTTCTGTCTGTCTAGTAGTAGTGTTAGCGTCAGCAATAATAGCCGTACCGTAGTAGCACTTAGCCTGCCTCTTTAGGTTCCATTCATCATTGCTATTGCTTCCGCTAGCGTAGCTTCAATAATAGTGCGTTCTATTAGTAGCCTCTCCTTCGTTAGTAGGACAAAATAGTATAGTTATCAGGCGTCGTATGCAGCTTTCACCTTGCTCAACTCGACCTTCCGGACGGGACATCGATTATTCCACGCCTCGTGTGCTCCCTTACACACAGCACATTTCCTTACAGCGGACTTATCGACCTTAGTAGAGCAATCTTTCGAGCTGTACGGTTCTGCACAGTAGCCACATGCTATACTCGCTTTGCACTGGGTTCCTATATAGCCGTATTTTTAACACTTATAGCATTGCTTCAGTCGGCACTATCTGTCGTATCTCTCATATTAAAAAGCCTCGCCTTGCTAAATAAGACCTTCGTCGATGATCTTGTTTGCGTCCTCTAGGTTAGTGAACTCGATGATAATAGTCGAAGCTGACTTTGTATTCGCTGCTCTTAATAGCCATCCAATGTATTTGATATCCGCATTGGGTATGAACAGTCTGTTATTATGTAGGAGCTTAGCCCTAATCTCGTCGAACTTCTCTATGTTCATTGAGCTAGTCCTTATACCGTGCGCCAGAATTCCATATATCAGTAGCCGTATGCTTATACCTCTTCTAATCCGGTTTATCTAGTCGTTTGCGAATTGTTTCAAGGCTTCTGTATCGTTTCTGTTTAACGTCTTAATACTAAGGTCCCCGCTCTTTAGTTAGTTAGCTGATACAACGCGGATCTGTTTAATATATTTGTTCTTGCTCTGTTCAATCGCTCGGTCAACGTGGTTCTGTAAGTTTCTAGGGTTCTTGGCTCGGAGGCTCTTAATAGTAGATATATCTGTAATCTTCACGATAATCTCACGTTGTGCTTAAATAAACAATAATATTTGAGTAGATATTATAATTAGTCTGCTAAGAGGAGCCGCATTGCTACTCAATACCGACGCGTATAAAGCCTTAGAAAGCGGAGCGCACTACACAACTTTCACTATATCATTCGTCGTCTTAGTCGTATTATTTATCGCTTTAGCTATATCGTTCGTCTCTTGCAGAAGTTCGGTAGTTGTTCGTCGTATCTCGGCAGCTTCCTTTACAGCTTGATTAGTCTCCTGGCTCAGCGTAGCTATATACTACTGCGTTATTATATTCTACTGAACTTTAATTGCTATGGATTGTACCGTTTCTGCTGTTGTTTTAAGGTCGCTCTGGATAGTTGTAATAGCTTGGACGACAGCGCTAAGATCAGGGGTATTCTGGAACTTGGAAATCAGGACGCTTATAGCTGCGATCATAGTCTTAATAAGAGGCTTCGGCACCGGCTAGTCTCCGGTAGAGTTAATACAGACGAGTGCTTTCCTGAGGTAATCGCTGAGGTATACAATATACTCTCGGGGGTCGTTGGGCCATACTGCCACTTAAGGCTACAGTGTCGCCATACTGCCTATGTCACACTGGGTAATGCGCACAAGCTCAGGCTTCTCAACTGGCCAAAAGGAGAGCTGCTAGATGTGGTTTTCGTTGCTTAATTCCAAAAATTTCGTTCTCGCTGTTTGTGATGTTTTCACTCACCCAACCTGCATTGCTAACAGGGCTGCAAGATGTTTCTAATCCCGTGATATGATTGTGGATTTAGCTCAGGTCAGCTAGGAGTGGGGGCTACATGGGGACAGTGGCCCTGAACAGCCAATGGGAATAAATCAGATCAGATCAAGATGTGAAACCACAAAGCTGTTCAAGTTCAATCTGCTGTATTCCACATATAGAAGAACGCCCTTATCGAATTTAAAGGTAGAAAAAAAAATGCCGATATACTATGGCGCCACACAGCTACCCAACCCGAAGCTCTAACAGAACCTGCTAAATGCTTCATCAAAATAGCCAAAGGGAAAGAATCCACAAACATTCAAACCTCGCTTTCCTTATATTGCACATTAACTCCTGGGCCTGCGAAATTGGAAATAAATAAAGAACCAGACCGAAACCTTCGATATCAGATAATCAATGAAGGCCCGGAATCCATTTTTAGGATCCTTTTTATCCAGCCTGAAACCGACAACCGGCAGCCTAGTCCTCAAGAGTAAGCTGCTGCAGACGACGCTCACACTGCTCAAAGCCATGGCCACACTAGCCCATACTGGGTCGAGCCTAACATGTGAGCCGTTACTTTTAATAGGATATAGCACACCAGCAGCCAATGGCAGAGCAATCATGTTATAGACCAGTGCCCAACCAAAGTTAAACTTAATCCGGGTGAAGACTGTTCGATCGATGAGGGTCAGTAAGGACGTCAAGCCCGACGAGATGAGGACAAACTCAGCCGAGGAAATCGCGATGTCTGAACCGGAACCGATTGCGATCCCTACGTCCGCAGCGGTAAGAGCGGGAGAGTCGTTGATACCGTCTCCAACCATTGCAATAATCGCTCTTTTAGGAATACGTTCTCGCCGCTTCCAAAAAGGTGACTGGTCGTTCGATTTGTGTAGAGATCTCTGCAGGTACCTTATTTTCTCCGACTTCTGATCAGGTAGCACGCCAGCGATAATGTTTGACTTTGGAATGCCAACCATCTCTCCCACAGCGTACGCCGTAATGGGGTTGTCCCCGGAGATCATCCACACGTCAACACTCCGATCCTTAAGGGCTTGGATGACCCCACCAGCTTCCGGACGGAGTGGATCAGCTGCGGCTAGCATTGCAGAGAGGTTCCAATTTGTCGTTGCTATCAGCGTCGTTTCTGCGATCGAGCTCCTGCTTTGAACATCTCTCGTTGCTACAAGAGCAACGGATTTACCCTGTCCTTTCCACGTGTCTAGGGTGACGGTGTTTGCTTCCGGAATATCGACGTTATGATCCAGCATTAAGGCTTCGTTGCCGATCAATACCTCGATCTCCTGCTCTTCGGCACCGTCGACCAGGAAAGAACCACTCATTCCCTTTCCGGCAACCTCCTCTATCTTCAGAGGTCGGACGGCCTGGATGCCGCGCGCGTCGCAGAATGAGACAACCGCCTTTGCCATGGGGTGACTGCTGCTCTCCTCCAGCCTCCGGATCGTGCCAGCGACGATCCTCTGGTCCACTCCGGAAAGAAACTCATGATCCGTGATGGCGGGCTCGCCGCCTTTGGTCAACGTGCCGGTCTTGTCAAAGACAACGCAGTCGAGGTGGCTGGCCTCCTGAAAGGCCTCTCCCCCTCCCTTGACGAGGATCCCGTGCTGTGCAGCCAAGCCGCCTCCGACGAAGAGAGCAGTGGGAGCAGCAAGACCGATACCACAGGGGCAGGCAATGACAAACACGGCGATGGCAAACTGCAGAGACCAAAACGGCCACCCTCCCACCCTATTATTCAGGTAGGCGTCAGGCAGCGCGCCAGAGACCCCCAGACCTAGCCAGATAACCCAGACAGACACCGCGATCAGGGTGACAATCGGTACGAAGTAGCCGGTGATGACGTCAGCCAGACGCTCAATGGGGGCCCGTCGTGTTTGTCCTTCGCGAACGGCCGCAACGATCTGGTCTAACATGGAATTTCCGGACACGCGAGATATCCGAACGGAGATAGGTCCGCCTTTATTCACCGTTCCAGAGAACACTTCATCGCCAATCGACTTTCCTACCAGCCTCGATTCTCCCGTCAGACTCGACTCGTCGAATTTGGATTCGCCCTCGATTATGACGCCGTCGTACGGTGGAGATCCGCCATGTGAGACCCGAACTACGTCCCCGTATTCAAGCAGGTCAATCTGAATCGTGCGCGTAGGGCGATCTGGTCGAAGATTACCACCGGAAGCGCTGCCGTCGGTGGTTTCAACCAAGACGGCTTGCGTCGGCCGGAGCTTTCCTAGCATAGTCACTGCGTCCCCAGCCCTGGACTTGCAATAGGCCTCGATCAGCCTGCCAGTCAACAGGAACATGGTGAGAAAGACCGCTGCGTCGAAGTAAGACGAGCTATCTCCTATGGAGCCACTCCCGGGAGGTTGTCTCGCGTCTATGCCCAGCACAGCGATGGACGAGAAATAAGCGATTGATATGCCCAACGACATCAGCATATCCATGCTGCCGAATCGGTATAACCTCTGGAGAATCGGGGTCTTGCTTCCCGGCCGCCACAGCAACCAGATCTCCTTGATCGTGCGACGGTGGAACAGGTCCGCTGCCAAAAAGTAGACGGGGGTAGCCATGATGAATAGCGCCCATTCGTATCGACTGGCTTGGCCGGACCACACTGGGCGCATTATATACCGTCGGCCGGTACTATCTGACGGCACGAGGCTCTTGAGGACGACCCCGATAATAAATGTCGGGATAGCGATTATGACAGCAAGCACTAGACGCCGCAGGAGACGCCGTCTTTGACGTGCGTGCATCTTTCGTGAGCGCTCTTCGAGGGTTGGCGGGTGATAAATAGACACCTGGAATGATGCGTCAACTGCCGAGATAGACCCAAGGATGTGTCTGATGGTGAATTCGGGCGCGCTGGGCGTGTATGTGAGCTTAAGCAGAGGGCCGACCCTGGTCAAGGGCTGCTCGATTCTTACCCGGTCTCCGTACGCCCGTACTGCATCCATGACTCTCGAGGGGCAGTGGTCGCAGTGCATGCCATCAACCCGCATGACGACCTCCCTCTCGAGCTCTCCTTCGCGAGCCGGACCTGCGCTCTCGACACCGCTCAGCTTTGTTTCGTAGCCCAACTCTCCAATTGTCTCCGCGATCTTGCCAAGGTGACTTCTGCCTTCAAACAGCACCGACGCGCTATTCAAGACCAGGTTCACGTCAACCGCTCTAACCCACGCAAATTTCACCAGGGCCTTGGTGATGGTAACGACGCAAGAGCTGCAGGTCATCCCACCTACAGCATAGGATGCGCGCCACTTGTCGCTAGGGGGGGATGAACCCGATCCCCCGGAATCTGGAACGTCCTCACATCCGTCGACTGTTGCCTCATATCCGGCGTCTTTGATAGCGTCGAGAATATCCTTGATGTGCTCCCTGCCGTAGAATGTCACATTCGCACTGCTAGTGAGAAGATTGACGTCGACAGATCGTATCCATCCTTTGGTCTGGAGAGCCTTGGTAACCTTGCCAACACAAGAGCTGCAAGTCATGCCCGAGATTGACAGTGAAGCTCGCACCGAGTCGGTTGCGAGATTAGAGGGAATCACTATCGTGAGGGGCTCGTCTTCCAGCCCCGCGACGGCGTGTGTCCGGTGCTCTTCCTGCTGAGGAGGCTGCTCCAGGTAACCTGGGATAGGTGGTTTTATCGTCTTTGGGTCAGTGCCGGCTAGCTTCTCGGCGCGGCACATATCACATCTTTCGATGTGTGTCGCTATCTGATTCTCCTTTCCATCTTTCTGGTGCTTCCCTATCGACCTCCACCGTTTCGGAGCGTCGCTAGCTGAGGGGCCTTCCAAGTTGTCGACGGTCTCGTCGTCGCCACCGAGAGTATCTCTGGGCGGATTCTGAGTCGCGCTTTCAACGTCAAAGCCTGTCTCTTGAAGTGCTCGTATGATTGTGGCTAGGACCAAGGAAGCTTTATGCCGAATTACAACTGTTTGGGAGACGATAGATGTGGAGACAGAGATGGGTTTCGGGTCGAGAAGGGAAAGAGACTCTTTGATGTTCGATACGCAGGAGGGGCAATGAAGGTTGCTTATCAAAACCGTAGTTAGGATACTCCGACCCGGGTCGGAGGTGGGTTGGTCGCGAGACATGGTCGAATTGTCAAGAGTGACTGGCCCAACAGACGTGGGTGTCGCACAGTGCCAGCAGCTAGGGGAGCAATTATTGAGGGAGATTATCACATACGGAGGTATGAGACATGTTCGGGCTTGCGTAGACTTTATGCGCCTCGAGCTCGGCGGCTTCCGGTATTAACTTAGTGAGACTGGCACCTGAGCTTGACACATTGAGTGGCATGATGAGGCGTTTGTGCGGTTCCTCGTGGCTGCGCCACAAAAGGAACGGGACGACCTTGGACAGGGAACTGATGATCGTCATCATGAGATCTCCCACGGGCTCAAGACAACTTTTGTGGCGTTCTTCCTCCCTGCGAAGACGATTAATTTACTGTACAGTACTGTACAGTAGGATATCGAGCAGATCGGATATCGCCACAAGAATCAGGATTTTCCCTTTCGGTGTCGAAGCTCCTTTGACAACACGCGAGGTAATCACGCCACCATGACTTGTTAGCTTAAGATTAGCTAAACGTGCCTCCTCTACAGTATATTCCCAAGAGCCACGAGAACAATGTCTTCACCACTGCGTTCCTTATCCACGGCGAATTTTGTAGATCAGTCACCTGCCGCCTCGTTTACACAGAATGTTGGCGACCCAACCTCTTTGATGCCGTTCAATGGCGTCCTGGCTTCAAAAAGCATCCAACCACCACCTCTCACCGACGAGATCCCAATCGCATCTACAAATTCCATATCTGTCTCGATTTCTTTAGCTGAGCCAACTCTTTATCTAACTGGATTCCAACACAACGATGTTAATAGTGGGACGCCAGCGATACTTCGAGGAAGCATGATTGTGAGGGTTACCAAGACCGAGAGGATCAAAAGGATAAACTTGCGCTTTCTAGGGAAGGCTAGGACGGAATGGCCGGATGGTAAAGCTGATCCATTAGATCCCAATATCATCGGCGTCGGATTGCTGACCGAGACTTGCCCAAAGGCATTCCGCCCAAAAGAATAGCATTTCATGAGGAACGTACGATCATTCAACACGTTTGGCCATTCTTTGACGCACACTTTCCGATGGCGGATGCCGGCCCCTGTGCTGACTTTGTAAGGCTGCATGATCAGCTTTCCCAGTCCACCGAAACCGAAGCCTCACTGCCTTCATTCGAGGAAATCTCGCACGATTCTGTACGAGCTAGCAGCTACAAAGAAGAGCACCCATTTCTCCATTTGGAGTTCTTGGGAAGCTTTGGGAAGGATCAATCATCCAAAAGTCGAACGGCTACGCAAGCGGGGTATAGACCGTTCTATCCAGGGGACTATGTGTATAACTTCGAGCTCCTTCTAGACACACACCTTCCTGAGTCTATTGACCTCGAGCTAGGAAAGGTGGAATACAACTTGGAGTTTCATATTGAACGCGATGGTCTTTTCCGACATAACTTGTCAGGGACTAAACGAATAACCCTGATCCGATCACCGGCGGAGGGCTCCTTGGAGCAAGCGGAGCCGATTACCTTGAACAGAGACTGGGAAGACCAACTTCACGTTGAAATTGCCATTTCGGGGAAATCTTTTTCATTAGGCTCGCAGATACCCGTTGCCGTCAAGCTCACACCCCTGTCAAAGGCTCGATGTCACGGCGTTGATGTCTTTATCACGGAGAATATCGAGTATTGGACCCATGACCGAAAGGCTCATCGACTTGTTGAAGCCAGGAAGATTCACGTATTTGCGAAACGATCAGATAAGTCATCAAGCAGTACGCTTTCTGTAGGAATACTATCATGAGGATGTTTTGGTATTAACTCTCAAGCTCTAGATGCTTCGGCCAACAACGACGACAGGGGAGAGCAGGTCGATAACCTGCTCAATAACATAGGAGACGTGGAAAGCGCCAGTCCGACGTTGCTGCAGTTCAACATCAAGCTACCAAGCTGTGTAACTAAGAACGGAGAAACGAATCGGCTCCATCCCGACACAACGTTCGACGATATCCAGGTCCACCACTGGGTTAAGGTACCAGGTTCGATATCTTTGAACTGAGTCGGGCTGATATTCTGCAGATCGTGCTGTCCTTGAGCAAGCAGGAAAAGAATGATCCAAGAAAATGGAGGCACTTTACATTATCCACCAACTCTTCATTCCGCGTCGTCTCCTGCAGGGCATCACCTCCAAATATTGCACTGCCTGCATACGACAGATCTACCAAACCAAGCATTCCTGAGCAGATGTGCTGCTGTCCTGCTGCATCTCACAGAAAGTCGAAGACCTCTGGCGTTGAAAGAGACGGCTGTCTGACCAATCCTTCGATCGATCAAGCGTCCGCAGACGACTCGGCTCAACTTATAATGTCTCTACCACCTCAGGACAGTATCGAATCAAGGGAGAAAATTTTGGCAGGGCACATATCAAGACGAGTTGAAATGGTACAAGCGAACGAAAATGAGGACTCCTTAATTACAGAGGCATCAGGAATGACGCCACTAGCCGAACGAGTCGGTAGACATTCGGACGAACGACCAGGGGTTGGCGTTGGAAATTTCTTTTCGTCAATGGCACTCGCGAGCGATATGATGCCTATGTATCCTCGTGTGTAAACATTCGACTGAGCGGATCAGTGCAACCACTTCAGTGATTTTGCACTTGATGTAAATAGCGCAGTGTGAATGCGATTCCTTGATCTGTCCCAGACTCGATATCGTTGTGGTGACGACAGGATTTTGATCGATCGAGTCGCAGTCGCTTTCGAGGTTGCCGTCGCAACTCGCAAATCCATCGTCCTACTTGCCACGCTGTTATCTTGAGCATTGATGGGTTGGTAGCCAAAGAGTTTTCGCAACAGCATCATTTGGCTCCGACGTAGGCAAAACTTCAAAAGCAAAAGCGGTTAGCAGATTCTTACGCTCCCGTGCATTGCATGTTCTTCATTCATCCATCAGCTTATCCCTCCACACAACGTATCTCTAAACTCGTCAACATTTCGCATCGTCTGATCCTCCCAACCCCTGCCAAAAATCCTTCTCGATCCCTCGCCTCCATCCATCCGCAATACAACAACAAAGAGAGGAGAAAGATCAAGATCCAAACGGGGGTCCAGGTCCCATCTTCAATTGGAGTCTGCCTCCAAGTCTAACTTTCATTTCGCTCCATTCGCAACGCCGAAAAAGAGAAAGAGAAGAAAATGCTCAAACGAGGCCGTCGTAGAGCGAGAGTGCTGACACGATGGTCTCGTCGCGCTTGCTGCCCTCCTTGAACTCTTCCATGTCCAGGCTGCCGTTCTCCTCCTTATCCATCATACGGAAGATCTTCTTAACGCGCTTTATTAGCAACTCAGGTTCTTATTGGGTGGATAAGCGGAATTTGGGCACATAGACACCAGTTGATGAATTGATGCAGAGTTATCCCATTAAGACTACAACTAAATGGGTGTTTATATAAACCGTTAAAGGATAGGCAACGGTAGGCAACGGTAGGCACCAATACCATACAATAGGTAGAAATGCACCATGATTGACTCAACAATCATGTGATGAACACATGACCATTAGTCATACGTCACATGCTAACACCATGGTTTGGTTGCACAATGAGGGGCCAAAATGATCCCCTCCTAACTAAAGTGGTGGGGAGCCACATTTGAACCCTCTAATCCTCCCAGTAGCCGAAGGAAGGGCTTGATTAGGAAATGTAGGACCTAAACCTCCCCCTGGAATCCAAGTGCTGCTGTGGTGTAGTGTGGATGCAGTTGCTTGCAAAATTGGCCGGCCTGTTTCGCTTAAAAACAATGTGAGCGTAGACCACCTATTCCATTCTTGGCTGACGCCGGAACGGGCCGCCCCCATTTGCTGCATGACATTTGACCACTAGTCACGGACAACTGGAATCTGGGGACCTGACCGAGGAGACAACACTGAGCCCTCTCGTCTCATGTCGCTTGCAAAGCAAAATCGGCCTCGCTCTCTTTCGCTCAGAAAAATTTGAGCGCAGAGCACCTTTTGAATTTTCAGCGGTAGCGCTGTCACTCCTTGTAATCCCGTTTTATCCGAAGCAATTAAGTAATCTCGATTGAAAGGTTTTGGTAGAGTGTGTACGGAAGGTTCGACGGGTCCTTAGCCTGTATCCGACTCCGCCTTCTCTCCAAACCAAGTACTCTAGCTTTACAGGGGCACTAAGACGAGCTTTCGATTTGAAAGGGCTTTCGATCGTTGGCTCAGTCGCTTGTGCACAACGCAGCCCAGATAGCGAGGAGGGTTAAGCCGGTGCACATGCAAGTCTATATCTTACTTGTACTTCCGTACCAGCTAAGAGCAGAGACTTGGCTATACACATAACAAGATCACAATGGATGAAATTCTTGGAGCATGCCCCTACTCGAACTCAACAATTCCCTTTCTAGACTTGCAGGGACATATTATTCGGATAGTCACCATCAAGTCAATTCTAAGGGTGGAAATGGCTGGAGATCCAAGCTATCTACACTTTTGATGTCTCTTCTGCGGAGCGGTTGCACGACCTGAATTGCTTTTGGAGAAACCTTTGGTGTAGATTGGAGAACGATGGTGTAAGGCACCAGTCTATGAGGGCACACCAAATACTGACGAAACATAACCCCTGTATAAAATAACTCCAACTATAGCCTATGAAGGTGTGCCACCAATTAATATATAGCTCTTCTCTGAGCGCTTCTCAACCTTGACCAAGATCCAAATAAGCTAACCAAAAGATCATGTGAGATCAACTTTTGATTTGAGCAACACCCAATAAGTCCAGCTCGTGTAACCGGCTCGTGTGACAAACCGAGCTTCGAAGTATCAATTTATGAATCAAAATCAGAGTCTCTTAACCACCTCCATAAGTTAAACCTTCAACTTTGTCACCAAGGTACTTTTCATAAACCCCTTCTTCGCGAATCCCAATGCCTGGTGTAGAAGGTATTGTTCGTTTCGAGGAGCGGCACGAACAAGCGGTTCAAAGGGCATGATAGCCTTACTAGCTATGACCAAGACCCTCCACAATTCGCAAGGGCCTGTTTCATCCTGTTCATTGACAGCCTCCCAGCGCAGATACACATTCGCGTCATCGTCAGGCTTTGAAACTTGCATTTGGTTAAGGGTTCCAGTGACCTGCGAGTAGTCTAACCAAAGGTTTGATTCGGGTCCGGGGATGCCGTGTGAAAGGCTGGAGTTCTCTGAGAATCGGACGGCCCCAGAGTAGATGCCTAAGAAATCCCCTGGAAATACTGGGATAGTAGGACAGACATAGAGGCGCTTGTCGCCGTTTGGCAAAAGAGACATAAAGATAGCTTTATTCCGATGCTGTTGCGTGTTAGCACGATCATTGAAAAGACTTGCTAGACTCTTAGACGAAGTTGCTTTGACTGTCGTCGCAAGCTTGAAAGCAGCTTCTTCGTCACTCGAGTACCACTCATTGGAAGCGTCATTCCACGAGGACTCGGCAACCTGAAGTCTCTCGGCGACATGCTTTTGCATGAGACGGGACTTGCCCGAATAATCCCCTTTGCAATGTTCAAGTACTCGGCCCTCAAGCTGGGCTATTTGAGGTCCGTAAACCTTTTCCCAGGACACAATGGTGTCAACAAGAGAAATATCTGATCTTCTCGAGTACGTTTTGCAGTATTGGTTGAACTCAGCAGTTCGGTAACAGGTGATCATCTCGACACCTGCTTTCCGAATATCGAACAAGGTTTTCCATAAGCCGCGACACTGCCGCTGGTTTTCTGGGCTCGTTCCAAAGCCAGCGCTTTTCATAAAGTTTTCTGTCGCGACCTTCTCCGCAGCGCTGAAACCATCAAGGGGTCCCTTAGGTGCTCCCTTGGGCAAGGTCGCGGGATCGAGGGCTTTGACGCCTTTCAAGATTATTTCCCAGTAGGCGTTTTCGTCACTACCGATTTGTATGCCGTTAGCCGCATGCATCGCGTTTCTCTTCTCAATAGAATGGACTGCAGCTTCATATTCCAGGCTAGCAAGCTCCTTTGTAAATGCACGAATCTTGGCCATGTTTGTCGTGCTCGGAATCTTGTCGGTGCGGCCGCCGAATTGTCCTATTCTATAATGTTGATTTACACACTCCAGTAGCGCAGACGTTGCAACTAAGTTCGCATGCTCAGGGTTTAACAAGTCCGCCATAGTAGGTAGTGGGCACGAGAGTAGCGGTTTTGGCTGGACTGCTATTTGGGCATTTTCTGTCGTGGGGGATGATTCGGGGCTTGAGTTGTTTGTTGTAAAGCCAGACGTCGAAGGCCGCAGAGGAGTGCTTTGACCCGATGATCGCAAGGAATCTGTCATAACCTTACTCGGGACTGATTCGATGTGCCCTGGGGGTGTACCGCCCGCTGTGTCCTCTGGAGCCGCATTGGTGCCGGGCTCAGCGACAACAGCTGGTGTGCCGACCGCCGCATCCTCTACAGCAACCTCAACGCCATCTCCATCGACTGCAGAGGGTGTGCTGACCTCCGTATCCACATCAGCCCGGGACTTATCGATAGCAGCTCGTGTTTTGACAGTCGTATCCTCGTCGACAGAAGTGGTAGGTTTCTTGGACGACTTCCGTTTCCTCTTGCAAGGACTTGCTAGACCTTGTAGATTATCAAATTTCCTTTTTCGAGCAGAAGATTTGATGCGATTGGACTTGCGTACGCGTACAAATACAAAGTCCTCTGATTCCAAGTCTCCCTTTATTCCTGCGTCAAGTCGGATTTTATTGACAGTGATAGAGTTAGCGAAGGAAGTAAAGCAAAGCTTTGTTGATTACTTACCAGTTCTAGAGATGTTGGCAATTTCCTCCTTGAGTTGGTCATCGTTGCCATCACTTCCTCCACAGAGTGTACGGACCGCTTGGCGTAGCAGGTTTTGAATGGCCTCTTCCATGATGTTACGTATGTTCCGTGTTGTTGCATCTTCTGTAAACGGTGGGAAACAACACCCCAACATCATCGCCCTTCGAGAAGTTCCCATACGCTAGGCAAATTTGGGTTAGCGGTACTCCCAGTTGAATTTTGGAATGCCGCTAAGCCAAAAACGGAAAGAGGTTTATGACGAGAACAGCTTACCACAAGCACTCCACCACCTGAACTCCCCAGCCACCATCTTCGAATGCGATGAGTGCGATCAGTCGTTTGGCAATCAGCTGCGGGTGCAGCAGGTGAAGGTACGCGTTGAGCTAGCTCAGCTATGGTAAGGTCGGCCCGAGAGGAGGCTCTGATGCGAGATTCGCGACAACTCGCCGATTCAACGGATTCGGAGAAAACCTGCAGGATTTTGGGAGATCTTCTAGCAGCGCGTTTATTCGAATCGGAGCCAGCAGCTAGGGCTACTTTCCCAACTCCCTTCTCTCCCGGAGAGTTAGGAAACGATGCGACCCTGATTTTGAATTGCAAGGAGGACCGTTTCGAGGGCGTGGAGAGAGAGATGGAATAAACTCCAACGCCTCTCCTTTCCCAGGTATCCTCCTGTCTCCCGGTATTCCTGTTCCAAATGACACTGCCTCAAAGACGACGGTCAGACAGCATCGCATTGACAGATAGTCGGGGCGTATCAGAAAGCCTACTCAAGCTATGACAAAACCCATACTTCAGTTGGGGGGGAAGGAGGCTTTGCCCGAGGAAGTCTTCCGCGAAGGTACATACACAAGTCTCCCTAATAATCGTTCTCGGAGTGTCAACGCTGACTACGATCTACCTTTGCAGACAGAGAAGACAAAAAGGGCGTGAAGCGAACCCGCGATTGCGACATCATACCAATAAATCCCACATACTTCCCTTTCGGACTTCAGCATTTGGTCCTTACCCAAACTCAACGACTGCTAGAAGAGTGCTGCTATAACGAAATGGGCAATGTGACTTCGTTCCTCAATGGCGGCGGTCTGGTATCGCTTGCCAGCCTCACCAAAATCGCCTTGTTGCCTGAGAATTAACTCTCTCAATCAACTGCAACAAACGATTAACTGGTCTACGCAAAGAAGTGGTGCCTACCTGATTCCCTTCTTCCATTGAACACAACTGTATGATGAGCTCCAGCTTCGGGTACCAGGGTTTATGCGCCAGGCAAAATAGACTGCATTCCGTTTCATACATAGATATAATAACACAGCTTGACAAGGCGATATCGTTCATGCCAGGGTTAAGGGAGTCTAATGTTTTAGTCACTGGTCCAGGGTAGGTTTCACCTAGTAGGGGAAGATGATAAAGCCCTATCATAGAATTCCATTCATCTCCGTATCTACAACCAGAGTGCTTCCCGTTCCGTCTCCTCCCGTCGTCTCCCTCCCACAATGCGGTACTGCCCCAGCAGCGGCTAACAACTGATGAGCTATCACCACCGACAGTGATGTCTCCTCTGTACTGTGTAGGAGCCCAGAAAGCGCTTGGTTTAATGATCGCTATTATCTTCAAGTTCTGGCTCCGTGTCAGAGATGACAACAAGCTGGAGAGGCTGGGCAGATATCGACAGAGATGATTTTCCAGTCGATGCTCGAAATAGCTTTCTACGACGTTGGTTCTGCACTCCACCTCTCGTGTCTTGTGCCAGCCCTCTCTTCGAGGCATTGCGAGACTTCGCAACACAAGCTACGACTCGCGATCCGGATCCAGTCGTTGTTTGCCCCCGTTTCTTAGCAGGCCCAGCAGCTGCTGGTACCTCATCATGTATACTCGCAACGCCTTGTATGCTCTGATGGCTGTCGCCACCTTCCTTCGCAGAGGGAGCTGCCTTTTGGGCCGGGAGATGTGTGTTTGCCGAGATATGCTCGTCTTGCAGGACTTGGGATGTCTTCGTATGATTTGGTGCTCGAGCATTTTTTAGGAAAAGTGGTTGAGATGGAGTTGCGCAGTGAGGGCCACGCTCTCCAGCAATCGCGCCCCGTGGCTTTGGGGTTCCGACCGCGTCAAGCTTCGATCGCAAATTTTCATTGCCCCCTTGGACAGGAGAGGCACCATTTTCGTCGTCGACGGTATCGTTCTCTTGATACCCAAGCCGGTTCGCCTTAGCAAGTAGCTTTGCCAATTCTCTTGGGCTGATTGTTTGGAGTCGCACCTCGAGGGCAAGATCAAGAAACTGCTCGCTTGCAGACTCGAGTATCTCCTTGCCATAAGCCTCCAGAATTGTGCGCACGAGGAGTGAGCCAGTCGCAGCCGTCCCGACCGAGGGAGCAGTGACAATATCGCCCGTTGCTTGGGGGCTCTGGTCGGGGGCGATGGAAGTAGGTGCGGAAGACATCATGATACCCTAATGAAGTAAAGGACAGTTGCTCGTGCAAAAGAATCGTCGCGTAGAAGAGCTTAGGAAATATACCTACGAAGGTGGCTAGGAATGGCCATGTTTGCTTCCTTTTAAGTGTGAACATGACATACTGTGGACTCCATTGGCGTCGTGGAAGATCGTTTTTGTGGCGTGAGCCAGAGATATCCATCTCTACTCCAGGCTAAGCGAGGTACAAGAATCATTATATCTAGAGCCCTCGATAATTATATTACAAGGTGATATTTTATCCAAATAGGTTCGACCCGACCATGTCTCTCACTGCGATATACGCCTGTGGCATTGAGCTGGAATTAACCATCGCCAAGTCAATGGCGATTGCTGTGGGAGACAGGCTTCTCACGTACCCCAAGACCCAAGCCCACTGAATCGGTTATCTTGGATTCACACGGATTCACACGGATGTACAGTAAGCGGCCCACCTCGGAAATCACGCTTCTGGCATGGATACGGCTCCCTTCGCAACAGGAATCACCCCCAATAAATAATCTTCCGGGGGGATTCGGCAACGGGAGGGAGTGTCATGGTGGATCGGTTGCCCTGGGAGCTGATTTTATACCTGCTACAGGCGATTCTCTAAGATTCAATGATTAGTTGGGGGAAAGCACCCCGAACCCCCGGAGCTACTGTAAAGAGAGCAAAGATCTCCCTGTCATGTGGTGGAGAGTGGACGGCGTCCGCTTGTTCAGGATCAACCGTCGCTGTGGGCTGCTCGAGCGAAGGGTCGATGATCACACCTTATTGACAGTCAACAAAGAAGACTGTCAGATCTTGACGGATCGCAAAATTCAGAAGGCTTAAACAGTTCCTCAAACGAGTGATTGGGCAATTTGTGACGCGCTATCGAAAGATCCTTTGGTCTTCCAAATTTGGCTCGACCAATCAGGCGCGCCCATTCGGTTTTGACTCCTGCTCCGATTCTGGCCGTCACCTTTGCTTTTGCAACTCTCCTTTCTCGAATACGTCTAATTCTGCTCGCACTCAGAATTTGGCCTTCCACAAACTACCCCGTTGATGTCTGGGATTTACGGTACTCCAATTCAGATACAGTAATTACACCTAGGCCTAATTCTGCGGCGTCGTGTGCCAAAGCGGCCCTTTGAAGTACCACTAGACAATCCCTCACCCCCCTTGTTTCTGCCCTCCCCCTTGGGACTGCCGGAATAAGCATTCGTAAGGCTGGGTGGGCTAGCAGGGAGCATTCTCTTGGCAAAGTGGATTTCTGCCCAGAAGCCACAAGCGGCATTACGCCACAATAAGCGGTTGGCAGGAATAAGCGCCTGCAGGGCGACTGAGCGGGCGGGGGGTATCAGTGACGATTGCTGCGTCCTCTAGTGGAGCGCAGAAGTCATCTTGGTGGATTACTCCACATTAGCAGGCCATTCTACAGTAAAAACTCAAAATTCTACCCCCAGTTTGTCGCTTAATTTAGGCTTATGTAGACATATGCTACACTCTAATGACCATTGTACCATTCGTACAGGGTCTCAGACATCTCCGCCGAAAATCACAATTCCAACACTTTTGTTTACGGTGGTCCACTTTAGCAAGCCATTCGAAAAACTCGAAAAACTACCCTAATTTGTCGCTTGATTTATGCTTGTTTTGTCATATGCTACATTAATGGCCATTTTACAGGGTCTCAGGGATTCCCCCCGAAAATCACAATTCCAACATAACCCTCTCTTTCCTCTGTTTACGAATCTTCGTCTTGAACTGCACCCCATCATATGGCGGGCTGCCACCACTGGTTGGGGCAAGTCACGTGTGGATGTTTAGTAGGCCTAGATTTGTTCTAATATGATCCGACTTGGGTGAACAGAACTTGGGGTTCATGAGGACAAACCTGAAATATTTATGTAGTCTAAACAAAATCCTGTTGACAATTCAGAGGTAACAGCAGAAGCAGAACGTTCAGTGATTCAATTTGGGTTCGTAGTGGGGGTGTCGGTGGTGGGGCAGAGGGGGTGCTGGGACTTCGGCAGTTCTCGGCAGCATTTTGTGACGCATAATTAGGGTGTGGGTCTCGTAGTTATGGAAGGTTCTACTGTAGCTCCACCGGCTCGACTCCACAGGCGCAGAAGCCGATCAGTTCGTCTAGAGACTTGAGTCTTCTGGAGCTAGTCTTTAAGAAGAGCTTATCTTCTGGGTACGGTCTGCCAGAAGATGGTTGCGTTCAGAAGCATTGGTCTTCCAGAAGAAATATTCCAGAAGAAATTGTCTTCGGGAAGAGAATTTCCAGAATACTCTTTCTTTTGGAAATCTCACGGTTCTAGAAGAATGCCTCTTCGAGAATACTTCTTCTAGAATATTTCTTCTACATCCTTTATGCTTCTACAAACTTTCTTCTACACACGCACATGTTCTTGAGTCTCTCTTCTGGAAGCCTTCTTCTTCTAGACATGATATACTTCTAAAAACTTGCTTCTCGTAGTGGTACGTGTCTAGAAGCTCCTGCGACTGTCGCACCAACTATGGTGTCGCAATAATCAATTTGAATGCAGCTGAAGGGGCCAAGAGCAACTGCTGGATTCCTTCTTTGGACGATTTTGCATTTATCTATCTACGTGTGTCCTAAGTCGAGAATGCTGCTACCGTCTACCAATCTGATTCTACTTCGGTTGATAATCCAATTCTACCAGACTAACACCCTCCTCGAGATATTCTCGCGTCAGATCCCGCAGCTTATCTCGGATGTCATCATAGCCAGATACTTTCGGTTCATTAGCCCAAACCCTACCCCTAGATACAAGTGGCTTACCTGTAACGAGCATCTTCCCTTCCCTCGCCGTTGTCGTCTGACCCATAGACTCAATATCTTCAACGGCGTCTTCTACATTTGTCTTGAGATTGTGAAGTTCTACTGCGTTTGTTCCAGGCTGTATCGTATCGAGCTCGGGCTTCTTAATATGCTTTCCCAACACCTCTTCAAGGAAGATCCCGGACAGTGGCGCCACGCCTGGATAGATCGTCGCTCGTTTGCCAAACGGAAAAACTGGGATATCATTGGACTCTAGATAGATCGAGATAGAGAGAATCTGAACATTAGCTAGACGATTGACCACTGGTGAGGTTTTAGAGACTTACACAACCATCATCTAACTTGTCATCCTCCAAGGCGTCATTCAAAAGTGACTGGGCTACCACCGCATCGGCTAACATCGTTAGTAGTTATACAAATACCGAATCGAGAAGCTTACTTTTGTGTCGAATCTGCCAGACCAGATGGATCCGGCGAGCCTGAACACGGCGAGAGTTGTAGCCATAGATCAGTCTCTTCAGGTATGGCAAGTGCGTCGCGATGCCGAAGCCACTCGCCACCATCAGAATACTCTCATACTCGTCCATAGCCACACTTGTTCCGTGAGGTCCACTAAAGATCACGAAGAAATTTGTAGCGTGGTCTTCCTTTGCATGATATAACAGATCGCGAGTCAGACCTCTCCGAGGCTCGATGAGCAGATCGATGATTTGCTGCTGACCGGGTCCCCACGAAATCACCATGAACGGATGACTCTGCAGAAAAGACCCAAAGCTAACCCCGGGTATCCACATATTAATGTAAGTACCCGGTTCAATTTCTAGTGGCTTCTGAAGCTGCAGGCGGACCTTGACTGCACCATTGTCGTGCGTGAGTGCCGCTCGAGAGAGGTGGTGGCGGAACATTCCATTCTGGAAGACGACACGGCCAGCTTGCAGGATGAGAATAGCCACGTATAGTCCTATAGAGATGTAGATATAACCACGCGGGAAGGCTTCACCGGAGGGCAGATGTCGCCATATCGCATATGTCGAGAGCAGTGAAAGCGCTTGGTGGGTACGAAGGAAGACCTCATAGGAAAGCCTGCGCACAGTTGGGAATGCGAGCAGAAGGAGCAAGCCAAGTGAAGAACCTCCCTATGCAAATGTTAGTTCTCGCTCTTTGCTCGAGGATCGATACCTACGATCACGGCAAACACGTCTTGAGTGTTATCCAAGGAAAAAGAGACCTTCGAGGTCAGGGCAAAGAGGACGTGCAGCAAGCAGAGCAGAGGCACGGCGACGCCTGCGGAGCGATGAATGAGCCGTATTGTCTGCAGTGAAACTCCAAGGAGATCTGCGAGCAAGGCGTGGTGGGCACCAGCAAGGAGAGGGATGAGTGTAATGAGGGCGAGAGTGCCCGCTCGAGACCCTGCTTCCGCGGTTTTGGACCATCTAATGCTGACAGGGAACATAGATACAACGAAACTGATGCAAAAGAGATTGATTGAAATAAAAATGATCTGTAGAGCTACGCCTGATCGGCTCCATGGTCCGAAGAATCGATGTCGGCGAAGGAGGTATGGATACGTGAGATGTTTTGATACAAGGACCGACAAGTACCCGACGAATCGAACAACGCACGGGTGAAGACGATTAAGAAGCAAGAGAAAGATGATGCCGCCTGCAGTGATTGCGCATGCTGGAATTATATCCATGATAGAGACAGAAGACCCGAGACCTGAATGAATGTGGTGACTAGGAGAGGTGATAGAGATGGTCGAAGGAGGGGGAGATGGAGAGAGGGAGAGAGAGAAGGAGGGGAGAGGAGAGAGGGAAAGAGGGAGAGGAAGGAGAAGAGAAAGCAAAGGAGAAGAGAGAGAACAGGAGAGGAGAAAAACCAGTAGCTGAATCATGACTCACAATTGTGCCCTTAGATAGGAACAAATGCGATGACAAGAATAGAACAGAGTCGTGGACGCCCTCGAGTTAGGTGCAGATCATCAGGACCAAGAAAGGTCACCGAATCCGACCCCATGTAGCTTGAGGTCTCTGACCTGAGATAGTATGGACAGATGTGATTTCAAGAGCAGTCAGCATTGGTGAGCGACTTTTCAGGCTGACTGCCCTCAGAAACTGGCTGTTGAATGATCATTCGGTTGTTAGCGTGAGGAAAATCCGCACGTTGTCATCCATTTTCTGATGGAGGATGATGACCTAGGCTGGTCATCAAAACCTACCACCCTAGTTTCGTAAGCCGATTCCCGCTGAGCCTAGAGCTTTGCTTTGTTCTATCAAAGAGCCAAATATGGCATATGCTCTCGAATGGCGGAGTCGCAGCATTGCACGTGATGTCGCTACTGTGCATGCTTAATCCTGCTGCTTCTTGTGCCGAAACAGGGACTCAAATTGTAGCATACGTAAATTTAAGGATATGCCCTAGTAACAAACGACGCTGGGGAAAGTCCTTATCCACAGATTTGATTTTCGGCATATGTATGCCCTCGTGACATGAGCATCCAGCACGTTTCAGCATTTGGCAGAACTAAGCATATGCCCAGGCGATCGCTGGGATTCACTCAAAACGAGCCAGATCTAGACTCTAGAAATTCGCTGTACATGATGCACCTTCGGAAAATTGATTCGGATGAAGCTTCCTCATCAAAGCGGCCATAGTGCCTGTTGCCCCCCTGATAATTGTCTTCATTATGATTGAGTGGCTTTGTTCGATTGTGACATACAGTATATACGAAAAACATTGCAGATATATAAATCCCAAGGTTACAGTATGTATAAGCTAAGATCCTAAAACTCTTATCTACGATCAGACCCCGCCCCTTACATTTATGGATTTAGAGCCTGTCTCTTTCGCACATGGCGACTCTGAGATATATCATCTGTAGCGATGCGTTTCAACCCAAGAACTCTCTTTCTAGCGTCTGCGTGAAGTTTCCGCGTAGATTCGACTATTTCCTCATCGATGCCGAAACCGTCTGGAATTAGCAGTACGGTGTGAGTCCTGTCTTCGAAGACTGCTTGGAAGCAATCTTGGGGGGGTAGTAGTTTTAATCTTGTATTAAAAGTTCGGACGCCTTTCCGCAGGTACTTTTTAGCGATTCGCGTGATTTCAGATGGCTCTCCTGGATTAACTCGGATTGGCGATAAGTGTCTCCAAGAATCCCTTTCCCGGATGAAGAAATTGATACAGATTGTCCCCTGCTCCAACCTCTGTTCTTCCAGCCTCCTCCTCTCTTCTTCCAGTCTCTGCTCTTCCTGCCTTCTCCTCTCCTCTTCCAGCCTCTCCTCTTCCTGCCTCTGCTCTTCCAGCCTCCTCCTCTCTTCTTCCAGCCTCTCTTCTTCCAGCCTCTCCTCTTCCTGCCTCTCCTCTTCCTGCCTCTGCTCTTCCTGCCTTCTCCTCTCTTCTTCCAGCCTCTCCTCTTCCTGCCTCTGCTCTTCCTGCCTTCTCCTCTCCTCTTCCAGCCTCTCCTCTTCCAGCCTCTGCTCTTCCTGCCTTCTCCTCTCTTCTTCCAGCCTCTGCTCTTCATGCCTCCTTCTCTCTTCTTCTAACTTCTGCACGAGTCGCTCTCTCTCCAGACGTGCTTGGACTTGTCTGCGTTCAGCTTCCGCCTGTGCTAACCTCTCCCGCTCCCGCCTCTCCCGCTCCCGCTTTTCCGTCTCCCGCTCTTCCCTCTCCCGCTCTTCCCTCTCCCGCTCTTCCCTCTCCCGCTCTTCCCTCTCCCGCTCTTCCCTCTCCCGCTCTTCCCTCTCCCGCTCTTCCCTCTCCCGCTCTTCCCTCTCCCGCTCTTCCCTCTCCCTATCCCGCTCCCTCGCCCTTTCTCTCGCCCTCGCGCTCGCCCACTCCCGCTCTCCTGATCTGTCCAAGGTGTCATCAGCATCTTCAACAGTATCCGCAGAAGTTTGTGCCGGATCATCCTCGCCACGTTGAGCGTAAGTGGACAAAATATCATCAATATCCTCCATATGTTCAGGACTGCCCGAAGAATCACCACCATCAGGTCGTTCGACATGAGAGTCGTTGGGACTAGATCCTCGCCTCGAACCATCATTTCCACTATTTGTGCTGATTGGTCTGCCAAAGAAGGCAAGATATACTGATTTTCGGACAAAGAAAGATGTGATCCCCTCACCCCGATCCTGCTGTTCGCTGTGAAGGTGCGTAATAAACAAGGAGTCCCGGTCCTCTTCATACGCCTTGGTGCGGGGAATGCCAGATCTAGCAGGCATTGCTACACCGCGTCCAGACGTAACATGGAGAGGCGGTGATGACGAGCTCTCACGTCGGGCAGTCCTCAGGATCGGATACTCCTTTAAGGCACGGATTTGAGGAGTATCGAATCCTAATTCAAATGCAAGATCGGCAAGCCTGCGCAGCACAGCGGGGTCCGCCTTGGTAGGCGCTGTCTGAACAGGATCTTCCTTGATAGGGTCTGCGGGCATGGCTGGGTAGTCGCGCATGGCCAGGGCAATGAGTTGTCGAACGCCCAGGTCTACGCACTCCGCGGGCGTCGCAGCCTGGTCTAGGAAGGAGTCCTCCGAGATTTGGATTTTAACGTGGCCTTCCCTCTGGTTCTCATCGGAGTAGGTGCGCGCAAGAGTCTCGCAGACACTCTCACGTTTAGGGACAATCACCAAACGCTCGAGGCAATCGATACAGCGCTTCAGATATTGGATATCCCTGAAAAAGGTGAAGAGGGACGGCACGAGGCCATCGATCATCTTCAACCTTTCATAGATCATCTCGCGTTCGCGGTTATTGAACGCGCTGAATATCTTCCCTCCTTGAAGCTCACTGAGATCCTTTGTTGATGCACCCGGCGCTCTCCCTTCCAGGGCTTTCACTGTCGCTGTATCGATCCTCCCCAGAGCATCTTTCCCTACCAGACCCGTAAAGACCTCCTTGATACGGCGAAGGTAGTTTAAACATTCCTATTGTGCAACGATTAGTACACGCCATACAGAAAAAGGTCTTCTCACGTCTCTGCAACCCATTGCCATCATCTTTTGTAGAGTTGTCAGCCTCATGCCATCCCAGACGCCTGGAATATCCAATAAGGCGTCAAACCCAGCCGTGAACGTGTCATCCAAGAGAAGTCCCTTCAAGTTCTTCAGCCTACAACCCCGCAGGCAAGCCTTCCATCGCAACTCGGCCTTCGTATCGCGTTGAAAGTGGTAGTACCGTATCTTGCAATATGCCTCGCCATCGGTTGGTCCGTCTTCGTTGGAATGCTGCTCGTTGAGACATGTTTTTAGGTCCTCGTTGATATCTGGCGGAGATCAGCTTTCATTCAAGGCAGAGAGTAGCCTGCTCACCAGAGGTATAGAGATCGACTGTCCACCACTTGTCAGTTGGAAGGAGGAACTCTCGCGCAGCTTGAATTCTGTGCTGTCCATGGAGACACTCCAGTTGAAAGCCTCGCGGGAAGACCAACTCTGGGCATCCGTTCGGCTGATTAGTCAGGAGTTCACGAGCTGTGACGTGTGAATCACGAAGGGCAACGTCGAGAATTTGCTGATCAACTTCCGCCTCGATATGATTTCGCACCTCTAAACGGCGACATCGATCTTTCCGAAAGCACCCTTTCAGGAACTCGACATGCTTCGCATCGAGATCTCGGTGCTTGTGCTGCTGGAAGTGAAGTGCGTCAAGACTGATGCGGGCGGATCCTCTGAACGTCCGGCGTCTCTCGGCCTCAAGTCTTGAGTCTTCCACATGAGCTTGAGACTGTTTCATGGTTACAGACTCAAGCTTTGAGGATTGGGAAGAAAAGAATTCTTCTGGAAGCTGGGACGTATATCACCTAGTCATTAAATGGGCGGCCCAAAATGGACGCTTCCTAAAAGATGGTTCACAATTGATGGATGCCAAAATTGATACCACCAAAAATGATGGATCCCGAAACGCTCCCAAAATTGACGACTCCTAAATTTGATGCCTCCAGAAACTGATGGGGCCCAAAATGCCTCCGAAAATGGATGGCTCCGAATCGATACCTCCAGAAACTGATGGCTACCACCCCGCCCATGACCGCCGTTAGTTTTGAGTCACCTTGGTTAAGCTGACTACTGACTTGTCAAGACCACCCACAGATACTCTAGGTTGTCTACACTCTTGTCTACACTCTTGTCTACACTCTCACAACAATCTTTCCTCTTTACATCCGTTCAGTATGGCTTCCACCGACCCAGATCGCCGCACAAAGATTGACATGGACCTTGTACCTACGATTGAGACATCACAACACAATCATACGCCTGAGCGCTCATTGCCCACTCACGAGGTGGTACCAAGCTCGAAGAAGAGGAGAGCATCTCCTTTAGAGACTTACCGTGGGACGAAACATTCTAAGGGTAACACACCTGCAACTTCGACCGCCATAGGCAAACCTGCACCACACAGCCAGGCACTGGTATCGACTGCTGAAGCTACCGAGACGCCCGATACGATATTGGAGTCACCGTGGGATCATTACCGACAAGTCTTCGAGCTCAGTCTTGGTACCTTTGTTGCTGTTGTTTCCGAAAAGGCCACTCACGATCTCTTTACGATGAAGCGCTTTCAGGGTGCTGACGAGGTCCGCATGCTACAGTCACTTGGCCACAGAAACTTGCATCAAATGCTGGAATGTTTCCGCCTCAACGACGCCTACTTTGCAGTTTTTGGCTACGATCCCATCTCACTTGCACATATTGCATGCTCCCCCCCTTTCCTTACCGAGCTTCAGCTGGCGGCCATAGTAGGACAGGTGAGTATCATCACCTGGTCTGTAACTTCCGTTGCTGACTGATAAAGATCCTTGACGGGCTTGCGTATCTTGCTGCGAACGGCTTAGAACCGGGCCCCTACAAGTGCTCAAATATCCTTCTCGACTCTGGTGGTACTGTCAAAATTAGTAAGTTGGAACTGAATTCATTGAATCTGTACTTATGCATTGAATAGCAAGTCATGAGTCCTGCAAAAGGATCACCTCGAAACAGGACCTGAAGGCTTTAGGGTATGTAACCATGGAACTTATGCAGAAATACCCCAACAGCAGTGGGTCTATCGGCCTGGAGGACTTCGAACACTGGCCCTCCGATGGTGATGCAGTTAGCTTTCTGGCGATGACCACGTCAGCGACGTCGCTTGAACAGCTCTTGTCTGTGAGCAGGTCCTATCTTCTTAATAATGCGTTGCTGACATTCACAGCATCCACTCCTAGATTGTGAATGGAGGGACGAGGATCTCAAATGGATAGTGGCACTGGCGGCTGTCACTACTCACCGAGGTTGGCGTTATAAATAGGGTCAGGTCTGCTCTTGGTGTATACATTGCTACTGTTGTTCTTCGTGACTTGTGATAAGTACATGCAGTGAAGCAGAGCAAGAGCCAGAGACAGAAGTGGCACAGGTGATCGAAGCGCCAAAACCATACAGGGCACCAGTGGCACGGATGATCTAATCTGCGGTACAAATAATAGAGAATCAAATTGCTACAGGAGAAAACAGAATGTCATTGCTCTCTTCTTTAGTTCGAATAGATGTCTTGAGGCTGTCGGGGCAGGCCTCCTGAGTAATTACTGTGCGTTAGATTAGTCTTCCTCGGACCCTCAGCATAACAACAAATTGTCAAATTAAATTATCACTGTCTGTATTGTTGTTATTAGCCTCTCCCAACTCTCCTTCCCATCCTTGCTCAGCCACCTTCAAACCAGGACCAAGAACCGGTCCAAATCAAGATTCAAGAGATCAGCACTCTGAAAGTTGTGTTTATTTTGGAGGTGGCGACGGAAATTATCTTTCCGCTTAATGAAGTGACAGGCCGTAACTTCGCCGTGTTTGCAGCCTGCTACTGGACATCGGTATCGTGGCCTAGTCTCGTGGATATCTTTGATATGGCGACGAAGGTCTTTGGGCCATTGGAACGCTGGAGTATCGCAGCCAAGATCACACTTATAAGGCTTTCGGGAGATGGATGATCTGTAAGCTGTTAATTTCCACCAGAGACAATAGGGGAGTGGCTACTACATACCTGAAACTCGCTCGCTTTACCGCGAATCTGTTGTCCTTAGAACTGGTGCTTTGACAAGATTTTTGTGCTCCGTGTAGATGCGTCTCCAAGCAGGATAACCTCCCTTGCGTAGTCACAAGAGCCCCCTCGGATTGTTCCTCTTCTGGCGATGTTTCGAGAGCTGACTCGGTTGGATCAGAGAGATCCTCCTCAACCTCCAGATGAACTTCGACACATCTTACTCCAGCGCCATCCATCCAACCTCCCCCGCCATCCTGTGAGATATCTGCAGCATCTTCGCATATCCACGCAGCCTCGACCCAATAGGCCCCATCAGAGTAGTTGACTTCATCGATAAGCAGATTGTTGAAGCTTCCCTGGCTCTCGCGAACAGGATCCATTTCAATGTAGTGGATAGCAATTCAAACTGCTCGCTGTAATTCTCGCGTCTCGTATGAATTTTCATTTTGATGAGCATCCATAGGTAACACTTGTATCACCGGCCTCCCTCACGGCAACTTGCAGAGGAACGGCGACGGACTTGTGGTACCACTGGGAAGTCGCATGCAACGATTGTATTACCAAATATGTTCCTCCTCACTCCCACTCGGCGCACTCCATACCAGAAAGGACTTCTGACGGACGACGACACATTGTGTTCACAGATGCGACCAAAGTCCAGATATTCTTGTGTTCGAGGTTGTGGAGTGGCGGCGCAGATTGCAGAACGTCCTTGACGGGACGACGGATCAATGGCGAGATAACAGCCATCTTGGGATGAACTCGTTAATGCGGATATATATATTCGACTGTGGTTGTTGAAGTAAAGCGCAATGGTATGTTGGGATATCCTGGATACGCAAGAGTGACGATGGGGGGAAATGGATACATGAGTTGAGATCCGGAAGCGCCGTTAATCTGACTGGGGGGTAATTAGCCGCCGTCGTTCCGGCTGAAGGATGGCCAACGACATCGACACAAACAGTTGCTAACAACAGTCCATCGCATAACCTCTGTAACGGCAACCACGATATCTTTTGGCGGGGCCAACTCCGGTTTCCAAGCTGGAATAATCAACGGTCCGGTCAACGCTCAGTTCCATCACGATGCCCATCCTGTTAAGTCACCCAGGCCGAAACTGACCCCGCGCTAATGACGTCCCCTTCCCGCTGCGGCGCCACATATGTTCAGTGATGTGAGAGATCTACTTTTAACAGACCCCGCAGAGAATACTCCTTGTCATTTTCGCTATTGTACTAATCCATCATTATTATTACAGTTCTATGAGAATCAGAATGCTGACCTCTTGTCCTCCTATAGAGACGCCTCCTCTTCGAAGCTCGGTCGATACCCCATTTCTTCGCAGATCCAGCCTGAATTTCGAACATGTCGACCATACTACAGGCGTTGTACATAAGAACCTCAATCACTGTGGCGTATTGGTTAGTAAAGGATAGGGTGCGATAGAGGATACTTAGAACGAGTCGGAATAGTACTTGGGAAGCCAAATGCATCATTTTGGCGGCAGCAAGGACTGTAGGTACAAATGTCTATACATACGGCTGGTTTCCGTTTTTCGAAACTTCTTGGTCTGCTACCAACTCACAGGTTGTCCAACTACCTTCCTGGTTCTCCTTTGACAATTTCCTTCTCGTTCTTTGAAAACGGCGCTTCTCAATGTCTTCCGGTAGAAAGTTCTTCGGGAGGGGATAGGCGGTTTGCTAAATGAACATTAGCACCGTCGTGTATCTCAAGCAAACCATTACCTGACTTACTATCTCTCTGAACGATGGCTGCTGTGATCTATAGCCCTCGGATACATAAGTTGTATATTTGCCATGCTTCCTGATGATCACTGCTACTTCGACACCTTCAAATCCCCCTAATTCATGAGCCTTATGAAGCAACGTCTTTTGCCTATTATTTATTCCCTCATTCTCTCTTTTTTTCCTTCTTCTCTGGTCGTTGAGTTTGACGTCTGTGTCATCCATAGAAGTCCAGGTGTTCTGTTCTATTCCGCTTAAGCATGAACCAGCTGAAGGTTGGCTTTGGAGGGTTGTATTTCTGGATTTATAGTCTGGTCATATATAGAGGAGCCTGAAATGGCCCCCTTCAAACCAAGGCGATGAGCCAAATTTAGACATACCGATCTCGAAATGGTCATCGTCACCTAAGAGCTGGTTATGCACCACCTAGCTGACCTACGCCTGAAGTGGAAGGTGTGGGGTGGGGTTGTCCAGAGTGCAACCATCAAGAACCAGAGGGGGATGATCCATGGCCCACTCGTGAGATTGGGAGCTGACTAACATGCGTGGAGAGAGAGTCGATTTCACTTAATGTCCCCATGCTCGAGGCGATTTCGTGAGCAGACCTGTCTAATGAGACCTCATACTGTTAGTCTTCATCAACTAGCGACAAGAGTGGTTCCGCCTAACATTGAATTGAGTCACTCTTTGCCCATGCTATTGCCCCTTGCTTCTGCCCCTTGCTTCTGCCCCCTGCTTCTGCCCCCTGCTCATGCACTCCGCTGCCTCTCCCTTCGAAATCAAGTCATACTTTCTGTGTTATGTGATGGTATCCTGTGGCTTCAATCAGTGCCGAGCTTACAAATGGCCTTTGTTCAAGTGTGTTTCTTGGCCCGAATTGAAAAGTGAATCGCCGTATGAAATGAGTGAGCACTGATGAATAGGAAGTAAAGAATAACTTACTACGCATGTGTTTCCCTTTAGTATACGCTACAAAAGCATCTAGGTCAGCCTCTTCTTGCGACATGAAAAACCTGCAGCCAGCCAAGTAACATAGCTAATTTCAATTTCAAAGAACGGGGCAGTTTTCTGAACAATAACGGAAACCCAGGTACCTTTGACCCCTAATTCTACTCGGTAAATGACCTTATACTTACTTAAATTGGTAGTGACCCTTACGATACCGTCTAGAATGATGCCGTCCAGGATCCAGGATCCTCCTGCTGTATTAAAAACGAATCCGTTTACACGCCGACGATATTTTACGACAAAAGCAAACGAGGAGAGAATCCAACAAGAAAAGGAAGATCGTAAGGCAAAGCTTGATCATCGAAACCGTAGACGACAAGACCGTTCGCGTCACTTTCCTCAAGAGGTAGAAAAGGCCATGCAAGAACTCAAGATACAAGAGAGTTTCTTTACAAAGCTTGCGAGAGAGGAGAACAGTGCGAAGGGGTTTTCAGAAGGAAGTAGTGACAGAGACAAGACGGGTATAGTGTCAAACGTCCGGAAAGCGAAGCATGAGACTGCGGAGGCTTTACAGTATGTTTACCCCGATACTTCGCTTGAAGATTTGACATCGGCCCACCACCGCCACACAAATCTTGCCGTCCTCAACTCCGAACCAAAATCACGTTCATAGTTCTTTGTAAAGATGCGGATAAGCAAGCATTTGCGTGCAAGGGAGAACATCGAATCCGATTGAATTAGTCCCTATCTCTAGTACATGTAGAAATGTTGCTAGCTTCAAAAGCCTCTACCATGAAGCCCCTTCTCGTGTCGTCAGATGATCGGTGAATTGCAAATTGCTCCATGGAAGTCGCAGCACGAACAAGCGGCTCAAAAGGTGAAATGTTGCGACTAGCAAGGACCAGGACTCGAGCGGCTGCAATGTCCCAGCAGTTGAGCCATTCCCTGGAGCGTTACGCAACCTGTCGAACACGCCATCTGAAAGTTCAACTGCACCATTCACGATGACAGAATCGTTTTCGCTAAGTGGGTGCTTACCGAGAACGTGGCTGACCCCATCGATAACGCGATCGAGTATCCAAGCAGCTTTGCGGTACAGGCTCCTTTGATTCATCAATAGAAGTCACTAAACAGCCAGCCCAGACATCGACTGACTTTCTCCAAACCGTACTCCGCTCGCAGGTTTGAGACCTCCCTTGATGGTGCGATAGACCGCGAATCGAGCGAGTCCAGGAGGTGGGAAAGATCCGGTTTCCCTTCCTCGACCAACAGCCTCACTTGCTCATCAATGTGCTGTCGAGACTTCAAGAAGCCGCCTTCACGAGGAGACATGTGGTTGATTGCAAGCATGGTTTTCATTTGACGAAGCTTTCGCGGACTACATCACAAATAGAAGACATGTGAAAGAGAAAGAAACAGTATGACATGGACAAAAGCTCAAACCTCCAACGAGTGTTGCAAGTTAGACGCGCCTCGCTGCTCTCTGTTCCTTCTGATAACGGCGAGCCCGAGACAATTTCGTACGATACTTCTGGATGTCCTTAATGATCCAATCGAGACTACCAATCGTCCTACTCGTCGCATTCATCTCAGACAAGAGGTATTCATCCATAGAACGGCCCTGGTGATCAGTGTTCTCAGGCTCCCCATCATCGCGACTTTCAATCTGCTCAATCAAACGCTCAAGGACTTTGATTGTGTGTCCCACATGAGTATCTTGAAGCTGATTCAATCGCCCCTGAAGTCGAGATGAGCGAGAAAATTGTCGGGGAGAACCGGAACTGCTGTTGTCGTCGCTGTATTCAGACTCCATGTCTTCATCCAAGACGTCTCTTCCCACAATCCCACGAATGTAATCTGGCACCTCATCGATCTGCTCATCATCAGATTCATCGACCACGATCGGCTGCGTTGAGCCGCTAACATCGGCGATCTGCTCATCATCAGAGTCCTCGATCATGATAGTCTGCATTGGTCCACCAGCAGCAGGGCTTTGGGGCATCTCCACCTGGGGTCCTTCCTCATCAAGCTCGAAGCGTGCATCTTCCTCCTCCTCCGCGATGATCGTGTCATGGTCGAGATTCCCAGTCGAGACACCCACCGCGCTGAGTTCCTCGCCGCCTGTCTTCTCCACAGGTATCAGTGCACCTTCATCCATGGCCACCATCGCACTGTCCTCGTCAACTGTGGCCTTGCCGGACGCGGGGTCTAGGATATTGACGTGAGTCGGGGCCTCATCGCGAATCGACGTCTCTATGTCACCGGGGATGGTCTCTTCGATGATACTGGCTGGAGCTGCATCCTCGGCTGCATCCTCGCTCGGTTGGACTGGGTCATCAATGGGAGTGGAGGATCGGATGCCACCGGGGAGGGTCTCTTCGATGATACTGACTGGAGCTGCAGCCTCAGCTGCATCCTCGCTCAGTTGGCCTGTTGGGCCGTCAATGGGAGTGGAGGATCGGATGCCACCGGGGAGGGTCTCTTCGATGATACTGGCTGGAGCTGCATCCTCGCTCGATGGTGCGACATCGCCCGTGGGCGCGGTATCGTCCATGATGCTGGCTGG
>Ga0207879_100134_pt1 | contig 72841 bp, 75 predicted proteins | sample LinPmetageLP24_FD_184045 | JGI IMG/M metagenome (GOLD analysis project Ga0207879, IMG submission 184045) | Marine viral communities from the Pacific Ocean - LP-24 (SPAdes) | ecosystem: Environmental > Aquatic > Marine > Oceanic | place: Pacific Ocean | collected 2009-08-30 | reverse complement strand
GGGGGGGGGGGGGGGGGGGAACTATCGCATGAGAGCTATTCGAGCCTACACAGCTATGTAGAGTGTACAGGGAAAGACAGCTCTGTCTACAGCATGAGGACTGGGCGATGTAAAGGCATTTGCATATGGTGAAACCAAAACAAATGCTATGCTATTCATCTGCTCCAACGCTATGCTATAATGGACTGAAGCTAATAATACATCCACATGAAGATGGAACAAGAAAGTTCTGTCTGTACAAATATCAATCCTCGCCATGAGTACGGAGACAGTAATCCATACTCTGGCACTCAACCCAACGAACCATATCTGCAAAACAAGCGTCATCTAAACACTCATACTCCTCATTCCCCAAAAATTCCGTTCATGTTTCTTACAATCGTTTCTGCTCGCTGCCACTTGAGCCACCACACTCATTCACAACTTCTTGAGTGGACTCGAAATCCACGTTAGAGCTCCCACCACCACGTCCGTCGCCACCGTACTTCTTGAGCAATCTCGCCAACGTGCATCGTCGATTCCGGTTAGATCACACTGCTGCTCGTCAAAATTGGCTACAATTGCGAAAGTGTGGTTGGGACAATACTCACCTGCGAAGGAATGTCATCAAGACCCGGTTGAATGTTTGGATCCAGAGATGAGCCTGACTCTTGCGAAGACTTCCCCTGCTTCGACTCAAGTTGTGACTCATCGTGGACGGCTTGATTGTGCTCATGTCGTCGAGCAGTAAAGTCGGTCGAAGTACGCTTAGAATCACTCTCCTGGTTGTAGAGAACCGAATCTGGCTGCCTATTGGCATATGGGTTCGGTGGATAGCCGTTGGAATCATACTCCAGAGGCTTATAGTCTTGCTGCCCTCCATTGAGAACGTACTGACTACTGTGCTTTTCATTGACGTAGGAGTTGGAGGGCCTTGATGCATCGTTCTGCTCAAGTGGCGGGTACATGTTCGCTACATTCCCAGGACGATGTTGGTCGGAATGATACCGAGACTTGGCTTGTACATATTCTTCATCATCTTGCTCTACACGATCAAACCACAGCCCAGCGTTGACACTGGAGGCACCCTTGTCATCATAAAGAGCCGGATCTAGAGCAAACTCTGAATGCGACCAATGTTCGTTTGAGTATGAGTGAGCCGTGGAACTCTCTTGTCTATGATTATCAGTGAACTGCTCGGTATTGTTGTCATTGCATGCGTTAGAAGGTCCTGAGGAAGGGGCTTGATGTGTGTAAATGGACTGCCAGTCTGCTGGAAGGGGATACTGCATCTGGCCACCACCAAAATGGGTTGCCCCATCTGCTTGAGACACAGGGCTATGCTGGAACTCGTTTGAGCCGTACCCATGCCCATGGGGGTCAGCTTGGGGTGAATGATCAAACCCTCGATGATCCTGGTTGAAGACTTGACGATAGGGATATCGCTCGTGTGGTGCAGCATTTGGAGTTGGATATTCAAAAGGATGTGCGGGTGTCTTTCGATCTCGCTTCTCCACCTTGACCTTCTTCACAACCTCTTTGCCCTTGGAGCTTCCGTACTCTCGCTTTCTCTTCCCAGTCACTTCAACCTTAACCTCATTCTCATCGGGCTCGATTTCCTTGGCTCCACATGTCTTGCATCCTGCAGTAGCTCCACAGAACCAGCAGTTCCCGTTCTGCTCTTCTCGTCTTCTCCTTCCTGTAAGTCCAAGCTCGTCCAAGCCCAGGACAAGCGTTGCTTTGTCGATTCTTGGTCTCAGGCTCTCTCGATCGGCGCCGGAGACACCAGCCACTGCTGCTTTGCATCTCCAGCATATTCCACTATCTCGATCCTCGGGTTCATAGCCACGTACTTGGATGCACAGTTCTGGTGGACATTTTCGATTTGGCCAGGAGTTGGGGCAACTGGGGACTTTGGTGACTTCCACGTATACTTTCCGACAGCAAGGAAGGGTAAAGGGAACCACTTGGCACATGGCCTCCGCGCCTGTGGATTTGTTGGGTGTTCAATACGAAGGTAAATGGATTTGTTTGAAGTATGAGACTATGAGTCGGTCTGGTTGATGTAGTCAAATGAGTTTATCAGAACATCTGGAGGAAACTGAAGAATACTTGTACGGTGGAGTTCAAGAAACGGGAATGGAACGATGTTTGCTCAGTACTTAAATGGCTGTGAGTGGGTCGTTGTAAAGGAGAAGTGAATGAATGAGCTGTGAATAACACTTGTACACAGACATGAATCACAGCTCAACGTCGTGTTGTTTGGGTCATTACTTCAGACTCCTACAGTTGCTCAATTAGTTCATTGAATTCAAAATTCAGCCTTGGAGCCATTAACGACTTACTGGAATTAGTTGGGCGGTTACTATGAGAATTTATCAAGCATCTGTCAACATCGGTAAAAGGGTAAGCTCATTCATATGCTACTCCGCTTCACAGCCGGATCCAGAGGGCCAGGGACTGGTTCCAAATCATTGTATTGAAGTGCGCTAGTTCAAGCTCAGCGCATGTGACCTGGGGAGAAACTTTTGTACGGAATTAAACAAGCACATGCCCGCCACGATCTGACCAGATGTGCCCCTGAGATTCCCTGTGATAAAGAACGCACACTCCAAAGCAAAGAGAGAGAAAAAGAACGCGCCTTCAGCAACGATGCTGATATGGTTTCCGTAGCAATTTTTGTTTCTGTTGATTACATGCAAGAAAAAAGAGAATCCGGGATTAGATTGGCATCAGCTCCGCCACGTCGAGAATGACCGAGTCTTCGTCAACAGGACAGCTTCACATGATCTGATCCTGAGTCAGACTGGTAGCCTCGGTTTCCATTGCGTCGCCGCCGCCGGGAGTCTGGTATTTGACGAAGCTCAATCCGAGAGGACGGCCACCGTATTGATAACCTGAGAACTTCTCAATGGCAGTATCAGCACCCTCAGCGCTATCAAATCGGACAACACCCGTTCCTCGAGATCTTCCGTTTGGTTCGTATTGAATCTCAGCCTGTTCGACCTTTCCAATAGTGGTGAAGAGTTCTACAAGATCCTCGTTGCTTGTAGACCAAGGAAGCTAAAGTCAATGTGTCAGCATGGTATCATTGACTGCAGCAGGATGTCTTACGTTTCGGACATAAATGATCTCGCTTCTTTCGGTACCAGCAGTAGCGTAGTCAGTGAATGGGTTTGGAGCCGCAGAAGGGGCGCCAGCGTCGTAGCCGCCAGTTGGAGCTCCACCTCCATATCCTCCTCCAAAGCCGCCACGACCTCCACCGAAGCCACCTCCAAAACCACCGCGGCCTCCAAAACCTGGACCACCACGGCCAGCGAATCCACCGCCGAAACCTCCGCGTCCGCCCCCAAATCCACCACGGCCACCAAATCCTGGACCGGCACCGGCGAAGCGATCTTCTCGGACCTCAAGTGGACGACCTTGCCAATCGTAGCCATTGAATTGCTGGATTGCATTGCGTGCATCATCGGGGTTCTCGAAAGCGACAATACCAGAGCCTTTGGGCCGCCCATCTGGGCCAACGTGAACGTCGGCGCGAATGACTGCACCATTGCGAGCTAATTCATATGTCAATGTCATCCCACTATCTTCATGTTAGCAGCAGAGATGGAACTAACCAGCTTGACGGAACAGATCCTTCAGATCTTGCCATCCTACCGTGTAAGGCAGCTAAAGAAAACGTCAATATACGCCCATTGTGAGCTCACAGCAAAAGGAGGGATGTAACAAACGTTCGAGACATAGATTTGACGGCCTCCACCACCGCCACCCATGCCACCGCCGAATCCGCCGCCAAATCCGCCACGGCCTGGACCGCCTTCGTATCCGCCGCGACCTCCTGCAGGTGGGCCGGTAAATCGAGGTTCGGCCTCACGATCCTTTATCCAACCGTCAATTTATATAGGGATATAGATTGTGTGACTAGAACGTACCTCTCGAACATAGACGAGTCTTCCCATGAGGTTTTGGTTGCTGAGAGTGTTGACGGCCTGTTGAGCTTGCTCCCTCGTGGCATATTCTACAATGCTATGCTGACATTAGTACATGACCTGAATAGCAAAGTAGGATCTTTGGACTTACCCGCATCCCTACATAACCCGCGGAACATCGTCCCAATCCGTCAATCCAACATTCCTTCAAAAACCAGAAAAGAAAAACTCAAAAAGCCAGCTACGTATAGGCGCCCACCTTCGACATTCCATTCGGAAGCAACAACACATCTGCAAATAACACCTCCCCAGCTGCAATAGACACCCAAGTCAGCCCTTGATCTCTATGTCCCATGTCCGAGCACTAACCAGATCTCATGAAATCTTTGAGGTGATGCCATTTGACGTCATAACTGAGGTTTCCAACGTAGACACTAAAACGAATAGTGAGTTTCAAATTTGCCGTAAGTCTATTTGGACAACTGACCGGCGGTCTTGTTGGGATGATTCCTTGAGGCTGGCCAACATCTGCTCTCTAGCTTGGGCTCTCTCCTCAAAGGTCCTATGTGGAGCTCCTCCGCCGGCTGACATTCCGCCGCTAATCGGGCTGCGAGATCTTCTATCACTTCGGTGGCGGTCCTCACGGCTGCGGCTGCGAGAACGAGGGCTGTAGGAGCGACGTCTGGAAGACCGTGGTGAGCGGGATCGACGTCTAGGGGATCTTTCGCGCTGCGACACGTAAGTCTCTGTTCCAATCATCAAGCAGGCTTGATCATGAAGGTGAGTAGGGAGCGGATGTGGAGGGAGTTGTGGTTGTTGTTGAAGAGTTTGTATGATTAGGAAGAGTGGAGGTCATAGATAGCCCACAAGGTGTAAAGGTGCTTGCGGCAACTAGGCCAAGTTTGACCTCATGTACGATCGTTGAATAAAGCCACCTGCCAGAGCGGACACCAGCGGGTAAGTGAGGCTCCAGCCTTACGAGCCCAAAGTTGGCCTACTCAACGGGAAGAGGGGTATGGGAATGATCTGCAGTAGGTGTGTAAATAGGTGGGAAACTTACTCCGGGGCGGTACGAGTCGTCTGCTTGGATTCCAAAAAGGTTAGTATGAAGAACTGGGTTTGAGTTGAAGGAGAACGGGGTTGCTGGGGAAGAGCAAAGAAGAAGAATAGATGGTGACTGGTAGCGAAGGAAGGTCTCCGTCGCCGGCCACAGTGAATGAAACAAGAGAAGGAGCAAGGTGCTGCACTTCGTTGGGGGACAAACTCACCTGCGCCTGACATGGCTAAGATGGACGTTTCTTGTGGGTAAGGCGGTGGTCGGTAAAGGCGAGGAGCGGTACAGGTACAGTCGGACGGTGTATGAGTGAGGCTTCTGGAGCTACTGTCGGGCCTAGAAAATGCTGAAAGACGCAAGGATAGCTGTTAGTGGCATTGACTTGATGATTTGCAGGTGTGAGGTGAGCAATGGGTTGGGGGTGGATTTGATCCAATGGCGAGGGTAGTTCACCACGTACTGCGGGAGCGTGTAGGAAGGGATATCGGCGGCTTGGACTTTCACGCGCGTGGTGAAGTTGGTTGAACCTGCAGCCAGAAAAGAGGTATCAGCATTGATTCGGCTTTAACAGACGCAAGACAGGGAGGGAGGGGATGGCAGGTAGGCAACCTCCACGCGCAGACAGTAGGGATGGCGCGAACAGCTTCCAGGCCTCAATGCAAGAGACAGCTGTCCTACCTGGCAGAGCAGACGCGGAAAGCTGGAATAGGCGTAGGTAGGTGCAAAAGAGGGAGGAGCAGAGCGACGCGGCCAACCAAGATGACGATGAGGACCCGAAAGGAATGGGATGGCTCTTACTGGATGGAGGTGGAGGATGTCGCACACGTAGGTACTGTACTGTACTGTACTGTACTATACGGTGCGGATGCGATGCGGTTGCGACTGCGACTGCGGCCCTTGTCACGCACAGAGTGGAGGAGATGAGGGACGAGGGACTCCTTGAGTGAGGTGTGGATGGAAATGAGGGGTGGTGCTGGTGCTGGTGCAACGATGCAAGCTGCTGCAGTTGAGACTCGAAAGGCAGTTGGAGGTTCGACGTCAAGGTAAGACGCGGTGCGGTGCGGTGCAGTCTTCGCTTTTCGCCCGGGCGTCCCATTGGCGTTGGCGTTGGCGTTGGTCACCTCAGCTTGGGTGGATCCCAAGCAAAGCAACCCAATTGAGTTTAGCTCCTGGGGCAGGAGTTCATCCGCATATCTCAACCACAACTTCCGCATCACATCACCACCTCAGTAAACGTCTCTCAATTCATCAACTCGAGGCAATACTCTCTATTTTCGTCTGTAGTACTGTTCCATTCTCTTTCGCATTTCTGGTTGCTATTTCTTGCATCAGATGATCATGTCTTCTTCCGTCTGTGTTCGGCTTAATAAGTAAACAAATATATCTATCGGGCTCAAGTCTAATGCCCATGGCGACTTTGAGCTTGTACATCTGAGCCTGTACAAGCACTACAGACCGACCAAGAGGACCGTAGACCAAGGGGTATTTCTTCACACGACGCCGAAATGCTGCAGGATCACATCGCAGCATGTATGGGGTCTTTTATCCGGCATGGCTTCCTCCACCTGCCTCTTCGAATTAACAGCTACTCTGTACAGTAGCTCCCGAAAGGCCGCGGGACAGCATCGGATCGACGTGGTATTGGCTGCTGTCCGGTGCAAATGAAAAGATTATGTGTCTGGCAGTGGTGTATGATTGGACTGTACCGTCAGAAACCCCTCCAAAACTCTCAAAGCGGACAACGTCCCCCATTGATCGCCACCGCAGGACACCCTCAAGGCTGTTCCGTCACCTACCACACCACCTCTTCATCGGCAGAAGTCACTCGTCCACTTCCTCCAACGGCAGTACAGCTACAGGGGAAGGCAGCCCTAGGGCTACGGTCGTGTATCAAAAGCATTCAAACAACGCGTTCCATATCTGATCACTATCTACGTACCGTATTCATGTCAATGTCCAACGATCTTTTGATGCGTATGGCATTGTCCTCCTCCGATATCCATTGTCTCGGTCAAGAAATCTCTTCGTTGACTTTTTCCGTCATCTTCACAAAGGGCTGTTATTCCGAGACTCGCCGTTCTCTTGCCGCCAGGCATCTTCGTCATCCGACACGGCAGCCCACCAATCCTTTACGTCTCGATCGGATAAGGACAATATCATGATTGTGCTAACAGTGGCGCTCATGCTATGTACTTGCCTCTTGAAGCAAGTCCGCACTCAAAACAGTTTAGAATCCCACTGGCGCCGTCGAAAGACTTTGGGTCAGGGCACAGGGAGATCGACTCCTAAGAGATCATGCTTTTGCCCAATTGTGTCCGAATTTCTTTGGACGCCAAGCAGGGTCTTCATAACACATCCTCTGATGGCTGAAGGGAGACTGCTATGCCGTCCGTGAGTAATGCTCAGTTCGATAGCATAGAACTTTGAGCTCTATCTCGACATGTACGCAGCTTTGCTGCGGAATTCTGGCGGACCCTATGTCTCTCTACGAGTTCAACTGCAGCTTCTCCCGATGGTTCACCCCAGTCTTCATCTGTCACTGATGCGTCCTGCGAGGATCAGGCGCCAATCAAGTCACCTAGCTGCAGGCTCAAGAACGTCGAGGAAGCAGGGCTTGATGGATTGCGTATTGCAGAAGGCCAATATCTAGCGTCGCATGCATGCATGGCACAGCATGGCACCAACTTCCAGAGAGGGCCTGACGGCAGATCGATCTCACAGGAAATGGTTGGTGTGCCGCAGCTGCAGCAGATCCCGTTCGCAGGGCTACAAACCCTAATCCACATCTTTCCATAAGTCTGGGAGAGTGTACAAAAACCATTTTTCAGTTGTCCTTCATGTTTGCGATTCCAGCGAGGATTTTCGATGTGTTGTCCCCCACACACCGGCGGAATACTATCCCATCTTGGCTCGGCCATATGCACGCTCCTTGCGACTGCATGCATACGAGCTGGACCGTATGCAGGGGAGCAGCCGGTGTGAAGCAGAAATATGTCACTGAGCAGTGAAAGCGTGCACTGGCAAGAATAAAAGCTGACTAACATCATTGGCTGCAAATCAGTGTAACCGCGCCTGCCCCCTAATGCAGATGTTGTTATCTTGTATGCACCTGCAAAACGCCCACTTAACAGATTGGCGCACGCTATACAGGCATGATCCTAATATTGCATGGACCAATGCAAGAGCGGGAACAGCGGCCCGTACCTATGCTTAACACTGCGAGAGTTCATCCCAGATATTCTCATTCTTTAAGTCTGTTGAATTATTTTTGGCTATCCTCGAGGAGGCTCCGCGGGTTTGCAAGAGTAGGACGCTGCCGGCTTGGCGAGGAAGCCTCTCTGAGTCCTGGTCCGAGCTCTGCGAGCTATCACTTTCTTTACTGTTTTGTTTTATTAAAAGCAGAAGCCGAAGCAAAGAGTGCCTGACTTGTGCCCGCTTTCGCTGTGGTGTGATGCAAGTCTCAGATGACAGAAATCCCGCATGGCGCGCTACTTGCCATAGGCAATTTAGTACATTCCACGGAAAAGGCAAATACAATGTGTATCTGCAGACCGTAGCAGAGGTCTCTTCATCATGAGGCCGCCAAGGTGGATCCAGACGAGCGAGCGATTTATACGCGCCTCGTAAATTATCCTCCAACCTTGGATGAAGTGATCCTTAGTAAGTATGATAGGAAGTAGAATTACGACTAACTCGTAAGTGATGGAATGCTCCGTTTCAACACGACTTCAAAGTGTCACGAAGATCAACTGACATTGCACAAAATCCTGACCCATCGAAATAAGTTCGCCCTACCGTGGATTCCTTGCGACTGCCGGGATGACTTACTGCGGACCTGTAAGAATCGTTATGAGGAGTTGTCTGAACTTTAGGCTGGCGCATCTATCCTGTAATACAGAATAATATTTTTAATATATAGGCTTGAAAAGCATGATAGAAGCGCCCTTATGGAAGGAACTTCGACGCCACCACTTGGCCAATTCAGTGCCAGAGCTCAACACGGGCGTAAATCAACCCTGCCGGCAATTCTGATGGCTGCCAATTGCGCTCATCTTGAAAAGCCTTACCCGCTGAGTATTTTTGAGCTCTAGAGCCAATACGAAGCAACCGCATCGCTGATTCCCTTCTGTTTCGTTAGATAAGCTCAACAATTGGCAGAACGTCATTCTCCATTCGGATTTGAAGACAAGCATTGAGATCTGGAGAGGAACTCGGATCGGGGTTCATAGTTGTTAACTGGAGGTTATTCGCAAGAACCAGTAAAGGCCGTACCGACGGCAGACTTAGAGAAGCCACTAGAGAAGAGATACTCAGATACAGATAGTATCGATGGGGTGCCACCATGGCGTGCTTGCCGCAATGCTCTCTTTCCCTCCAGCCTCGAGCATTACAGTACAGTCGGCATGCAGGGAAAGCAAAAAATGTTCACAACTAGACTCCTACTCGGCCAACGTAGGTCAAACTGTTCTGCACCATGTCTTAGGTCAAGACCTATTCTAACCCAATGATACTTCCACACTGATCAGTGACAGCATGCAGGTGTCAGTCAGGCTCCCCGTCCCCAGCATCCTTGAGGACCACGGCTGGTGTGACACGATGCCGTCCTCCCCCATGCTCTCAACAGAGAAAACACAACTGCTGAATAGACAACAGGGCATATTTGCGCCCCCACTGGCAGCAATGAAGCAGACAGAGAATTGCAAGCATTGCCTGGGCGTTGGAAGGCATCCGATAGGTGTCTTCAGGGGTAAATGAGGAGTCATCGGGGAGTGGTGATTAGCCCAGCTTCGCTGATCAGGATGCTGCCGGATGCATACTCAAGGCTGAAGCTGCTACAGTCTTCCACGTGTCATCGACTACCAGATCGAGTAATTTACAGTCTTCCAGCTGTAACCCCTGATGAATAAAATTAGTTGTAGGCTTCGTCAAACTGCTACAGGTCTACCCATGTGAATTAGACGTAGGCTGGAGGGACAGGGCCAAGCTGCGGAAGACACAACATCAAATATTGCGCTATCGGAGCAAAGCTACCATACAAGATCAGCACCCGACCGAAAACATTCCACTGCGAGACTTTGAAGCTGTTGCTTGCAGATGAGCCATAGTTCGGAAAATATAAGGCACTACCTCACGACTTTGGCGCCAACTTCGATGTATAATCAGTACAGATGCGATTCTTTCTCCCAGCAGCATTTTAGGGTACCACCAGAGGTTCGATGATCGGTGCAGAGTCATCGGCAGATCGACTTGTGAGAGCTATCAGTCAATGTAAAGACCAGTTTTGAAAGTTCGAATGCCATCAAGGGAGTTTGCAACATCCACAGCATCGTCCGCCAATCATTATCTTGGTGGATGCATATTTGCTGGAACAAGCGGCTGCAGCGTAGAACTCGCCAATCTTGGTGCTTGGTACATTTTCTGCTGTCCAGGATTTGGAACCCAGGTAAGTCAACATCCGGACTGGCCTTGTCTATGACAATTTACAGCAAGCGTGCCTTCAAAACTAGATTTCAGTACAGACTTCTGTCTAAATTAGGCACTGGAATCTGGCAGTATGATCTTTCTCGACGTTCCTATTCTTTAAAATCAATCATCATTAAACCAGTCAACTCACCCCTTTCCTAGTGCTCGCTTACCACAACCGACAGGCGAGGAATATCACCACCGACTCGCGTTCCCAGGACATCACAAACAAGCTGCGGCATCAGTGCATAAACCAACCTTACGTATCACAAAGTCCAAATCCAACTCCAATCCCTCGGGATTTCTTTACCTAGACAGGGTAACATGTCCCTCCAGATCAGCGCCCCCCTCCCAAGTTTCCAACAAGGTCGGCCGCACCAACAAGCACTCCTACCAGTTCATGTGGCCATTTTCGAGCTTCAACATCCAGAGAGAAGTAGCGCCATCTGCTATATTACGCATACGGAGAAGAGGGAGACTTGCAGCCGGTGTAGTTCGTACGGAAATTAAAGCTGCAGCTAACAATGACCAGTACCAACAAAGCCAGAGCCGACGAACGAGCCCCTCACTTCATCACTCGCTTCGTTGTGATTTTGTGGGTCCGGTATTCAAATACTGAAGATTGTGGCGAGTATGCCATAGGAAATTGACAATAGGCACTCAGCTGCTTAGTTGGAAAGTATGTAACCTTGGCTTTGGTAATAGGAATGTCACTTTTCCGGCCAGAGGACTTGCGGAGGAGAGGATGTCAACTCCTCACTACGGGATTTAGACCTCTCATCACGGAGGCTGTGTGAAGCTGCTTGAAGCTGCTTTACTGCTCAGACTCCGGCGGGTCCTAGCTGTCTACCAGAGACACCGTCAATTCCACACATAGATAGAGCCTCTCTCCCGGCTGCTGCTGGAGAGCCAGGAAGTGCTTTGAAGCCGAAATGGCTCGTGCGAGCAGGGCTCATGTATCGATAATGAAGCATAGTGGTACTGTGATGTGTTGAAACTTGGAGAGGGCTTCCTTTGCAGGCAAAACCTGGACACGGCATCTTTGTCTTATACAATGAGACTCTGCTACTCAATTTACATACTATTTTGCAGAAACTTTGTGATTTCTGATCTTTCCTAAGTCTACCCGCCAGGTCGCCAATCGCTAGGCCACAGAATCGCAGAACCGCAGAATCGCAGAATCGCCAGAATAAAATAAAACAAACTGTATTCACCACACTTGAATGACTAATCATTGCATTTCTAGCCGTATCAAATAGAAATCATGATCACGCAATACAGTAAACCACCAAATGGGCTGCAACAGATTATTTGAGACTTCGAATTGATCTGCAGTGGTGTTTTAGCTCTTGATCTTTGTTGTAAACTATCATAGTATCTAGATTTTAATTATCAAATTATTGGAACCTCTCTCAGCAAGAAATACACAACACCCGGAGCGATCACAGTCATGGAAGTATAAAAATTACATTTACCTACAATTTGAACAGAAGTCATCAAGCAAGTCGAGCTGTGATAGCTCTCCACAGTGACCAAATGCCAGCAATGTGATTTGTCTGACAATCTTCTTGGCATCACAAATGAGTCTCAAAGAAATGGAAACCGTCATACTCACTCGACAGTACATGTATTAGAATTGTTTACCTTTGATGACTCTGGATGTTCAGAGCCGACTTCTGTTGTTCTCAAAGCCTTCAGCCACACTTCCGAGTAAAGGTTGAACACGCGAACTTTGCCGAGTCTACCTATGAAACCTCCATGACGCTCGCTAGTAAAATGGGGGGCAACACGCTGTGGGCGGGGAGGGGAGTGGAACTTCGAGGTTGACTGAGTGACTGACTGAACTGACACGACAAACCCCACCAGGCCATTCAGCCATTGCCCCAGTCTCGCCCACGACATTGCGCAATATCTCTACAATATTGATATTGTGCTCGTTATGCTTCTCCGGTAGCAAGCAGAGAGAACCCATACCCAGGACCGACGTACGATGGAGGAGTTTGAGTACTCTCTCGAGAACGAACAGCAGTTCTGGGACGGTAAATGCGCCGGCTGCCCCCTCACTTTGAATATGACACTGATTATCTTGACGGCATACAGAACTCGAAGACATTGTATCTGCGAAATGCCCTTCCTATCAATTGATCGATAATGCGCTGCGATCCTTCCTCAACTTCACGACAAAGTTCAAAGACGAGTATCTGAGTTCTGATTATGACTTCGCGCAGTGTCTTCAGAAACTCTTACAGAGTGAGCTGTTCGAGGCGAATAAAGAGTATGTGAGGATCCAGATCGTATATAGTCTGCTACAGGAAGATGAGCCGGCGACGCTTTACGTTATTGCGAGCTTCCTGCTCTTTGATGGGAGGCAGAACGAGGCTACGTTCGAGATGATGAATACCGAGGGCTGCTTTCCACGGCTAGTAGACTTGATCAAGATGGGAAAGAGGGACGATGCAAGGCTACATCGAATGCTGCTAGAGTTACTCTACGAAATGTCTCGCTGCCAACCACTCAGTGTTGTGGACCTGAGCCAAGTGGACGATGAATTCGTTGTAATGCTCTTTCAGATCATTGAAGAACTATCGGATGATGTAGACGACCCGTACCACTACCCAGTCATTCGGGTACTGGTAAGTACGTCTCCTAAAGTTACAGATCGCCACTAACATTTGTTCCAGTTGGTTCTGAACGAACAATGGATGGTAGCATCCACCCGATCACCAGCGGAATCCGACCCACCTTCATCACCCCTCACAAACAGAGTGATCAAGATCCTCTCCCTCCACGGATCCTCATATATGACATTCGGGGAGAACATCATCCTGCTCCTCAATCGTGAGACAGAAACATCCCTCCAGCTCCTCATCCTTAAGCTCCTCTACCTCCTCTTCACCACACGAGCAACACACGAATACTTTTACACCAACGACCTGCGAGTCCTCTTGGACGTCATAATCCGCAACCTCCTCGACCTCCCCAACGAGCTGGTCTCTCTCCGCCATACCTACCTCCGCGTCATGTACCCCCTGTTGGCGCACACACAGCTCAACCAACCACCGCACTACAAACACGACGAGATCCTCAAAGTTCTTAGCATCCTCGGCGGCTCCGCAAATGCGCACTGGGAGCCTGCCGACGAAACAACAGTCCGCCTCGTTCACCGAGTAGCAAAAGTCCCCTGGCTTCGAGATGACGTAAGCGAAGGAGAAGTTGCGCGGAAACTGCTCGGGATCTCACTCTCGCCTGCACAAACGGCAAGTATGGTGAGCGTGGTGGATGTAGCAGGGGTGTCAGAAAAGCCAGGCGTGCAGACTCCGAGCAGGAAGCTGGAATTTGAGGAGGGTCTTCACGATGATAATGGAACGAAGGAAGAGAAAGAGAATGTAAATGAGGAGACACAGGAGAAGACTACTCCCACGAAGAGGCATCCTCCTCCCCCAGTACGGAGCAGGAGACATGCTCCGCCTCCGGTGCCGCCAATGATCCAAGTCAACGGCGGCAAAAAGCTTCCTCCCAAAGCGCCGCCAAGGAGGAGAACGAAACTCAAATCGATGTCTTCGTCGGGGAATCTCGAGCATCAGGCTCAGGATTAGTCGCGCCACTTTCATCACAGCGGCCTGATTTATCTGCTTTTTACGACAATGTTTGGTATGGTTTGCTGCATTACATTACAAAGAAGCGAGGGCGTTTTGGGGTCATTGTTGATCGGCTGGTCTGGATTCAGGATTCCGCAAAGGGCAGGCTGCAAGTTCTTTGGCATTATTTGGCGTTGGGGCAGAAGTCTCGTTGGTTCATTATTACATTAATGAAGAGCATTATGACCATGATCTGTGGTTTCAGTCTTGCCGTTGCGCGATCAGAGCTTGTGATTGATTGATTGAAACCTACTCGATCTCAACCGATGCGAGCCTCCTAAACGTTGAGCATATCGCGATTTTCGAATAGTCCGGGAAGTTGAGAGACCCCAAGTTAGACGATGAGAATCAATACGGTTTAGACACGACGCGCAAGATTGCTTCGCCTAAGCGAAAAGAAACAACTCAGGGCTCAGTTAAACCTTTAGATACAACTACGAATCGATTATGATATCCTCTTTAGCTAAGTGAATCACGAACTGCAATCAACTGTCTCTAAACTTCCAGAAACTCCAACCACGTTTCCTACCCCTTTCACTCCTTTCCGTACCCTTCCTTTCCATCCAGCCATCCGCTCCAAAACAGCCTTGCTCCGCCCATCCAGCCAGTCCTTGATCATACATAGCTATATACAAATACTTCCGAACGAACCTTCGCTTACACTAGGCTCACTGTCTTAGTCTCCTTGGGGAACTCTCCGGGAACGTGAAGCTGTGAGACACTCTGCACACTCTGATGATTCTGACCAGCAGCCAGAGACGGCCTTCCGCTCTCTGTCAGTGGTTCAAGAACCCTCTCAATTGGATTTGTACCTGGGGTGATTGCTCCATTAGTGGTAACATCCCCTTGGCTGCGAGCACCAGACATGAAACTGGACTCGGGTGCTGCCTTTGGCAAGTCACCATCCGGAGCAGCATAAATGGCGGCCTCCTGTGCAGCTTGTTGTTCGGACTGCTGCTCAAACGTATCTGGTGCGGCAATAGTGGCAGCTTCACGGGCAGCTTGCTCTTCTTGCTGTCGGCGGAACTCTTCGGCTTTCTCATCTTCGTATCGATGGTAAGCTTCGGCTCCGACAGCTCCAGCGGCGGCACCACCCAAACCAGCAGCAGTCATTCCCCCAGCGGAATATTGATTGTCTGGTCGCCCACGGCCCAGATCCTGGCTCATTCTTTGGCTTGTATATGGATTTACTCCGTCTTCCTTCGCTTGTTGGTCAACGTAAGCTCCGTGCGTTGGCGAGGAAGCAGTATCGCCATACTGATGTATAGTACTGCCTGGCAGGGTTCCAGCAGCTGCAACTACATCGCGGTCTTCGAATCCCGAACTTCCACTAGAGGGGGAAAGAGGAGCCTGTAAGCCTCGAGATAAATTGACATCGGATGGGAATCTCCCACCTGGCTGGGGACGTTTCGGCAATTCGTCTTGCTTCGGTCCTGTGCTAACAACGTCCGCATTCGAGGCAGAGAACGGCTCTTCGTCTTCTTCGTCCATGATCCCGTCGCTGCTGATGGAGCCAGCTCTCTGCGATGTGCCGCTTATGCTTCGAGCATGTTGGCGTACGAAAGCATTGCGTTCTTGTGGTGACTTCTCTGTAAGGGCTCGGATGTCCTCATACTGCTGAAGTTAGCAAATGCCAATGCAAAGCTATCTAGAAATTTATCTTCTCTGAGACCACAAGGTGTAATTGAGGGGGCAAAAATATGAACGTACCCAAGCATTCATAGTATCGTAACTTTCCGCTCTGAAGACCCACGAGTGGCCACGATGCATAGAACCAGTTTGGCGGCCCTTCAGCATAAATTTATTTGAAGACGAACCTTCATTGGAGTGGGACCCAAGCTTCTGTTCTGGGAGGTAAAGAGACATGATAGGGGCCTGAGCCTTATCCGCGGATTTGAACTCGTGGAGATGAGTTGGGGAAAGGACATACCTATAGAAATGTCAATTCAGTCAAGTCTCGTGGAAGGACGTATTAAGTAACATACCAGCCAGCTGTGTAGCTCTTCAAGTATTTCGACTTTCGCTCCAACAGTCCAGCGCGGACTTCCTGAGCGAGTTCATTATCCCGACCAGGATAGTGAATGTTCTGAGCTTGTCGAACAGGAATGTTTGGATCAACGAAATGCTCATCTTTCTGGACGAAAGTATTCCACTCGTGGTCCTTGGGCATGGCAATAGGGCCAGTACGCAACTCGTCCGCAGTGCTGTAAGCTGCATCTGCTTCGCGCTTCAAGATTCCTGCATAGGCATTGTAGGATTTCTGAATTTCGCCCACAACGATGGCTTCTAGTTCTCTACCGGATGCTTCAAGGTTCAAGTATGCCTGCTTGAGTGTTAGTTGTCACTGACCGGAGTTCCCCCACCCCACTGAATAGCCTAGCGGAATCAGGAAAATGAGATTGAAGGGGATCCTACCTGGTGCAAGTAGTTCTCTTCGTCAATTTGTCTCTCGACCTGTCGGTCCGCTGCAAGCTTCAGCAAGTAAGGATCCTTCTTGCCCGTCATCTGAGCAGGGTCCATATCAGACTGTCCCAAGCCCTCTTGAAGCTCATTGACAACTCGACGAGTGGTATCCATCTCCTTGTCCACGGAGTTCTTGAAGTCGCTTGAGAGGCCCTTAATTTCCTTGATCTTCTGGTTAAGATCACTTCGCAAGCCAGTGAGTGCCATTATAACATCATTCTCAATTTCTTTCGACTTGTTTGCCTCTGTGATCGCGGTTCTGTGGTAACCACGAAGTACCTGAACAGCATCATCTATTCCTCCAGACTCCAAGAACATGGCTGGGGCAGATGTATTGTTGATCACATTGGAGATCTTCAGGAGATTCTTTGACCTGTGCTCATAGCTAGTCTGTATTTCTCGGAAATAGGTGATCAGATCCTTAAGAACTTTGCGCCAGGCTAGTAGGAGAGGTGTCAGTATCGCTATATAGTATATAGATTGAGCATTACACACCTTGAAATCTGTTCGCGAGGATCTCCGTGGGATTACCAGTGGTGGGGACCGGAGAGTAGAAAGCACTGTGTGTTTCGTCGGTATCTCCGGCGGACTGAAGAGCCAGACTGCGAACACTGCCGGCTCTTGAGCTTCTGCGACTAGAGCTTCTCTTCATCGAACCGGTCCTCCGCAAGGATGTCTTCTTTTTCAAGGTTCCTCCTCGAGAGGGTATCAGGGTGTCGCCTTGCGACATAACAGAGTTGGATCGCTGCATTGGGCCGTCTATTATCGAGCTTCCTCGCTGGCTTGCGTCCCACTCCTCATTAAACCTTCCTTGGTTCGCGGATTGTGCTAAAGGGGAAGCGTCTGTAGGGTAGCCAGGTGTTGATCCGAAGTCTGTGGCTGCAACTGTGCCTGTGCCTAAGTTTGCTCGTGAGCTGCTACTTGCACCGCCGTATCCTCTGTCAACAAAGGCTTGGGATGGTGGAGGTACTGCTGCTGTGTTGGGATTGAGGGTCGACATGTCGAGGAAGGAGAAGGGGCGGAGGGTGGGAGGGAGGGAGGGATGGTCGCAGTTATTGCAGCGTCTAGTCTCTGACGTAGCTTCGAACTAAAGGTCGTTTCAACGTTAGATCAAGACCGTCTCCATGATTATCGAGTCTGCGAGAGATTGCACTGGACGAACAGGTGGAAGAGGTAGAAAGAGGATAAGTTTGGACGAGAGCTTCACTTACTGTCAGTATGGTGAGGTCAGGGATGTTTAGGAGGGAGTCGATATTTGGGGAGACCCTGAATGAGCCTGAGCCGTCGGCGAAGTTGTGATTGGCGGTGGATGTTTACTTGGGGTCCCGTCGGTAGTTGTTCGGACACAGGGGAATTAACAGCACAACAAATCGATTTTCTGGGACTTCTGAGGAATGACAGGAGATGTATGTTCTGACACAGAAAGAAGAGTGGGCGGCAGTACGAATAATGATGAGGAGAGGAGGAAGAGTCGAAGGGAAGCGAAGTCAAGTGAGAATCAGCCGTGCAGCGATGGCAGTGCCGTGCCGCTGGTGCTGGTGCTGCGATGCGGTGCGATGCCGTGAAAGGGACGAGAGAGGACATCGCAATCACAAGTCTGACGTCGTCACCAAGCCACATCTGAGAATGCGCCCACTCCCAACGCCGCCGATAGAAGGCCAAGATCCCCCCCACTACGACTACGACCACGACCACGACCTTTCGAGCCATGCCATCGGCACTGCGGCTGTTCTCTATAGAGTTCAATGAGTTTGGCATTTCCAAGGTTCTCACGCAGTAGCTGCTCATAGAAGCATGTTGCAGCATGTCACTACGAACTTTAGCTCATCCACTCACCGTCCTACTGGCATTTGTGTTGCCGTTCATCCCGCGCCATACAGAGCAAGGCGACGATGTTAAAGCAGTGCAGTCCTCCTGCAAGTACTGTAGATTATCCCGAAAACGGGTACATGGCTAGCTTGAGGAACCGAAAATCGGAATCTGATTTCGAGTTCCAAATGGCGCATATTGGGAGTTTCAGCAGAATAATCGTCAATCAAGTTCACAGGCCAACGATTGATCGTCTCAAGTGTAATTGTCCACCTCGCTCACCTTTTGCTATTTGTACCACTCCTTCCTAGCATCCGGCCATCCGTTACTCGTCAGTCGTCACCCAAGCAGCTGAAGCTGCAGCTCACTATCTTTGCATGTGCATGTCACAAACCACTCATCATTTACGTCCATGTCTCGCCCATGATTCCAACTCTGCCCAAAGCAGCCGAGGAGCCAAGCGAGCACCTTGAATGCGCTCTAGTATCAATACTCCTACCCCACATCCGAACAGATCAGACGCGAATTGGGCAGGATCATGCCTCTTCCTACGTCAGCCCACACTTGCTGATCTCCCGGATTCAATCTCGTTTCACAGCACTAAACTTTAACAAGATTCAAGATTCATCATCTGATGCTTTGGTTGTCGTGATTGGCTACCCCCAACGTCGATTCAAATTCAAGTCTTTTTTGATTTTGCACATCCCTACTGTAACATCACATCGTAGCCCTTCCTTGCCCCTCCAAGCTTCAAGGTTTCCTATCCAGATGAGACATCTGACTTTTTGTTTGGAAATCTAGTCTTCCCTCCGCGCTAATGCTATCAAAACTCAATGCCCTTCGGAATCATCTCATGCCTTGGCATCCTTCTCAGCGGCCTTGACATCTCCCGGGAAAGGGTTGTCCGATCTTCGCTCATCCCGTAGCGCCTTGAGCTTCGCGATAGCCTCCTTCAAAGGAACTGGCTTGCCTCGATCCTGAGTAGATGTATCGTCGCGATTCCGAACGTTGACCTCTCGTCCAGTCATTTCCTGATCACCAACAACTGCGCGATTGTTAGCTGGGTAAAGACATATAGCATCAAGAGCGCTTACCGAAAATGAAATTGTACTGGGCCAGTTGACCTGTACGGATCTTCTTCTGCAACGTGTTGCCGCTGAGGTCCACGTCGATGAACATGTTCTCCGCCTTGAAGATGCCCTGGACTTCCTTTGCATAGTCAAAGTACCCAACCCCAACTGGGATCACGAGAATTTGTCGCGGACTCAACCAGAACGGCCACTTTCCGCCGAAGTGTTCTGTCAAGATAGCCGTGAATCGCTCGATACTACCAGCAATAGCACGATGAATCATGACAGGTCGAGCGCAACCTGGAGTGAGCGGCTTATAGACTCTCTCCTTCTTGCCATCTGGACCAACATGTGCAGGCTTCTTTGGCTCCTCTTGTTTCGGCTTCGCCGCATCTCCTTCTTCTTTTGGCTTCGTGACCATCTCGGAAGTCATGTATTCCAGACCGAAGTTTTGAGGAAGCTGGAAATCGAGTTGGATGGTGGCGCATTGCCAGTCTCGCTTCAAGCAATCGGAGATGGTGATGTCAATCTTGGGTCCATAGAAAGCACCATCGCCCTCATTAAGCTCCCATGCTCCTTTGGTGAACTCGTCCAATGCGGAGCGCAGCTTGGTCTCAGCCATGTCCCATACCTCTCGCTTACCCATAAACTTCTCTGGTCGCGTCGAAAGCTTCATCTTGAAAGTGAAGCCAAAGAGACCGTACACTTTGTTCAAGAAGTCGAACAATTGCATAATCTCCTCCTCGATCTGGTCTTCGCGGCAGAAAATATGGGCATCATCTTGTTGGAATCTCCGAACTCTCGTCAATCCTGATAGTGCACCAGAAGCCTCGTTACGATGAAGAACACCAAAGTCAGCAACTCTCCATGGCAACTCTCGGTGACTTCTCTCGCGGTGATCAAACATCAGACAATGACCAGGGCAGTTCATGGGCTTCAGAGCGAATGTGTCCTTCTCAGAATCGAACGTGAACATATCGTCCTTGTAGTAGTCCCAGTGGCCTGAGGTCTTCCACAGTTCGGAATTGTACATGTTAGGCGATATGACTTCATTGTAGCCACGGGCCCAGTACTCCTCCCTGAGAAATGACTGCAACGTATTGTAAATCCGAGTTCCGTGAGGTAGCCACATTGCTGAGCCAGGAGAAAGTTCATGGAAGAAGAAGAGTTCTTGGTCCTTGCCGATCTTTCTGTGATCTCGCTTCGCAGCTTCTTCCAAGAACTTCTTGTGTTCGGCCATTTGCTTCTTGTCTGGGAAAGAAATACCGTAGATACGCTGAAGAGAGTCATTGTCCTTATTACCCAAGAAATATGATGCTGAGTTCTTCATGATGGCGAACGTCTCAATTCTTCCAGTGTTTGGCACGTGGGGGCCTCGGCACAAATCGATGAGAGGACCGTTTCGATAGACTGTGGTAAATTCTCCATCTGCGATCTTGTCCTTGATGATGTGCTGCTTGTATTTATTGTAGGAGAACATTTCCAGCAGGTCTTCCTTTGAAAGTACCAGTCGCTCGAAGGGCTGCTTCTCCTTGACAATCTGGCTCACCAAGGTCTCCAGTGGTTTCCAGTCCGATTGTTGGACGGGTGCGCCATCTGGTAGGGACATCTCATAGTAGAATCCGCTCTCGATTGGAGGACCGATGCAAAGACTGCAACCAAATCGTCTCTCTGAGGCTTCTCCCAGAATGTGTGCGCTCGAGTGCCAGAAGACCTTCTTGCCCAGCTCGTCGTCAAAAGAAAGTAGCTCTAGCTTGCAGCTCTCCTCCAATGGTCTCTCCAAGTCCCAAAGTTGCTCATCATCTCCATTGAGTTTGGCCACAACAGTACGCTTGAGCAAGCTGTTCGAGATGCCTTTGGCAATATCCGCAGGTGTAGTCTCCCATGACGTTCCAACCTTCTGACTTCCGTCTGCGAGGGTGATCGTAATTGGTTCTCGGGGTTTGGCAGCAATTTCGGCGTCGAATTTTTTCTTCAATTTGCTAAAGAGCTTGAGTCGATCGTCGAGGAATTGGGGTTCTTAATGTCCTTGTTAGTTATGTCCAATGTTTGTTTCTGAGTAAGTCATGTCGGTTTGCTGTGACAATAGGCCCATGTCCGCAGAGTAGTACCTACGTGGTTTCATTTCAAGTGGTCCTGTGGTTCAAGAGTTATTCTTCCTGAAAATGTACTGTTTTGGGGCATCTGGCTTACCAGCATCTGCCCCGCCATCCCCTCCTTTCTCCTTCTTGACTTTCTGCTTCTTCTCACCAATGGCTACCTTTTTGACGCCGTCGGCGACGGCCTTGACGGCCTCTTGTGCTTTATCCATACTTGGGCCCGAAAGTTGTTGTGGAAAGTCCCAAGTTGAAGTTGCGACTTTTGAGTATCGGTGAGTCCTCGTGTGAGTCGAAGAATCCCAATCGCGGACCCGCGCTAACCCTTATCGGTTCTTAGCGGCGGCAACTTGAGCTTCGAAAATTCCACTTCTCAAAAAGTCCTGGAAATTTTACAGACAATCACCAAACAGCAACAATGTCATTTCGAGGAGCACCACGTGGTCGCGGCACAGGCGCAAATTTCGGAGGTGGCGGAGGGAGAGGAGGCGGTGGATTTGGTGGTCGTGGAGGTGCGCAATTCGAAATATTCAATCCGCAGAGCAGAGACTGATTTCTACAGGCCGGGGTGGATTCGGGCAAAGAGACAATGGTCCTCCAGACGCTGTGCTAGGTAAGGATTGAAGAATACGGGCTTCAGAACCAATTGCTAATATTGTGTGCAGAAATGGGAAGCTATCTTCATGCCTGCGAGGGGGAGATCGTCTGCGAGTCGATTAACACCAAGATCCCATACTTCAATGCGCCTATCTATCTCCAGAACAAAGTTCGTACATTTCCTTTCTCCCTAGGACATTCTTGAGGTTTAGCAGACGATCTTGTATGGGTGAAAGAGGAGAGAAAATGCGGCACTGGCATACATTTGGGCGTGGGGAGCAGAAACACTCGGCGCCAACCCCAACCCTTGAATCCAAAGCTGACTTCTTCAAAGACTCAAATCGGGAAGGTTGAGGAAGTACTAGGTCCCATAAATTCTGTCTATTTTACGATTAAAACCAATGAGGGAATCCAAGCAGCATCATTCAAGTCCGGCGACAAGTTCTACATCGGAGGCGACAAGCTTCTCCCATTAGAGAAGTTTCTCCCCAAACCTAAGCCACCTCCAGGAACTGCAAAGCCTAAACGAGCAGGAGGAGCCAGAGGAGGACGCGGCGGACCAATGCGAGGCGGTCGTGGAGGAGCAAGAGGTGCTCCAAGAGGTCGTGGTGGATTCAGCGCTGGTGGACGAGGTGGCCGTGGAGGCTCCGGAGGATTCTCGAGAGGAGGCTCGGGAGGGTTCACACCTAGAGGCCGGGGCGGTGCTAGCCGGGGCTTTTCTCGTGGACGTGGTTAGGTTGTCGGTCTCTTTGCTTGTGTGGATAACTCGGCGTTACCGGTTCATAAGAGTGTACATGCAAAGGCTGCTTGGGGAATAACAAAATTCAATAGGTTCAGTTCTCTGGATCTTTTCTGTCTTCACTTGGGTGCTTTATCGTATCTGCTCATGCATTGAATATGTTGACTTGGCTCGCTACGTCCTTTGTACGGCATTTACAGGCTGGCTACAATGCTCAGCTCTGCCACCCTATTGTCCTACAGCTATCGGTCACTTTTTCTTATCACGTTCTGGCATTGTCAGCATAGCACAGCGATTCCCAGACCAAGGCTCGGATGTTCAGCATTTAATTGTGGTGTGAGAGCTTAAAAAATACCCCCAAGAATTTCCCAGCTTGAAAATCAAGACACAGCCATGATACTATTCGGCGAGCTCCGTGATAGACAACACACACCTGAGCTGCGAGAGAAACTTCTTGCAAAGTCATCAGGTCATAAAAATCGCGTAGTCAAGAAAGTGAGGCGAAAAAGTCCAAAAGAATTGCTTTTATTCATGCTTCATGAAAGCAGTGACCGAGAGGTATCATAGCAGTACGTAAAATATCTCACATCCATTCGTACTCATTCAATTCTGAGCAGTCCGTGACCTTCCACGTTCATCTCGACCCAACGCAGTCAGCCTCCTCCGTCTTCATTGCTCACCGTCGACCTATGGCTTAGGGATATGAATAGTCTTGCTCGTCATGCAGATACCGCTCAACAAGAACAGTCCCACAACCGGGTGGAACTCAAAAATAGTTCCAGTAGCCCAGGTACCCAGAGGCAAGTTCTCCAGAATCCAACCCTTGCTGATCCAATAAGACATCAAAAAGGTTATGGAGAGCGATGTAGGGATGGGTGTTCCTTCGAAGTATTTACTCTTTCCCGTGGCGTCCTTGGGGACGTTTCCGACGGTGATGTTGAAGCGTGCAAGTCTAGTCAGGCCGCAGAGGACGAAGAATGTAAGGAGGAAGTGGTCGGCTGGGGTTCGAAGTCCAACAGCAAATGCTGAGACGGCGGGAGCGACTCCGAAGGAGATCTAGGGATTCATTAACGGATGTTTCTGGTTTATGGGAATATATTCGTACCAAATCTGCTAGGGAATCAAGCTCTTGTCCCATCAGACTGCTCTTCTTTCTCCATCTCGCAACTTTGCCATCCATGAAGTCGAAGAACAAGCCCAGCGGCATAAGGAACATGGCGAGCCAGAGATTCCCGTGCGAAGAAGGAGAACCGAGGCAGTATCGCAGTGAAGAGAAGATGGACATGACGCCACAGAAGCCTACTCGACGATCAGCACTTTTGAGCCTTTGAGGGTATCCCGAGAGTCTATACCATTCAACTCAGTGATCAAATCAGCTAAATGCATGGCTCTGATCAAACTGAAATGTCCCGTCTCCTCTGACAAAAGCTTCTTCTGCTTGTCAACAGCTATAGGAAGGTAAGCTTGGAATTTCGCGGCATCATTCGAGGATGGGGCTCACCGGCAGTTGAATCCTTCACGACCCCATTCGAAACGGTGCTGCTTGTTCTTTTCGACATATTGACGGATTCGATGAATATGTAATAGATAGTTCTTGTACAAATTCAGTCTTGCACGTCCTTGTGGTAGTTGAATGGAGGGAAGTGCTGTTGAGGTTGTCACTTAAAGGCAAAGTAAATAGCGGTGCGCCAACACCTTGATTTTCGCTGCAGGTGGTCCCTCCGAACACAGACGTCATGCATGACCTGCGCCTCAGGCTCGGGGCTGACACTGCTTGCGGCAACAGTCAAAGTGCCGGCATGTGCGAATTCATACGATGTAGATGACTTGCAGGTATTTCTGGGTGCATTCTTTTCGAAATTGCAAAGTGGTGCTCATTGAAATACAATCACACGGTCAACGCTGTGTTATTCCATCTTTTATAGATCTTGGCACTGTATAAATCAATTCATAGATGCGCAGTATTTGAAGAACAGGACTTTAAAATTTTCTTCAACGCTGTTAGTATGACACTGCCGATGTAAATAACCTACCGCTCAAATAGTCCAGGCGGGTGGAGTACCATCATGTTTCCTGAATTACAAGTCTGGAATAGTAGGCAGGAATCATTATTCTACATTAATTCAAGTGTTTGGTATCTACTGCTCCGTAAAAACAGAACTGGACCATCTCTCTATGTACCTTTCGCGCCATGCTCTATTCACAACTCGCCATGTATGTATTCCCTGCGGCAAATCATTATTCCCACGCCACCAGCGCTGCTGTCGAGCGTGCGGCCAAACCTCAAATTATACAATAATCATTCAAATGTCGTGAGTCCCAATCTGTCGGCCGTTTCATGTAGTTGCAAGCTATCCAGGTGACTGAAGTCACTGGAGCGTTCAGAAAACAGACCCGATGCAAGGGGTCCAAATAGAGAGGATCATTCGTTGACCAGACCGTATCAGCGGGAAATCAGAATTCCAAAGCCATCAACCCAATCCGCACAAGACCCATAAACTCCGACCAGGTGATAGCCTCTAGGCGGCATCAAAGTATGTCTAAGCTGGGTTAGCAGTGTGCAAGAACATTACGGTATCGCTACTGACCCAGATCCACCATTGGCGTTTCCATAGACCTGCGACTTCCTACCCAAGCTCGTAATAATAGCAAGACCGTCGATCCAGAATCCAGATCTCAAGTAAAAACCAGTGATACATTCACCCTTTCGAGTGTCTGAAAGAATTAGAAACATTCAAGATTTTGGAGGAGAGGTACCTACCCAAATTGAAGTCGCTGCACGAACCACCTCGCTTGCCAAATAATTGGGAAGTAGAATCCTCGTAGCAAAATTCGACGCCATCTAGCGCAAATCCATGGTAGAATTTGACTTGTGTGAGTAAGGTAGACTGGTGTACTGCGCTGTGTAAGATGACTTGGTTGGGAGTGGAGCCATTCATCTGCGATAGACCCGATTTGCTGCTTCTGAAACCCAGTTGTCCATTCGGGAGCTTCACCCTCGAAGCCTTTGATGCCAATAAGCAAAAATCCTCGATCTCGTGGCTTCCACCCGCAAGAGACTTGATACTCAACTTCAACTTGGCCTTCCTGCGATCTTCGGGTAAGCGAGCTCTCAACTCTTGTTCTGTGAATTCTTTCTGTCTCCAAATCCCAGAATTTGGAGCCTCGTTAAATTCCTGCCAGTGACGGCATAAGTCCTCCCCGTCCAAGTATATCTCCATATAAGCCAGTCCGGATGGAGCTGTAACCATGACAATTCCATTATCGACGGGCCAGGCTTGTACAGAATCATCGCTCGGCCGAGCAGGGTCTGAAGGGATTGCGAATGCTGGATGTGCGCGGAACCGTAGCAGATCTAAGCGATGCCAGGTGCACTCTTTGTCTGCCAGGACCAATCCGCCTTTGGATTTTGTTCGCGTTGAATAACACTCCCGAGTCATGAAGGACCTATTTAATGTGACATAATCACGCAGCATAACACCGGAGGTCTGGTGAGGACAACCAAAGAGATGCCCAGTTTCGTGCATATGAGCGCCAATACCAATATTCGCCGCCTCCCAACTGCTTCCAGACTGGCATAATATGTTAGCACGAGACGAAAGAGGAGTAACAGGCGGCATACCTCGTTACAGTCGTTCGCAACAAAGTTAGTATCTGTAGGAGTGCAGTCTGAGAACGCTGGGACGACCTCCTCGATATGACTCGGATAGCTCTGAAGCGCCTGAGATCCAAAAACTGCCAATTGAATTTCTCCCGAGCCCCCTCCAAGAGCTGCATGCCCTGTAATCATGTTGTGTGCCTTGTCCCAGTGGGAATCTAAGAGAAGCACACTGACATACTGCTTCTGACCTGGAAGCGGCTTGAAGTAGTCCTTCACAGCTTCCATAGCAATGCTAAACAGGTCTCCGCTACGCTTGGCGTTCGGGTTCTGTTGTGCCAGATCGAGGTCACGAAGCTCCGCCACTGTTTTCGAGCACCGAACAACATGGATTTTGGCTTCCGAACGCATAGTTCCAGCAGCATTGTCTCTGTAGCTGGCCGTTCCATTTGTCCACTCTTCCTCGAAGCGAAACACACGTCGTCCTAACTTCTGTCGGTGCATCTGCTCGGCCTATATCGAGCAGTGAGCAGGTATTTGTTCCAAAAGCGTCTAACCTGCTACTTACGGTGAAAGCTTGCCAAAGATATGCAGACATTCGAAACTTCTTGATCGCCGTCTCAAGACTGTTGTCCTCTCTCTCAATTCTGGCTGGGACAGAATCAAATCTTCCAGGCGAATCCTTAGCCATGAGTATAACAAGTTGTAGTGGCGGCGCCGCAAGTGGAGGTATCATGTGTACAATGAGCTGCGATGAGTGTATTGGATTTCCCAGGTTATTATTAGCAAGCTTTGGTGAAGTGAAGTTGAAAATTAGTCTGTTTGGTCCTGCAAGGTCCGAATTAGCATCAAAATATCGAATTTACGATACTCCAATAAGTATGTTGTATTTCCCTTGCGTCGTATACCTAATGAATCGCGGGCACTTTACTTACCAGGAAGTAAATAGAGGAGGGCTTTGAAGTAGGATTCGCAGACCGGCCAATCTGTCGCAGGAAAACCACCATCATCTCTCCGGACTGTGATACATCCTTCCAAAGCCTGGAAAGATGGATCTGCAATGACACCGTGTACGGTAAGTATTTTTTGATACACCTTTCTATTGTCAGCCACAGTTTCTTCGTTTCTTCAGTATGTACCGCGTACCCAGGAGCCATCCGACACGTTGGTGATTCTGGGAGCATACGGCGACGACGGTAGAGATGAGTTCTGCGCAGGCGATCCCAGCCCAGTCATTCCTGAAACACTTCCCACTGTGCTGAATCTTTTGGGGGAAGATGTTGATATTGTTGGGCGCGACGGGGGCGGTTGGACGTTGCCCAAACCTTGCAAGTTCGACGCAGAATTGGAATTGGTGAGCGGGGGAGTTGTGCTTTTTCCTTCATGTCCTCCTGCAGAATTCAGCGTAGAGGAAGAGGGCGTCGAGCCATTGGTTTCGTTACTTGAGGCGCCCGATTCGTCCGTCGACCTATCCGTTCTGAAGCTGGCTTTCGACCGCCGCCGAAGATCCTTCAAAAATGAGGGTGCCATGATCTGTCTGCTGGAGATCAGCAGCTGCGTTCCATTGTGCCTAGATCTCTTCAGAGCAGGTGTTAGCACGGATTGATGAGGCTCTTACCGAACGAGTGTGATATGCAAAAGGCCTTCAGGCCGAGGAGATAGTGTTCTTTTTTTCGTCCGTTCGTACCCTCAACGTACGAAGAAGGTACGGTAGGATTGGAGCAAGCAAGCAATCAATCAATCAATCGAGCAGTCCACACACACCTGACCGTCCCAGTCAAGCCCAGTCCAGCTATTGCCGGCCCTGGCCTGTCCTCCCTGCCCTTGGCCTGCAGCGTATTTTAGGCGATGACGGACTGCCTTGATTTCGATAAGAAAAGAAGATGGGAATTGTGGAGGGGCAGGGATGCAGGGGAGATTGCAAGGCACAGCAGTGCGTAACTGCCCTCTGCCCACCTGTGGTAGCAACTTGGCGCAGAAGTGGAAGTACAGTAACGAACGGGAAACTGCACCCACCCGGGACTTGGCTGGTGCAGTTACCTTAGTAAGTCTGAGTAAAGTGTGAAAGAGAGTAAGAGAGTAAGAGAGAAAGAGGGTGAAGGTTGAGACTTCAAAATGCGAAGGCGAGGCGGAGAGAATTGGCCTGCCTAGAGTAGCCCTCAAAGAAAGTTGAGCGAGCTAGGTATTTGTTGGCCCTGACTGAATAATGGCTGCTGTAATCGCAGAATCGCAGCATCTGCATGCAGGCATGGATGGAGCTCTGATAGCGCGTGGTTGAGGTCAAGACAAGCCCAAAGCTGCAAAGCAAGTCCAGGCGCGAGTTGGTCCGTCCGGCAGTAAACCAGCTTGGGACAAGCCTGAGACACTGAGACAAGGAGACTTCGAAGTCTTCAAATTGACTTTGCTGTCAGCCGCTAGAAACTTTGAATGGCCAACCAGAGAGACCCTTGTTTGACTCTAGGGTTATCTACTTCTTCTCTCTAGCAGGGAATACTTGATGCTTGTCAGCCACTTGAGTGGCGTCCTGTGCGAGATAGCGGGGTGCAATACGACTTCTTCCATGCCATCGCCAGCGGATGTGAAAACTCGATGCCTCTTCTCTTCTCAAAAGACTTTGTACTTTCGTATGGCCCTTCAATCTGTCGAAGATATCTCGGCCCATTCAGAAAGTATGATTCTGCTTGTCTTATAGTGAGGCAGTAGCTCGTGCTGGGACGAGTCTCTAGTAGCATTTTGCTGACTTCGAACAAGGCAATGAATTCAACTTTAGTCCAAAGAGCATGTCGGAGCCAAACCCGAGCGTTGAAACACCAGATATCTAAATGGATGAGCCGGTGCGCGATGAGCAGCGACAGAGTACCCTTTCTCCAGGTAATACGGAGAGCGTCGGAGTATCTGTTCTTAGCTGCTGCAAACATAAGTACCATTACTCGCGCCTTGCATCTGTGGGAATTTATATTAATTCAATTAATGTTCCAATCAAGGTTCTTCCATTCTGAGGCTCCTTCTCTTCCACAATTTGCTGTTCTTTTTGATATGTTTCTTGTTCGGACTGGAAGAGTAGACTTAGAAGTATGAAAACATATGACGGAGCATGCACGAGCGACATCACCCCAGCAATCTTTCTTTAGTGTTGGATAATACGTTAACTGGCAGTCCAGAGCTGCCTTTGTTGGTTGAGATCTATGTCTGGTCGAGCTTTCATTCTGGCGATTATCTCCCGGGCATAGCTGGTTGCCTTCCATGAATTCATGAGCTGGTGATTGGCGAAGCACATATGGAAAGTCGGCATGTTTTGCGTTTGGATGGGGACAAATTAATAAGATCTTTTGATCAATCCCTTCGCTCCATCCTGTGAGAACTACGCGGGATGTAGGGCTGGTAATTGGCCTGGAGTTCCAAGCCTTCAAATGATTGGGTAAATAAAAATTGACTTTCAGCTGCTCTTTGTTTTGCTATTGCCTTGATATCAGTCCATCTCCCCTTGCAACTCTCGCAGTAATACAGTACTAAGTAGCTCGACTGTGTAGAGAAAGCGCCTCCCGAGATTGCCTAATTGAAAATGACTGAGGTTCCGACATGGCTCTCGTCCCCCGGTCTCTTATGTCTTGATATTCTGGAATTCTGACGAGGCGATTCGAGAAGATGCCTTCTTTCAAGAAAATTCACACTAATAATGCTTGCCTGTCCTTTCTCTTTTGAGTAGGTTGCCGCTGGAGCAGCTAGCAAATTCAATATAGCAGTAGATCTCGTGAGCCAGCTGGTTCCTCGAAGTCTCTCTGGTGCTTGAATGCCACGCCAGAAGCGAGGGTGCATGGAGATAGAGAAGAGAGGGGTAAGAGAAGTGAAATATAAAGGACTGGCCACTGTTCAATTGCATCATCCCAGAGAACTCTGGGCTCATGATGTGCACTTGGGTACCACGTTGACCGAACCAAGCATGAAGCAATGCAGGCAAATTTGAGAGTTTGAGAGATGATCTCGAAGCTCGGAGACAACTCCATCTTGTTGACGGTTTCTCCACCTTTGGGAAAAGTCCATCCAATAGTTGACAGGCTCAAGCCTTCCTACTCGAGTCACAGCCCCATTCGTTGCTCCCCTTCAAAAGGGACTTGATGAAAGGTGCGAGAGTCCAATTAGCTGAGAAGCATTGGGCAAAGTGAAGGGCGGGAACACTTGCCCCGTTCTCCCTGAAGATACACCCAAGATTTTTCACATGGTCTGTTCTGAGAATCTTGTAGCACACGATTTCTATTACTCAGAGTTTGAAAATGATCTAGGACGAGAGGAAGCCCGCGGTGAAAAAGTATCAAGAAGTTCCGAAGATTTGAGAGGCGAGAGATCACCGCAATGCATTCAAATCCAGGGAACAGCCAAATTTTCAACTGATCTATTGATGTGAGAGGCACAGACTATTAAGATCAAAATCAGCAGCAACCCTTTGGAGGACTGCTTTGTCTTACTAGGCGGAGCCCGCATCGATCAAAGGATGGATGAGCTTGGAGCATGGCAATTGAGATTAGTAAGGCTCGACAGGCTTATTCTCTTGTTTATGCCGATAGAACAATAGTAGTACCTAGGTAGTCATGCTGTTGCCTTGTTGCTGATACCAGGTTTGGTTGTGAGCGAAGCGAGAGTATTTTCTAGGAAACGACAGCTGTATGCGTCAAGGCTTGGTTCTCACATGAGACTGGGACACTTTGACGAATATTTAGACGCCATCGCCTTGGCAGTAGCCTCGCAAGCATCAATTCATGGTCTGCATCTGTATTGGCCAAGACTCAGAAATACACGAGTTGGCCAATCCGGAGGATCCAGAAGGTAAGCTCAAGAAGCAGTGACGACTGCAAAGACAATTCAATGATACTCGATACAACAGAAGCGTCAAGTCACCGGCAAGGCTTACGACTGACAAGGAAATACTTCTCTTCATGACTGTCTGTCATAAGATCTCATTGTGGTTGTGACACCTCACAGAACTGTCAGCTTGTCGGCCGGTCGAGGTAGGCCTTCTCTACACAAGGAGGGCCGACGAGGACGAGTCCCAGCCAAACAGCAAAGCCCATACCGCACCATTTTCCTCAATTGGCCTCCTTCATGACCACTACTGTATAACTCGGACAGATTTCTCATGTGTTGTCAGATAAAGCTTACAGTGCCTTGCCTGCGACCATGACCACTCGCAGTCTTGGGTGATTCCGATACCGACCCGACGGAAGGTCTTGTTCCCCGCGTTACGCCAATTATTGTGGGATCCTGTAGAAGGTAAATTTACATGGTGCATAATGGTGGGCACGATGCAGACTGGCTACTGGTCCTCTCGACGAAGTGATCGTGGATAAATAGACAAAGTTGGTGTCGAGGCCAGCTGCGCCATACGTACGTACCCCTGTTGCGGTCGCACTTCCTTTCCAATGACGTCCAAATGTGGGGATCGGATTGATTCCAATCCGTGTATCGTTACTCCATTCCATGGACTACCCGCGGCACAAGTTTCCAGTTTATCTCTCCGACCTCCTGGTCTACACTTCTGTCATGCGGAAGATCTACCTCTGTACTGAGTATACCGGCCGGCTCGGCCGGTCGAGCTCCATGACTACCTACCTACAAAGGCGGGGATCCAGCCACAACTTGTCTTGTCAAGTAGCGGCCGCTATTGTTCCATTCTAACTCCATCTCTTTACCTCTTTTCATCTCAACTTACACCTTTCAGCATTCAAACGTCTGACTTTCTCATTCTTATGGTTCAAGGAGCTTCCACAATACACCTCAAATATGCAGCTACCTATTGCCACAACTGCTACCTTGGTAGTGGTGTCGTACATCATCTACCTCGTGCTCGCTAGCTTCCTCCAGTCATGCCGTAATGCACGCAAAGCTCGAGAACTTAAATGTGAAGAGCCGCCATTGCAGAAAAATAAATACCCTCTGGGTATCGACCAGATCCAGAAAGCCCTGGCGGCTGACAAGGAGAAACTTTTCCCTATCGAAATGGCTAAGCGTACGGTAGAAATTGGGGCAATTACCTACAGATATTCTGTTCTGGGAAACAACAACATCTTTACTGCCGACGAGAAGAACATTCAGGCTATACTCGCAACACAGTTCAGTGATTTTGACCTGGGACCAACAAGAAGAGGGAATTTCTGGCCGTTGCTTGGAAATGGTATCTTCACACAGGATGGTGCTGGATGTAAGTCTAATGCTTCTACCCTGTAATCACTATCACTTAAATACAAGAATGAACCCGTATTTAAGTGGCTGGATGCTTCAATGGCTCGCAATGTGGCCACTACCGTTTCTTGGTTACTAACCTGCGCTCAGGGGAACATTCTCGGGCCATGATGCGTCCACAATTTGCGCGAGAACAGATTTCGGACCTGGAAATGACTGAAAGACATGTTCAGAATATAATGAGGGCCCTGGATGCCAACCTCAATGCCAACAAGCGGACGGATTGCGTTGATCTGCAGGTGCTTTTCTTCCGTCTCACACTAGACTCCGCAACAGAATTCCTCTTTGGTGAGTCCGTGGACTCGCAGGTGCGACTTCTACCAGGCTATCAAGATGGAAATGAGAAAGCCTCCGATGCCTCTTCAGCCGACTTCGCAGCGGCCTTTGACAAAGGACAAATGGCTTTGGCAACTCGGGGACGCTTCGGAGACAAGTTCTATCTCTGTAATCCTAAGGGATTCAAGGAAGACTGCAATGTTTGCCACAAGTTCATCGACCACTTTGTACGCTTGGCACTTTCGAAAAATCTCCGGGAAAAGGAACTGGAGTCGGGATCGAAAGAGAAATACGTCTTCCTAGAAGCTTTGGCAACACAGACCCAAGACCCCATAGAATTACGCTCCCAACTCTTGAACATCCTTCTTGCAGGCAGAGACACCACTGCTTCGCTTCTCGGTTGGCTGTTCCTAAATCTCGCTCGAGATCCAGCTAGATATGAAAAACTAAGGAACATAATCATTCAGGAATTCGGAACATACGACAACCCCAAGGACATCACTTTCGCGAGAATGAAGGGATGCCAGTACTTGCAGCATTGCAATAACGAAACACTTCGTCTGTATCCTGTCGTCCCCATCAATAGCAGATTCGCCAACAAGGACACAACCATCCCCCGAGGAGGCGGCAAGGATGGTAAATCCAAGATTTTCATTCCCAAGGGCTCGGCAGTTGATTACTCTGTGCATACGATGCACCACAGGAAGGACCTATGGGGTGAAGATGTGGAGGAATTCAAGCCAGAGCGATGGGAAAATAGAAGGCCAGGATGGGACTTTCTTCCGGTAAGCCTATGAGCCTCTCTTTCCAACCGCTTCATATGCTTGCCGTCGTCCATCGTATTATGCTTTCGAGGTCCGCTCTTGCGGCAGCTTTTGCTCATCTAAATCTCGCTTCCTTAAAGAAATACTAACAAGCAAACAGTTCAACGGTGGTCCTCGAATCTGTATCGGACAGCAATTTGCCCTGACGGAAAGCTCCTACGTGACGGTACGCCTTCTACAACGTTTCGACACACTTGAATATCTTGAGACAGACCCAATTATCAGACACAACCTGTCTCTTACAGACTGCAGTGGGAATGGTGTCAAGGTCAGAATGCACGCGGTATAAGTTTCAGATTCAAAAATCGGAGTACGGAGTCAAGGCACAGTTCACCTCGTTGTATTTGGAGTACAAGTTCCGCAAAATGTATTTAGCACAGGAAAATGACATGGAATCAAGAGGGAAATACCTCTTTGGCAACCAGCCCCGAATGTTGTACTGATTGTAAACTTGAGGATAATATATGACTGTACTCAGCTTGCAGAATTATTTTGTTCTGGTGACTGCTCTACTTGCTCACTATACCCGCACTATCAGATATATGAGCAACTATCAATACCTTGACAACGTTAGAAAGTCCAGGAAAACAATCTCGGATTGTAATCTTATCTAATCATCGAGCTCATGTCATGCATCACGCCGAGAGAGCCCAAGGTAGATCTGCCGCACTCTTCACTACGAGTCGACTACACGTCTAGCTCCAGATCCACGGGAAAGTTCAGCACGCCGCGCACCCGCATGCAAGCCATAGCGGTCTTTTGCGACAACTCTCGCAACACAACAGGACGATCTCTTTTGTTACAGTGCACCTCTGATGGGAGTCCTTGGCAATACCATTGCACCCGTCTTGGTCACCATGGCTTCACCAGTCAGTAGTACGAAAAGGACCTGTCCTTACACAGCCACGGCCTCTCCAGGCAAACGAATCTGTGCATCCCCAATTGACAGCGCTCTTCCTCGGTCCAAAGAACCCTTAGACGTACAAGCCATTCTCCATTTACCAGAAGATGCCGTCTGGGGTCTCCGAAAGCAAGACCTCCGTGTCTGCTTCCTCAAGCTCCAGATGTACGCCCTGAATCCATATCCAATCAGCACTGCATCGCTAGCCCCTCAATCATTCTCACAATCTGGCGATCCCTCTCCTATTGCACTTCCACTATCGCCTCTATTACGACTGCCTCTCGAGATCAGGCAATTGATCTACTCCCTCCTTCTCCCTCCTGCCTGCGATCCTCCAATCCGTGGTCCCCATCCACGACAGCTGCAAACACACATTCTTCTCACTCAGCCGATCCCAACTTGTCTGCTTGCTCTCAATCGCCAGATCCGCTTGGAGACTATCCCTCTCGCCTATGGCGCCTCTACCCAGGTCATTCATGTCACAGTGGACTACAATCTCTGGGCTCACAAGACGCAGCGAGGAGAGGTAGTTCTCTCATCAGGAATCACATCCGCTATCCAACATGTACATCTATCTATCCACTTAGGGTCTGAAAAGCGCAATACTAAGCCTGGGGATGTAGAGGCTGCTGCTCGGATCCTGGAGGTGAAAAAGGGGATCAAGAAAGTGAGGAAATGGTTGTCTGGGGCTGATGTACATTCTCTGAAAATAAGTTGGCAGGAACCGCCCCAGACGTATACCTGGGAGCAGAAAAAGGATATCTTAGATGGAGTCAGGTCACTTCGGGCACGGAGCGTGGATGTGGGAGAGATCAATTGGGGATTGAGCTGGAATAGAGGTAAGAAGTACAGATTTGAGGTTGCATATCTGAAAGAACTAGAGCGAGGACAGCAAGATGAATCAAGCACATAGAAAATCCATAATATTGAAGATAGACATTTTGATTTATTTTTGGTATTTTGGTATAGGATTGACAAGATATAAGGAGAAACTTGCCAAGAGAACACTGCCCAAACGCCGCGCTATGATTTTGATACATTAATCCAACAAGAACCCGCCACTTCAGAATTGTAGAAGCTTCTGCTTGTTTCCAATGTCTGCTCTTTGAGTAGAGAACGAGCAGAACTTGTCCTTGATCGCGACCACCTCGTATGTGCCCTCCTGTGAGGCTCGGATTGACATGCTATGCTCCTCAGACACTTCGTGCCTTGTCTCCAGAATTTGAGACCGCTGCCCTTTGCGAGCGTTGGTACTTCTCGTGTAGGTGAATTCAAAGGGTGGAGTGCCCCAGAACTCAAATAAAATTTCTGCCTCTCCGCCCTCGTGGATATCCACCTCAATCTGTCTTCCTTTGCTGATCTTGACGCTGGGCATCGGATGAATGATCTTCTCAATCTTGGTAGTGGCTTTGCAATCGCTCGCTCTGTCTTTCACACCAGTGATTGTAAAAGTACCAGGTGCCTCGGCGATACGCCTGAAGGTCGTGCTCTGAGATCTAGCCGTTCTCGACTTGCCCTCGAAAGTGTGCCAAATTTCGAATGGTGCAGTCCCAGACAAAGTGTATGAGATCCGATCTCCAACGCAATAGTCAGTACGTTGGTCCAGGGAATGGATGACCGGGATGTCGTAGACCTGAACCTGCACATGCGGTGCCCCATATTCGGTCTTTTGCTGGCATCCATGTGCATCACGAACCTTCCGTACGCTGACTTGATGGATGCCAAGGGATAATACGTTATGTGGAATCTTGAAATCGTAATGATTCGACTCTACATTAGGTATCTTGACAGTCTCTGGCCGAGAGCTGCCTTGGTGTTTGACATCAACTTCTAAACTGAAAGGAGGGACACCTTCTAACTTAATGGGAATGACCTCGTTGCCATCCAGTTCCTCTTTGCAATATTTGTAAGACTGGCCTGGTTTGACGAAGTGAGCTGACGGTTTTCGATTGACTTTCTGCTCAAGAATTACAGGCGTATACTTCTTCGTCTCGTGATCATAGAGGGCGTCAGACAACTCCGAGAATCTGTACTCGTAGTTTCCTGCTTTGCTTGTATCCATGGAAATGGTTGCCAGCCCAAGGGCGGCTTCGAATTCCTTGTTGATAATGGAACCAGAACCATGAATTGGCTTGTGTTTAACCTGGTACTTCACATTATATGGGGCGGATCCTAACAAAGGTTTAGCTTAGGCGCTTGGAGCCCTCTCAAGGAACACTTACCAATGAGATTGACCTCTACTGCATCGATGTCACCCTCACAGACCTCGCGCTTCACGTATTTGTTGCCATCAGGGATTAGGACAGCAGAATCTGCTATCTTGATCTGTGGTCGTGGGAACCATTCGACCTCGAAATGAGATGCAGCAGGATCCACAGTTCCAGGGCACTGGTCATCGGATACCTCCAAGATCTCGTATGTGCCACGCTGGCCCACTTTGACCACATCATTAGTGAGTTTTGCGGTGTGTTCGAATACCTTTCCAGAGGGGTCATCAAGATTGCGATATTTGATTGACCAAGGAGGACGACCAGTAAGCCGTAGAGGCAATCCAATCTGCCTGCCTTCAATCTCCACAGTCCTGTGCTTGCCCTCCAGGTGTCCAAATGAAACTCTTGGCCTCTGACGTCTCACAGTGAACTTGACCTCACTGTTCAGGAAAATTTTGCAGCCAGTCTTATCCTGAACACTTGTAAGCGCCAGGAGATATTCTCCGCCCTTCGATAGTGGATCAGTCTTGATGTTGAAGAATTCTGTCTCGATATTTGTCTCTCTGATCTTTTTCCGCTTTCCATCATGGACGATTTCATACTCCAAAGTGAAGGGCTTCTCGCCAGAAAGCTCGACGTTCATCTCGACAGGCTCCTCGATACATGCATCAATTGGTCCTGATGGGCGTCGCAGATGAGCAGAGGCGGGCGGTTTCACGTCTTGCTCAAGCACCATGTCACTTCCGCTCAATGTGTGGCCCTTGTACACCGAATCGTCGATGGATGTGAAGTAGTACTTGAAGTGACCAGCCTCTCTTGGCCGAAGCTCCAGCTGATGCCGTAGAGCATCGATCCTAACCTTCTCATGCTGTGTGCCGCTTTTTGTTACGATGTCGTATCTCACATCGAAGGGAGGTGAGCCAATGAGATCGAGGTCTACAAGCAACCCTATCGAGTTTCCAGCGCATTTGTCGTTGATATTCTCGGCACTGAGAGACAATCCAGGCTCGGGTGGGTTCAGCAGGAGGCATGACGCCGGTTCCCTAATTTCCCCTTCACAGGATTTGCTCCTTACTCCCGTTAGGGTGTAAAGTCCGGGATGGCGGATAGTCGGTAAGTCATGGGCTGTTTTGGCAAAGAATTCTTCAAATACAACATCATCGCCATGGTCTCCACTCTTACTCAATGAATCCAAAGGCGAGAATTTCCAAGTAAGGGTATGCGAGGTGTCATCAGGAGTTCGTCCGGGGAATGAGTATCCAATTGGCAACTGCTTCGTTTTTCCGTTGGCAACCCTCAGCGGATTTCGAGAATCACATTTCGTCATCTTAGCGAGTGGTCGCTCATGAACCGTGAATGACTGTTCAAGGTGTGCACCTCTTGGATAGATGTGGTCGATATCATCTGACTCGGAGGAAAAGTTCGCCACGTTTCCCGTAGCATCATGAATCTCATCAACCGAGTAGAGCCAGAGACCGCTTGGTGTCATAGACTCATTCAGAGGCACCGTGATTCGATGTGAACGCGCCCATGAAACGTCCTGGGAGCCGGCCTTTACCAATGTCCCTTCGCCTGCGTATCCGAGGAGAGGGGATGCGAAGTTCTCTGGTTGTATGCTTTGAAAGTGGTGCACACTCTGGTCGCTGTTCACAGTGCGACTGTAGACGATCTTCAGCGGAGGTGTGCCCTCAATCTCCATAGTCAGATCAGAAAGATCACCGAGGCATCTGTCCCCACCCGTGGATTTGACAACAGCCTTTGGGCAGGTTACAACAAGAGTATCTGACATTCTGCGCTGTACTTCCAGTTTAGTCCTGTCCATAACCTTCTGCAGCCTATAGAGTCCAGGTTTCTTGGCGAGATAGTTGATGGTTAAGAGCGAGTCAATGTCGGTTTTCCGAGCATTGTTTACATCCTTGTGAGATAAGACAATGGTCTCGTTCAAGTTTGTGTCGAAATCAATTCTCAGTAACTCAACAGACTTCGGCTTAGTCTGGTTGAAGTACAGTGGTATATTGGCTACGGGACGATTGCTGTCAATGCAGAAGGAGAGCTGCTCTGGGTTCATAGTAACAGTCCTAATCCAATATTAGTTCGGATTCAATGCAAGCAGAAAGTTGAACGGCACTAACCCTTCTGGCAAAACATTGATGATTTGCTTGCCCATGATCAGGGAAGAATTATGCAAAATGTTGCTAGCCCGAACACTATGCTCGGAAACGGAGATCTCGCTGTCGAAGAATGTTTTGGCCATGGCCATCAGCCATCCTTCAAGCGGGAGCTGCTTAGACATTAGCAGCGTAGTGAGAATCGCATCATCAGCAGAACTCACAGGTATACGGAACATTAGCATGGCATTCATCGCAGCATGTACGATCCAGGCTACAGAAGATGTTGTTTCCGACCATTCCAGCCATGGTATCCGCATAAGAGGTATCCCATATAAGAACACTCCGTCCAAAATGAACCACTTCACAAAACACCAAAGGGAAGTTGTCTCCTCTTGCACAAGCGTCAACCAATCGTAGATGCGCCAGGCCAGAAGAATCCCGTATATGGCCAGCGTGCAGATGCGCTGAGTCGGAGCATCAATGAGGTTGACTGGAATCACCGGTATATTGCTCGATGTGGGAGCTGCAACTGTCGGCGAAGCAGTTGGGAGATTTGGCAGTGGTGACCGTACTTTGGGGCCGTCTTGAGCGGAAGCTCGAGGATCGGGGGTTCTTTGGGCACTTTTGGGAGTCGATGGGTACGCAGACCGCAGGCGAGGTGTTCCGTTCATGGCATGCTCTTCGAGGCCCCTCTGGACACTCGGGGAGTCGAGGGCGTGGAGATAGTTTGCGCGATCGTCTCGAGCAGCAGTAAAGGTACCTCCACAGTATTTACTTTTGCAAGATGCACGTAGGATACAGTTCGCTGCAAGAGGATATGGCCCGAGGGAGAAAAATATCGGGGAATACGGTATTAGCGAGGATAGCGCAATATCGTATGCAGTTCCCTGGTTGTATGGACTGGTATCGAGGTATTGACTTTTGTTGATGGTCTTGGTTGTGAGCTTGCCTCTCTTCTTCGCGTCCGTCCTTGGAAAATTAACGCGAAGCTTGCCCTGCCAGTAAAGTAGCAGAGTAGGTACAGTACAGTACAGATGACCAGGGTCAAGTCTTGGCATCGGGTCGCATTAACCTTTGTCCTTTGTCCTACCTGGGAGCTGGGCTACTGACAGCTTTCTTTCCTCGCCTACCTTAGCCTCAGTGTACTCCCGACTGGGTCATTGGTCATTGTCATTCGAGCTCACCTTTGGAGCTGGCTCCTCTTGGCCTGAGCCTCGAATTCACCTCCTACGCGAGATGTAGAACGCAGGCACTCGAACGAAAGATAAACCACGTGTCTGTCCAAATGATGATACTTCCTTTGAACAGCTTCTTTGCATTTCCTTGCACTGCCTAGCAATCCTTGTTGTGCATGAGACTGGTCTTGTTTACACTGGCTCTTTTTCTTCTTTCGCAGTCTACTGGTCATCTCTGCCGCATGTTTGAGTGGCCATAAGTTTTTGTAGCAACACTGACGCAAACTGCTCCGATTGTCTGGGAGCAATCATCCGACAATCCTCGTTTCTACGCAGAAAGAAACTTGAGCTTCTCGTCCGCTCACCGACTCAAGATAAGGAAGGCACCATGGAGTCCAATATGGATGATTCTACCAAGCAAAAGCCTTCTGGTCTTGGTATCTCGGACTACGAAGAGACTAGACAAACCTCGACCATTCGATCTGATAATCCCGTTGACAACAAGAGTCTGGAAAATGCTCCTAGCAACACACCCTCAGCTAAAGCTACAAATCCTGGAGTTGGCGAAGATAACTCCTTGAAAGATTCGCAGGACCACACCGCTTCGAGCAAGGCGATGACTCCCACTCCTGAAGTCGACTCCCTGAATCTTCTTACCAATAGAGAGACTGATTCTATGGAAATTGATCCGACGATGACCACGAGAAGCCTACGAAAGAGAAAGGATCTGCCTGCCATTTCAGCTGACCCTATTGCCGAAGCTATGAAGCCGTTGACAGATGAGGAGCGCCAAAACTGGAAAGGCTGGGTTGAACTGGAATCCGACCCTGTAAGTCAAGCCCACAACGCCTGTTGCTTGTTCCAGTTGCCAAGGTCTTCCTTCATATCACTGACTGACCATCCTCCAGGCTCTCTTCAACTACATCATGCGTAAGTATGGTGTTCAGGACGTCAAAATTCAGGAGGTATTCGGTCTTGATGATGAGTGCATGGCCTACGTCCCGTAAGTTGGCATTCGGTTCTTGGGATTCTTCCAGCTAACCATCATTCCAGTAAGCCGATCTATGGCATGATCTTTTTGTTCAAGTATCATGATGATGATGCTGAAAATCTTGAGGATTCTCAGAAATGCCCAAAGCACGTTTGGTTCGCAAATCAGGTATAATTGCATTCGCGTGAAACCGCTATGACTGATGAGATATTAGACGACCACCAACGCCTGTGCAACTGTTGCGCTGCTTAACATCGTTATGAATGTCCCCGGTCTTGATCTCGGCGAGAAGCTGCAGACATTCAAGGAAGCCACTCGGATGTTGAAGCCGCCCTATCGAGGAAAGAGACTTGGCGAACATGACTTCATTCGTGGTATCCACAACTCCTTTGCTCGGTACGTAAATATCTTCTAGTAGTCATGAAAGAGAACACTTACTAATGACTGTTCCAGCAAGATTGATATCTTAAATGCCGACCTCCTTCTCAAGCATGAGTACGAGAAGTGGATAAAGGATAAGAACAAGAAGGTATCTGCCAAAAAGAAGCCACAGGCTAAGAAGAAGAAGAAGGTCAAGGACGAAGAGGAAGGCTACCACTTCATCGCATATGTCCCCATTCAAGGCGAGGTCTGGAGACTTGATGGATTGCAACGAGAGCCCGTTAAGCTTGGTAAGTCATCCAACGCTTCTCAACGCACAGAACTAACATCAACCAGGTGACAGTGGAGACAACTGGATTGACGTTGCAAGTGCCAATATCATGGACCGCGCTCTCCAGTACCAAGACGACGGTGTCGAGTACTCCCTCATGTCCCTTTGCAAGAGCCCCACCAGAGTCGCTATGGAGGAGCTAGCCAGCAACATGCACCTGATCCAAACATTCGAGAAGACTATTTCCACCACTATTCCAGACTGGAAGGTCTTCCTCCAGACCGATGCCGCAGCCACCGTTGATGATCTCCACAACATCTGCAAGCTCACACAGGAGCTGGTCGACGCCTCTGTCCTGTCGGCATCCGAGCTCGCCAAGATCTCAGCAGCTGGAAGCGACCCCGAGAAGCTTATGGCTTTGTACCGCGAGCTGGTTAGCGAGCAGAATCGCCTTCGCAGTGTCTACATGCAAGAGGTCAGTATCGTTGGTCAGGAGGATGAGCAGGCTGAGAAAAAAAAGTTCGACCATACGCATCTGCTATACAAAGCTATGCAGACCCTTGCTGAGGCTGGGGTGCTCAGAAGTATCGTTGAGGATGTCCGTGAGCAGGAGGCTAAGGACAAGAATTGAGCAAGCATCGATATTGAAGAACCGGAGCACATCTCCAGGGACTCTCGCGTGCAGGAATGCTACCACTATGGTTAATGGATGAGCGTGGTCGTTGCATCGGAGTATTATGGCATGTTCATGGCTCCTTGCCCAAGAGCGGGGAAGAAGCACTGGCAGCAGGGATAGACACTGGAGGGTAGCACTTTGAACTTGATTTAGAGCGCATAGATGTTCGTCGTTTGCTGAAAGCAAGGAAACATTACGCAACAGCGGATGGACGGAGTGGTCTGCTGAGATGGGAGACGCTCGTCAGCCAGTACTCCGTTCCTGATTATCGATGGCGTCCTTTACTTTCACAACAGTACGCAGAAGCTCGAGATGCTGTGCCGTAAATTGCAATGCGCAATGACAGATCTTACAACCACGTCGAGCATCATAGGCGATGCATCCCTGAATGAATAATACACAATTTCTCAAAATCTCACGTTCAGATTGCTAGGTAACGAGTGATCTGCACGTTTAAGTCCCGACTATTCAGTGTCATTTCGTGATCTGATCAAGGATCTCAACATCTAGTCATCAGGATATTCATCCCTCACATTCGAGACAAAAACCCGTTTCTCCTTGTCCCACCGCTTGAAGTACCTCCCAGCCAGACTCATCAGCGAATGTGGTACTTCCGGCTTAATGATCTCAATATTCTCCTCCGCCACATAGCGGATACTGGTATCTTCAACACTAAATGTCCTGTCCATCAGCTACATTCTCAGTAGAACCAAGGGGAGGAAAACTTACAAAGCGTGGTAGAAACTCTGGTTTCTTCCTCGGGATAGGGAGTCAACATTATTGTGTGCTATCCAGTTGGAATCCATGCCGCATTCGATGTCCCAACCTGTGATGACGGCGGTGTAGGCGTACCGTCTGTGGCGGAAGACTTGGCCGATGTTATATTTGACGCCATCCTTTGAGGCTGGGGTATTGCGTCGGCGGAGCTGTTTGGGTGTCTGGTCGGCTGCTTTGACGACACGAACTGCTTCGTGAAGTTCCCCTGGCTCGGCGCCAATTTGGTTGCTGTATAGTGGCATTACGTGCTTTTCTATCAGAGACGCGTCCATGGGATACAGTCTTTCGAACCTCTCTAAAATCAGAGGTATGAATTGACTCTGAGCATTGCTTCCCGGCCGCCGTAAGGGGTTACCAAACATGAAATGCGCCCACAGTGCCGAGTAAAAAGCATTATCCAGATCAGCAAAAGGGTTGGCGTGGAGTCTGATAGTTGGATGTCCTGTATTCTCAGTGCTTGTTGCGTGAGCCCTGAACTCCTGAACAGTCGCTAGAATATTCCTCGATGTACGAAGCACGACATCAGCGGTGGTGGAGTCTGTCAGTACTCCAGAAAACTGTTGCTGTGTGATCCCCCAATCGGACAACATTAAGCGTAAGCTGGCAAGGGGGACCTCTTCGTCTGATCGATATGGATCCAGAAACATCGGATCGGAAGGTGTAGCCCCAGGTCCCAATTCTCTGCCATCAAGTGTCTCGCCTTGAGGAGGTATGACCATTGCGTGTGCGTGGCTAGGTATCCCACAACATCTCGCATCAAGGCCTAATCTCTGGCCTAGTGCACAAAATATGGCAACCGAAATCAACGGCAAAGATGGGTGATCTCCGTCTTGCAATGCTATGCCAATGTAATTGTTTTGTAAGTCCCTGTATGCTATGTCCGAGGAGAGGCCAGTAAGATTGTGACTTCGGAGGAATGCCACCGCAGCAATGGCTGTTCTCCGCTGGGAGAATTGAAGGAAGCCAGGATGTTCAGCACGAAACTGTGTCGCTAGATTGTCCAAGATTTCTGAGATCTAAAGGAAGTTCAGTCGTATATTCAATGGTGCCTAAGGACAAGACCATACCTCAAGAAGATCCCCATGTTGGTCATGTAATACAAATAAATCGAATGATCCTAGTGCTCTTTCGAGCGGCACCTTTTCACCGTTCACTACCTTCTCCCATTCCGTCAATGCATTGGCTCTGTGAACATGGTCGAGGACGGAGTTTGCGTAGTACCTATTCTAAGTCAGACGTGTTCATCAAATATTGGGAGTCCATTTACCGTCTCGCCAGAACATCTTCAGCAGACTCATCGGTACGGCAATGTCGCAGTAGAGTGTCCTTCGCATCATAACCAAACTCAGAGATAGCTTTGAACTTCGATATACGGTTTGTTTGTCGTTCTAGAATGCTCTCCAGAAGACCACTTGTCTCGGTATCAACCTTCCTCCGATGTGTGTATAAAAGCTTCCAGTCCACATCTCCCACGCCCTGCAAGAACTTCTTTTGAATCTGATGTTTGGAGTCCCAGTAGTTGAAATCTGTCCTACAATGATATCTCCAGAGCAGTGGCTCACTTCCTAGTCTGTTGAAGCGTTTCGAGAGTCTCTGGACGTTCAAGAGTACATCGTGTGGCGGGCAATAAGCTAGAATATGTTGGAGAACTTCGTCTGGGAGGCTCGTCAAAACGAGAGTCTCCATGCCACCGACATCACGACTGCCACAGGTTGCCGACATACCGAAGCGTGGCGCACCTCGAATGCTGACATGTGAGGATTTGGATTTGGATTTGGATTTCGATATCGATGTTCGTGGATTGCAAGGTTAGACTTGGGACGGCGGACGGCGGTCCTTCTGGTTCGGCTCGAAAGTCAATCGACGTCAACACAAGTGGGGAACCACCAGAACAAAGGCAAGGTGAGAGCAAGGCGGTTGCCTCCGCTGCCAGTTGCTAGGGGGGGTGAGGGTGAGCTGGGACAAGCCAAGCTAATGTACTTCGTTATCAGCTTATCGAGCGCGGGGAAGAAAAAGGAAGCGACTTGATCGCTGTGGATGATGACTGGGCTGGCAATTTCGGTGCCCTTGCAGTGGGATAATTCTGGGATGGCAGGGCAGGGTAAAATTAAGGTAAGGCTTACAGCTTGGCTGTGGGGAGCATGAAGCGTGCATGAGGTAGGCAGGTATCCTTGAGGATGGCTGATATCACTAGGCGTTTTGTTAGGAGTCTATGAGACGTTATAGCACTAAATCGCATCGGAATAACAGTGTACCGTGACGAGAACATCCAATTACATCTAACTCAAAGTGAAAGCGTCGTAATAAAATGAAAGAGGAATCACTGAAGTCAGCAGGATGTCTTGAGAGATCCGAGTAAATAATGGAAGTTGTGTCAATTTGAATATGAACTCCTTCCCGACATTTCTGCTTTCGGCTCCGATCGGCTCGGAACGGAAGAAGACTAGAAGGAATCTACTTGTACTGAAGTCAAATGCATCGCCGACAGCCAATAATAATGCCTGTTGTGTTCCCGTGGCCAAGAGCAGGCCCAGTAAGGTAGGCAGCTAGGCCGTCACCGTCTAGACCTTCGAAGCTTCGGAGTGCTGACTTTTATGTGCTAATGCTAATGCTGATGCTAATGCTCATGCTGACGGAAATTCTCGCCTCAACTCAACTTTTCATCCACCTGCAGCCAGCCAGCAAGCAACCAAGCAACCTAGCAACCAAGCCATGGCATTTCACTAGGCCAGGCTTACATTACCCCAGATCAGATTCCCACTCTTGCTAGGCATAATCGCTTCTACTTCTATTTCTGCTGCTGCTTCTTCTTCTGCTAGAATAGAGATCCTTCTCATATTGCCTCATACAAAATATGCAGTAGTCTCATGAATGGTACCACTGCTTAGTTGTGTATACAAGCCTCCATGTTATGACCCCGCAGTATTGCCAGTCCCATCCTCTCTCGCTTCCTTTTCGCAAATCGCCTACACCTGAAGACAGGGTTTCACGAGCAGTAAGTTACCTACACCTATAGGCGTCCTCTTCTCTATCTATCTACCTACCTAGCTAGCTAAGAATCACGTCGCTAATGCTTCATCAGCCTCATTCAGTGGCGCCTCCTAGTAATAAGCACAACTCAAATCTGTCGTGTTGACATGACTTTCATGGTGAGTAACAAACCTGGTTATCAACCTCAATTTTCAGTCATTCCCTCACAGAGCCGACGGGGTTGCATACGAGCCTCGCCACACCTCTCCCTGCTATGTTCTTTAAATTTTCGCTTGACTTTCAGGACATCATTGAATATTCTGTTTTCCGATTCAGATATTTCCACATTCTGTTTTTCTTGCCACGCAACGAACTCACTTTTGTCCAGGGCACCTGCCGTTGATGAGAACGCACGCCTGAAAGTTGTGTCTTTCACCCACCTGACCTGACCTGACCTGAACCCTTGCCACCCACCTGAGCTCCCAGCAACAGCACCTCGTCACGCGCTCGATCTATGGCAAATAGAAGTACAAGTACACGTATGAATAACGATAAACCATCTCAGCATTATCAAAATGAAGTTCGGCCGCGAGTTTCGAGAAGCCTTAGAAAAGGAAGGCTACCCTGCCACGTGGGTTGAAACTGCAATACCCTATCGACAACTCAAGAAACTCCTCAAGAAGGCACGTAGACTTTCTCTGAGTCACTCTAAAAAGTTGTACAAGACACATGTTCTGACAGAAATAGATCCAAGAAGAGCTTGAAAGCCTCGGCCTTGACTCGACCACTCTTGCTCAACTACACCAATCCAGCCCAGACGAAGAAGACCGCAACGGGAACGGAAACGGCGTTGCTTTTCAATATGACTTCGAGGGAGAAGAAAAGTTCGTTCCGAAGCTTACGTTCTTTATCAACATCGAAGACGGAACTCCTGTCAATGCAGAACTCTCACCAGCCACTCGACGTTACTTTGAAGCGCAGGCTTTAAGACACCATGGAAATCCAGATAGCACCTCATTTGCCCTGGACGGTCAAACTGATGGCCCTGCGTCGGAAGAGTATGTACCAGTCGGGCACAGACCCGGTTTTCCCTTTCCCAGTTCATATCTTTTTTGTACCTCTTACGCTTGCGAAAGCCTTTGATTAATGTATTGACATGCAGTAGAAGTCCAATCACAGATCAAGCAGAAGGCCTTCGGCGGATAGACGTTCAGCTTCGATTTGATGCAGAGTTTTTCGGTCTTCTCCAGGGTGATGTCAATTCTTTAGACAGCCTCCAAGCTCAGGAGCAGAAGGCTTTGACAGATGAAATCCATGCTCTATCGACATCTGTCACAGAGGTTGCCAAGTAAGTGTACCGAGCATTTCCCTCCAACTTGTGAGCCGCCAAGCAGATGCTAATGTGCCTAGACCCAAGACCTCGTCATTCCACAAGAGTGATCTCAACAGGTGGAGGGAACTTTTCGATCTGTACCTTCAGGCGGGTATCTTCTTCTCTACCAACGAATTTGATCATGGTAGTCGAACCAGTGCTATGGCCGCTCAAAAGTTGCAGTGGTTCCAAAGCGAGGTGGTCAAAAGAGACATCATGGGTCTTTTCAAATTAAAAGCTAGCCACGCGGCATTGCAACAGTTCATAAAGATCAATCTTGCAATCCTCCAAAACCTTAAATTCCAGGAGATCAATCAGCGAGCCATCACGAAGATCTTAAAAAGTGAGATCTTCCTTTTCCTAGCCAAGGCTGTTGCTGACCAGTATCAGAATTTGACAAGAGGACGAATCTCGGCGCAGCAAGAACTTTCCCCAAGCTTATTCTGACCGATACCGTCATGTCTGGGTCCATGGCGAAGGCTGTCTGCTCGCAAATTTCCCAGGATCTTGTCCAAATCGTGCCCCAGGTGGAAGACTATGCTTGTCCAATTTGTTGCGACATTTGCTGGCGACCCATTCGAATGAAGTGCAAGCATCTTGTTTGTATTCGCTGCACGATTCTGCTGCAAAGACAAAAAAAGCGAAATTGTCCTCTCTGCCGAGAAGATGTTATTCTAAAAGCTGATACAGGTATGTTTCCTTCCTCTTCGCGCGGCACTTATAGTTGAGCTACTGTCCTTGACGCGAGAACGAATATGTCCGAGCAATTGCTGACCCCTTGGTCTAGACAACATCGACAGGGACCTGGAGAGATACCTTAGGAAGTTCTTCCCCAAAGAAGTCCTCCAGAAGCAGATTGCCAACGAGACAGCCGACGGCATTGAGCAGTTTGGGCCGTATTACGTGCATCCTTCTGAGACAAATTGCACTGTGATGTAGGAGAGTTAGCTGGGTTGGTTTCAGGAACGAAGAAGCAAGAGGAAATTGCGAATGATACCCCACCAAAACAGCCTTTGTATTGTACCACTTTATGTACATAGCGTGAAGATAAGCGTTAATGTTAGTCCATCATTGAGAGCTCTTCGGTGTACTTGGGTATCAAGGGTTTGGGCGGTTCTTATTATTCTTGAACGACTTAAACCAAAAAGTTCTTCTCTAAATCGCTGGTCGAAGTTTTGAAGTTTCGAGACTCAGGAACCAGTTGCCTGATTAGCATACCACCGGAAATGTATTCAGAGTTCGAAGACTTCCAATTATATGTTCAAATCCCAGTTGCAAATCGACCATTCATCTATCCCCTTGAGGCTCTCTCGAGCCTGAGATATTGGAGGTCCGAACGTCACTTGGCGAGATGTGCAAATGAACCGTATCCAAGAATCCCGCTGTAAGTACAAGTATCTACACAGGACTAACGTCCCATCTCTTCTTCCTGTCCTGTTGCCTGGGTTCCACCAGTAGTACCGGACGCATTTCACACGCCGTGAACCAGAAATTTTACTAGTGAAAGAAACCCCAATCATATCATACCAAGATCTTACTCATTCTATGTCCTCAAAGTTGTACATCAATTCGGATTTCTACAGTCAAGCTCCACAATACCTTCTCAGAGATGAAACAGTAACGAATCAGCTTGGATCCTTATAAAATGGCAGAGAAGGGCTCTTCTGCTGTTGCCATTAAATCTTCTTGCCAGAAATCCAGCTTCGTAATACTGTGGCTATTGGCAACACTCTAATACACACCGCGTAGTATCAACAGTCCTTACCAAAAAATTTGTGTCCTGATAGCTGATATTCGCTTATCACTCGTTACTACACCTTGATCTCCCACAGAAAAATTGAAATGAGCTTGTGTAGCAGGTTGGAAACAGAATGGCTGCCAAATTGCCTATCACAGATTTGCCGAAGAGGTAATGCGAAGATGTAGATTGAACGTGAACCGAATCGATTGTTGACTTGTGCTGTGAGCAGAAGGTGACTTTTGAAGCACTCGACTATTCTATGGCGTTCTCAAACCCCCCCCCCCCCCCCACAGGGGGCTCCATGGCAGAGCTTACCTGAGAGCCATAGCTGAGAAAAGCTTCGTAGGTATTCATAGAATAGCATCTCGAGAGGGGCCATGGTATCCGTGATTAAGTTCTCGTCGGCTACATATTTGGAGAAGAAGGTCGACATCAGAAGCTTCTGCGAACCAAGCTGATTTACTCGACGGATTGGCAGAGGTCATTACCAGCTCGAGACTTCAAGAGTATCATGTGAGAGCAGAGCATTAAAAAGCTATGTTAATTCCGTACGCCAGATAGCGTGTGCCATCATCGACCAAACCATGACGGAAAACAGTCCAGTCCTAATGCATGCTCACAAATGCCAACGCCTCTCACCACTTCCAAGCCCATCCTTCAAGCATTCAATATGGTATCATCGTCATCTTCGTCGTCAAAAGTCTCGACTTCGTCAATAGCTCCCTCTCGCTCCGTACCAAGTCCCTGAAGGGGCGGCTCCTTCTCTGCAACGTGGATGATGGCCTTTCCTTGGACCTCTTGAACTGACTGTCGCCATTCCTTCCAGTCTTTCTCGTCTCGAATTAGAAACGCAATAAGCATACTTGGATCCATCTCCTTGATGTGGATTCGGCGTAACCTTCGTGTGTGGCAGGAATCTATGTCATCTTGAGAGTAATCTTCAACCTTCTCGGGTAATGGTAGAGCAGGACGAGTCTGGTGGGGATCTAGGTAGAAGAAGTACTGTCCCTGGACGCCTATGAAGTAATGTGACGAGGAAGGTTGCCCACTGTTCGTATATTAGCTGGAATCTAACTATTAGTATGCCGTACCAGGAACTTACCCAGCAATTCCAATAGACTGCGACATTTGTAAAGCGGACTTCAAGGCCTCCCAATAGACCGGTGTGATCTTGTCGAGGCCCAGTCTCGTGCCTACCAAAATTAAGGTTGGCTTGAAAAACTTTCCATCAGGCTTTGCAATTTTCATGAACGAGTCCTCGTAGACTTCTAAACCATCACCAGTCAGGTAAACTCGTAGCTCAGAAGACTCATGATCGTTCGTTAATGCTCTGGAAAACGGTTAGTGACTACAGCATACTGCCAAGGAGAAAGGATCTTCACTGTATACAGCGTGCCGTTGCCGAAGGCCCAAACCACTCCCCGGGATGTTTCCCACAAGCAGTAGCTCCATGCTCGACGAACTTGTGAATAGAGTAGGGGGCTTTCGGATTGTCTGCAAATAATGATATGATCTCTCGTTCTTCCTGGTTCGCAGAACCCCGACGCCAATCTACGCAAGCCATCAGTTATGTAAAAGAAAAGCCTATGACGATATTCCTGACCTCTTCCCATCCGTAACATGACAAGAGCATTCGCGAGTAGACTCTGCCCGGACCTTATCATGCATCCCCATCCAGTATCAGAAGTAAATCCGGCTTGATCAACGAGTTGGCTCCGCAGCCGAACTGACAACGACATTGCAGATGCAGCCTTGGGATCTTGAGACTTCGGGATTGTTGGAAAGTTGGAGCGGTAGGTAAGCCATATTCTTGCTTCGAAATCGTCTAGGAAGGGCGCAGGCCAGCCTCCACCTCCATCTTGCTCATCATATGCGAGACCGGAGTCTATACTACTCACCGTACTATCCGGCGGAGTCGCAGGCTTCGCTGGACGACTCGTAGAGGCAGACTTTATATCGGGAAGAGAGGCAGACGTTGTGTCAAGTGGTTGTTGTTTGGGCGAGACCTTGTATTCCTTGCCCAGGCACCATATGGGGGATCGTGCAGCTGTATCGTTTGTTGGCTCAGGGTCCCAGAAGTACTGAACTATGCGCTTGTATTTCCCAAAGTCAACAGTCGTCATGTTCACGCTCTAAGGATCTCGACAGTGGACAACGAATGCATCGACGTTGATGGGAATCGCGGGGAACGTGGGGCAACAACAGCGATCTCGAAAGGCAGCACCGACCAGACCAGGCCTTATCAGATGTGAGCTTCGACAGCGATTTCTTAGTGGAAGGAAAGACGTCGCGACGATCGGGCAAGCTTTGATGAATTGCGAAAATCAAGTACTTGAGTCACCAGAGTGGATGCTGTAGGTGAGCTTGAGTTCAGAGCAGCCAGGCAAGCTGGGCTCCTGATGACCGTGTCACAGCGCTGGGATGGGCTGGGCTTTCGCTTGTGGCGGCAGCACGATGAGATCCTCTGAGTAGAATACCAACTCAAAGCCAGATATTGTACATAGAAGCTCGAAACTGATCTCTCTCTGTTAGCAGATCGATACAATCACCGGAACAAGTATCTTACAGTTCCCTTGACCCAGTGTGCAAATATACCCGTAAACTTTGGACTGGAAGCTGCCCCAGCTATAGCTACTCGTACCTTATCGGCGATAAGCTCACGCCAAGAATGAGGTAGGTCATGCAGGAAAATGAATATGCTGTCCCTGGATCTTTCTTAAGACTCCCAACACCTTCACTTTTGTCCCTCCGATACAACATTGGAAGACGCCATGTCAGTCAGATTTGTGCAGCCAATTCGATAAGAACAGACACAGCTGCTATCATGCCGCGACCGAAAAAGACTTCGAAGAGGGGCAACTTCCAAGCTTCTCGTGGCGGTGGTCGAAAAGCTATCGATACGTCGTTTGTACCATTTAATGGCACTTCTGCGCCTCGACAGGGTCATGGTGAGAGACACATGAGCTAGATTGATATTTTGGCTTCCTACTGATGATCTCATAGCAAACTTTACGCTTCAAGAAGAGGCTCGTAACACGGAACGCCACCAGTCATTCTGGAATACCGACCAAAGACTTCGAGACAGCCGGGTTAGCTTTGTGAGTGCTGGTCGAATTGTGCCTGCAGAGCCAGATGACACCGAGGCTGCTCTTGCAGACATGACTCTAGAGTCCCCTAAGCCAGGTGGTGGAGAGGCAAATCGAGACGAGGAGCCGGATGAGGAGCTGGATGGGGAGCTGGACCGGGAGGTTATAGAGCAGGAGCACGCAGAGCCAGAGGGGATGGAGCAGAATGACAACATTCTCGAGGAACCCAACTACACATCCATCAAGAGTTCTATCAATGCGCAGACTTTCGACTTCGTTATTGACACTCAAGGCAGTGGTCAATTTCAAACAGGTATCCCCCCACCAAAGCTGCGCTCACCTTCACCAACCCCGTCCAATTCAAGCGAGGAGGTCATACTCTTCCGCGGACGTGGCCGCGACCAGCAAGTCAGAAGTGTGTCGAAGCCTTCACAGTCGTCCCAGTCATCCAGGAAGATGCCCGAGAATATAGACGCAAAGATCAGAACTGTGGAGGATAGAATTCACGAGCAAACCGAATTACTCCAAGAAGTCATTGCAGAAACTCGTTCATTTTCACCACCAGCCTCATCATCCAAAGTATGCGAGGATGTTGATCTTGAGTCGATTCTCCCTCCGAAGGGTAAAGGTCGTGGTCGCAAGGGAGGTCGTCGTAACAAGAACACATCCGCGGAGAAGATGGAAGAAGATGCAATGATCGCTGACTACATTGCAAACATGGACGCGGAGGATCCTATGTTCAAATCGTTCAATCAGCGTGATCTGGGTGGCGACGAGGAAGAGGTATGGCAAGATACCGAAGCTTCTTCTGGAGAACCAGTCACAGACTCGACTCCTGCATACCACGGTGGATGGGATCGATCAGATATCGAAGACTTTGATGATCTCGGTACTTCTGATGGTGTCATGGGGGAAGTCCAAGCCATTCTTTCCAAGAGAGAGCATCCTTCTGGCACGCAGTATCTTGTTGTCTGGGAAGATCAGACAGTAGACGACGCTCGATGGGTACCTGCAACTACTTTGACAAGTGTGGTCGCGCTGACATTCATTGAGACCTTTGAAGCGGAAGAGAAGCTCGTAGCGGAATTCCAAGATTATGGAGAAGATAGCAGTGACTCTGATGACGATCTCGAAATCGACGTCGAAGTAGAGGAGGACGAAGATGATGCCGATCTGATCCAGAGAAAGATTGATCGCATGAGCGACGAAAGAATTGCGAGACTCCTGTCAAAGCAGGAGCAGCTTGGTATGGGCTCTGATGAAATTCTGCTCTTTGATGAAGACGAGGACGATGAGGGCGATGCCGTTAAAGGATACAGACCCTCTTTTAGCATGCCCAAGTCGACACACAAGTCAATTCGCGGACCCAATCGAGCAAAGGGCGAGTTCCCATCTGCTACACTGCTAGCTGATGCATACGATGGTTTCGACGTTATGGATTTTGATCGACCAAGCCTGAGAAGGAAGCCAAAAGGCCGCAAAGGCAAGCTTATCTTAGACATCTCCGACTCTGAGCTCGAGGCATCAATGCAGGCAGCATGGGACAACGATCGTGAAAAGAAGAAGGAGAGAAAGCAGGAGCGTGAGGAGTTACGAGCCCAAGGTCTACTTGGCAGCAAGAACGGCAAGGTCGATATGAAACAGAAATACAAGGAGGGCATGGGTATCCATGCCGTCAAGGAGGAGATTAAGGCTTTCCTGATGGGAGGCAATACCACGTGAGTTTCCATTTGCTATGTGGTGGACTTTCAGCTGACTCTTCAGGCTCTCCCTACCTCCCATGGGCAAAGCCGACCGCAAAGTCATCCACGAGCTTGCAAATGCCTTTTACCTAAAATCCAAGTCTGCTGGTAACGGTGACAATCGCTTTCCAATCCTCTACAGAACTACCAGGACTCTGGCCTTCAACGACGGTGACTTCGCCAAGGTCGATGCAAGAATCTCTCGCCGATATCTCCCACGAATGGATGTCGGCGGCAAGAGAGGCGGGGGAGCAAAGCGTGCTGCTGGTACCGGTGGCTTCAATCGCGCTGCTGTCAGTTATAGGGATGGCGATATCGTTGGTGGATCGGCTCCTGAGCTTGGTGCTGACAATAGGGGTCGTGCTATGTTAGAGAAGATGGGTTGGAGCTCTGGCACAGCCTTGGGTGCTCTCAACAATAAGGGTATCATGCTGCCGGTCTCTCACGTTGTCAAAACTACCAAGGCAGGATTGGGATAATTCTTGCGATTGAGCAGAGTATTGGACTTCCTGTATTTTAGCTTGGCGTTGAGTTTGGGGGACTTTGACACCAACTTGTCGATGTTCGTAAGATCGGATTACTTGAGTTTCCACAAGAGAACTCAACGCGTTATTACGCGTGTTTCAATGCAGAAGTAAAACTCGCAATCAGGGATCAGATAATTCACTACAAAAGACTCCGAATAGTGTGTAATTTGTTCATGTTTCAATTGATTGTCTTCTCGATTTCCCTATCCGAAGACTTATTGTACAGCCACGTACCCCGAAAAGCAGACCGTTGAAGACATATGCCCCCATAAAAAGCAGACCATCCATAACGCATTAAAAGAGACCCGAGGATCCCGAAACAAGTCTGACTTCATCACCAACCCAGATGACCCAAAGCCAAAGCAGATCCGGCACCCTATGAAAACCCAAACTGAAAAGCAACCTATTTCGTTGATGAGGAGTACTTTGTGACGGCCTTGGTACCTTCGGAAACGGCGTGCTTGGCGAGTTCACCAGGGAGGATGAGGCGGACACTGCAACTGATTAGCATTGGATGAGACGCGATGTGAGTTGAACTTACGATGTTTGGATCTCGCGGGATGAAATGGTGGACTTCTTGTTGTAGGCGGCAAGCTTGGAGGCCTCGGTGGCAACACGCTCGAAGATGTCTATATTTCATGTTAGATGTGCGGGCACACTCTGGATGGGGTGGGGCTTACCATTGACGAAGGAGTTCAAAATTGACATGGCGCGGTTGGAGATACCAGTGTCTGGGTGGACTTGCTTGAGGACTGAAAGTTCAAATGTTAGTAAATGTGTCGATGAAAAGACGCGACTTGAAGATGTTGGTGGAAGATGAGGTCCATTGAGCGCGATGTTGTGATGTTGTTGACGCGCCAGATCTTGCGATCTCAACGCGACTTCAGATTCTGAGAAAACGTACCTTTGTAAATGTATGAAGAGTAGGTCTCCTTGCGCGTCTTTGTTCTCTTCTTCTTCTCTCCGGTCGCACTGGTCTTCTTTCCAGCTTCGGGTTTGGCTGGTGCCTTTGCAGCTGGTGCCTTGGTGGCGGGCTTCTTGTCTGCGGCCTTTGGTGGCATTTTGGCTGATGTGTAAGGAGGTGTTGGGAAGTGATAGAAGTGGTTTGAATTGAGTTGATGGACGTGCTGTGGTGGTGGTGAGAGTCGATGCTGGCGTTGATGATGGATGGAGGAGGAAAGAAAGTTGGGAGGTGGGCGAGAGCGTGAATTTGTACTCCTTCCCAGTAGCCCAGTAGACTGGGCGGTGATTGCCTCCTTCCCTCCAGATAGACGGGCTAAGCCTAAAACGCGAGCGGGGCGGGGCCACAGCAACAAGCTACCTTATGCGTGCGATACCTTGCCTTTATCAGACCAATCAATTGGCTTGCGCACTGAACTCGCGGTCTGCCGCGTGCGGGATCACTCGCTACTACCACCTAGCTAGTGAACAGTATAATTAGGGCGATATCTCGCTGCGAAAGCAACCTCTTCCCTCTTTCATCAACTTCTTCGACCACCACGACACGCAACATCCACGTCCGTCATCCATTCCACATCAACAACTTCATCTTTTTCCATCAACCAAACGAACTACATCTCTCAAAATGACTGGAGGCAAATCCGGAGGCAAGGCCAGTGGCTCAAAGAATGCCCAATCGTAAGTAATCCATTGATTCGTTCGCCTTTGGAAGCTTGTTTATCACCTCGAAACCGCGTCGCAATCTCGTCGCATGTGCTCAACAATATCAACGACTTTCAAAACGCGTTCAATTTGCTAACTATCCATAGCCGTTCATCCAAGGCTGGTCTCGCATTCCCAGTTGGTCGTGTCCACCGTCTTCTCCGAAAGGGTAACTACGCTCAACGTGTTGGTGCTGGTATGTTTCATCCATTTCACGACGCGTATTCACTTTACTGACGCGTCTATCAGGTGCCCCTGTCTACCTCGCTGCTGTCCTTGAGTACCTTGCGGCCGAAATCCTCGAGTTGGCCGGTAACGCCGCCCGTGATAACAAGAAGACCCGTATCATCCCTCGTCATCTCCAACTCGCCATCCGCAACGATGAGGAATTGAACAAGCTTCTCGGACACGTCACAATCGCACAAGGTGGTGTCCTGCCAAACATTCACCAGAGTAAGTTCGCATTCGCGCATTCATTGCATTTACTAACGCGCGTTCTAGACCTCCTGCCAAAGAAGACTGCCAAGGGTGGAAAGACTGCCAGCCAAGAGCTATAAGTTTTTGTTTTGGGCTGGTTGGGTTTCTTGAGGGTCTGCTTTTCATGATAATGGGGTGTCGTATGGGTCTGGGTTCATGGCTGCTTTTTCTGCGTTCTGGTTGTACATTAAAATCCATGGCAATGGATGAGGATTGCATTGAGATCAATCTTATGAGAAACCGATAAACAACTACACTATGTTCCACTCGTCCATAAAGTGAAATGACTGGAACAAATTTACTGACATTGGCTTGCGACTTAGATATCTACCCAGCATCAAAAACTAGCGGGGCCCCATTCGCGCGATGAAGCTTACCTTGAGCTTGAACTAGGGTTGGGCGCGTTCGATTTCATCGGAATGTTTGGATCATCGCACATTGAAGAAGAAGAAACCCCCAGATTGGGAACATCATGGCGATTACTGACTCTACATTTCTTCTCAGTGAAGTAATTACGGATGTGCCTAGATATGCGTCTTTCTTGCTTTTCCATAGAGTTCACAAGTTAGGGTGTGGCGAGGCAGGTACGGGAATCAAAACAACACTGAAAGGGAATAGTGACTGCTAGCGCCAGGAGCGCGTTGAACTCTTGAGAAGATCGGATGGGTACAACGAGGCTTCTCCGATTCGCGCAGTCTTCCTTTACGACCACTGATGCTATGTACAAATGATTTCAGATCCTCAAAGTCAAGTAACTCCTTCTCCCGAATTCCAATTTCTATTTAGTGATCTCAGTTGGAGCTGCGTACTTGTTAGCTTAGGTGTTGATGCATCGAACCGTTCGTGACTTACGGGTCAAGATTGGTGCAGGCAGGTTTCTCTCGAATTTCGAACCTAATTACGCAGATTTGTCAGTCGTGAACATTCTCACCGATGCTTACTTCTCTCAAGATCACGAACCTCCAGGTGCTGTAGGCGCATGATATGGATCTGGGTGCTTCCATTTCTCCAACTCTGCTTCTGTCTCTTGGAACAAAGCCTGAGTATCCCATTAGCAACCAATTTCCCCATCCTGAAGCTTCGTAAGACTTGCCCGCTGCTGTCTGGGATCCTTGATATTCTTGTTGGCCTCAAATAACGACCTGATGTACATAGCCTGCCCCCTCCATAGATACCTGTGGACGGCCCAGTCGAGTGACAGCTTCAAAGAACGTCGATAGAGCGACCTGCAGAACATGATGGTCAGCATCTAAAGCTTCAATGGCATTGGTTGTGAGGGGGGCGTACGAGACTACTTGTTTCGTAGACATTTTCCTGGTGTGCGCGGAACTGGCTCGACAGCCACTTGCTCAGCTACAACTCAGAAGTAGCGACTCCTTCAATCATAGATGTCCGAGTATATGCCTTGATAGTCCTGTCGCTGTGGTGCAGTCGTCGAATTGCGCTGTGATGCCAGATACATGCACTGGAGCTCGCTGGTCTAGTCGCGAGATGTCGGAGCGTCGGCTAGCGCCATCGCTTGGATGAGGCTGCTCGTCGGAAGTATCCCGTGCATCCTGGCCAGAATACTTGCTTGATGTTTGACAGAGCTCCTCAAGATTTTACCTCCTTTCTTTCAATTCCTCCACTTCCCACTCTTTCATCCCATATTGCCTCAAGATGCTTTCAAGGCGAGTCCTGGTAGCTTCGCGCTTTCTGCGTGCCTCTCGTACGCCTCAACTTCGATACCCTTTTCCAGCTATCGCCCAGCAGTTTCGCTCCTATGCAGACAAAATCGTCAAGGTTCCAGAGATGGCCGAGTCCATTTCCGAAGGTACACTGAAGCAATGGTCGAAGCAGATTGGGGATTTTGTCGAGCAGGATGAGGAAATTGCTACGATTGAGACGGATAAGGTTGGTCGATTCAAAACTAGACGCTTGAGCTATCTCTAATTATGGTCATTGCAGATTGATGTCGCAGTCAATGCTCCCGAAGCCGGTACTATCAAGGAATTCCTCGCCAATGAAGAAGACACCGTCACTGTTGGACAAGACTTGGTCCGCATGGAGCTTGGAGGAGCACCAGAGGGCGGAGACAAGGAGAAGGCAAGCTCGGAGCCTAAAGAACCTGCGCCCAAGGAACAATCTACGTCTTCTGACCCCGAGCCATCGAAAAAGGAGGAATCGAAGGAGGAATCGAAGACCACAAGCTCTGCTTCGCCGCCCCAAGAGAAGAAGCCCGAGCCAAAGAAAGAGTCTCCACCAAAGCAGACCGAGTCAAAGTCAAGCTCCGCGCCAACGCTCGGAAATCGTGAGGAGAGACGTGTGAGTGAAGATCTAGGCATGGATTGCCTACTGCGTGGATGCTGATGATATCTACAGGTCAAGATGAACCGAATGCGCCTCCGTATCGCCGAACGCCTAAAGCAATCCCAGAATACCGCAGCTTCCTTGACAACGTTTAACGAAGTGGACATGTCATCACTGATGGAATTCCGGAAACTCTATAAGGATGAAGTTCTAAAGAAGACCGGGGTCAAGCTCGGTTTCATGAGTGCCTTCTCACGTGCTTCGGTACTGGCAATGCGAGATGTTCCCGCTGTGAATGCTTCCATTGAGGGACCAAATGGTGGAGATACCATTGTCTATAGAGACTATGTCGATATCAGTGTGGCTGTTGCTACTGAGAAGGGATTGGTCACTCCAGTTGTCCGAAACACCGAGACAATGGACCTTGTTGGCATCGAGAAGTCCATTGCAGAGTTGGGCAAGAAGGTAAAGTCTGATCTCACCATTACATGATATGTATGCTAATGCGGTTTTAGGCTCGCGACAGCAAGCTGACAATTGAGGATATGGCCGGTGGTACTTTCACCATCAGCAACGGTGGAGTCTTCGGCTCTTTGATGGGTACTCCAATCATCAACCTTCCTCAGACAGCTGTTCTTGGGCTCCATGCTATCAAGGATAAGCCAGTCGTTGTGAACGGCCAGATTGTTATCCGCCCTATGATGTACTTGGCCTTGACATACGACCACCGTCTCCTGGATGGCAGAGAAGCCGTTCAATTTTTGGTGAAGGTTAAGGAGTATATCGAGGATCCTCGACGCATGCTCTTGTAAGCTGTAGATAATAACGCGTGGATTTGGACCCTCTTTCCATTTGTCGTTTGTCTTAGCTTGCATCCTGCATTGTATACTAGATTAATGACATGCACGCTGAGCCTTCCTTGACGCTCTGGTAGTACCAAGCTGGAGCGGATTAAGATATTGTCTTTTATTTCATATTTTTCGGGTGCCGATACGCGAACACATTACTGTAAACGTATTCGGTGTCCATCAAGTCAACAGTATTTGCGTTTCTACGGGGCGAAGTTTCTCGCTCTGATTGTCCCACTACATGTATGAGGTCCCCTCTTCTCGTGATGTGTAGCTAGATCCCTCTTGTTCCGCAGTTCATGCGGAGGCACATGCTTCTAATCGTAAAACTCCGGTTCAGTAATGGCACATTACTGCGAATCGCTGGTTGCCAGACGTGCACTACTAACCATGGATGATACTGAGTGCCGGAAAGAGGAAGATGTCTTTGATTTCATCTTCATGCTGTGTATGGTAGTTCAATGTTCGCTCTTCGCTCGCTAAATCTCGTCCTGTTGTCTTAGCTCGCTGCTGACGACTCATTCTGCAGCACATATTGCTCCTAAAGAAAGCTTTGGAGTACTTCTCAGAGGAAGATCAATGTCGTATGACACACTATTGGACTGGGAATCATCAAGTGCAGCTCATTTTATAAGGGGAGTCTTCAGTTTGCTGCTATATTATCTTAAGCCCACCTACAGGTTTATATCAGTCAAATTGGAGCAGACCATTTCAAATCACACTCCGTATTGGATACCTCGCCATCACATTTTGTCCAGTTCCCAACTCTGCCTTCCATCTGCAGCGCCAGTCGCACCGAAGTTGATACGCTTTCACCACTTAAAAATTATTCGTGTGTGCACGATCTGCATGCATTATCCGGAGACAGTTGGGATCAATGCATGCAGGCACGCTGGTTTGATTAGTGGTACGTAGAAGGTGACATTTTACCCCGCAGGTTTCCACTGGTTGCACGGTGTGCGTAGAACAGGGTCGAAGACTTGTTGGAAGTACTTCATACCATTACTATTCACAAAAAAATATGGATATATCCGCATCCATACGATTCATGCCATCCATGGGCTCCTAACCTAGCGATCTATATGGGTCATATATGACTGCTTTGTCTGCCCTGTTCTATTTCCCTCAGATATTCATGGATTTCTCCCACATTGCGGTTCTGACGAAACACCTCGATCAATAGTGTCCGTATGCAGTGATCGAAGTTGGAAAAATAGGTGGGGAACCAGCATGCATCCAGATCCATTGCTCAAGTCATGCTCAGCACCTATGCGATTTCCATACTTGCTGAAAAGGGGCAATTGAAATGCTGGGTGTGAATTGGAGTGAACTTACGCCACGTTGTATCCAATATTGTCAAATCGAGTACTGTCCCTCCAGTAGTATGTATAGTTGGTAGTCACGATGGAATCGTGTCCCATACCTCGTAGCCCAACATAGTACTTATATACGTCTGCGCCATCAACCGGAGAAAGCAGATATGAGGTCGTTGATCTTCAATACGGAGCAGGTGGCCACCTTCCTGAATATAATCCTGTTTTGGTCCAGGCGTTGATATCCAGATGCTCGTGCGAATCTAGGCAATTCGTTGACATCTCCAATGCCCCATGTTGACCAAGATAACACGGTTCTTTTTATGAATAAGTGGCTGCAACTTTCGTACTGTATGGCAGTTCCTGGGCAGAAAACCCGCGACAGCTCGCAGCAGAATAGCCGGTCCTTCCATAACATTTCCTCGCATAGATAGTTGCTAGGTGGCTCTTTGCTGTTGACCATCTGGAATAGAGAGGAGTTCCAAATTGGTTGTTGTACTCTCCATATGTGGGAGTGTTGAATGTAATTAATTCGCAGCTTTTGGGACCGATCCTGACCTGACCACGCTTATAGCGTATGTCGGGGCAGCAATCCTGGACGATAGAATACTCGCTGCTGTAAATGCGGCAAAACAGAGCAGAGTGGGATGCGACAACAGCAGGGAACGAAGCAGGTTGCGAGCAGAAACGCCCCTCCAGATCCATACCACCCGAGCCAGAAGCCAGATGGTACCCAGCTGAGAAGTTCTCTTGAACATAAGTTACATGACTTAGTGTCGGTGATGGACACCATCATGCTCTGAACTGGATACTCGGATTTGGTGGATAGAGAACGAGAGTATCGACCAGAAACGGGTGCCGACTATGGTTACGAAGGTCGCCGTCGCTGCTATTAGGAGGGAGCCTTTTTGGTCATGCAGGATAATTGAAGCTGCGAGCCAGCCATTGTTGGAGTAGTTGTTCCAATAACCTGTTGCAATTTTGTAGTCGGTTGTCGTTTGGAAGCAACTTCAAGTCGAACGGCACATCTGAAGATAGTACGTGGAGGACTAAGGGGGAGGTTTTGTATCTTATCCTACCCTCGAATCTCTGCTACCAGTCCTTTGAACATTTTCCTGGACTCATGGCACTTAATTACTGGAGGTAGTATGTGTGTGTGTGTGTGTGTGTGTGACAGTAGTTGCATTCGGTCTCTTTTAAATCACTTCTGGAGTGGTCGCATACCAATCGGAAGAATTTTGGCTGGGAGTTATTGAAGTATGCCATGGGCTGGGTGCAGTTTTGCGTTGGGAAGGCGTTCATCTGAGTTCTTGACCGACCCCGGGTGGGTTGCATGGACGATTATGTATGGCGTGTTACTAGCCATTTTAGATCTTAGAGGTGAGGCTGGAGATGAATGCCAATGGAGGTGAACTATGCTACATACTCCAAGTAGAGCCTTTTCTAAGAGTCTTCAGGCCATCTTGAAATATTCCCAGAGTACTTGAGCGCCTGGTTGGGGAACTTCCGCTATGTGAGTGATAGCTCGAGAACAATACTTGTAGCCCATGTTGGGCGCCACACCTTACTGCTTCGCATATAATAGGTATATGACAGTGAATCGGGTGGGCTGTATCAAGTGTACATGCACTTGGTCTTGTTACTCGAGCATGGTCACCAAATATCCAGCATATTTAGAAGGCTCCCCTACCCAGGTTTTTAATCTCCACGTTTCACACTTCGTATCATCGAGAAGGAACAGTTGAATTCGTCTCCAATGCCATCCCTGATCTTTGTCTTGTTGTACGCCCTGCCTTCAGGTTCAGCTAATGTGATCTTGGCTCAAGATTAAGGTAAGATAGCCTGCTCATATATTGGGGACTTCATAGATGTATGCGCCTCTGGGGTCTCCGATTTCGCGCAGCTCCCTTTTACATCTGCAGCTTCCGTAAGAATATTCCCCGCCTGCTCTCTCTTCTATCCTCGAGGTTTTTGGCGTCGGAAACCTATCTTTTACCGAGGTGTGCCCGGACATCTGACCATTCGGAAGCTGAAAAGATAGGTGCTGATCTATTTCAAGTGCCTACGTTATCAGTCCATCATTTGGAATCCAAATCAGTATGATCAAGCTTACAAGAGCTGGAAAAATTACTCTGAATCAAGATCTCCAGCTTGCTTACGCAAGTCTGACCTCTGTCGTCGGAGGACCACTTCCAAGTTCACCATGCAGAGATGCGGGATACGTCCGTAACTACCCCGAGAAGGTTCCCAAGTCGCTGGCTTGTGAGCAACTTGGGAATGTACCTGCAGGTTTTGTTGCAACGTATCCAAAAACAAAATTACTCCGCACCCTTGTGGATCAGGCTCCGTGTCTTTACTATAGAAACAAAGAGCCGGCATCTTATATCGGTTCCTAGTACGACATAATTTCTGCTTCTTGTTTGGATTATTACGTCACGGCAGGTCCGAGGGGCTATTCTTCTGTGCTTGCTTTTAATGGAAGGAGAGAGCCAGATCCTCCCTGCCAATCAGTTAGGGATGCATCTACAAGTATATCATCGTCCCGCCAGATACCTACTACAATACTACCTACTCCTGGTGGCTCACCCAGTGCTACTAATGACATTCCAGATACTGTGATTGTGTCTCCCCAATCTCATTCCGCCTACCAAGATCGACTATTGGAGGCTCAGGCTCATTAGAGATGACACTACCAGTGAGAGCACTGAACGAAGTGGGTAGCATCCTTTCCAGAACGACAGTATTGGTTCGATTCCTGTCTCGGGAAAATCCAAACTCAATTTACAATAGACTATGCTCACTGACGTTTTATCAAACCACTCGCAGACTTTACTACATGTGCTACTGGTACTAGTGAGTCGACCCCGACCTTAAGAATAGCGTCATCAAACACAGGACGCTTTCTCGGGCCTCTACCCTCTTTCACGTCAAGTTTGAACTCGGAGCTTTTGTTGTCGACGTTTAGGGAGCCTATATGTGAACTGACATCGATCGTTGTTGTAGGCAGAGGATTTTCGTCCGCAATCGTTCCCAGTGCCTTCGTGCCGATTACAACCAGTGTTTCGGGTGCTTTGGTGCCGTTTCCACGGGGGAGTTCACCTTTTCAGTTAGAAATGATTGCTCTGATTCGAATCCATAGTCAGTCTTACTGGGGCTGATTGCTATCGTCGGTGCTCTTGTGATTTGACGATGCATGCAATGCCGCGGAGAGACTCTGATTGGCATGAAACGTATGATGTCCAATAGAAAAGTCTAGGTGCTCTACGACATAGCATTGGGGATCAAGTTACGATGGGTCTTTATACTTTGTTGATAACAAGTAAGGTAGTTGTGCGTCATTGTACGGATTACAGCCACTTAGTTTGTACACAAGTATCCTTTGGCTTGGGTCGTAGTCAGCTATTTGATATATATATAACTATAAGATAATAATTTGAAGCATGGAAATCTGGGAGACTTATCAATCATCCTAATCAAACTTCCTTCCCGGTCTTGTGGCTAGCTGAGCGTCATTTCAGGAGCCCAGATGCCTTTTAACCTTTCTGGGATGGCCTGTCGGGTTAAGCGAGAAACTGTTTTCGTTATGTAAACAAACATTTGAGTACTTATAGGTAGGTCCTGACCTCTTCCCCCGACAAGTACGTATCTATATTGTATAAATCGGCTGTCTTAATTCCATGAGAGAAGCAAGGAAACGCCGTAACGATATGTATTGCTCTCCTACTGCATTGGAATATTATTAATTCACATTGCAATTTAGAACCAATTGTAATATATTACTTGCAATGTCCAAGGATTCAAACTCGATTTATGATCATGGCACGGTACGCAATCAAAGCTCTCCTTCAGCCAGCTTGAACCGACATAACTGTAGTTGGAAAATATCTGGACAACAATATGAGTCTGTGTGTCGTCTGGTAGTCTAGTAGATCTCTACTCGAGCTTCCAAAAGCGGCCAGTTGGATTTTCAGATTACAGATGTATCTACCTATCTGGGAGCTAGAGTACGTCTATAACACGATAGCTGCCTGAGAACTTCCGACGAGTAGCGCGAAACAGTCTGTATGTATAGTGTGTATCTATATACGTATTCAATGTAGATCAGTGATAGTCTATCTTGCAAAGCTCTGGAAAAGGCCCAGAGATATACAGACAGAGTGCGATGCACCACCGTATCTTAGGTAATATTCGATGGATCGGACACTTCGACAATAAACCAGAAGGTCCGAGAAACACGGGTTGCTAAATCTCAAAATACATCACACTTCAACATACTTGGTATCGCCTTCTTAATGGGGCTGATTTATCGAGTAACAGGTCACAACTACGAATTGTCTCTCACCCAGGGTGACAAGTGTGATAATTATAATATGGTACATGCCTAGTCACGACGGTACGTCCAGGGTACAAGCTAGAGGCGGCAATTAAAATCCGATATCCCTATCTCATGATCTACTTCGTACCGAACCGAATTGAACTAATACCAGAGGGTTGCCTCAATGTCTTTGTACTCGTTATTGTCAATGCTATCCAAATATCGCCAATCTGGGCACAGATCTGTTTCCAACGATTTTTCAACTTGGGTCTGTGCTTAAACGTTATCTGTGGCTAGTGTACACCGCGAACAGACATTTATATTATGAAAGAAACGGATATGCGTAGCTGAAGGACAGATCGTACAACCCGACTAGATCGATACGACAGGACACACCGTCCATCTCGAGAGCGTAAATTACAGCGATTTATTCTCAATTTCATCCATTGTATTATCTTGTGCTCAGTGAGAAAAGGATCTGATCTGATACTTATAGTCATCCTCTGGTCTCTCCACAGGCGGAGTATCCACAAATTGAGGATGTATGTAGAAAGATGGGTCACTGCCCCCCGGCAGGTTAGAAATACTGAAACCGTTACCCAGCCATCTCAGCCTATTCCCTTCTAGGCTCTCGAAGTCAAAATCTTCCCACCGCGGAGCTCGCAATACTTCGATGCAATGCTGACTGCTACCGGGCCATAGTCCAACGACTCTTGCTGTATCACCCTGCCCGACCTTGTACCAGCTTCTGCACTCGTCCATGAAAACAGTTCTTGTGAAATATTCACCAACATACATCGAGAAGTCTTGAACACTGGACTTCTTCGGGGACATAGTCACATAATCTTCTTTCTGAAGCTTGCGAATACACTTCACAATATAATCGCCCTGGGCCTCGACTTAGAATGTCAGCAAAATACGAAAATCAAACCTCAAGATCGGAATCTTGTCAAAAACAGGTGGGAAGGAGTCCATACTGATCGCTGTCAAAGATCCAGACCCAACCCCCGAATTTGGACCGAGCATAGTGAAATAGTTGGGGAAATCCTGATTCGTGATACCAAGGTAGGTTCTGAGGTACGGTGGAGATTTCGTGGTCAAGCTTGCTCCATCCCGGCCAACAGCGAGAGCTGATCGTGAAGTTCCAAGACTGAACCCCGTAGCACACACTAGAACGTCCAAATCGATCTCTTGTCCAGAAGCTAAACGTAGCCCATGCTTATCGATGGCCTCAATCTCATCTGTGATGAAATCCACATTGTCCTCGACTAGAGCCTCCAGATACCCTGGACCAGGAGTGAGGCGGCGACAGCCCGGGGCAAAAGATGGCATGAGCTTTGCTGCGATTTCCGGTTTTTTGCTAAGACGCGTTTGCATCGTCTGGGCAAACATCCGTCTCACAGTTCCTTGCATTTCCGAATTCTTGAGCGTTGCCGGATAGAACATACTCCCGTCGGTTTCAATCGTTTTGCGAAATTCTAAGTAGGCAGCAGAATCCGATGCTAAAGAATCACGAAACTTCTGGGAGACTTTTGAGTTATAATAATTAGAAACGGACCGTAAGATAGTTCAACCGGGCTCTTTACTCACATTGAAGCTCCTTTGGGTCTAAACCAAGACGAATCATGGCCATCTCGCCGAACGGATTCGAGATCCAAGTTCTTGAGCGCACAAAGCAACTTAGACTGGCCCCTTGGATCTTTTGGAGTTGAGGAACAATCTGTATAGCGCTAGAGCCGCCTCCAATGATACCAATGCGTTTGTTTTTGAAGTCATAACTGAAATACTTTAGCCAATTACAGATGGTTCGGGACACTCTATACGTACGCCTCATCCCAAGCCGCTGAGTGCATACGTGCCCCTTCAAATGTTTCTAGCCCATGAATTTCTGGCCATTTTATTGTGTTCAATGGTCCGGTTGCCACAATGAGGATATCCGCATCGTCCTCCGTGACTTTCCCGGTCGCTAGATTTTCCACTGAGAATTTCCTACGCTTCAAATAAGCCAGGGAAAGACGTTGAAGTATTATAAAAGAGAATAGATACCAGCGCTTCAATGTATCGTCCCAGTGGTAGTTTCTCACTTGATGTCGTAGTTTGATGAACCGATACACACCGTACTTCTGAGCAACGCCTTCGAGATAGTGACGAATCTCAAGTGCCGGGGCGTAGAAAGCAGACCAGAGAGGATTCGGCTCAAATGGGTATTGATAGGAATGCGCTGGTGAAGGTTTGAAATTAGCTGATTTACTGCTAATTGATATTATGGCTTCTCTTACCAGGGACATCACAAGCACAACCTGGATATCTGTTTTCCCACCAAGTTCCCCCAACTCCCTCGTTCTTCTCCAAAATTTGAAGATCTATGTTACGAAGCTTCTGTGGAATGCGAACGCCAAGATAGATACCAGAGTATCCAGCACCGATGATGCGGATCTTGAGTGGCCGGAAGTTTTCAACAGGTTCCTCCTTCAGAGTAAAAGCATGACTGACGTCGCCCATTCTATATGAAGCGAAATGGTATTTCGAAAAGAGTACCGAATATTCTCTGTCTGCTCAGTCCTTTCTTGGACGCCACAACTTATGTATATATAGCTAGATGTTCACCCGGCCCATGATGATAGTCAAACATCACCGCGTGATAAGTCGCTTGCAACAACAAAGTTCCCCACATCCCCACATCTTGGGGTAGATCTCAGATACATCAATTTCGGCTTTCGGACTTGGCAAGTTGAAAGACAGCACAGAGTTTCTCCTATCCGAAACTGTGGTCTCCTGGAAACACCACAGTAGATAATGCCTTGTATGTTGGCCCTCATGCAGCCTCTACGTGGGGAACTTGAGCTAACAAAATTGTGGGGGTGGGGTTGAAGCCGGTCCCTCATTTCTACCACCGCTCTTCGCATGGAAAATCCGGCACAGAAAGAGACGATTGAATGGAGAGTGATCCATGAACCAATCCCGAACGATGTACTTCATGGGTTCCGTGCCGGATATACATATACATTGTAATGATCCCCTGTCCGCCAGAAAGCGAGGTTGTTCACAAATAGCAATTCAAGCCATACATTCGGGAAGTGCGCTCGGCTTTAGTCTAGAAGTTCGAGGGGTACCATTTCATTGAGGTCAGCGTGTTCAATCTAGGCCCAAGGTTGAGAGTAGTGACCAAATATAGGTGCGTCTAGTGTCTGGAGCGCAGCCGTGGACTGAAGACGACCTGCACCCGGCTAAGAAACAGAGAGAAAGCGAGTAGTGGTGGAGATAGTCTTGACTTTAGAGTGACTAAGGCTTTATTCTCTCCTAACCGGATTGAACCCAGCTACTCGTCCTCAGAGCTCACATTGGAATTGCGTTTATGCCAAGAATTGTCCTTGTTGTAAGTGCTGACATGGTCAATCGATTCCGTGTGAAGATATATCTCTTTCTAACATGCTCCAGACCAGGTACTTAGCAGTCGTACACAAATTCGTATTGTGCAGAAACACACCAGTAAGACATCTTCGTGACAGGGCTAAATACATAATTGCTAAAATTCACGCAGTGAACGTGGGTGCTGCGGGCTGTCCAGGTATTGTTAGCACACAGGTCGAAGGGATCCTGCTCAGGAAGCTTCTGGTGGCTTGTCCACGTTTTGCTCCCGCAGCAACAGGGGCTGACACGGCTCTGTGCGCACAGACCAAAAACATCCAAATCTAAAATCATCCACTTTACTCTATTATTACACGAGAGATCTTTTATGAAATTAACTTGAATTGCAGAAATAAGATCTAGAGGTTAAATGTAATAAAACTATAAAATCGAATATGAACATCTCTATTTAATAGCGCGATATCATCTTACTATCCAAAATATATTAGTGAAATTAATAATTATAAGATATTACATTAATCTTTGATAATATAATGAAAGTTCTAGTTTAAGATATGACCGCTTTAGAAAGTAACTTTTAGTTAGAGCTTATTGAAATAAGTTATAATACAAATTGAATGCACAATTAAGTCGTGAAGAGGGTAAGTTTTAGTAGTATTTCGGCTATTTCAAAGGGGTGCGCACGGAGCCGTGTCAGCCCCTGTTGGCAGTCTTACTGCCGGATACCTCACAAATAACTAGCGTCAGTGTCACACGCTAAGCGAACCTCTTTCTGCGAGGAGTTCCTAAGGGAGCTGCTTTCACTTTATTTCTTAATCACGTTTCAAAACCAAAATGACATTTGATATTCGCTTATAATATATCGATTGGCTTTATTATCTCGAAGTGTTATTAAGATATAATGTTGAAACTAGCGTATATAACGATTTTAATCCTCGTCGATCTAGTAGAGTCTTATATTTATTGATTTTTCTCGAGCGCAATTCTACTTCTAAATTTTTACTTATAACGTAATTACGATCTTCTTGAATTTAAAATCTTTTGAAGAAAGATAATTAAATTTATAACGATTGCTATGGGTTTGCACCGGTAAGTAATATTATAAAGATAGTGAAAGTTGTAAACAAGTGTAATTATTTGATTCAGTATTCGATCCTCCTTTTAAAAGAGCGTAAGGAGAGAGAATATTCATACCAACGTTTATAATACTCCCGAATCGCCTCTAATTACCGTCCGGCTGTTAGTAGAGATATCTCAAACGTTCGATAGTAGAATTAATAACTTTCATAGACTAATACTAGAAAAACTTCTTTTTAGAAGTATAATATACTTTGATACGAAATAAATGAATAAACAAGGATAAACTCCTTAGATAGCGAGTACAAGTAAAAGTAATAAATAAAATAAAAGAAGAGAAACAAAATCCTAATAAGTAATAATATCGCTTAGAAAGAAAAAATACCGTAGTTACAATCTCTTTGAATTCTCTCGGCTACTTATCTAGATCTTAATTATATTTCTCTTATTTCAAGTATTACGTTTTAATATTATTTATTCGCAAGTATTAATCAGTGTCTTTATACGTAATAATAGTACGTAAATTAAAGTAGTAGTAACTTTATATACATTATTAATAATATCGTAGAAGTGTCGTAATATAATAGAAGTAAACTGTTGGTTCGCATGACCTATTAAGGAGATTCAGGTCAGAATAAAAGGCCGGACCCTTTTCAATTATAAGTTGATAATGTCCCGAAAAAGGTGTTTATACTCTCTTCTCTCATACTCTTTTTAATGTAGATCTTATAACTCATGAATTCAGAACTCGATAGATCGATATTTACTAATACTATTTACTAATATTATACTAATATTGATTAATTTATATCATAGATAAATAAATTAAAATCTTAAAGAGTTAATGTGGAAGGTTGATATTGAAACTTTATATTTATATATTCTTTGGCGAAGTTCCTATAATAAATTAGGAAACTAAATAAATCTTTTTTTGATTAAAAACAAGAGATTGAATATCTCAATAAGACTTTTAATTTTGTATCTTTATACGTATAATGAATAATAACGATAGCTACTTGATAACGATTATTAAATTATAACGATTATTAAATTATAACGATTATTAAATTATAACGATTATTAAATTATAACGATTATTAAATTATAACGATTATTAAAGATAATCTATTTGAATTTATTTAAAACTATCACATATAACATTTTCAGAATATCATCAAATCGCCACTAATAAGATAATAACACTTTTAGATTAATCTCTGAAATGAACAAAAGAAACGCAAAATATTGCTCATATAAAAATATATTATGCATGTGGGTTTGCACCGGTATATAATATCACAAAGACAATAAAAGTAGCAAAATAAGTGTAATTGATTATTCAGTATATTTCAGCTGATTTTCTAAAAGAATGTGAGGAGGAAAAATATTTGTACTTGTATTTAAAATACCTCCAAATCGCCTCCGGCTACTGCCCGGCCTTTGATGCGGATATCTTAAACGTCTAATGACAGAATAAATGGCTCCTGTAGATCAACATCGAAAAAACTTCTTTTTAGAATTATAACATTTTCTAACACGAAATAAACAAATAAGCAAAAGCAAACTCTTTAAATATTAAATGCAAGTAATAAACAAGATAAAGAAAAAAGAGAAATGAAATTTTAGTAAATATTAATATTACTCAAAACAAAAAAATACTATAATTATAACTTTCCCAAATCCCCTTCAATATTCATTTAGCTTTCAATCAAATTTCTCTTGTATTAAGTGCTATTGCTTAAATATTATCAAATTATAAGCATCATTTATCCTCTTTACTTATAATAATAATACACATATTAAAAATAATAATAACCTTATAAATGTTATTAATAATATCATAAAGATATCGTAATGCAACAAAAGCAAACGCCATCGTTATAGCAAATAATCATAGCAATAAGTACTAAACGAGATATAATACGATTAAGCAAACACTTTGCAATCCTTTTAATTTAAGTAAAGTACAATATTTGCTTGTCTTGGCAATAATATATACAACGCTTCCTTCTAAAACTCATAATTCCTCTTTTAATAAATTTAACAATCGCAAACTATAAATATAAAGTTAATCTTTGCTAAAAAAAATCTTTGCTAATTGCTTAATTTTTATAATTCATATTAAATTAATTAAGCACTTTAAAAGTAAATATTCTTTATCAAAGACAATACCTTAATAGTATAAAAATTTTGCTAACACAAACAATGCCAACTCCAATTCCTTTTGAAATTCTCATCACTGTAAAGAAGTAATAACCGGTGTGAATGATGATTCTATTAAAAGGGGATTTCTAGGTCCTTATAACTACTCTAATTGCCAAGGCTCGGCTAGCTCTCGTCGCTTTAGTTGCCCATTTAGGCCTAGTACCAAGGCATCGTATCGCATCGCATCGCAAGCTGTAAATAACTCTTATTTTAAGGAAGCTTTGCGAGCTTTATAAATAACCCCTGTAAAGGGGTTTGCAAGCCTTTTAAACTACCGAAGTTACAGGCTTTGTAGGGGGCCCCTGAGCCTGTAGTTACAGATCTAATAGGGGGCCCCTGAGCCTGTAGTTACAGATCTAATAGGGGGTCCCTGAGCCTGTAGTTATATAAGAATATAATATGCACCTCGCTTAGCCTCGCTTAGCTTTCATAACCTCGCTTATGGCATAAACAAAAGCTCGCTTAATTTAAAGATATTACAGGCTCAGGGACCCCCTATAAGATCTGTAACTACAGGCTCAGGGACCCCCTATCAGATCTGTAACTACAGGCTTAGGGGCCCCCTACAAAGCCTATAAACTTC
>Ga0207879_100130_pt1 | contig 82260 bp, 94 predicted proteins | sample LinPmetageLP24_FD_184045 | JGI IMG/M metagenome (GOLD analysis project Ga0207879, IMG submission 184045) | Marine viral communities from the Pacific Ocean - LP-24 (SPAdes) | ecosystem: Environmental > Aquatic > Marine > Oceanic | place: Pacific Ocean | collected 2009-08-30 | reverse complement strand
CCCCCATCCCCCCCCCCCCCCCCCCCCCCCGGTGCCTGCCCTCTCCACTCCCATTGAGGTTCCAACTCCAAGTCCCAACAAAAGTACAAATACAGATACAAATACAGTCTTTGCAAATCCGAAACGCTTTTCCAAACCCATTTGTGATAGTAGTACATCCAACATTCGTAATCGCATTCAAAGAGATCCATCTCAAATATTCCCACATTAGATCGCTTTCCTAAACCGAATTCAGACCGCAAGCAAAAATAACGAAAAAGAGGGCCAAAAAGGCCAAAAAACCCAACGCTAAAGTGTTGATCGCTGATGATAATCTCAAATGTAACTGGGACACGGGGTATAGAAGGGGAAGTAGGTACAGAGTTTAGCATCGCTGCTGTAAATGAAATGTTGGTATCGCGTGAAAAGTCGTAAGTCTATAGTAAACAGCGAAAGAGAACAAATGGACGCTTGCTTTTGAACGCTTGATGAATGAAACAAAAGGATGAGAGATAAGAAACAAAGTTTCTGGCAAACTCGAACATAAGTCGCTAAAGCAGATAGTAGTACAACGCATGCATGTAAAGTTCTGCGTAAATTTGAAAGGTGATTTGTTTCCAGGGTATCGAAAAGGTGGAAGCAGCCCGAACGACATGTATGCGTGATTGCAATACAAAGGTCTATTCGCAGATCGTATATTGCGTCGTGATGCTGGGACTGAGTTCCGCGCCAGCTGCTTTGAGAATATTCTTGCACATTTTGAGTCGATTGCTCTCAGTGCAAAGTCTGTTCAATTCCCTGAGGTTAGTGGTCATTGAAACCAGCTTGATTCGTTCGTCAACCTCATGGCGCTTCTCCTCAACAGCCTGGAGTACGCTCCATGTTCTGCCGGAAGTAATGCCATCGGAATTCTCCGGCCGCTTGGAACAAGCATTGACCATAGCAGATCTACGAGGAAAATCCTCAAGCGACAATGCATACTCGAGGATTTCGCAGAAACCGCGGGTAGCAATATTGAAGACGAGATTGTTTCCTTCTGGGTCCAGGACGTGAAGAGCCTCCCTGAGATTGGGGTAGTTTCGAGGGAGGAGTACTCGAAAGAGTTGTGCGGTTTGGGTTGGTGTTTCTGGCGACATGTCGGTGTTACAACGTGCGTGAGTTACCAAGAGGTGAGCTGGTGTGATACCAGTCTCGTCCGTTGCGTTTACATTTCGTCCGTGGTCCCAAGCGCACTGCATCTGATCAAGGTATGAATTGGAACGTGCGTCAATCTTGTGGCAGATGCGACATTGGAACATGAGTGCAAATAACGGAGTGCCTCTCGCACCTCGAGCGATGTCATGGAAGCCGTAGTCATGCACACTGCCGCTTTGGTCCTCTATCTCAGAAATAAAAAGCCTTATCTCGGTGATACCAGCTTGAATTCTCATCCAATCCGTTGTTGATTCTGACTTGATCTTTAGAGATGCTTCGTCCATCATCTTCGCCACTCCTCGACCGGATGTGTCGAGTGAACGCAGCGAGAAGACAGCACCAGGGAATGTTTTCAGAACTCGTCGGTACATTGATCGCTCAAGCGGGCGTTGAAGAAGTGTCTGGAGAGGCGAGATACAATGAATATCACGCTGGGAAAGAAGTACTCCTGGGAAAGGATCAACCTTGTTGAAATACTCTAAGAAGCTGATCAGCTGATCTCCAAGATCATGAGGATCGAGAACATGAAGAGGATTCTGTCCGAAGACGTTCTGTCCACCAGTATCGCACTGCTGGAGAAGATAAATGAAGTGATCCATTCCTACTCCAGCAGACATCAGGAAGTGTAGAGGGAAGTTTCCGGCGAAGTCGTGTTTGATAAGATCCCTCAATCGAAGCATTGCAGTATTAAATTCGCTGATGCTATACGCACGAGCGTGAAGCATCAACGCGTGCCACTGAGAGAAACCACAAATGGAGCAGCGCGCAAACCCCTCACGCCAGAGACTATGATCCCACTGACAAGGGACGACTCGTAGACTGTCGTTCCACATTCCAGCGATTGGGTCATGCTTCGGAGCTTTAGCTGGACGAAATTGTAGTTGCGCTCGAGACTGTGGCCTAGGAGCAGAAAACTGGCTGCCAGAACCGATCGACGAGTTTGAGCTAACCACAGAAAATCGGTGGTCGGAAAAGCTGTCATCAAAATGTGTATAAACGGAGCTACCGCTACTGGATGGGGAGGTGTTGACCGTCGAGACAGAATTGCGGTGCTGTGATGAGTCGCCCATGTGGGGTTGCGAAGGACGGGAAAATGGGGCGCGAGCAGAAATTTGCGAGGTTTGTTGTGTTGGACTCGGTCGGATGGGGAGCAGCACGGAGCCTTGCGAAGGAAGTACTATCTCTGTGGCTACTGAGTTGTACTGATTTGCCACTCTCGAATAGAGCTCAACAATCTTCTGTTCTCGTTCGGCGGATGTGGTTGGAAATAGCCACGAGCGAAACCTATTGTTGTAGGTCTTGTACCTGTTGACTCGTTAGTCGTCAATCAGCTCCTCAGCTCTGAACGGCTTACGAGCAATCTATTTTCCTTTCCATTGCTTTCGCGATATCGGGAAAGCTCATGCCCTTCATATAGAGTCGTATGAGGTGGGTTTGATGTTGGAACTCCCAGTCTTGATACGCTCTGATTCCATCTGGATCGAGGATATGCTGAATCATGCGGCATTGCTCGTCTGTCAACGAGTCACACTGTGCAGCGTTGGGCATCAGGTAGTTCCGGGAAGCCATGACGGCGGTGTTGAGAGATGTTGTTTGACTTCGAGCTTTCGGGGACACCAATATATCGGTATAGCTCCATTCGGTGGTGCTGGAGGGATATCCAATGTGATGCAGAACCCCACCCAAGAACAATTAATGCGGTTGATGTGCTAGTGACGGATAGCGCAAGACCTTTGGAGCTTTGTAGCTATTCTATTCCAGGCAACGTTCGACTTCGAAGAGACGTGAGCTTCGATAGCTCAGCCTTGCGCTGGTGGGTCTTCAGGGATCCCGTGGCTCTGTTGTATTAATGAATGACTAGGAAAGATAAAGATTGGCGCACAAAGGTAAACAATAAAACGACAATGAACACACCTCGGAGTACAACAAATCGGCGTGGAGAAATGAGAAGTGAGGATGCAAAGCCAAAGGGAGGGCAGTAAGTGAATATTATGTGCTTCGGAAGGCCTTGGACCCAGGGCACCCTATGTCTTGGAAATCTTTGGACTTACCCCTGACGGCTCGTCCCAGTCGGTGTACCTGCGTTAAGGTTATAATCAGCAGGTCCACATGATGCGATCATATCCATTTGTGCAGGGAACAGGGAGAGGAACGGCCAGGGTTTGTGTTTGGTGGTGAAGGGGTGTGGCGTCTTTGCATGTCCACTCGGTGCCTGCGGCCAAAAAAAACGACACCACAACCCGACTGAGTGAGGATCAGTGGGAGACGGTGGTTTGTCAACGTGTGAAGCTACAGTAGCCAAGAGCATGCCGTCAGCACACCGCGATAAGAAATCTAGTAACGCCAATTAACTAGGTACATTTTTCCCATTGAGAAGGCAGGCTGGGTCAGGCACAAGAGACAGTGCTCTGGCCGTCGATATGGAAAAAACCGAGGGTGCCAGTGCCGATGCCGTCAAGACTTGCCATACCTATACAGTACTGCTGTGGCTGGTACACCGCCAAAATTGACGATGGATGAACGGCAGGTATGGAGAGCCTCGCCGCTGGTAGATAGAGATTCAAATTGGCGGGGGCTTGAATGGAAAGGTTGCGGAGCCTGTTATTGCAGGATTAGCGGGAAAGGCACGGTCTGTGGGCTAGTCTTGGGAGATCCTAGCCTTCCCACTAGAACAATCCCTCCTTCCACTCCACAACTACGACCACTCACCTTCCCATTCCTGAGACATCGAGATCTTAGAGGAAGGGACGACGTACGTCCGGAGGAGTCGAGATCGAGCGACTGTGCGAGAAGGCATGTAGAGTTTGCAATCGCTTGGAAGCCCTGCTTTTGGGAATTCAATTTCCTGCAGATTTCGCTTCGTGGTTCCTAATCTGCAATCGGCGTAAACAGGGGTGCATGGTCAGCTTCGATCAGCCCTGAGACCTCATCGAGATTCGTCACCCAAAAGGCGCTACAGGCAGGCTGTCGCCTGACGGCACAAACTGTTTTTCTTTTTATCTGCAAGCTTGCAACCATGAGGATGCGAGTCAGGTCCGCAATGATCAGGCTTAGGATCAATACCATAATTGAGGCCTCTTTACTCATTGATTTTGGAAAAGGCTTCGTCCCGTTGAAAAGGCCACGACGTAACGACAGTACTATTTGCCCAAAAGAAGCAGGTCCACGAACTCAGCATCTGCTGGTCCAATTGGCGTGGCCATGATGAGCGACCTCTGTCTCCACACCACCTTCTTCACCATCCTTACCCCATTCAGACAGGTTGCTCATTTTGAAAGAAACGTAAACGTTCCTGAAATTTCTGCCCAGGATGAACTCATATGTCCTCTTGAGGATCTGCACCATTGAGCATGCACGGAAGCTTTCTGTCATGCATCGATGCGGCAACACTACTGTAGCCAGGAACCAAGGCGACGGGAAAGACAGCAACGGCTTTCTTACTGACTCCAGTCGGCCAAGTCGTTCGGACAGGCCTTTTGCTAATCTCGATTTTTGACTCGATTACTCCTGCTAGTCAGCATCGGAGATACATCCAGAACAATCTCCTCTCACCGAATATCCTGGACGTTATCCAACCAGCCTCTTTCTCGAAGTATTTTAAGATCTGCAGAATATGAAACCTAAAACATGAAACCGTTCTTCAAGACGGCAGTCTTGGCAGACACACGTCTCCAATAAGGGCTTTTGTCTCGCCACCATTGTTCAATTGAGAATTAGAAAGTGCCGTACCAATAGATATGGCCTGTTCACAGGAGAGGCCAAATCAGTGACGTTGCTAGGTGCAATAAAAGGATGAGAACAAAGTAGCGGAGTGCTTGTGAGCACCTCGGCTGGCCCTTGTCCTGTCTCAAACTTCGGAAAACAATTGAGGCTTCTGACGAAGGCTTAGGACGCCGTCTACAGCCCCAAGATCTCAATTCGGCCAGTGCCAGAGCTCGAGCTTGGAGGGGTGACTGGAGCTAATAGTTTGCAAAAGCAACATTGACACAGCGGGACAATTCCTGGGGAATATTCGCTACGAGTGACGCCCGCTTTCACTTGCGTCAATTCCATCTTAAGGTGGCGATTCGATTGCATCAATTTTCCTCCGGCGATGTGATGCAGCTTTGCAGAGATACTCGAGACAGAGCGATGCAAGGCCCTGAATGAAGCGGTGAGAATGCCTGGAGTTCTGCAGGACTACTGAACTGCGAGTCTGTCAGACTCGCAGAATTCTGGTCATCATGCTGAAGTCGCCGGGCGTAACTCCACCTGTGGCTTGCATAGCTTGCATGCCCATGCACGCTTTCAGCTGCCTCGAGCCACGAATCAGAGAAATCTTCAACGGCGGCAGCAGTGCAGTACAGCACAGCGCAGCCTTGCAGAAGCACTTTCTCCGGGCGTGGGGGGCTAGGGCAAGCAGAGAACGAGAGAAAGAAAGACAGACAGACAGAAGACAGACAGAACATTGACAAATGATTAACAGAAGATTGAGTCCTCTAAGCATAAAAGATGGATCTTGTTGCATTGTAGAAATAGAGAGATATAGGTATGGTGATATGCCGCCATGGTTGATTGTAGGTATTCTGCCAACATGGTCCACCCGGCCAGAGCAGAAAAAGAGCACTGACAGGTGCTGGCTGGCTGGGTGGAAAAGGAAGTGGATTATGTCAGCAAAAAGGCTGTGAAATTATGCTGCTACAGTATTCTGCCCTCCACTGATCGTGCAAATTGTGCAAGTTATGCACGCGAATTTCAAGCGCACCCAATCCCGCCGGACCCCTGATTCAAATCAAATGCCGGCCAGCCTGCCCACCCCTCCCAATACACAGCACAGCACCAGCACAGCACTTCCAGGTGTATGGAAACTGTCCGCATATGAGCGGTTCTTTCTCCTCATAATTTCATTGGAGTGGCAGAGTGCCGATTCGTGTTGGATGAGACAGGAGGGGAGCAGAGTATTTTTCGCTTGGTCGCTGCCCTGGCTGTTGAGGCGGGAGACTCTGGTGGTGCTGTTGTCGCGTACGTCGGATCGCGTCCAAGGTACCTTATACCTATGCTCACATTATTCACTCCATCAAAATAAACACTTCTGACTTTCAAGCATCCAGCCACTTCTTCCGAGAAACAATCGCCTCCACGGTGGCTTCACGCTTGATCATCTCTTCCTCTACCACAGGTCTTCTCTGTGAAACGAAGATCCCACAGCAACTTCAAAGGAAGCATTTCACGTGACAGCAAACTTGTCGCTCAGCCAAACCCTGTCAAACTCATGCTCATGCTCCAAAGCAAGAACAAAAGTCCTGCGAACATCCGCTGAGGTTTGAGACCAATTCTTCTGCACTGGTCCGATTGCGACTGGTATCTGGTTGGCCAGGCCAAGCGTACGTCCGGCTGGCTTCATGGCTTCTCAACGTCCACGTCCGATTGTCATCGACCTTCTCAGCAGCGATGAGGATGATGATGAGCTTCCACCTCAGCCGGGACGACCGCCTTTCAGGCAGACAGCTCCGATCGATCTACGAACACCTCCTCCTCCATCGCGTCCATTACGCACTAGGGCTTCTAGTGCTGGTGTCCAGGATGCAGAGCCATCAGTGCTAGCTTCGAACACTCCTCTGCCCGTCGAACAGAGACATACTACGCCCAAAAGCTCAGGAAGGGTTCATACGACTCCAGCTGTGAAGTTCTCGCCCCAATCGTCATCTCAAACATATTTCCCAAAGCCTCCTTCACATCCAAACGTGCAGCCGGCATTAACGCCATCTCGAGCCCCAGCAAGAAAACCTACAACAGTCGCCAACAGAGAATATCCATCTTACGATCTACCCCTTTTGATGTCTTCCCCAGATGGATCTAAAACCAGGCAATCTGTTGCTTCTGCTTCAAACGACCCGCCAGATCCGGCCATCAGTCCATCCCCGAAGCCTCCAAATTCGATTGCACGGGATGTGGTCGAAGAACACCCTCTAAGACATCGGTCTGCCTTTGCCGTAGACGATCACGACCGTGATGAAAAGGCGGATGAGAATGACGATGCCGATTACGACATTGAGGATATCTTTCCATCTCAGGGTGCAATGGCTCCAATTGGCTCCCCTTCCCGACAATCAAATAGCGACAGAAAGTCTGGAAATGATACTTCCTCAATCGGCTCGACATCACCCCTTCTAACACGTTTACAACAGAAAAAGCAAAAGCAAATCGTGCGTGAGCCTCTGTCAGAACACCGAAGTCAGTCTCCCCGGGAACGCATGGCCATTCTGACCAAGCCTAATATCCCAGAAGATGCATCTGAATTGGAAGAGCAGTTGCGTGGTTTCTTGCAAGGCATGAGGGATGACCATGCGGTATCCACAAGATACATTTTGGCCGATGCACGCGAGGCTGCACTTGAGAGAAACACTCTAGCAGTTGACAAAATCTCACCCTTTGCTTCTATGACTTCTGTGATAGTGGAGCCAGGAGTACCAATACCCATTGGTAAACTCAAGGATGTTCTACATCACTACGTAAGTTCCATTTCCTAATTTCTATGCTTTACTGATTTTCGAAGCCTGTTCAGAAGAACGGCAAATTAGGCAAAGGCAAGAGCACGTTGTTCGCAAAACAAGTGTTTGGAGATACTCCTCAGGTTCCAAAGTACAATTCTCACACAAATGTTCGGCGCAACATCTTGAAAGCTGATGACGAGAAATTGAAATTTATTCCATTCCTAGGCGAGTCGAGGAACGAAGCCAATTTCAGACGACTTGTCAAGGAATTGGAACAGGTTTACAGTCCCCGAAGTTCCGAAACTGGTCGTGAAGCTGAGGAGAACTCTCGCATTCGGCAGTATCTACCCCTGTGGTTGGAGAAACTTCAACTTGGTTTTGACTTGCAGGCTCTCAAACATTATCTTCTACTTCAAAACGAGGAAAGCGGCGAACTTGGAATAGAGCCTCGCAAGCGGAGACTACTACTCGATTCGTTTCGTGAACCATTGGACTATAGCACTAAAGAAGCCGCCAGCAGATTTTGTGACGCTTTCGATACGGTCTTCGACATTGCGACGCAAGATGTCGTGCTCCCAGCCAGTCTTTTAAAGGAGATGATTGAAACGGTTATTGCAGACAAGAAGAAACGAGGTCCTGTTTCAAATCGTATTGGCACGTATGCGGATCTCACATGTTTAATATGCGCAGTAATTGACTGTCCGACACATGGGGATTTTGTTCATGAGCGTATAGATTCGAGTGATGTTGACGACGACGGACATGGAGGGCCACCCGAGATGAAGTACGACCCACGACCTCTCAATTTGAGCTACGAAGATACACTCCGTCGATATGAGAGCCGCGTCAAAGTGGACATCGAACCTCTGCCCCAGAGTCGAAAGGAGTCATGCTCAGACGAGTGTTACATGGCCACCGATTTTTCTGACTTGGAATACGAGTTTGACGAGGAGCACTTGGCAGTTCTTCCGCAACTGATCTCTACTTACCGACACCCGAACTATAGATCCTGCTACATCGCTTATGCACTGAACATCCCTTGCTGGACTGTTTGGGCTGAGATTCAGCGATACGAGAGCGAGCATCCCAAGAAACAACTGGAGGAACCTCTTTGTGGGCGAGCTAAGAAACCTGATTGGTACGACAACAAGAAGAAAGCCCTCAAATCAGGAGACTTGAAGGAATACACCGATGTTCATGATCATGAAAAAAGAAAACAAGCAGTTGCTGTTAGTAACACATTTCCCCTCAACGCAATGTACTGACCCATTTGAACAGTGCGGACATCCAGGACCTTGCATCATCCAACCAGGCGATGAAGAGATTTCGTGCCCTTGCGCCACCTCAAATATTTTGTGCGAAAGCTTCTGCGGCTGCTCAGATGAGTGCCCAAGAAGATTCACTGGCTGCTCTTGCCTGGCATATGGTCTATCCTGCACGTCCGACAGCAACTGCATCTGTATCAGAATGAACAGAGAATGCGGCCCAGAATGTGGCTCTTGTGGGGCATTAGCCCGAATCAACCCAGCCAACAAGTACGATGACGAATTATTCACAACAGGCTGTCAAAACGTCTATTTACAACGAGGCGTCTCCAAAGCCATGGTGATGGGTGAAAGTCAGCTCGTCGGGTTCGGGCTATACCTCGCAGAACCAGTCAAGAAAGGCGATTATCTCAGCGAGTATTCTGGTGAGGTAAGTCAGCTATCAATTAAGAGACACCACTTGAGCTTGTACTAAATGACCCCTTCAGAACATCTCCTCTGAAGAGGCCGACCGAAGAGGTATAGTCTACGACCGCAAACTCCTCTCCTTCCTGTTCGACCTCAACGCAGAGCGCGTCATTGACGCCGCCCGCCTTGGGAATAAAACCAGGTTCATCAACCACAGCGGCACTGCTGCCGACGGTCTCAACTGCGAAGCGAAGATCGTCCTCGTTAATGGCGAGCACCGCATCAAATTCTTCGCTCTCCGGGACATCAACATCGGCGAGGAGCTCCTCTTCAATTACGGCGAGAAGTTCGCCAAGAAGCAAGGCCTGAATAAGACGTTGCCTAAGGCGGGTGGCAAGAGGGGTGTGCTGGAGGGAGAGGAGGCGCTGGACGCGCTTGATGGTATGGATCAGAGGAAGAAGGGGACAAGGGAGAAGATCAACGCTATTCGTGGTGGAAAAACTGGAGATAAGAAGGGGAGGGGCAGTAAGATGCGAAAAACTGCTGCGCCGCTGGGGCCGGTTGTTGAGGACCTGTATGCTGGTCAAGCTGAGGAGCAAGTCGACGACGACGATGAGTATTTGCGGCCGAGAAGGAAGAGATTCAGACCAGCCAGGTATACGCGGTGACCGATTAATGGTAAGGCTCTGGTGCGAAGGGCTATTGCTGAAGAATGGAGCTGTATGAGTACCAGTAGCACAGAAGTCGTAGTAATACGTTATGTTTCCAAGGCAAGAATTGATCTTTCCAGTGGCATAATCGACCGAGAGGCATATATGGGAATACAGGAATGTAAGAGTGCGGACTAAGCGAAGTGAATGAAGCAAATCAAGTAAAAGAAGTAAAAGGAGGGATATCCAAAGTAAACATGGATGAATGATTCAGCACGCCGACATCTCCTCCTCTACTTGCCGATAGACAACCGAAATAATCAACATACCTCATCCCGTTCGTTAAGCCAGAAATCAAGCCCGCGCCCAAGCCGAAACCAGAACACAATCGAGCCAACCCGACAGAAGCGCAAAATTGAAAGCGCACGTGACCCTCCTCCTGCTGATCATCACGCATTACCTGAAGTAGTCAGGCACAGCACAGCCACTACACTACGGCAGACTAGAGTCACATCGTCGGACTATCACTCCCATTTCCCAAGCCCATCCAAGCCTAGCATCACCTCACTATTGCCTCAATTCAAGATTGCTTCATTTTGCAAAAACGTGTTAGGTGTCGTGGTGGTTCGAAACGGTGACGTAGATGGGTTGATGTTGAGGCGTTGTTTCGCTTGTCGGGGAAGTCTTGTCTCGGATGTTGTTTTTTGTGGTTACCGACGTTACTACCTAGTTACTACTGTAAAGCGCTTACAGTACCGGTATTGGTATGATGGATAAAGTCTAGATGCTGGATGAGGAGGAATTGTGGAGTGCGGATGAGCTGGATGGAGCATTGGAGCATAACCCGGGGGAGATCATGATGGATGCGGAAAGAGGATGATGGAGGATGTCTGGATTGGGGTGCATGTTTCATGGAATTGTGCTGTGTTTGTGCACGGCAGCTGTGGGAGTGAGTGGCCAAGGATGACAGAGCGGGAAGAGAGGGAGAGGGAGAGGGAGAGGGACTGGATCTTGAGAACAAGCCCTGGGGGAGCTTGGGAGAGACGCAGTCAGGGTCCAGTTCCAGCTGCTCCAGTGCTCAAGTCAAGTCCCGAGCATGCAAGGAAGACCCCCTGCACGGATTGTTTGGAAGCTGCACCGCACAATGGGAGTCTGAAGTCGTCATGCTAAGCTTACTCTTACTCCATCCTACTCAATTGCGTGCATCTGATTTGCTGTTCTCTTGCTCTCGTGTATCGAAGTTTGTTTGTTCTTGAGCTGCACTGAGCTTAGCGGGGTACTAGAAAGTGTGGAGACCTGCTACTCCTACGTCATCATCATCCTGGTTGCTCGGCTGGGGACTGATCGTCATGAGTAAATCCGCTAAGGAGGAGTGGTAGCAACCGCCCGCCAGCAATAATACCAAAGCTCCCCTCTCCATCATACCTTCTTCCTCATAACAAGAACAACACACTTTCTGCTTTACTGCTCAGCCATCACATCACACTTGATACCCACGATCCCTCTGCTCTATTGTATAAACTCGAGTCTTCTAACAGCAATCTACACCGCTCGTCAGCTTTGCGCATTCCGCAGCCTCCGTCAACATGCATCGCACCTATTCTATGAGACAATCACGGGCTCCTACTGTAAGTATATCCTCGGATCTTGCGCCTACTAAGTGTGCAGGAGACTTTTGAAGCTCGATACTGATCAATATTGCACAGGCCTCGCAACTCCAGAACCCTCCCCCACCATCCTCCAGTACAAAGGCAGGCAGACTCTTCGGAAAGGGTGGAATCGGTCAGTACATTTCCTATGACGTGAACGAAGCCTCGGTCATTCTCGCCTCAGGCTTTGGCATGATGGGACAGCTTGAGGATGCGACTTGGGGATTGTGGTCATTGGATATTGTCCAAGGAATAGTGGCATGATTCGGGTCGCCTGTTGCTGTGTTTCTTTCACTACAAGACAACAGCAACAGTCGCTTCCAACCAACTCCAGTCTCCACAATGACATATCTTTAAGCTCGCCATGTCTCTATATACTATTTACGACCGAATTTTGCTAATGTTCATTGCAATAGGCCATGCTCTCCGCCGCCAAACCGCCGGCCAATTCGGTCCAGATCTCGCAAAGAAGCTCTCCCAGCTCGTAAAGATGGAGAAGAACGTCATGCGCAGTATGGAGCAAGTCGGCCGTGAGCGTATGGAGGTTGCAGTAAGTTTTAAATTTTGGCGCATCTTCGACTCTTTGCTAATTGGCTTTAAGCAACAACTCTCCATCTGGGGTGAAGCCTGTGACGACGATGTTTCGGATGTCACGGACAAGCTTGGTGTTTTGATCTACGAGATCGGTGAGCTTGAGGACCAGTACATCGATCGTTATGATCAATACCGTGTCACCATCAAGTCCATCCGTAACATTGAGGCATCCGTTCAACCCAGCAGAGATCGTAAGTTACACCATGGCATCATTGCATCCTCAACTAATCACGTGGATAGGCAAGCAAAAGATCACCGATCAAATCGCCCAGCTCAAGTACAAAGAGCCAAACTCCCCCAAGATCGTCGTTCTCGAGCAAGAGCTGGTCCGTGCCGAGGCCGAGTCCCTGGTTGCTGAGGCCCAACTCTCAAACATCACCCGCGAGAAGCTAAAGGCTGCCTATACCTACCAATTTGATGCTCTCCGTGAGCACTGCGAGAAGCTTGCCATCATTGCTGGGTACGGAAAGCACCTTTTGGAGCTCGTCGATGATACTCCTGTCACACCAGGTGAGACTCGCGCCGCATATGATGGATATGAAGCGTCCAAGGCTATCATCCAAGACTGCGAGGATGCTCTGACCAACTGGGTCACTGCCAACGCTAAGGTCTCCTCCACCCTTTCCACGCGCGCTCGTACTCTCTCCCAACGTCGCCGCAACAACATCCAGCGCAATGCTGAGGGACACGATCTCACCGGCCAAGACGCTCCCTTGAATGATCGCGAGTCCGGCCTCTGGGTCCCAGCTAGCGCTCACAAGGGTGAGGACTACGATGATGAGGATGAGGAGGAAGAGGAGGAGGTTGGCGCACCATCCATCCAGGATAGCACTGTCAATGGTGAGAACTCTCGTGGTCGCCAGGAGACCGTCGTCGCATAAATCCGGTTCCACTTTCTTTGTCAATGATGCAATGTGCAGAGCATTGCATTGGATTGCGTTGGTGTTTATGCGGGGTGGGAGTCAGACTTGGACTGGTGGTGGTTTATTCCCAGGATTCCCTTTTTTCTCATTATGAAAAGAAACGCGCTTTTTCGATGTGCTATGGTTGATGCTTGCAAGGATGAGGAAAAGGCTTGATATGCGGTGGTAATACGTAATCTGTGGCAATGAGGTATCGGAGGATAGGAATTGGGATTGGAAGATGTATTGTGTATTTGTAGGGGTATGCCGTTGCTAGTTACAAGCACGTTGATCTCTATCTGGTGTCTTCTCTTGAATATCTTTTGATGTGACATCTTTTTCACACGCGCCTGAAGCCAGCAACTCTTCTTGAGTCCATGCTGTGGCTGTCCAGGACGGCTCGACCCAATCACTCTTCCGCCTGTGACTTCTATTGCATGCACTCTCTGCCAGCATATTAGATCATCTCCCCATCTCGCCCAGCCACATCACCCGTTGACCCCATCACTCATTGCGTTTAGCAACTTTGCATGCAGCTCGGGCACTGATCTTTCTCAGGCCCGCTCTTTCAGACAATAGAGAGGTCAAGTTCAGCAAGAACAGACCCCATCCGATCTTCCCTGCCTGCCATCTTCTCCCTCCTCAATCTCATGACTCAAGAGTCAATCCCAAGATCAGATTCCCAAACATAAACATAAACACAATCCCAATCCCTCACACACTATCAGGCTCACAAACACCACCAGCACAAAACGGCTCTCCCTTACTCATATCCTTCTCCTTCCCTCTCAACCCCTCTCCCACCATCTTCCCACTGCCCATTCCCTTTCCCTTGATCTGACTCTCGAATTCTTCGACTTCTATCCGGGTTATATATTGCCCTGGGACGACGACGAGTCCGACGTAGCGGGATGTCATGTCGAGAGTGACTGGTGTGGAAGATGAGGTGGAAGAGGAGGTGGGTTTTGGGGGAGGGGGGAGCCGGTATTCGTAGGTTTGGGAGAGGATTATATTGAGGTCCTGTGAGAGCATATTTATTAATTGAGAGGCGAACGAGGTGGGAGCGAAGGAACATACCGAATCGGTGCATTTGAATTGGCCTAAGAACATGCGTGTGTCTGTTGTGGTTATGCGGAGGGTTTTATTGAGGAGGGAGGTCAAATAGTTTTCTGATTGAGTTTTGTCCATGGTGACTTCTGAGTTTGGTGTTGTGAATTTGGTGTTGAGGGTTTGGTGTTGAGGGTTTGGAAATTTGGGAAGCTCTTCAAGTTGTTCATGGAGTGAAGATGTGCAGGGGCTTGACGAGGCTGATGGATTTCGGCGTTAATAAATTTGAGACGGAATCATGTGAGACCGCGAGACCGCGTTTGAGTCATCAACGTCATTTCTCAAGGCGAGATGAGGACAACTCTTTACTGAGATTTCAAGAGAAGGCGACGAAAAACTTGAAGACGGAGAAGGAGGAACGATAGCGCTATCAGGGAGAGGATTAGGAGAGCGCATAATGTGCGCATTTCCTAGCTTTCATCCGGATCAACCTCCCTCGACATCGCCGCCCTGAGGTTGAAGCTCTTGAAAACTCAGGACATCTTGAGATATATCCAAACACGTCACGAGAACACCAGACAACGACTAGCACACCAAAGCCATGGGTGTCACCGGCCTCTGGCCCATCCTCGCGCCTTCCGCCCGTCCAACCCCCCTCCCAACCCTCAACAAGAAACGCCTAGCTGTCGATGCCTCCATCTGGATCTACCAATTCCTCAAGGCAGTCCGCGACAAAGAAGGCAATGCTCTCCGCAACTCACACGTCGTCGGCTTCTTCCGCCGCATCTGCAAACTGCTCTTCTTCGGCATCAAGCCCGTCTTCGTATTCGATGGCGGGGCTCCAGTCCTGAAACGCCAGACTATACAGGGGAGAAAGAGAAGGAGGGAGGGAAGGAGAGAGGATGCCGTGAGGACGGCGGGGAAGCTCCTTGCGGTGCAGATGAAGAGGAGGGGCGAGGAGGAAGAGGAGAAGAGGAAGAGGGATGCGAGGAGAGACAGAGAGGCGCGGGCGGCGGTGCAGGAGGAAGAGGAAGTTATTCCTGAAGGCGCGGATTTGGTGTATGTCGGTGAAATGGGCATGTCTTCCGCCGAGCGCAGCAAGAACCGCACGTTTCGCAAGACGGACGCATATCATCTCCCCGAATTGACAAATGGAATTGAGGGGATGGGCCAGCCTAATGATCCGAGAATCATGAGTGCAGAGGATCTCGAGGAGTATGCGAGGCAGTTCCATAATGGCGAGGATGTCAATCTTTATGATTTCAGTAAGATTGATTTTAATGGGGAGTTCTTTCTGAGTCTACCGCCCGGCGATCGGTATAATATTCTCAATGCAGCGAGGTTGAGAAGTAGGCTTAGGATGGGGCATAGTAAGGAGCAGCTGGATGGCATGTTTCCTGATAGGATGGCATTCTCAAGATTCCAGATTGAGAGGGTCAGGGAGCGGAATGAGTTGACACAGAGACTTATGAATCTGAATGGCATGAACGACTTGCCTGGAGTTGGAGGTGGCAGAATCGCGGGCGAGAGAGGCAGGGAATACGTGCTGGTCAAGAACGAAGGAGCAGAAGGAGGATATGCTCTCGGTGTTGTGAGTACGGATAAAGGAGTGGGTGGAAAGGATAAGCCCATCGATATCGACGCCATGCCCCAGAAAGTGAAGGAGGATTCAGAAAGCGAAGACGAATTCGAGGATGTTCCCGTTGAAGGGTTAAATCGCTTGCCTAAGCCAAGTGCGAACAATAAGCTGAACTTGACATACACCGAGTTTCAAGCACAAGAGCTTGCTGAACAGAGGAGAAAGGTCTATGCCCAGAAGCGTAGAAAGGTTGCTCCGCAAGAAAGAGAGTCGTCCGAAGAAGTACCGCTATCCCAACTAAATCGGGCTCGAGTGCAGTCAGAGGATCCAGACTCATTGTTTCTAGACCAGAATCCTGCCGCTGGATTACCTCACCAGAAAGATCCATTGTTCGATGAAGAGGAAGACGACCTCAATCGAGCAATTGCCCTGTCCTTGCAAAAAGATGGAAATGGAGCCGAATCTGATGAAGATGATCATCTCAACAGAGCTATTGCCATGTCGCTTCACAGAAATCATGCACCAGATTCCGAACCCGAAGATGAGATGGACTTCGAAGATGTGCCAATGCCAGAATATGAGCAAAAGGCTGCTGCTGAACATGCAAAGCCAATCTCAGGTTCAGGCGGAGGTATGATTGCACATATTGTCAACAATCGAGCTAATGCAGCGGTAGTCAAGCGGAAGGCTGTCTCTGCTGATCCTGATAGCGATAGTGACAGCGATATGGATATGAAAGCCGCCTTAGCCAAAGCTAGGAGGCAGAAAGCTCCAGACAAGAGAAATCAGCCTGTGCCTGTTGCTCTGAACAAGAAGAATCCTTTTGATGGCCCGTTACCGTTCGAGAGTCTCGGATCGATATTTGCGAAGAAACCCAAGCCTGTCAAACAGGCTGAAGAGAATGGAAACGCCAATCAAGAAGGGGAGGATATGGCTGGTGGATTCGATAATGAGCTAGACGATGATGCGCCCAGGGAGCTGCCACCGTGGCTGACTGGTGGCGACATCAGGAATCAGGTTGAGGAGCAAAAGGAGCGTGATCGTGAACTGAATGCCGAGGATAGAGAGCAGGCTGATGAAGAAGAGAGGCAATATAGGAAGGCGCATGGGCCGATTCAAATCGATTCTTCTGACGAGGACAGCGATGTTGAGATTGTGGACGCGCCGGCCCCAAACAGGGCTTCTGAGAACTTGGAGGTTCTTGTCGATGTGGTGGAGCCCAGACAGCCTTCTTCTGAGAATTCGGCAGTCCTCGTAGATGTCGTGGAATCCGAGGAAGCCCCTCCCAAAAATACAGCAGAGTCGGACGTACAAGTAATGGATCAAGCGACACCTGAAACCTTTAGAGAGGTTGCTGAAGATGTAAGAGCTGAACCGCCTGTCTCGAGCATTCCGGACAACAGACAGCCAGCTGTGGAGCCACCAGCCGAAGAGGCGGAAGACGAAGAGGTAGAGTGGTCTGACAGTGACTATGGAGATGATTCGACTTCAAAGAAAGTAGTCGATGGAGACCAGCCAGCTGGTAGAAATGATGCCTCGCCATCCAAATCTGCTTCACCTGAATTCGAAGATGTTGAGATGCCAGCACCGGTACAGCAGCCTGATGCCGGATCGCCGCCGGCGAGAAGTCCAAGTCCCTTGTTCAACGATGCTGAAATGATGGACACTCTCCCCGCCCAACTTCCTCAGGATGACAGTTTTGCTGTTCGAGAACGCGCTGAAATTGATGCCGAGTTTGACGATTTCAGCGATCCAGAGGATGAAGAACTCCTTGCTCAACTTGCTGTTGAAGCAGAGACTCATGCTCAATTCGCAAACACCTTGAATAATAGAACGGAACAAGAAACGCAAGCAACCTTCGAGCAAGAACTCAAAGCTTTACGGAATCAACAGAAGAAAGACCGTCGTGATGCAGATGAAGTCACCCAAGTCATGATCACAGAATGCCAAGCTCTTCTCCGCCTTTTTGGCATTCCATATATCACAGCTCCGATGGAAGCTGAAGCTCAGTGTGCAGAACTCGTCCGGCTCGGTCTTGTTGATGGCGTTGTAACAGACGATTGTGATATTTTTCTCTTCGGGGGTACTCGTGTTTACAAAAACATGTTCAATAGCAACAAGTTCGTTGAGTGCTACCTCTCCACTGACATCGAGAAAGAGCTGTCCCTCTCTCGCGATCAACTCATCGCCATCGCCCATCTCCTCGGCTCTGATTACACGGAGGGTCTTCCTGGCGTCGGTCCCGTCACAGCCGTCGAAATCATCTCCGAGTTTCCTACGGCAACCGGCCTTCAAGAGTTCAAGGAGTGGTGGTCAACGGTCCAGATCAACGGCCCACCCCTCAACACTGAACCCACAACATTCCGCAAGAAGTTTCGCCGTGCACAAGGCACAAAGTTGTTCCTTCCGCCCACCTTTCCCTCCCCAGCAGTCACAGAAGCATACCTCAAACCAGATGTTGACAGCAGTCCTGATTCCTTCCAATGGGGCGTTCCAGATCTCGACCGCCTCCGCGAATTTCTGATGGCCACAATAGGATGGACGCAGGATCGCACGGACGAAGTCCTCGTTCCTGTCATTAGAGATATGAATCGTCGCGAGCAGGAAGGTACACAAGCCAACATCACGCGGTATTTCGACGGAGCTGTGGGTGCGGGTGTCAATGCTGGTGGCGGTGGGAGGGATAGAGTGACGAGTAAACGTATGAAGGATGCTGTGGGCAAATTGAGGGCAAAGAAGGGTGGTGATAATCCGCTGGGGAAGACGTTCGCAGAGGTCGGGCAGGAGTGGGCGAAGAAGAATGACTTGGGGTGGACCGAGAGAGAACAAGAGAAGTTATGGGGGAAGGGTGGGAAGCGGGGTAAGGGAAAGGGGAGGGGGATGAAGAAGACGGTAGTGGATCTTGAGTGCGACGAGGCTGAGGATGTGGATGAGGAACAGGTTGAGGATGAAGCTGAGAATCAGGAGGAGGGCAGTGATGGCATGAGTAGTGAGGCAAATGGCACTTCTAGTGCAGGAAAAAGAGGAAAGGGAAAAGGAAAGGCGCAATCGGCGAAAGGAAAGGGAACGGCAAAGGCGAAACGGGCCAAGGTATAGGAGGGCATTGGACATGCCTTTGATATGTAGATTTCAGCTCGTAGGCACTTATGATAAAGATGATTTACGATGACATGGGTCTGGTCTGGTCTGACACCTTGCCCTTGAAGGCACTCGTATTCTGGCCGACGTGGAGCCGCACTCACACGAAGCCAGGTGGCGGTTCTCTTGGACATGCAGTGTCTAGTCTATTCAACAAATATCGCCACCACAGATTCTGTCACCTGTCTTCCATACTCTTGCACATTGTCTCCAGCACCTGGCGTGATTTCCCAAGAACTAGCTTTGCCAACTCCAAATGCGAAGTCTCCGCATCCCTCTCAACTTCACCATCCTCTTCATAGAATACCCTCGACGCCCTAGCTGTAATGCCCAGATATTCGGCTCGAGTTTCTCCCTCTTCTCCAATTGGTACCCAAATGCTAACAATTTTGAAAAGTATAGCATTCATGATTATCCGACATAACCTCCCATTTCCATCTCCAAAAGGGTGAATATTTACAAACGTTGAGCAATATCTCGCTGCCAAAGTAAACGGTTCGATCAATCGATCTTTTCTGTCGGCATCAATGTCGTTGCTGAGATCCAGAACGAATCTAGACATATATGCCGGGACAGCGGAGTGATGCACAAACCTCGTTGGTTTCTTCGTGCCGTTTCGAGCGGAGATGGGGTAATTTCTATACTCTCCAATTGGCATATCGGTATGTACTCCATCGTCCATGAGGGTCCTATGGCATTCTCTGATGACATCCTCTGTAATTGACGCGCGCTGAACGAGGATGCTGAGCATATATTAGATAGCTTTTACATGCTGAATCCCTTCCCGGCGTTCTTGGATGATAGTATTGAGGTCCTTCTCCGTTATGAGCATGTACTCCACATATCCAGATTCCTCCTCAAAGTCTTTGGGAAAACCTGCGGCTATCTCATGTTTAAAGTCAATGAACATCTGGTGGCATAGTTGTGTTGTGAGTGGGCGGTTTAGGCCGACGCTTGCGATGGCGTTGCTGGCGTATATTGCTGTCGCTATATTTTCCTCGATATCTGCTATTAGATCATCCTTTAACAAAGGTCGCATACTGTGCAGGGTTCTGGTCCTGTTGAAAAGTTCAAGTTTCTTGTGTCAAGTTTTCATCGTGTCTGGTGTCGAGCGAAAAGGCTATGTGTTGTGTGGGGTACTGAATGTTTTGCAATGCTGGCCACTAGAATGGCTATCAGCTGTGTCCTAGACTGGTAATGTGGTGATTTAGATATGTCCATTTGATGTAGCAAACGTCAAGCAGGGGAACCACGATCGTACCTGTTCGCGAAACATCCCTCTGAGGCTCGAGGAGATGGTGGCGATGTTCTGCTTGCTGCTCGGGCGCTGACTGTACCATTCCGGAGAGAAGAATATGATATATTTCGACCTAATAGCTGTGGAAGTCTACCTTTAAGTGGAGGAAAATATTAGTGAATGAGGTTAAGAACCATGTATGTTGGTATATTGACTGACTAGAGCTTGCCCGGCTCCCTTGAATTTGCTGTGCGCATTTACTCTACTATTTTAAAATGCGGACGCAGCCTACTTCCTAGCTAGCCATTAGCTTTCAAACTAGTTGCGACGGGCTCCTAGCTGGAATTTTTTGTCATAATACAGTCCTCGATGAGTACAAATTGATGCTAAAGCAAAGACCAAGTTCCACAATCTTTTCTTCACAGCCACCTTGCCCCGATTTGATATCCAAGTAAGGAATGGTTTTTTTACCAGGACACGAAAGCAAGCTCAAAGTTAAGTTTGCAATTTATAGTTCCTAAGAAGCGGGATACATTACATCAGACACCAACCTCAATCCACACCTAACATCGCCGAACAAAGAGGAAGCAAGCAGACAGATGTTTTGAGTCTCAGACCATTCAAAAACTCGCTGACGACCGCAGAATTTCATTCATCAATTCACAGCTAAGACCAAGATTTCAGGTCGAATCATAGAAGTCCAACAAAAAGAGCCGCTCCAAGGACCGCAGTACCAGTAGCAATGAGTAATTCATAAGCCGGGCCAATTCCTCCAGCTCGGCTCAAAGCACCACTTGTATTGTTGGCTCTTCGACTGGCAGTGCCAGATGGAGTAGACGTGCCAGTGCCAGTAGCTGTGGCGGAATCTTCGCTTGTAGAATTGGCATCCATCTCAATTTCAAAGAACGTGCCTCCAATAGATGGGCCAAGTCCTGCAAGAGCGCGGAAGGCCGTGAGCTGCAGGCTCATGTCGTTAGCAAAAATTCAATTTGGAGCCCTTCACACAGAAAGGGTTGGTATACTCACGTTGAACCCGGTCCTGGCACTGGCATTAAACCCAAGACTTGCAAACGATTTGCTGTTCAGCGCTGCGGGCTGTGTATACAGAAGATAGACGTAGCGATGGGAACCTGTTCCAGCGGAAGGAGCAGGTGCGGCATACTCGTTTGTAGCAGCCGAAGAGTTGGAGAGGAGGGAAGCTGTGGCGAGGACGGAGGAGTTCTGAGAGGAGAGGGTCAGGTTTCCCGCGAGGTAGTGGCGAACATTGCGTGATGTTGGGTTCGATCGAGATGGTACATCTGGACCAATCTTAATTTTCATGTTAGCAATCAACATTAGGGATGGTGGGTTCACGAAGGAAGTATACCATGTAGACAATGTAGCGAGAGGAAGCAGTGGTATTTGTCGCATTGCCGATGTTCTCAACGGACATCTCGAATGGAGCCTTGGCTTCGGCCGTCGTGAGTTTGGCTCCTGGGTGTAGTAATTCAGCGTCACCATCTGCAGGCTGATAGCTGACATAGAAAGCCACTGATGGATTGAAAGCTTCTAGGACATCGGGGACGATGGCTGCAGACACGAATTCCGATTTGAATTCCGAGACGGAAATACTCCCTGCTTCGTCGCCATGTGCGAAAGCAAGCGGCACCAGGCTGAGAGACGTAATCATGGACCGTGAAATAAATTGCATGACTGAGATTATGGTTCGTACAGAGTGTGTTGTGGATGTATGTTATGATCGAAGAGAGGTTAGAAAGGAAGCAAAGGGGGAAATGCGACGACCGGCGTGTGAACGAAAAGACGGTAGAAACGAATATTGGACAAAGCTTGCTGTTATTTTCAAAAGAAGGACTACAGTATGAAGATATATAGACTACACCTAGAGGAAAGCCAAGGGGAAGGGGCGGTGCACGGAAGCGGGATTTGCTCGAATCTGCTCATATGTTGGTTCATCGAAAGGGTAAAGACCACAGCATTTCCTGACGCAATGTCTCAACCCTATGGTACCATCTTTTGAAGTTGAATTTGGATGCCATCCATTCTTTGTTCCTGCATAACCGCGTTGAGGAGGCGTCGTCTGAAACCGAGACAAGACGACATTTGAGAGGATTTGAGAACTATAATTGCTTGGCGCCGAGAAGCGAGATCAAAGAAGCGAGCAACGAAACAATGTTCTCTTTCCTTCTCTTTGAGCTCGAATACTTGTCTATGGCGATGCAAGTTGGCAGATAGGGGCTGATATGAGTGGGCACAGATCAACGTTCGGATGAACCCCTTTCTTTAGCGAGTACGGCTTCGCTTCACCAGGCAATCGCTTGTTTTGAAACATTGCTGCAAAACGAGGTGGAATTATGTGGTTGGGAAGCTTTGCTTTTCATTGTCCACCCGGCCTCGCACAAGCTTCAGAGAAGACCAGTCATGCCAAATCGATTATTCCCTCGAATATTCCTTGTAATTGAATGAGAGATCGCTGTACAAAACGTCAACATCAAATGGTGGATGGGCTCTCAGCGTCAAAGATTTTCCTTCCCTCGAACCAAGTTTCTTTGACGGATGCAGCTAAGAGGTTCTCCGGGCTCCAATCCATATCCACCACGACAAAATCTGCCTTCTTGCCTTTCTCCAAGCTTCCAGCCCAAGTATCGGCAAAGCAGCTGTAAGCAGAGCCCGCTGTGGCAGCAGATACGGCGCTTGCGAGACTGAGAGTAAAGTGATAGTTTACCACCTCTAAATACTGGGGCTCTCGTGCAGATCTTCTCGTGGTTGCAGTGTACAAGTTTGGGAATGGAGCATGTGGCGCCGTGGGTGCATCGGACCCCAACGCCAGCGTTGCTGCTCCATCCTCGAATTCCTTGTAGGCAAAAGCACGACCACATCGATGTTCGCCCAAGAGCTTCGGCCAAGCCCTCAAAATAGCTGGATCGGCATGGACGGGTTGTATGGAAGCTGTGATACCGAGTCGACCTAACTTCTTTGCATCTTCCGACGAGGCGAGTTCAAGATGCTCGATCCGATGACGACGGCCAGGCGTGCCATTTTTCTCCAACACATCAATCGCCAATTTGATTGCACCATCTCCAATAGCATGTAGAGCGCATTGCAGGCCAGCGGCGTCTGCAGTTCTCACCACAGGGTCGAGCATCTCACTTGTCCAAAGAGGCTCACAAGACACACCAGTCGAGGAGTAAGGCTTGGAAAGCGCTGCGGTACAGGCGTCAATGACCCCATCACAGATTACTTTGATTCCTACAATCCTCAGTTGAGGACTTGTCTCTCTGTTGAGTTCCTCGTGCAGTTGAATCGCTCGGTGCACTTGTGTTAAGTTTTGTTCTTCAGTCTCCGATGGCGCAATAATCCAGTGAGCTGCAATCCGAACAGGAAATTCGCCGTCCCGCTGTCGTAATTCTTGCAAGACTTCTAGCGCGTTCTCGTCCATGGCCATTTCAACCATCCCAGTATATCCAGCCGCCGTGTAGGCCTTAAAAGCTTCACGAATTGCATCGAGCTTCTGATCCATTGGCGATATTGATGCGATATGCGGCCAAACGATTGTTACCGCGGCAGCTTCGTCCAACAGACCCGACGCTCGGCCGTTAGCATCGCGGTGGATGCACCCTCCCTTTGGGTCCTCCATGCCGTAAACCCCCATCTCTTCAAGAGCAGCGCTGCTGCACCAGGCGCTATGTAGATCTTTGGAATCGATGAAGATCGGTCGTGGGTCTAGATCATCAAGCATACTGGATAGCGCTTTGCCGTCTGTCATAAAGTGCATCCATCCCCTACATAGAATACGATGTACTTCGGGATGAGAAATCGCGTAGGCCTTGATTTCTGCTCTGATGTCCTCCAAGCTTTTGCAAGCTTCCAAATCGACTTTCTTCAACGACTGACCCATCATGAGTAGATGCATATGTCCATCGATGAATCCTGGGAGAACAATTCTTTGGCTGAGATCTTGGATCGTGGCCCCTTCATTTTGAGCTTTGACAACCTCTGCATCCTTTGCAGCCCCTATGTGCGTGATGATTCCGGCTTCAACAACCATACAATCTGCAAAAGTGGGATCCGCTGCCGGGATGCCACCAGATAGTTGTGCTTGAAAAAAGCGTCCATTCTGGAAGATTGCTTTCATCTTGAGAATGTCTTAAGTTGTGATTGGGTCGCTTTGATGCTTGAATGTTTGTTATTGGGTATGGACAGCGTGAGTGAGTTGCAGTCGGAGGAAGCCCGACATCGGTCAGGGTTTGCTCTTCGCTTAGAACAGCGCCAAGCGAGTAACTGGATTCAGTAAAGTCTTTGTTTTCTTTCCTGGAGAAGAGAAGATGGGGAAGGTAGAATTATAGTACTCCGAAAACTAACATCACGTAGGATGAAAATATAACGCCTTGAGATTGCCATGTGGCGCTCGAGCTGAAAGAAGGGGGAGATTTCCCACTCATGCCATGTGACCATTATACAGGCAGTGTAGAATCGCCATGTGCGAAAACAAAAACTTCATACGCTCTTCTTCTCATCCTCTGAAATCTGCTTTCTTGCTTCTTCGAAAGCCTGAGAATACAGTAAAAGAGTCAGATATGTACGAAGATCTGATGCAATGCAATCTTGACGTACCACAATCAACTTCTTCCTCGCTCCCATAGAGCCGATTCCCTTCTCTATTAATTCATCCTCAGCTAGCTCCAATAGAGCCCCTGGCGTCAAGCCTTTCAGGCACGGCGCATATTTGTGTAGACGAAGTGAGTGCAGCCATTTTAGCAGCCATTTGGGATCTGATTCGTCCCTGGGGTAATGTGGCACTTTTCTCGACCGCTTTTTGTGAATCTGGGCGGAATGGGAGGCTATTGTCGTGAGACGGACGAGATGGATTTGGGCATCATTGTTAGATTTGCTATTGATTTCAGTGGCCTCGCGGGAACAGCATATCGCTGCTTGTTGATTTGAGATGGATGTTGGTGAAAGTATTGGGCAAGGAAAGCCCGGTGGTGGTGAGAGGCCAGTGCGTGACCGAGACAAAGGGGCATGGACGGCATTGGTGAATGGAGAGTGAAATCTGGTATTCGAAGATACGTTACTGATGTCCGTGTTGCTGGTGTTACTTGGGGAACTCGAGTCTTGTCTTTCTGGCCAAGCTTGCGGGAGGGGGGAGTATTCTGCGATATGTCAATAATTCTCAGACGAAGATGGCACTTGCACTCATACCAGAACTTGGGTCTTGAAGAATCGTATATTCAATTTCCCTCTGTTTTAACACGTCCATGAGGAACCGAACCTGTGCGAAGGATGTCTCCTGTACCATTTGCACGATCGCAGTGGTGAGTTGCAAATCATCCAGCATGCAGGTCCATTTCTTCAATTGACGGAGCTCAAACTCTATCTCGGGTGACTCAAGTAGATCCATATCATACAATGAGTTATGTAACCGCAAGAGTTGTAGTTGACATCCCATCAAACTTAAGCCGTTGAGGAGGAGGGTGGTATAAAGCAAAAGCTTTGAAATGACTTCAATGTAGCATCAAGATAGAGGCCAAGATTTGGAAACGCAAGAGAAAGAATGAGCAAAAAGAGTAGGGCCTTGGCTGGCGGCAGTGGACATAGAGCGTCTCAGCATGCGAAATTACCCCGCGAATGTTTGAGAGGGATATGTTCTTGGCATTCAGGGGCATTCAGGGGTAATGAAGGTTGGATTGAGCGGATGGGCCCATGACTGAAACGAATTATAACTTCAACGGACATCAACGTGCTCTTTGTCGTTGAACACTCTAGCTAGTAGTATTTTTAAGGGGGGTGTAAAGCTGTTAGCTCAGCCAACGATGAGCTTCTCCCATGTTTCCGCTTCTTCCTTTATGCTCAACTCAAATTCTACCCGTTCCCCCCCTCAAAAATTCTCAAGTCTTAGCTGTCCAGGCCTGCACAACTTTCCGAGGTGATCGCTGTGATGTTTTTATATGGTGAGGGGTCTGTCCAGATCAAGTTAAAGCTAGTGAACGTCAACATCTCAGTCGGCTTTTTGGCGGGACGGGCGGGACGAGTGGTGGGACAACGCAGAGAACACTTACGCATCATCTGGATAACTCGGCGGATTCTTGTCGCCCATTGCTTCTACAATATTCGACAGATTATCATGCTCCCAACAAATTAAGATGTTCCCTGTGCCGTTGTAACCATCGACCAAATCGGCAACACAGTCTGCGTCATCTCGGTCACATGAGGTATCGACAGTTAGGCCCAAGTCGCTCGCTAGTGGCTGAACTGTCATAAGAGGGCGAGTTCTTTTGCCACCTGTACACGATTAGCAAGACTTCCACAATTACGAATTCACAAGGATCTGGTGTCTCGTTTCATCTGGAATATGCTGCTTATTATCAGGTACCGATAGTAGGGGCGAACTGACCTGACTTCGGCTGCTCGGCAATAATGTAATCGATGTTGTACTCAGATGACGTCCCAAACACAGTTCTCAGGCACTGAGCTCTTTGTATGCCATGCGCTGTGAGGCCGTTGCCGCCATCAGCGGGTTTCTCGCCATGGCGGATAAGGTATACTGTCTGTGCCGAGCCTAAAGCCGCAACCAGCAAGAGGACAATCGAATTATGAAAAAGCATTTTGAGGTACTGTATTTGAACGCAAGAAAACCTGCGGCAAACTTGAAAATCTCAATGGCTGGAAGATCGTGGTCATCCCATTCTTTTGTAAAGGATTTGGCATGACGAAATTCCCAGGGATGTCAAGTCTGAGCAGATCAGTGATCTACCGCCCAAAAGCTTAGTGTTCTGAGTGCCGGTTGGACGAGCCAACGGCAGAGCGGGAGCGCCGTAAGCTTAACTCGACGTGAAACGATAGGCGAATCAGGCCTTAGCTATGGCACATGTGCTGTGATGAGAGGCTCCTGGTACGCTTCTTTGTTCTTGCTATTCGTGCGATGTAAATCTCGAATAGTCCCTATCGGGCAGGTGCCTCGGAAAGCTTGCTAGCGTCAACTCAAGAATGGAGGGAGAGCCTAAACTTGGTTGGAGACGCACTTTTCCAATTGCTCCTAACTTTGCTCTTCGCGATGCCTCGTCATCTGTGCGACTTAACATTCTAATCTCCTGCTATTTGGATTTCAAACAGGAACGAGAGGCTTTCGAAATTCATCTGCAGCTAGTCTTATCTATAGCATGTTTATAATTTGTTCTAGCAACGCAATTGATAAGAAATGAACAAACCAAGCTGCAGATGAATATATACACAGAAAACAATCCGAGACCATTTCAGTATGCCAGCCCCGTTATACACATCGGCTCAAACCCAGCCAGAGCAGCTCGCCATAGCTAGCGCAGCCATTTGACCTGTCCTTTTCCAAAGACTCACGGGAGGCACTGGCTGTAGTAAGCACCATTGGCCTTGCAAGTTCCGCTGGCACAGACTGTCGCTCCCTTCCAGTCAAGTCCTCCACACTGTCCATACAGTGGTGCAGTGCCCCCAGTCGCGGCCGAGGTTGCCGCAGCTTTCGAAGTTGTCGTGGTAGTGGGGCTTTTGCTGGTGGCCAAGGTTGTTGGTGTACTGGCTGGTGGGGTAGTTGGGGAGCTTCCTACTGCGCCACAAGTGAATGGTGCTGGTCCAGGGATAGTGTAGGATGTGAGGGTTTGATAGATGTTGATGAGAATTCCGGGATCGTTGGGCTGGGCCATCGTTAGTTGCGGTCAAGCAATCACAGTGAGAAGCACTCCACGTACAGAATAAGCACCAGGTAGAGAAACAGTCGCGGGCTTGGCTGACCCACTTCCTCCTGTGACATTGATTTGAGCACATTCCATCTGGTTGTTGTCAGCCATGTTCGGCTCTGCGCATCTGGATACATACGTAGAATTGGGCACCTTGAGATGATCCCGCTGATTTTCGTTAGCATCACCCACTACATCTCGGTGGCTAGCAGTGAAGATTTACCACTGTGTAATGCAATCAACTCAGCGCGTAGAAGATATTGTCCATTTTCGATACATGTTGGGATGGTTATATCTTGTAGTCCGGCATTGGAAATCTATCATGTCAGTAATACGACCAGGTAATTTGACCAACCAACTTTACCAGATCCGTGACCGCCCAGACTCCAGCTGCAGTCATTTGTTAGTGAGTGATGTTTGAAGAATTATGCGATAGCCTTACTTGCGGTGTTCAAGCCTGCCTGAGAAATTTTGAACCACCCCCCTCCAATTCCAGTATCGGTCTTTGCATCAGTAACTTTCTTCATGTAGGCCATGACAGGGCCCTGAGCAAGTCAGTCTTGAACACTTTTCAAATCGTTGAGGCTCACCTTGTGACTAGCATCAATTACATCTGCTGCGGTGCCTGACATAATAATCAGTATCTCTTAACACAATGAGGGAAAGTAGCGCACTGGTCAGAGTATGTCTCCATGTCGCCTTGACTGTCTCGCCTGCCTTGACATTTATGACCTTGTCCGAAGACATCGTTGGGTTTGGTCCACCATTGCAAGCTACATCATTACTCAAGACATCCGTTATCGGCTTCATGTTCTGTCAGAACGTTGCATGAATTGACCCGAATGTACTTACCCCATCATAGGTTGGGGTCCTGATACCATAGCTAACAGCTATGCCAAGAAAGTGAGTGCTCTGGTTTGATTTTAGACCTAGGTAGACTCACGATTGGTAACACCACCAGCTGTTAGTTGAACAAATATGGTATGTGCAGATGCAGCAGCGATCACTGTCGCGGCAGACAGCGTATCTTGAAACTTCATGATGGCGTGAAGAAAGAATGAGGCTCAGAAAAAATAGGATAGTCGATATAAGGTGGAAAGAATGAGATGGTATGAGAACAATAAAGGTTCCGAGGTACTTCTATATAAGCAATCTATCCTGCCGCTGACCTTGCTCATGAAGAGAACCAGACATGTCCCAGTTCCAAGACATGGCCGGATTCGCCCCTCACCCCACGATTGCCTCATCAACCAATCGAATTAGTTGTTTACAAGTCGCAATGTAACTTCAAACGACTATTGGAAGGGCTAGACACGGCGGCCACGCTCCGACGGATACAAAATTAAGAAGCCCTAGACTAATGAGGGTAGGCAATATATCCGCAATATATTTTGTACCATGTGGCCGTTCCGCTTCTCGGGCGAAGGCGCCGAGGTAGCGAAGATCGAAGATACGAATTTCGGGTTCAGGTACCTTTGCCCCTGAAGACGAAACAGCCTTGCAGGCATAGAAGTCTGGAGGGACATCTGATTGCGGGGAAATTTCGGACCTGGGGCTGGAATCTACTCTTGTTTGTGTGTGACTTTCGAAATGAACTAGTAATCCATGTATGTTAACGGCTCAGTCTATCAATGTCTTGTCCTTAGGATGTTCCGTCCGGATGCAGTACCGACGGCAAATATGGGAAAATTGCGGGAAAAGGATCTGGATAAACAAACCCCTGTTTCGATTATTGTAAGCAAGATAGCCTCAGGTGTAGCTGCCAAGACCTGACCGACCTGTCATCTGAGTGAAGGATCTCGAACCACGCTCATCATGTGGCAGGTACCGAGGTTAATAAAATGTCTTTGAGGTCCGGGACCCTCCACCTTATGTTCCCTCTTTTATATCTGATGTTCCCCCCCACACCTGACTGCTGAACACATCGTTCGCTGGTTGTACCGAAATCGGATTCCAGTTGTCTCTCAAAGGAGTCGCAGGAAATTTTTGTTAGGAATAAGGTAATATTCAATGAATGATAAGTACTAGGTCTGATGTTTGAACATATTGGGCATCCCCAAACCTCAGTAATTCGAAAATTGGTGGATAATCTTCAAACCACTTTCCCTACATCAGCTCCTGTACTTGGGATGGTCTTACTTTTGTCATCTGCTCCAGGCTCTCAGCTCGGGATTGCATGGTACTGTAGGCTCTATTGTCACAATAAATCAAAAGCATGATCACTCATCTTCTAGGAACCCGAGGCTGGAAAATCCTGGCATGGTTGCCACGTGATGTACTTAATACTAAAGGTACCAACCATGATTAATTCCTAATTAGCAACTTTTGTGTAATAGATTGAACAAGAATTTATATGGCACGTGACATGCGTGAGCAGATGTGATCGACAAACTCGGGTCGTATTTCTGAAAGGTTTGATAGAGCAAGAATGTAATGATCCTAATGCATGAAATAATGGTGAAGCTTTGGTTTATTAAGAGATGGCCGGGACAGACTCTTCGTTGGTGAACGAGGTCTGCGCTAGCTTCATAACCTCGCATCACTGGCTAGCAGTGACTGCTAGACTAGGTCTCTTTCTCAGATGAAGCGGGCTCTCAACACTGCTCTGAATATCGAGTTAAGCCACTGATAAATACAGTGTGAAGCGCCCTTAAGAGCCACAGCTGATGAATCAAGGGCCGGTTAACAAGATCCAGTGGCATAACCTTGGCGATGCGGCGGCCAATTTCCATCTCCCTGTATATCCCAACTCATATGCTACTTGATTCAAATATCCCCAATGATTGTACATGCAATACCTTGTCTGTCTTCATGAAGTAAGAAGTGGCTGTCACATAGTGTGTATTGACTGGTATTTGCCCAAGTCACGAAACTTGCCGAAGTAACGTACGAAGTTGCTTCAGATACTTGAGCCTGGGACTCCAGAGAATCTGAAATTAAAGAAGTCGAGGCTCAGCTCAGCACCCCCAGTGGATGCGTTCTGGGCGACGTGTTTCAGCGCAAGAATTAATTCATCTGACGGTTCCCTCTTTGAATGGCATTATTTTTCTCGGCCGTTGAATTGGTGGTGAAGCGTATACCCTTGCTTCTTTGGCGTTTGGTGCTGCTCTTGAAAATGACCTTCTCGGTGGGACAAAAAATAGATAGCATAGAAAGCCATGAATGAACTTGAACACATGCTCCATTCCTTCCCACTGAGACTGTCCACGTTTTCCAAGGAGAAAACTGGGGCACATGTGACTTGAGAGCATTTCAACGCTCAGTCAAGGATGTAACTGCCAGTTTGTAAAATTTGCAACGGTCCTGCCCACAGTCTTGTGTTGAGAACTTGATGTTCACCAATGCAGTGATCCAAAGTACGGTGCTGCCAGAGTCAAGGAATCGATGCAGGTGGTGCTTTCAAGCTTTTGAGGCCCATGTCTAGCAAGGGTGCCGTGAAACAACCTGATTAGCCGACCGAGTGAGCTTTGCCTTCGTACATCCCCTTGAAACTTCACCGGATAGTGTAACCTTGCATCCTCGAACTTACAGTAAAAATATTGGGAACAGATTCAGGGAGGCATAAGCATATCTATAGTCGCTAAAGGTGAGCTGCAATGCTTAAATGTATGTCTAAAATGTTCAGAAGGAAGCATTCAATTACAGGTACAAGTCGGAGATAATGTTACCTGGTCTGGTCGGAACATCTCCTGGATCTACAAGCCAGGCTAGTCGTGCTTCTCAGTCGTGCTTCTCAGCCGAGCAGCCCTGAATCCGAGAATCCGAGCAAACCCAAACGAAGCAGGTTCTATTGGCGCACAGTGCTTTGTTCCGAGTAACTCGCAAGCCCCTGTCTGACAACAACCTGGAAACAAATTAACAAATTCCCCCTCGCCTAAAATACTGGGAGAACTGGAAGCCTGAGATCCACAGATCTGCCATCCCGTCCCGTTGAAGCTTGGCAAAAGCTTGTCTCGCAAGTCGCACCTCGCGCGCGCAGCAGTTGAGTTGAGTCCCTCGCTCGACTTGGACTTGGCCCTGGCCCTCGACCCCGCAACATAACTGGCTCAGCCTGGCTGATTATTGCCCTGACCCCTGAGCTTGAATAGCTGTGGTGCCTGAGCCTGATTAGACTTCTTCGGTCTGCTCTACATTTTGTCTCTCCCAGCCACGAACCATCGTCCCTTTTGAAATTTTCAGGTAGGCACTTTGCGTACGGTCGGGTTCCTTCGATGCCGAGGTCAGAGAGTTCTGTTGATTGTTTGAGGTGCCATGCACGGAAGCCCACAACACCGTGTAGCTTCCGGACGTGTTTGAAACATTCTCAGCGCTCCACCCATCCGTACCTTACTAGGTACCTTTACACAGCCTCCGGAGTCCGGGTGCTTGGGACTACCTTATGTCAAAAAGGAACAAAAGAATTCAGGAAAACCTATACCTCAACCCATCACATCACCCCTCGTCCAGTTTCTCCAGATTTAATTTCTAGTGTAATTCTCGATCAATATGCTCTCCAATCTCCTACCAGCTTCTTTACTTTCCCTGTCATACCTCGTTCTGGTCTCCGCAGCCCCATTCAAGGTTACGGATAATCCCCTCGGTAACAGTTTCCCGAATCCAAGCCAGCAGCAGATTCTCGACATCCAAACTCAAGCGCATGGCAGTCTACCAAATGGCCCGTCACCTGCAACCATCAACCCAAATACTCTCACATCTTTGCGTCTCATAGCATTCAACGAGCTCTTCGAAGTTGCGTTCTTCTCATCACTACTCAGCAATATCACAACGAATGCGACAGGTTATGAATTTCAATCAAGCTCATCGCGCAATTCAGCTGTTGCAGCTGTAACAGCCATCCTTGCACAAGAAGAATTACACGCGTTGAACGCAAACGGAGCGCTCTCACACTTCAATACACCTCCAATACAACCTTGCCAGTATACCTTTCCAACAACCACATATGAAGATGCTATCGCACTAGCCTCGACTTTCACCGACCTCGTTCTCGGCACGCTGCAAGATGTCTCGACACTCATGGGCAGCAACGGTGATGCCAGCTTGATTGGAGGCATCACGTCTGTCATCGGACAAGAAGGCGAGCAGAATGGCTTCTTCCGCGGCAGTGCCGGTAAGATCCCTTCAGCACTCCCGTTCCTCACGACTTCGACTCGAGAATTCGCATTCTCGGCACTGAACCAGAACTTTGTCGTGCCTGGATCGTGCGACCCATCAAATCTGGCCACCATTGATCTACCAATATTTCCGCCACTCTCTGTCCTCACGCAGAACATCACTGCCAAAGAGCAGATGCTGAATTTCAGTTTGGAGTTTGAGACTGGAGCGGGAACGCAGGGGAAGATCTGGAAAGAGCAGATGGGCATGGAATATAGTAATCTGAGTGTGGTGTACGTGAACCAACAGAATTTGCCGGTGGTGCAAAAAATCCAGAATTTGGATCTGACTGCAGGAGGACTGACTTTTGAGGCAATGTTCCCATTTGAGGAAGGAACTTTCGGAAATGGAATGACGATTGCGGTGTTAGCGATGAGTGGAGGAAATCTGACAACTGTCGAGGGCGTGGCGAGTGCGACGGTGTTCGGGCCTGGGTTGATTGAGATCAATTAATTGGCGCACCGAATAGAGGCGCGTGAGTGGGTTTTTACACTAGCAGCGAGACATGGTTCTGTATTGTCGTTGAGATTCATGGGATGAAGCAGGAGGACGAATTGTAATTTTGGTGGGAAGGGCAGCTGTATGTAAACATAACTGATATATGCCTTGTACCAATGCACAGTCTGTAGAGCTCGAACTTTGGCTCCCTATCTGGTTCAGAGCCGACACATGATATTCCATAAGTATATACAGGAAAACAAGCTTGAATTTATCTGCTGTTGACACGAAAGCTAACTTATTCCCCGACCTCAATCACGAGCTTAGCACAGCTCACCCCGCGTCGCAATATCTCCAAACCAGCGTTGATTCCCTCGAGCCCCTTTCCCACGACTCTCGGCTCGGGGCTTGGTCGAATAGTTCGCCTTGCAAGGTTCATGTTGGTCCAAGTGCTAACATATTGAAAGTGCTCCAACCGCCTCTTCTCCACCGATGGTGGCACCACAAAAACTGTCTCCATGCGATCGATGAGTTCCGCATTCAAGGGTACAATAGGTGCTGACGCGATTTTCGCTCTATCGGTCTTGTAGCAATCTGTATTTCCTCCAAGAAAACTCTTCAACACAGCCTGGCATGGCTCCAACAGTCCGGTTGCTAGAAAACAATATCGGATCACCAATCCATCTTCCTTGGCGGCTGAAATGATCGCCCCAACAACGCTCGGGTCTGTATAATTGAAAACCCGATCAGCTCCCAGGGAAGCCACATAGTCTTTGTTCACGAACCCAGCCGTAGCGTACACAGCAGAGAAAGAAGAACTGGGGTCGTCTCGCAACAGCCGTGCGCTTTGCACGCCCATGCTACCGACGCTGGATGAAGCACCCCAAACCAACAGAGCTTCTCTCTTCTCTTGGTTTTCAACCTGTTTCCTACAAGTGGCATCAATCTTGGTAGATGCCTTCGATTCAGGGCGCAAACAAGTAGCTTTCATTCGAGGAATGCCCATGAATTCCCATGCATTGAGCGGGACTTCCACGGAGACGGGTAGAGCTGCGGCCTCGTTCCAGGAAATGCCCTCGGGAATGGGTACAGCATGCTGCCAGGGAACAAGACAACGCTCTTGGAATGCTCCATAGTTTGGATCGCATGATCTCCACTTCATGAAAGTTAGCTCTGCTGACAAACAGTTCGAATGTCTTCTCAAATCTAGACCCCACACACATCGTGCACGATGGATTCACTTACGAACGATGCGGCATAAGCAGCCACACGAGTGACTCCAGGTCGAAAAGAAAGTTGTTGGTCCAGTTTAGTCGGTACATTAGACCCCACTTCGAGGACTAATCCTGACATGTCGAAGCCGACCACGGTAGGATAGGTGGATATGAACAGGCCGTGGTCACGCATCTGAATATCTGCTGGATTCAGAGCGACAGATTTGACAGCAATGAGTATCTCGTCGGGTCCTGGCTTTGGTGTTGGACGAGCTTGTACTTCGAAGGATTGACCTTTGGCTGGAGAAATGGCTGCGAGGTGAGTTGCCATTCTCCCGAAGAGGAGTTGTGAATGCCGTTAGATGAAAGATAGAAATTTCGTGCTCAGTTGAGGGTTTGTGGCTCTGGTATTGAGAGGACTCCGGTCTTTATGTTCTTCTAGGAAATGTTGGCAGTTACATACTGGGATCTTGTGCTTGGAGCTGCTCCACATTGGTGTAATCATGGGGAAGACGAAGCCAATCAGATACTGTTGCATCCGATGCAGAGCTAGACAATATAATTCCAGATCTGGAAGATCGAGGAAGCGTCGGCCATTCCGCAATTCAGAGATGGGACATTTTCTTCAAGGTAAATTTAGCTTCAGTGTTGCATTGTTGATCTCGGCTATTGGGCCAGGGTGCCCCTGAGCGAATTTTTGAAGCCAATCAGGGGCCTTTCCAGCCGAACAATGGTTAGCGTGGAAGCCAATTGTCTCCACATCCAACTCCGCTACCACGTCCTCCCTACTCCCGTCTCCCTCCCATCAATCCTTCTCCTCCTCCTTCTCAGATAGAATCTTCGCCCCGCAGCAGCAAATCCATTCCTCACTAGAGAAGCAGTGAGCTGCAAGGCAATCGGAGGCAAATTCCTCCATGGCTTCAGCAACTCCGGACGTGGTTCAGAGGCGGAACACCCGGCGGAGGTCGAGGTTTGGCTGCCGGAATTGCAAACTTCGGAAGGTCAAAGTAGGCCGCTCTATGCCATCTAATCTCCTGGAGTCAAGCCTTCCACTGACGTATGTCTTGGCCGTTTAGTGTGATGAAGTGAAGCCGCAATGCAAAATGTGCATCTCGTTCGGAGTATCGTGCAATTTCGTGCCTCACACCTCGGACCTGCAGCCCGTCACCGCTGGCAGGTCAGGACCAGTAGTGGTTCGCACTGAAAGAAAAGTCCAACCTTTGCTCACGAATGCAATCTGGGCATCCGACGCATCATCATCGTGTTACCTGGACGCAAAGCGCCAAGAGTTGATAGATCGGTACCTCGGACGAGGTCTCATTAACTCCGACGATCCCCGTATGGTGCAAATCAATCGAAAGCTCTTAGAACTTGCCTTCGCAGTAAGTTTGTTGACTCTGATTCTGTGTCGAAGTGAGGTTCGAATTGTGCATTTCATAACCTCGGCTAACAACTTTTGACTTCAGCACCCGTTCCTCATGCACGGCTCTCTAGCTGTGGCACTTGCATATGACCGACACTTGAATAGCTCCTCGGGAAACCACCAAACTTTGGATGAGTGTTATCACTGGTCTCAAAGTACGATTCTTCTCAGCAAACGAATGACGAAACCCATTGAAGCAAAAGATAAGGATCCGATATGGGGCACCACCGCTGCCATGGCTATCCTGAGCTTCACTTCGCCAGACGCGCGTACACCAGAAGAGTCGTGGCCTTTGAAGCATAGCGAAGGTTCAGATCTAGATTGGTTGCGCATGAGCGAGGGAAAGATGTCATTGTGGAGTATTTTGAATCCGCTGCGACCTGATAGCCTTTTCCATGCGTTGGCGGACACATACGCTCTTATGCAATCACCCTTACCAGTGGCGGGCATAGAAGGTATTCCGGCGGAACTGATTGCGTTGTGTTCTCTTCAAAGCTCATCCACTGCAGAAAGCAATCCATATTTCCATGGAGCGCATGCATTATCTCGGAGCTTGTGCTTGCCGGATAAGGAGATCACAACAGCCCAAGTGCAATTTTTCATGCGTGTTATTCACGGCCCATTCAAAGATCTGCTGCAGAGAAAAGACTCAATTGCGCTATTATTACTATATATGTGGTACCGAAAATCAAGCCGTAGCATATGGTGGATCGAACTCAGGGCCAGAGTGGAGTGTCCAGCCATTTGCTCTTACTTGCGTATGCATCACAGTGAGGATGAGGCGGTGCAAGATTTCCTTCCTGGGGGAGCATTTGCTGGCATATTGGGCTAGCCAAGCTCGACCAGCGGGGGAAACAAGAAGTCTGCACCATGTTCCAAGGACGAGAGTATGGGGCATACCAATGACACTAATCCCTCCTTGCCCACGGCTCTAGTCATCACTACCAGTTGCTCCTCACAGGTTGGGAATGGGTTATCGCACACTTTTCCATGGCCAGTGCAGTGTGTGACCATGGCTGTTGCCCGAGACTTTGAAGGCTGCTATCATGCAGCAGTGTGGTCTGCTTGCAGTAATAGGCTTGGTCATCTGATCTCGAAGTCTCGTGTAAAAAGATTTTCGGGATTACGGACAGCTTCACCATACATGATGCCATGTACATATGCTGTGCCCAGAAATTCGAAGCCCTGGGACCAAGGCCATTTTCTCAGTATGATCGGTGCACTACAGTCTGCCAGAACAACTACAAGGTCCCCTGGCAAAGCGTTCTGGGGGACCAGACAGACATATCCCCTCTCGGTCGACGCCAGCTTTCTGTGGCCAACGGCAGTGACGAAGGCAGATTTGAAGTGTGCAAGTGCGCGAGTATCATCCTTCGGGCCTGGAGATCCACGTTGTCGTAGCAGTGCAATGTGTTCTACAGTGACGCCGCAGACTTTGAAATATTTGTTCTGTTCGTACCACTGCTCGTATATATTTCTGGTTAGCGTTGCTGGGCCCGAGCTTTCAGGAATGCGAGCGATATGGCGGTAAAAGATGTCTCCCCATTCTGAGGGTGCTTTGAGCCCGTCGGTGTGGCACCGATCTAAGACGAGCGTCCTCCAGATGACGTTACTGATGTCGTCCCCTGTTGGGTATCTACACTTCTCCTCCGGCGTATCTAGGATAGTGCTGTCTTCCACCAACAGTCGTTGTGTGGAGGTAGGTTCACCAATACAGTCCAGCACAAATCCTTTGGCAACAAGCGCTCCTCTTCTATCCTGAATCTCAAACCTCGGACTTTGATAGTGACTTGATGCATCGATTTGCACGAGGTCCGGATGTCTTTGTGACCCAATCTGCCAATATAGAAGCGGCACAGCTCGACGCTTGGTGCAACTCCAATCCGGTACCCATGAAGGCAAGTCCTTGATACTCGATTGCCCAGCCCAATCGAGGAAGTCCAAAGGCTTAATATGTTGTTCCGTCTCTTTCAATTGGAGCACCAAGGTTTGAACGGCAGATCTGTACACATCGGAGACTGTCCGCTCTTTGTGATATATGTTCGGGAGAATAGCGAGGCTGTCTCCTTCCTTGTTCTTGACAAGGCCCACCAGCGCAATGAATTTATCCCTCCGGTCACTCGCTTCTGTGAAGCGATGATTGGACAGCACCAACAACAGAGAGTCGCGTTGACCAGTCTTTCCTTGCTGAATATCATCTCTGCTGCTTTCGATGGACATGATCCGCTGGATACCTGACTGCAATCCGTGTGTAGTCCCAGGATTGTCTCGTTTAGTTGCGTTGCATTTGTGGTACTCGTGGACGAGCACTCTGGTATCAACTCGGTAATTCAGAATGTACGCTGCGAAGAGAATCGATTCCCAGGATAAAGTCTGCATTCCGCAGAAGATCAGGATTTGCCTGGAAGCAGCAATCTCTTGTACGACCCATACTCTATACCAGTCTGGGGGGTCGCTTGTCAGTTTAACATCCAACAAGTCTCGATCATGGGTATCGTCGCCTGAAAAAGTTGGGGATACAGCGCAGCTCACTCACAATTTCTGGCAAAAATACAATCAATGGCCACGAGTTCATCGAGTCGGTCATCAAATTCTATCGCTTCCCATGTTGCCTTATCGGCAGTCTCTCGGTGTTTATCCGTAGTTTGACAAGATTGAAGATAAGTCGCGTGTAAGTCCATGATTAACATGATCCCATTTACGCTCCCATGTGCTTCGGGTCCAAGCCAGATCCAGGTCTCTTCAGCCTGTGAGAAAATCTCCCTCATCAAACGAACCTGAGTTGATTTCTCGATCGCGTCTTTCTGATTAATACATATGGCATCCACCCAGAGAGTAATCGTCGACTGCGCGTATTCACTATCCCTGAAGTTTTCAAGCGCTGCCTTGAGGTTGCTGGTCGCCTTGAGAGGCAGTCCGTTTACAGTGATATCGAGCAGATCTTTCGCACTGCCCCAAGTGTACGATAGAGCTTTGTATGATGGGAATGGCTGTTCATCTCTGTCCAGCGAGACTTCTTCGAGCGTACAGCGAATGCTCTTCTCATCACTTGCGTCAGGTAACAAGGTCAGAAGTCGGATTTGATTTGGACCGAGAGGTCGATAAATTCCACCATCAGCAGACTCGGCATCATGAGAGTCGGCCATTGAGGTATGTCCTAGTTAAGCAGTTCAGCGTAGACATTCAAATTCTACCCATAAAATTTGGTGGATTGAGATTATAGCTCACCCAAGAATCGGAGAAACTCCAGTTGATGGGTTGCACCAGTTACCAAAACCAGGTGGGAATAAATACCTGAAACGCTTTGTTTAGGAGGGCGGCAAGGTGTGTTGTCGTTCTCAGCCGCTTCTTGGCAGTAGGCCCGGGGTGCTTTCTCGCTTTCGCTAGATTCCCTCACAGGCATCTCAAGCCGGCGAGGCTGGGTGCCATGTTGCCCTCTTTTTGAAAGTCCAGAACAGTCTATATTTTTCCTAGCAAACCACTGACTTTCATGAATCGCTAAACTCTGGTCCATCTACCATTGTTAAAGTTCAGGATGAGTTCTTTGTAAAAGATCTTGTCAACTCCATGTCAGAGGCCTAGGCTGGAGACCTTTTGGGGGCCGAATGGTTTGATCCGGCCACCTTTCACCTTTGGGCGCTCTTGGTAGGTGAAGAAGCTCGGCTTAGGTGGAGTCTGACCGGAGGAGCATCTGATCCAAACTCTGGTACACACACTCTCTTCGACATACAATGGTCTGGGTGCACCTGATTTGATGGTCAGCCCAACCTTTTCTCGAATTCTTAGCAATTTTAAGGAGCGAACCGCAAGAGGAATGCCCGCTTGACACGGACACCTGTCGGTCTCAATCCTACGGGGAAAGTAGATCTCTGCTTGTTCGCATAATCATGCGCCCTGTCTAGCTCCCTAATCTGATTTTGTCCGAAACAGCTGTTATGATCAGACCATTCTTTAAATAAGCTTATCTTTGTTGATCGTTCATTTGCACAATTCGCGAGAAATGAGAGACTGTCAAATAAGCTCATTCATATTCAAGCCTTCCACGGTTAATGAAGCGGCGGTTGTATCATCGAAAGCCCTGAATATTGCAACAGGGGGAAGGATACGGCAAAAGGGTTGCCATTAGCCGCTTGACATCGCCATGCTGGTGTGGCTGCAGGTAAGGCTGAACGCATCGGGAAATTAGTCTTCTTTGAGAAACATTCCCTGTCCGTGCCTCGCTGCCCCTGACAAACTTTGCTCTTCCAATCTGTAAAAGCGGAGCAGTACCCTCAATCATAATACCTGAAATGCTTGTTACCAGTCAAAACCCTTCGACAGTTTCTAAGTCGACATAGACCAGTTCTGAACCCTTACAATCAAACCTCCATAATACTGACCTCATTCCATTACTTCACGGCTACATAGCTCTTGTTCCGTTTTTGTTTCCACGGTCCAAAAAGGGCCTTATGAAGCCTATCGAATACACATATCGACGTGTTGAAGGAACAGGAATCAGTAACGACAAACAACAGTCAAGCCTGGCAACATGCCTTTCGACTATGAAAATTACCAGGAAAAGTGCAACACAATGACTACCGAGCAGCTCCAAGAGCAATGGGGGACCTACACTCGCCAGGTCTCCGCAGGAGCCACGGGCACAGCGACATCAGTCTTGCTGGGACCTGTGACTGGTGGCCTGTCCCTACTCGGTCTCGGTCTTTCTGCGCCCAGAATTCATAATGCAAGGAAAAAGAGGGAGATCATCGAGGCGGGACTACAGGCTCGTGGGACGACCCCTCAGACTCGGACTCGAGACGTAGTTGGTCCCATGGCTGTTTCTGGAGCTGTCAGTGGACTGACTCTTGGCCTCGTACACCCAGGTGGAGATGTTCTGATGGGGCAGTCTACAATTGCAACAGAGAGTGTGCAATTTGTAGCCACAGAGAGTGCTACAGAGGCCGCGTACGCCAAGATCAATGGAACTGCGATACCAAACACAAATGAACCAGATGAGACGATTGTCTCAAACACATATCAGTCTCCACAAGCACAATTACAGCTCATCGATCAACGACAACGACCTTCGCACTTCACCGAAAATTGGCCAACCCTCCTCACAGCACAGACATGGCCTCAAGAAGCCTCGCATATAGAGAAGGGGGGCCCTCTGTCAATGACCTTTCAAGAGGAAGATTCCATACTTCTCTGCCAAGAACCTCAAAATGAGCAGCACCTCATTCAGCGACCACCGCAACCAGAGTCCATCATCCACACATCTTCGCTGCCACCTGTTTCTCAGCAAGCAGCATATCTATACACGACTTCTCCATATTATACACCCAACACTCAAAATTTAGGCCATTGGTCTCCTTTTTCTTCGTACCCACCTTCAGTATCAAGTGGCTCGCATATCTCGGCTGAGACTGACTTGACAGCCGTTTCGGATTCAGCATCATCGTACTCCCTCCCCTCGCCAACGTGAGTGGCAAATTCAGGCCTGCCTTTCAATCGTGTCGGTCATACACTGCTAACTGATAGCCATTAGTACTCATGAATCTGCAATTCCAATGCCTGAGACTTCATCGGACACATCAGCAGCACAGAGACAAATTCTATACCTTCAAATGAGGATCACGGAACTAGAACTCGAGAAGCGTCAGATTGACGGGTACCCCAAGGCAGCTATTTCAGAGAGGGTTGAAGGATCCAGCGGCAATGCGATGAGAAGGGTTCTGCCTGCTGAAAATGCGCATCCAAGGATTCCCGCGGTTGCTCAGAGCGAGGGGCGACAAGGCAGCCTCGCTTCGTATTCGTCATCTACTCCAGGTAACACAGCCACACGATCGAATACCTGGCCTCAAAGCCTCGATGCTGCTGAATTGAACCGAGAGTCCCAGGGGACAACGCCACATCCACCGAATCACCAATACTGCCACATACAGAAGCCACCTAGTAGTTCCCCTCAGCAACCCCCAAGACAAGACAATGAACATTCTGCCGCTTCATCACCAAACATACACACTCAACATTTTCATGCCAATCAAGATACCGTATTCTGCAATACTCCAACACGGCATTTGATGTCAAGGTCGAAACTGCCGACATCACAAGTACAATTCTCTCAGCATCTTGGTTCTTCCCTCTGCTCAAATGCCTCTTTCGCGCAACCCGAGGCCCGTCCCACACCGACTGCAAGGCGGCCGGTACCCTTTCCCGTATACCTGACATTGTATCGTCAAGCTCACGTCGAGCATGCTTATCGAGCGCCACTTCGTCACTACTCCGAGCCCAGCATATCTGCCCATCCAAACACAGCCGAATGCTCGAGTGATCATGGTGCCCCTCCATCATATCCAGCTATTCTTACAGGTAGGAGTAGCGCCGATCAAGAAGCTTCAGCTGTGCCAGAAAATGATGCGAGGATGACCCGGACCCCAAGCCAGCATGATGGCCACTTCAACCATAGTGTCTCGCACCAGTGGTCTTCGCCACAAACTGCCACAATTGTGAAAGAAGATAGATATGTTTCCGACCTGAAGGAGCAGGGGCAAAGTCTCATGATAGGTTTCAATAAGGGTTGGAAGTGGGCGACAGCGACAAATACAGGCGACAAGAATAAGATTATCTTAGAGGAACCGGATTACGGGCCACCTCCTGCTATTCCTTCTGCCTGGAAATAAGGTTCAAATGTAATTTATACCTCGATGTTTGTCAGACTGAACATGGTCAAGGAGTTTAGGAGCCGTGACTTTACTGTACCTAATGTAATTGCAATTGATCAAACACTCGCTTGATGATCTGGGAGGTGGACCATAACAATTGTGAAAAGTATGAGGGTCTTACAAGCTCTAATCGATTTTTGTGTGTTCGGTACATCTCAATAGATGACAACCAAAACCCCATTTTGATCTCTAACATTGATTGTCTCGCTCAGCACCTGGTTTATCCGTGAACATGAGCCTTCTCAACAAACGCCGTCGATCTTGAAGCCACCTGGTGCCCAAGAACCGTGAAAGAAGCCATGGAGCTCATATTGATACACAACTTGCCAACGGAGCTTGGATGAAGTCCGCGTAGTTCAAGTATATGATTCTTTGATGCTACCGGCTGACATCGAAAACGCCTGAATGTCTTGATCATACCTGTTACTCGTTGTTAAAGCATAGTATACTGGTGCCCAGTATTTGATCCCAGTAAAGTGGCGGTTGAGCTCTGTTATAGTGAATCCTCTCTCTACACTGGTTTCTGAAACGTATTAAAGCAGCGGCTGGGAGTTTTCAACAGTGTAGTGCAGTCTTACGCTCCCAGAGCGCCGATCAAGTCCCTGATCAGACTGCAAGATCGCATTACTGTCGGCTACTGGCGATTTTCCAAGGGAACCCAGCACTCCTAGTTGCCAGAGAGGGTTATTTGATTCATTTAGACCTATGTTGGGACGTTCCATTTCAACTTATCGAGTATCTACGGCCACCTGAGAGCATTTGATGACTCGGCAAGACTTGGTGGTGACTCTTTGTACTCGTCATCAGCGTTAGGACGCGATTGGAGGCATCAAATGCAGTGCTGTTGGCATCATTCATGGTAGTGAGATGGAAATAGACATGGAAAATTACAGGTACATGTTGATGTCACCGTTTGGATCGTGCGATATTAGAGAAATCATCGGATTATCCCGAAACTACTGGGTCGGGTTTGGTGAAGCCAGCAATAGGATCATTAAACTTCTCTTCATATGCTCTGCCGATGGTCCTCGGTTCGGTTCTTGGTTTTTCGGCCGGAACTGCATCCATGTCGAGCCTTATGACAGTTCTGGAGTTACTTCCATCCCCCTACGGGACATGCCAATTGAGAGACGTACGAGGCCACCTTCTAAAAGCCAAAAATGGTCTGTTTTGATCAGGCTTAGATAAGGCTATTCATGGAGAAAATAAGAACTGTGATGTTTAGGTTTCAACTCCACCGCGTTTAGTGGGATTGACTAGACAAAACAAATCAGAACAATCAGCAAGTACGATGGTCCGGTCTGAGGTCATTAGGAATGTCAGAGACCATTGGTCCTCTCCAGCCCTCCATTTGGTTGGTTCTGGATGCCAAGACATACTTAAACCACAACAGGCCAGGTGGGGTGGAGCGACTAACCCCAAAGAAGCAAAACTGTCATCAAGACGAGTCTTACATCAACAGCATGAATATTAACGGACCTAGAAGATGGAGAAAGTGAATGATATCGTACGGTATTGATTAAGATTGATTCACTAAACTTTCTCGCTGGAGATATACGAGCTCTTAGTCCGTCTTATCGCCGTGTAGGGCATCTGAAGAGTCCGGTGATTTATAAGTCATTGCCCTCCACCTCTGAAACCAGACTCCACCTTCCAAAGCAGTTGACTGATAAATATATCGCTTGCTCCTGCTTGTACTCGACTCGACATTCATGCCAATTCATCACTATAACATTAGACTTCCTCCCGAATTTCAAGCAGAACTCGTCTCACATCAGTATCACCTCCTTGCGGGATTACATACTCTCGTACACACATTCCCACCTATTCGCATTCATGTCTCGCTATGCCGAAGTCCATGCTAAGCCAGACGGCCCTGGCAATGCTCGCCCAACAGCTCTCCAGATTGTTAAAGATGAGGATGCCGAAGGCATGCTCAAAGGCGAGGTCATTGTCATCACAGGTACATCTTCTGGCATTGGAGTCCAGACAGCACGCGCGCTGGCCGCTACAGGCGCCACTCTCTTCCTCACGGCTCGCAACGTTGCCAAAGCCCACTCAGCCGTCGCAGGATTCTTCGACCCGTCCACCATGGCGATCATCGAGATGGACCAGGAGAGTCTGGCTTCAGTGCGCGTCGCCGCCAACACAATTCTCGCTAAGACGTCTAAGATCCATCTGCTTGTAAACAATGCCGGTATCATGAATATTCCCGAACTGCAGCTCACCACCGACGGCTACGAACTCCAGTTCGGTACGAACCACCTCTCGCACTTTCTATTTTTAAGCTCCTAGAACCTGCTCTTCTCGCTGCCGCCACGCCCATGCTTCCATCTCGTGTCGTCTGTCTCTCCTCCTCCGCCCATAACGTCAGCGGCATCAACGCGGATGACTACCACTTCCAGCAAGGAATTTACAACCCGGCAGTAGCCTACGGTCAATCCAAGACTGCCAACATATACATGGCCAACGAGATCGAGCGAAGATTTGGCTCACGCCACCTGCACGCGACCAGCGTGCACCCAGGGTTGGTGTCGACTGGCCTGACACAGCACATGCCTCCAGATGCCTTCAAGGGCATGGAGCACCTGTACCCCACCATGAAGAGTGTCGAGCAGGGTGCCGTAACGTCGGTCTGGGCTGCTGTTGGCAAGGATTGGGCACATGCAGGTGGCAAGTACCTCGTCAATTGTGCCGAGGCAGGAACGTATGTGGAAGGCGAGGATAAGTTTACAGCGCTCGGGTACGCTCCATGGGCATATGACATGAATAAGGCGGAAAGGTTGTGGAGTGACTCGCTTAAGCTTGTAGGAGTTCTAGAGTAGAGGTGGGCATTGTAGTTGAGGCAGCTTAGTGGGGCAGCTTCCCTGTAGATACAGTTAGAGATACGATCAATCCGTGAATACATCACAACTTACCCACAATCGAGACTCTAATTGGAATTGAAATAAGCCGCAAATAGCTAGCTTCTCGACGTAAAGGGAACGCTGTCGTCCCTATATGTACTGCATGGTATGCGAGAGGAGGGAGCAGCGGTCATGATGTGCGATACAGCATCCTTAACCACGACTTGTTGTGTACGGTTTGTGGTTACCGTCGCTCATTTGTCTTCTAGACTCAAGGTAGAACCCGAGACGCTTGGAGATTAGCTTCGGTATCTCCCCAATTATTGTATCTCAAGCATAGCGGCTACTTTTTTGTTTCAGGCAGCTGTATGGGTTGCTCTCCTCTCATCAGTCTCCAGCGGTTGCTCGATTCTAGTAAGTCATCACATCCAGCCACCGCCCACGACCACTTTGCAAAAAAGCCAGGAGTAGCTTCCCAGCTCCGCATATCGTATGGTTCACCCCATACAATCAGTCCCTTGCGACCCGCAGTTACCTCATCCTCGTCACCTCTTTGAATCAAGGGAAAGCTTCGGCCCGATGCTGCTTTGGGATCGGAGACGATGATAGCGCTGGGCGTACCTTGCCGCTGTTCAAACGGTGTGGCACCCATGAGCTCACCGATAAGGTCTTGTAGCAGCTCCCAGTGGTCAAAACTTCCTTCGCGCATTATAAGATTGTCACGCAGGCAGGGGAAAGGAAACAGGTTGATCCAGAGGGAGTGCGAACGAGTTTGCTGGAGATGCGTCGGGACGAGGGAGACTGGAATGTTGGGATTCAACGGGTAGACCATTGTATCGTCCCGGTACGGACCGCCAATTGGACAGGTAAGTGAAGATGGGGGGTGGTCGGTCCAACCGGTGAGAAGGGTGTTGAGAGTGCGCTTGTTAGAGACGAATGCACGGAAAACATTGTACTGAACAAGATGAAGGAGGTGAACGGTCGAGAGGGGGAAGACGAGTGATGGTGGGGTTAAGGTCAAGGACGTCTGGCCTCCACATGGATATGGATATGGACCGACCGTTGGAGATTGCACCCAGAAGGCGCTGGCGGGGTCAGGTAGATGACTTGACGTACTCGCTCGACTTAAGCGAGTGTGGGGTGATTGATGAGCACTGTCTGTAACGCTTGTATCTTTCGATACTGGCAGGGCGGTCTGGGAGGGGAAGTCATCGAATTCATCGACGCGCTAGCGCCTGACTTGAAATGGGCGCGATGTCTGAGCAGAAACCGACTTTGGGTCTTGCTCCTTGATCCGCAGTCCTGATTATACTATGAGCTGGTAGCATATTCAGGCGAAGTGCTGAGACTCACTGTGAGCTCTTTGATTCTTCCGGTTCTGGATTTTTCTGCGCTGATTACCTGGCCCCTTCTCCTTATTAACGAAATTGTCAAAGTCAATATGGCTAGAGCGGCCACCTACATCATTCTCCTCGCCCTCATCCAAAGCGCCCAGAGTTGGGCTTGATGAAAGCGATGGAACAACCGAGCGCTTCATTCCTCCGACGGGATGCTGGGAGACCGAATATCCAATTGACCTCCAAGTCTGCGTATTGTCGTCTAATCTACGTGGTAGAGGAAGCCCGTAGGTAGTAGATTATATTGACCAATTCCATGGTGGCTTTCGGTCTTCAGATGAGAATTAAAATGAAAAGAAATGGATGGAAGGGTTCCATTGTTTGTCGTACATGGAATAGCATCACTTCAACCGAGAATGTGGGTTTGAGCTACTGGGTTAGACCCCGGCACGGACACCCTTTACTGGAATCTACCATCCGCGGGGTGGCAGGGCTAGGCCGAAAGAGAAGAATATGTCATCAGCCAAAACATAACTAAAATATTCTTCCACCACCTGAGATACTCCTCGAACTCTATTTTGGGGTCGTTTCTCTTGTCAGGATCATCCGATCATTCGTGTGGAACAGAAATCTCAAATGCCCAAATAAAAGGTCATATATAAACTCTTCGTAAACGAGCTCCCACCAAAACCTGGGTTGTTCTTGTCACTATAGAACACATTGGCGAGAGGCTCTTGGCCGAAGCCTAACTAGGAGCTAGGTACTTGTGCATATTTGGGGTCTTCATCGGTATTATGGGCAGTGACGTAGAAATCACTCATTTACTGATGCCACACACAGTAATGCTTACTTTGATATGTACGATGTTAATACATGCGCAGCAGAGAAGAGGCACACCTTTCGTGGCTTTTTGCAGTATAACTTCCAAAGCGAGGTCTACAATATAGCATATTATGCCTCGCATCAAGAGCAGATGTTTCTCCATTGCCGCTTCCCTCACCCACTTTCAGAACCACAGTTCCACAATCTGGTGGAAAAGGTCTTTGGGCGCCTTCTGCTCTCTGAAATGAACTGTCATCTTCTTCCGCACTGATCCATCTGCCCTCGTCTCTCTTCTAGCTCAATCTTCTGGATATTGCGAGGTCTACGCCCACCTTCGATGGCTGTGCTTGCATCCCCCATTCTGACCATTGCTCTGTATTTGGCTTTGCAGGTATTGCAACTAGCCTCTTTGTCGTTCCAGCCATCCCCGAAACAATTCCGACAGTAAATATATTCTGTACTCCTGACTTGTGGCAAGTATTGCGTCGACTTCAGTTGGTAAGGCCGCCTGTGTATGAGCTGCGGCATCCGGGGCAATAATATGATGATTATTCATTGCCCGTGTGATGGAAGTCTGGATTGTTGGGTGTGTTGTTCACGCTCGCGAGGCTAGTGTTGAGAATGACTATCGTTGTTAACACGGCTATTCGAGGGCTTACTAGTTTTCAAGGTCGAGCAAGACAGAGACTTTTGAATTGGACATGCTATCCAAATTCAAATACCAGGTTGGGCACGAGGAGGGCCATGCGTTGGTGCCTTACCTTGTTCGCCAAAGCCGGGCGTTACCAAAGCCGGGCGTCAAGGTCTTGCTGAGGCCCGAATTGAGATTAGTTGGAGGAAAGCCAATTTTGGCCCGAGCTGTTGGTATTGCGCTTACGCCTATGGGTAGATCGACATCTTTAGATGAGGCCCAGAACGTCCTGTCGCTCAATTCAAAGGCCGAGGGTGTTCTGCCTGGAAGGGACCACTCTTTACAATTATGCTAATAAGTAGTCGATTACTTCAGGGTGTTATACTATCAAAATTTAGATTAATAATAAAAGTTTTTGATTGATTATATTATATTTAAATTGTATTAATTAAAAAAGAGGAATATAAACTAAGATTGTATTTCAAATACCATAAAATAAAATCTTATATCAAAATTATAACTTTTTATTCTAATTCTTTGAAATATAAATATTCTTTATCATCTTATAATGTGTAAATATGTATTTTTTATAAAGATTTAAAGTTACATTATATAATATGAATATAAGAAGATCTTAAGCATTCAAAGACTTAAAATAGTTAGTTCAATTAAACTATACTTATTATACTTTTATGTACTCAAATATTTAAATAGATTTAAACTTAATATCAATATCTTATCTAAAAAAAAATTATTAGTATATATTTATGTATAGAAATGTTTTAGTTAGTAATAGATTGTTAATTATTCTAACATTTATTCTTTTTGTTAGATTTTAACGTTTCTAGTATCTTAAACTATAATATGAAGTTATGATAATAATTGATAAATATAAATATCAATTTAGTTAATGTAATAAAATGCATGTCGGTGATTCTGCATTAGGAAACCAGGATTTCCTGAACAGGGAATCTCTCGCCTAAAGGCCTGGCTGCTCTAGCGCTCGTGCTGCTTTGGGACGGCCGGAACGAGTGGTCGCGACCCCTACTAGCTCCCCTTGAGACTCCACCTCGTGTATAAATCCAATGCTGTTTCCAACTTCACCTTCCCTCGTCCTTCACCAAGTTTCTAATGGGCTGGCCACATGCCACCCTCGACGTCAGTCCTTCGCAATCCTCCCATGGCTCACAAGCCGGCCCTGTTACCTGCACCACGCCTCAAAATTCCCCACTAGGCTGGGCCTGCGCTCTGATTTGCTGGTCCCCATTCGAAGTGCCCCTCAATGTGCTCTCGCTGGCGTCACTGTCAAGAATCTGCCTTGAACTGACTCTACTCTACTACCCCAGATCGTTTCGGAGCTGCCGACGCTCTGCCACGCGTACACTCCTGCGGCAGTGCTTCCCATTCACCGAGAATAGATCTACGGTCGATGATGGCAAGCCACTTTTCGTCAGCACAGCATTCTTCCCGGTCATCGCCTCCTCCTTTTACTGAATCACCTGAGTATCTGGTGTCCCCCCGATCCTACGAAGGTTTCGCTCTTTGTCAGGATTCAAGAGTTCTGTGAGAAGGAAGAGGAGGGCTCAAGGCAGGCTACACTTTTCCGTACAGCAACCTCATACGAACGGAAAAATCCAAGCTCAGGTGGAAGCGCGGCGACACCGGGAATTGGAGCAGTCAGAGCGAGGCTGTCCAAGTCAGCTACGCATATGATCACCCATCAGATTTTGGGGACGCCTGGTCCGGAAAACCCTCGATTTCCGTACTCGGCAAACAATCCCTGATTTGGAGACTCACAGTACTGAACTTACGTGTCGGCATCTGGGCATGGCACGGGTGACGCATTAGGCAGCTGGATTGGTCCAGGGGGAAGCTGTCTGAACCAGCTTCGAGTGGGTCGCGCCGGAGCAAACGCGCTTTCTTGCCAGCTAAGATGATCCAGGGGATGTTCAAGGGGTCTCTGATGCCCAGTTGTCCCCCTGCGCTACACAGCATGACGTCTCATGGCCCGCTTGGGCGACCCTCAGATGTTTTGTACTTCGTATGAAAGACGCTAGACACTAATGTCCTGATACGAAGCAGATTCTCGAAATGGACTTCCTGTTGACCTATCGTTATTTCTAGCCCTCCCACCGAGCGAGACATGGATTCAAGTCGCGAACACGCAGGAGTGGGGCATTACCATGAAAAGGATGGCACTGAGGTAGTGGAGCAGCAAAGAAGGAGGGCAGATGTAGCGTATAGAGTAGGTCCTGAGAGTCCGCAATTTAAAAGGTGTACAGATCCCTCCAATGCGCCTCTTCATGGTCTGTCCATTTTGCAATCTTCATTCAGTAATCGGATTGATCTCGGAAGTACTCTATCCTAAACATGGTTGCCTTTGCTTTTGTTCATTACGAACCAAAACCATCGAATAGTAGCATTCGGAAACCATCCTCCAAACGCGGCCAGGAATTGGCGATTGACTCGAGCAGCGTACCAGTCGAAGCACTCCCGGCGTTGAAAGGAGCTGCAGGCGAGGATAAATGGTGTCAGAAGGTTGTTGGAGATTGCGTGGCCACAATCCAAGGTGCACAGACTTGTACGGAAGATGTACTTGGAACTGAAGGTATGTCAAATTATCTCACTCTAGCTACTATATTCGTCTGACCCTATAAAAGCCTTGATAGCAGAGAGGGATGGGTTCGGGAACGAGATCGATTACAAATTTCCATCTTCGTCACAGTTACTGTCTTCAACAAACTACAAGCTTGAATCGGCAGAAGAGCGACCGGCTGTGGAGGGCACTGTAGGGCAAGGTAATAATCAAGATCTAGATACTATTCTTCTTGGATCTCGTGTATCTCGAGCTGCTGATGCCCACAGTAAGCGAGCTGAGGTGCCTGTGTGAATACGCAAAACATGTGCTCACGAGTTTGCAGATGACACAATAATATCACATTCCGATAAAGAGTCGGAAGAGGATAACAATCTCGATCCCGGACATGCTCGTTGCATTGGGGAAGGGGGACAACCAGGCTGTGATACCTGTGACATGGAATACCCACCCAACATCTCCATTCGTGCGACCTACGAGCATGGGGATGGTGGTATCGGCAACGATAAAAGTATGTCTCACCAGACTATGAAACGACAGAGGTCCAACTCTCCTCCCTCCACCTCCACCCCAGTTGACTCTATCACTTCGATACTTCCTCGTGATGAAGATGAGGAAGGCAGCAGGGAACTCGTCAGCAATTCTAGCAAGTCAAGACCCGTCGGAATCTGCTCTAAACGGCGGAAGGTTTCCACTCCGCAAGGCCATTGGAAAGTCTCTCGTGGCAGCCCATCGCCGTCATATCCGCCGGTGTCAGACGATAACCAGGATAGTGAAGCGGATCACGGGACGTTCAGCATTCCTCTCGACGCCAGACATACGAGCTCTTCCAGAAGCACCCCCGCTTTAGAAGCCACTTCCCTAGCAGAAGTCGAAGTCTGCCCAATGCTTACCGATGTCGACCCGGACTGGGGCGTCCGTGAGATTATTGGTAAAGAGGACCTTGATGGCGTTTCGTATTACTTGGTGGATTGGCACCCAACATTACTTCCTGTGCACTCGCTGGGTCATGCAAAGGAGTTGGTGGACGAATTCGAGGCCCGTATTCGAGCACAACGTGGGTTCAAGCGAGGCGGCCTAGGATCGATTACTAGACAGAAAGCTGGTGTGAAAGGTACAGGGAAGAAAGCTCGAGGTCGGCCCCGGAAGCGTACGTAGGAGAGAAGGGTAATTCCGCACATCTTTGGCAGGTAGGTGTCTCAGTAAATGCAATTTATTTAGTTAGAACCCTTTAATCATTTAACAAATCTGATATCTGTTTGCTTCAGATACAGCCGCGAAGTGCTGTCCCTGGTCGCAGTTGATAGGTCTGGCAACTTGACGGAGGTCCTTAAGGTAGTAGATAGATGTTCTACTTGGTGTGAGAGAGATAGTGCGTTCTGGGATATCACTCTGTTCAATTAAGAGCCAACCCTTCCTGGGCGACCAGGGACAACACTTAAATGCTGTACTCCCGTACTTGTACCTGATTGGAGGACTGGAGACGCGCCCTTTCTCGCAAATCTCCGCCTTCAATTAAACCCCAGCAAAAAGTGCATCGATAAATAAATTCCTGAGCTCGGATGAGAACTGTTGACAGCATATGTTCCGTTTTCGCGCCACCTGTGCATTCCAACTTCACGTATCAAGTCCAGCGTTCAGCTTTTCGAGCCTTCTTACGAGAAGGCTGCGACAGCCATGTTCCAGCCTTCCAACCACCATTCCGCCACACTTTAACACCAGAACAGCGTTGTTGAAGGAAGCACTAGTTAAACAGGAAAAATTTATATGCAAAATTTGTGTCAGAGAAGAATTTTGAACTTCAAATACTTAACTTGCAATACCACTTAATATGAAATGATAAAACTCATGACATTATTTGAAAAATCTAGATCAAAGTAAGGCCTACGTTTTTGTTTTTAGCTTATTTCATCAATTAATGATAATTATATTAGGCATTAAAAGTTGTGAGTTCTAGTCTAAAAGGAGTGACGGAATGTAGGGTTGACGATATGGTGGGATGAGACATTAGACGCTAGCTCGGTGGCATCTGGTTCTGGTTCTGGACTGGAATGCTGAATGATACATGACGCTAGCATTACGATCAGTGAGAACCATTGTCTTTCATTAGATTAGATGAGATGAGGAGGGGAGGGGAGCTTCTGACAGGAGCTTGAAATAGTCTTCTTGCTGCAGCTGAACCAAAGCTTCCATGTTTTGCCACTATTGATTGACCTGTCACATTACACTTCCTCAATGTGTCAAATTAGTTGAAGACTGGTATAGCAGAAAACACAACTTAGTAGGTGTGCTTGAGATGTAAATTCGTTTGTTCTTCGGATCGTCGTCCCTGTCTAGATCTGAAGCTGACACCGAAAATAGCTCTGCTGCTCCGAGCTCACTAGCATAGAGAGACTCGTGTTTTCCTGTCGAATTCCTTGATTGTTTTCTTGTCGCGATTCTTTGGTGCTTATTCTATCAAATTCTCTAGCGGTGTCTGTGTAGAGAACTCTGATGAACTGCTTGAATAGAGGAGGCGGACGCTCGTCGCACCATTTTTTCTCCCAAACGAGTTATACTAAGGTCAAGAATCTTCCTACTCCGGGACACTCATGCAGAGCCAATGATGTGAGTCTGTTTATATTTAGAGTGGAGATCGCGTCTGAATTGATCGAGTTTAAGACTACTCCGGTCAGGTACAGGGTTTTAGAATACGAGAACCTGTTTGGATCTCATGAAATAATGACTGCCGAGTGGTAGATCTCCGGATCAAGGTCGGTGCCTGCGACTCTTCAATGTCGAGCTCCAGGTCCCAAAGATGCTTTCTGTTACGCAGTAGCATTCCACAGACGTTTGCAAAATCACTCAAGCGGCTAAGTCCCGTCCAGGATACAGATCGGAGATCTCTAACCCTCGACAGACCTAGAGAATATCTGTTAAAGTGCCAACAAGATGGGTCCGTTATGATTGAAAGTGACTTCACCCGACTCTGCTTCAACTGTAGATATGCGTTTTCGCCCAGCAAACTTGCTGGAGTACACGAACCCAGGTGTCAACTAAATGTGGATTAGAACATGAAGGGCTACGGGAACAGAGACTCACGGAAATCCCTCTAAGGCGTTTTCCCTCACTGATAGGTATGTTGCTTTGCACGAGTCGATCAAAATAACCGATCAAAGGCTTATTTTTTGTCGCGGAAGATTTAAGGTATACAGATTCTCGCTTTTTTGGATTGAGCTGGCTTAGAATCTCTGTGATCATGGCTTGTCCTTGCAACAAATTATAAGGATGACAAGAATTAGAGCTGCACTTGCATCTCTCGGTCACGGATGGGTTCAAGTGTCAACACTGTCTGACTGACCACTAGCTTCTAGAGGTAAGCAGAGTATCAGTATCGACCTGACTTTGAAAACGTGGTTGGTTGTATGAAGTGATTCCTGGTCTGGATCGTACCTGGTCTAGAGAAGGACCTTACTACCTAGGAGTGAGTGTCTATCGTAGCCTCACAATATGAATTATAGTTAATTAGATATGAGAAGTTGGAGATGGATAAGCAGATGTCTGGAATGAAAGTGTAGATGTCGAGGACTAAGCAGTGTGTCAAGCCGGCGTTGTCGATGATTTCATTATATAAAGGCCTTTAATAAAACGAGCAGGACAGAATAGCCAAAGCTGAAGACATTTCTGCAATTATTCAAATATCAAGCAAGATAACCACTACCTCGTCTTGTTGCCCCGTTCATATGAGATGCAACACTTGCATTGCGATATGAAATACATAAGTCCCTTCAAAGAGTTTCTGTTTCCGACGCCTTCTTGTCCAAGGACTACTCAATGTGTAGAAGACATCCCATCAGTGCCATTAAGTACCGTCTTCGGCAAGCCTTGTTCATCGCTGGGTTCCTTGTAAGTATCAACCGGTTTGGCATGACGAGTCCGATCCCCCTTCAAAATGTTGGACTTCTCAATGGCCTCTCTTTCATCCCGTTCTGTTGAATTCATTGAGATTAGCAAGGAATTCTTCACTTAAAGCTTTCTTCTGATACCAAATACAAGAAGGGTTTTACATCGGTGTCACAGAATACTTACCAAGAGCTTCATCCGAGTCAGGGTTGAATTTATTATTAGGCTGCTCGACTGGTTCCTCGTCTTTCAAAACGGCAACAGGCTCACTATCACCGCTAGCGTAGGAGTTATCGACAGTGTCACCTCCTTGAACAATGTCATCGGTCTTGGTATTCTGATCTTTGAACTCGGAAGCTGCGTTTGTAGACATGATTGACGTGTTGAATGTATCGCAAGATAGTAAGGTTTTGAAGGTTTCAGAGGGCTGTCTAGTGCTGAGTTGCACAATCAACGAAATTTTGTTATTTTATAACGTCAAGATTTTCCGGAGAGGCCATAGGCGTTTATAATCAAGTCTATTACTTGTCGGCAATTACTCATCACAATTATACCGATACTGGTCTACTGAGAGTGACATTGCGAAGGTAGTTCCTCCTCTTCTTGCGTCATCTCAAATTGAATAATAGATGCCGTCATGTTCTATACACGACTTCGATCTGGGCTTGGGCCATCTCACCGGCTATTATTTCTTGGGCAAGGTTGAAGCCAATAATACATAAAAACAACGTACCTTGTGTAACAACAAAAAGAAAGTCATGGCGCACGGGATCGTAAAGGGTCGAATCAGGAATGTGTGAGGTCATGATCATAAGGAATTGAACGGAAGGATCGACCATTACGTCGTTCTTTAATAACATTCCATTCACCGCCCTCTTCCCGAGGAATTACTCTTGTAAGGACAGAAGGCTTTGCCTTCGCAGCCTTGTGGAAGTAGTTGGCGACGCGCAATTTACTGATGAATAGACGTCTATCTTCCTTCATATTCAAAAACGTGACACAAATAGTGGGAAGTTAACCGAAGTCGACAATGGGCTTACAGACATGTGAATCAGGAAGATTCAAAGTCGTGGAAGTGCTATCAACGCAATGCGAAATGACATGTCGTCTCATATCTAGTGACCTCATACATCAGAAAGCTTGTTTTTGAGGTCAGTGAAGCTACCATTCAACTTCTCAGTTGCATCCCAAGAGTAATTATTAATTGTCGTCATCATCGTCGTAATCAACATTGATGTCATTCAGGTAGAAGGAACGCAATTAATCTTAGCGAACGATGTTTATAAAGGGCACTACAGCTTTCGCCTGAACATCAAGCTTCAAAGTTGATTGTATCTACAAAAGCTGCCTGCCTCTTTACTAGTTTTCATCCAAGAACAAATATCCTTTCGGTGCCAACATCTCGTCATGTCTCCGACCGGAAACACAAATCCTGGCAATTTTGCCAACAGACCGAGGGAGGGGGTGCAAGAGATTGCAAGTAAAGGGGGTCAATCTCGTGGCGCTGCGAACTCTGGCGGCTCTGATGATACGGCTGGAACGACTTCCGCCACTGGCAACACAAATCCCGGCAATTTTGCCAACAGACCGAAGGAGGAAGTCCAGGAGATTGCAAGTAAAGGCGGAAAAGCGTCGAGCGGCTCCTTTGAGCCTGGCAGTGACAAGGCGCGTGAGGCTGGAAGCAAGGGAGGATCGGCTCGCTGATATTTGAATCAACGGTCCATGCTGCATGCTGGAGTGATAGATTGGAACAAACAGGAATCGGAAGTGCCACTCACTCGTCCATTCCATCGCTGACAGTTGCTGTTCCTGTAATGAAGATTTTTTCAAGATAATTCCTTTCAATATTTCAGATGTAGACGAATGGCTTATGTTACCACTGCGGTAGGTTGCAGTTGTTCTAGGCCACACTCATTGCCTATTGCACCTGTCGCACGCACTAGGTGATGCCCAGCCTCAGGCGCAATGACCACCCGCCCTTAACCCACTCTTTCCTTTCTTTTCTTTGCGGCTCCCTCCGCACTTTTGCTGGACGAGGAGAGTTTGGAGAGCCGTCAGAACGCGAGAGTGGGACTTCGGAAGTAACCACATCTGCAACCCTGCTTATCTGAGCCCTTGCCGGGCACAGGTCAGCACACTTCACCTGGGCACCTGTTTCGCCAGATCGATCATCCCAAGCACAATGGTGTGGGAGTGACACGAATCTCTCTGCGCTCTCGGAGATAGACATCACAAATTCGACAGCAAGACTGTCGCAAGATTCTAGCACGACTAGGAGAAAGAGTACCTCTCAAGATACTGGTCGGGGCCTCTTCGGTCCCTCATCAGACTCCCACCCATCCTCCGACCCGCGCCCCACCCAACGAGTTCGCGGTACGAGTCCCGACTCGACCGTCTGTCTCCGTACAGTACCCCAATATCATCTAACACCTACGGAGATACTTCCGACGCTGCAGTCCCATTGACACCCGATAACGGTCAGGTGATATTCATTCTAGCCAATCAAAGATTGATTCAAAAATTACCATAGGGGGCAGGAAGGCAGGAGGGCAGGAGGAGTACTGGATACTGTATGGCGGTACTGTAAGGTTAGGGAGGGCAAAATTTGGCGGTGAGACGGTGTCCATCAAATCAACGCCTCGCGACCGACAGCGGCACCAGCCAGCCGTTGAATAAGCCCTCACTTCGCTCGTTCCTCCTTGCCTTCGGAGCCCTCCTCCGTAAATGTCCAACCCTCCGAATGGCCGACACAAGCACTCCAGTTCATCGACGTAGGGGAACCGCCTATGTGACCCAGAATGCCTGTAGCGAGTGCAAAAAGAGGAAGGCAAAGGCGAGCGATATATCTCGGTCGTAGCGGCACAAGTAAAAAGCTAATTAATTATCTTCTAGTGCGACGGGAACAATCCGTGTGCAAGGTGCGAAGGTAATGGCCTCACGACCTGCCATTATGATGTACCTGTCAACGTCAGCAAAAAAGATCTGAGGACTACAATTGACGAGCTCCAAAAGTATCGGCACATGAGCGAAGAGATCTTTGCCAGCTTGGCTTCCGGGGACCAGCGCAGTCTTGTACTGCAAGAGCTCCAGGACGGCAATACACTGGAGATTATATGGGGGAAACTGAACGGGACAATCGCAGATCGGCAGCTTCAACAACGCCTTGAGCAAAATAAGGACGATATGGAATGGGTAGGTGACCCGGTGGAGAACACAAGGGCCAACTTTAGGCAGAATACCGAAGAGGAACAGGACGGTGAGCCTTGGACGAGAGCCATGTCTGATGAGGTGCTTATCGAACACTTTCTTTCACTATACTTCTGCTGGGAATATCCCATTTTTGCTACTCTATCGCGGCAACATTTCCTGGTCGATTACCGAGCAAGGCGGCGCCGGTATTGTTCATCCCTCCTTGTTAATGCCATTCTGGCCATTGGATGCTCACTCTCAGGCATACACGAAACAGACATAGCCACAGACTCAAATGGGCAAGTTTCTGGACAACAACTCTTTGACGAAGCTAGACTTTTATTGGCCAAGGAAGATGACACACCGCAATTGACAACTGTTCAAGCCTTGGGCATCTTGTCTATTTTTGAAATGAGCCGTGGAAACCAACATGAGAGTATCTTGTACTCCGGGAGATCTATTCGCATGGCTATAGAAATGGGATTACATCTTGACTTCTCAATCTCTCAACTCCCTCAGATTGAGCTTGAAGTACGAAGTGCCACAATCTGGGGTGCCTTCGCATTAGACAAGTAAGGCAGCGCATCTTTTTCCATGTACTCCAGCGCTTTTTCCAGACTGACTTCAGTTTAGTGCCTGGTGTGTCGTTGGACGTCGCCTCCCTCATCTTAGTCGCAAAGGCGTTCTCATTTCAAAAGGCTCCTTCCCCGAGGCCGAAGAGCAAACAGTCTGGATACCTTATACCGGCGATGAGCTACCCCCCGGACCTAACGAACTCCAGACCAGTCACGTGCGATCAGTACATATCGTCATGTGTGAACTTTTTGAGGTCGTTCATGAGGCGCTGTATATAATCCACGTGCCTAGTCTACCGCTTACTAGCAAGCAAGTCCTACAGATCTATTCTAAGTACCTTGACTGGTACGATTCTGTGCCTGCAACTTTGCGGCTTGGAGAAAATTACACACCTGCTGTAATATTCATGCAGTGAGTTATATATCTTTCCCGCGGTATCAGCTCGGGATTAACATGTTCTCTTAAGTATATATTACCAATTCGCGGTTCTTACCCTATTTGGTCCATTTGTCAGACTCCGTTTATGGGGCTCTAGCTTCCACCCGCACGAGATCTGCTTCCAAGCCACAGAGACAATCAAAGCTCTTTTGGCCTCTTTTCGCCGCCTTTATAGCCTGCGTCGAGCTCCTTCTTTTCTCCCACTCATTACTCTTGCATCATATCTATTTCACGTTCTGCAAGAAGATTCTCCAGTGGCTGGTGTTCCGACTCAGCTCAGCCAAGGCGTTAATGACCTCCAAGAAATGGGGTACTCTCACGAGGAAGCGGTACGTGGAGCACAAGTCGTAGCAGCTGTGCGGGCAAACATGCCTATCTCTCCGCAGGAGAAGGCGACTCTCACTGGAAATGTAGAGGATATTTGTAAAAGTATTCGTGTGATGGTGAAGGTCTTTGGATTAGAAAGGGAGCGTTGCTGCTTTACAGGTCAAACTTTTACTGTGAAATCTCTATTTTCTCCATTTCCTTTCCAAGTGCTACCTTCTTTGGATTTCAAGAAGGAACTGTATCTAGCGGGATTCGAATTGATAGATGAGGTAGAGGGTGGTCAGTGATTAAAAGGTCGAATACTCATGATACCCGGTGTAGAAAGTCATGAATTGTTCCTTAGCCTCGCGTAGTATACTCATATTACAAGCCTCATGTTTCTGGTGCGAATAAAGTCACTCCAGTGGCAACACAGGTGTATGGTCCTTACTCCGTTACTTCCTAGGCTGATCGAGGAGGGTTGTGCTAACTCGCTGAGATCAAAAAACCAAATCATCATCCAATCTGAAGACGATTTATTTCCGTATTTTTGAATGCGCAAAGTCTACAAAAGCAAACCTAATTCGGACGAAGATTTGGAACATGCGATGCCTAAACTCATCTCCACCCCGACATCCACCATAGTACGCTGCTGGCTTACGCTCAAGAGATCCTGATCAAACTTAATTCGATCTTTTTCAACTGCAACGATAATGCTAGACCCGCCGAATTGGAAGAGCCCGATTTCATCTCCCGCCTTAACATCCGTGCCTTCTTTGCGTAATGGCTCGTTTATCCTATTTACGCTTTAGTAAATGAAACGACCATCATGTTAAATAGTCAATCTTACTCAACTGTGCCTACTTCTGCACCAATAGCAACAAATAGTACCATTCCAAATTCCTTCGTCTCAACAACAATACAACAACGCGCGTTACGTGTCAGTATTTCCACATTACTATTGAGGCAGATAGGATCAACTGGTAGTAATCGCCAGTAATCTGCTTGAAACATCTCACCTTGCCAGCGACTGGAGAGTGGTAGTGATGATAATCCTGCGGGCTCAATCGGAAGCTCGTAACACCACCATCGGCCCAAAGCTTTGCTCGTTCCACGTCAAGAATTAGGTTGCCAATAGTAAATCTGTTGCCCCCTTGATCCAGAGAGCCTGCAATTGAGTAACAGAAGGGTAGACGACAACTCGAGAATCAGCAACCACGACTGTCTTGCTCGGGTCGCTCTCTGCGAATATTGGCCGGCTCCCTACTGCATGCCGTCGGACGAAGAAGTCGTCGACTGTGGAATGTTTACTCAGATTTGACGGCTGGAACTCATCCATATTGATATGGTAGAATCAACGAAGGCCTTGATCTGATGCGCAGAGGCTTTGGAGGCCTCCTTTTGCCCTGTGGAAAATTTTTGACCATCTTCCAGAATGAGATGTCAAAATCTCTGGTCTCACCTGCAGCGATTGTCTTTTCATGAATCCATAGTCGCAGAAGATGTGTTCAGTCTACGGATTGACCATTTTCTTGATAGCTGCGTTGCTTCACTGGATTATGTTTAGATCCCAATCAACGTCCCGGAGCCCTCAAGGCACTCTTCAGCCGGCAGCGCATCTACACCCAGCAAGTTCAGTTATGGAACTGGTCTCTCGTCAGCACCAAACTCGATGGTATCAAGCCCTGCAGGGCGTTCATCTGGCCGACCAAGGGATTGGACATGCTTCTGCTATGCAACAAGCTTTCGTCCCACGAGCTGATCTCTACCGGGTCCGCATGCTTCGACTGGAGAGTGTGAAACACTTGCTACCAGCCTTCCATGACTGAAAAGAGTGTTGCCTTACGTCTACTCTGGTGTGACATGTACATTGGTTCAATAAGGTTGTACTTGTTTGACCTCAGATAGGTCTTACATGTATATGAAGAAGTGTTTCTTGCTCCCGAGCAATATCGACTTCAAGTACCACGAGAACTACCACGATGAATGTATTGGGGCTGATCGCGATAAGTCTTCGTGTTGCTTGAATGTTGGCAGGTGGTCTCATTCCATCAAAAAGCCCTTTCTCTCGGATCGGGCCCGTCCATGCCACCAATCAAGACCCCGACCACACTGGAGACCATCCGCCATAATGGCGTGTCCCACGAGCACAGCACAGCTCTTGATATCGGAGCAATGACCGCCACCCCGACCTAGAGATTCATCGAATTACACCTGCTGAGAGTTCCGGAGAATGGGTATGTATTTGGAGCATGGTGCCATTAATGCTGGACAGGTGCGTACACATTATACGACCGAGGTACTGTCCTCCATGCGGCGAACTTCGCAGGAATTGCTGCCCACAACAGCACTGCATCATTTCCTCCCAAGATGCGGCAGTAAGCTCGACTTCAAGCGAAGGAGACGATGCTCCGAACAGAAGATTGGACAAACGAATACAGTCATAGCAGATGATGGAAGCCGCATCGTCGTTGATAGCGACGGGCGTCAAGTCTCGTTCGCTGCGCTTGGGGGAGGGACACTGGGAACCGGGGTGGCGAGTAGTGGACACGACCGGAGGTGCATCCGTGCCTGGCTTTCGCCCCTTCATGGGATGATAACCACCACAACTTCTATTCATCACACAAATTTTGCCTCAGTTGCCTAGTGCATCCCGCAAGTTCAGGGTCCAGGATAGATACCAGAATTATGCCCAAGACCTAAGGTGTCATCATCACCCTCTTTCACAGCTTACGCTTCTCCTCTATACGAAGAGTCTCCGCACCATCAGCCTTCCAATTCCAGATGGGACGATGCAAATGATGGGATTGGGAAGAGTTCTGGCAGAGGTCTGGCATTTATATGTCGAGGTATCGGTCGGAAATCATGGTCAAGGGAGAGTCGTCTTTCTCAAAGAGAATAGAAACGTCAGTTATCCATCTGCTAGAGCAGTGAAGAGTACATGCTAAAAAAGATCTGGTCGATTAGAGAACTTTCCACCCGCCACAAATCCATACCTGATAGGTCAGATTTCTCAGTCCTGGGAAGAGCCTTCTCCTGCATAATATCGTCACCCACTGAAGTTCGTCGACCAACACTACGGTGTCGAGTTCAGCAGATTTCGAACCTGCATCAGACTCTGAGCACCCCTCTCCTCCGCGGATGGAAACCTCAACCGGCGAATACCGAATGTTGATTCACGGAAACCATAAGCGGGCCCCTCGATTATCCAGTCCGAGGAAAAGCATGCAGAAAATCTTGCTTGCGCTTCGAGGACTGGCTGTATGTATGTCGGATTTGTGCACGCTCCAAGAAAATCATCCAGGTCGTAAACTCTCTTAGCAGATGTTGGCGAGAACATGAGCTCTTCTAGATTCCTTGGGAGAAGGACAGCACACTCGACCGCCGACCTTCGCAGCATTTCCTGCAGCGGGCCAGCGACTGGAAAGCCAATTCGGGATTCCATCAGAAGTTCCATGCCAAATTGGACAGCCTCGGCTCCATTTTTACTGCCTTCCTGTGTTCCTTCAGAAAAGAATCGAGAAATGATGTCAATCAGCTGCAGAGATGCGAGCATTTGCAGAAATGGCTGGTATCGAGATGTGTATTGTGGTCGATAATATTTATCGAGAAGGCGAAGTCCTTCTTGAGCGTGCTCCCAAATTGCCCCATCCACTAGAGACGAGGGGAACCCTTCAAGGTCGAGCAGTGGTCGAAGCAACTGCACAACCGCAGTACTGTAGTACACACTTGCCTGTCAGACGACCAGCTGGAATGTGGAGCTCTCAAACTCATAGCAAATAAAGTACATGAGGAAGTACTTTTTCATCACCATCCTCGAAACTGCTGAGTACATCGGGCAACTGCCCTCGCCACGCTCGAAGTCGTCCGTACTGAAAAAGAAACTGTCTCGCGGATATGGAACGACCACGCTGAGAATATACCATCGTGGCAATGTCCTCAAGGATCGCATTCAACTTCGATTTCTCCCTGTTCGTTGTTGCGAGCAGGCTCCGACGAGCTTCAGGTTGCTCCTTGGAAAACCGATAGGGATACCAGTTTTGATTGTCCAGAAGGTCATCAAACTCCTCTGTGCTATTGTACACTGCAGATTCGACTATCGGTGGAGCTTGGAATGTCATCTGTGCCCACTCACTTGGCGTCATTAGGAACGGTGTCAGATCAACAGAAGGAGATTTCTACTAACATGTTCAAATTCCTTATTCCACCAAACGTAGCTTTCCAGGACTCCACGAACCCGTCGTTTTCCTGGTATACCGCTCTGGGTAGACCAAGGGTTGCTACTCTTAAGTAGGCCACCGCACGCAAAGCATTGCCGTGAGCGCAATCTACCAAGTGCATCACCGCGAAGGCTTGTATTGTCGTCAGCCGGCTGTCGTCCGGCTCTAAAGCTTTCCGGGCTGCGTCACTGAATCTCGCACCCAGTCGCTCATATGTCCCTTCTTCTCCATCTACTGCCGTGTGCAGGCTGCATGCCAACGCACAAACTGAGTCGACAAGTACAGACGAGCAGTATGTTTCGGTTTGCCGGCCATAGCTATCGGCAAAGCGTGTTTCGCTGAATAGCGTATGGATTGGGTGGATCCACGCGAAATAGAGCTGGAAAAGATGGTCCAGAATGGATGTATCGGTGGTTACCTTCGTCCAAAAGGGTTTCGGAGTTCCAATGCCGCCCATTTCGTGATCGGAGGCCTCGTATGTAGAATTTTGAGACTCCCTTGGCGACAGAGTTTCGAGGTCCACCAGAGGAGAGTGTCCCAGCCATTCGACAATGCTATCGTATGCCTCGCCCTTCCTTAGACCTTCGAGAATTTCCGGTACCTTTTCATTAGTGGACAGAGCCTGGAGAATGTGTTCTGTCATATGGTCCTTGGCCCTGAGCTCCTTGATTTGCTTGACCAGCTCTCCCTTCGCGTGCTTGATATGAACCTCGTAGACGCACTCAGAGGTCTCGAATCGTGTCGCACACCTCTTGCACGGCTTGTTGCCATCACACTACAGCCGTCAGTCAGGGGTTCCTGAAGCACGACGACAGCTGCCTGACACAGCAGTCTTTGGTGTCCGCATAAAAAAAAGGAGGAATTCAGAGTACTGACCTTTGTCCGTGCCTTTTTACAGTTGACGCAGGCATTGCGTGTAACGGATTCTGGGACTCTTCGACGTTTGGGTGAAGAAGAACTACTCTCAGCAGGAATGTCTTTATCGGCGCGGGGGCGGCGCGGATCAGATCCCGTACTCTCGGATGTCGGTTGGCTTGGATTGCTGGCTGATGCACTGCTTTCCCCAGAGGAGGGTTTAATTTTGCGAAAGTTCGAGGAAGACATGTCAGGATGCCCCAAAAAAAATGGAAGTTTTGGCGGCAGCAGTTGCTGTCAGGATTAAATCATCACCGTCCTACAAACGGCCGTAGTGCAGTGGTCGATAAGTGGCGACTGAATGGCGAGATGGGTAAGGGTGTTATGGTGAAAATGTTGGCAGACTGGGCTAGGCGGGGAAGATTTAACGCAATAAGTTCATCTGAACGTGACTGCGGTATTGAGTGGGCTCACAAACACAGCTACAACGCAGTGTGGTGCAGGTTTGCATATTAGACGAAGACGCGGTTGTGCAGCCTGACTTGCGGAGGAAGGTTCTGAAATTTGTCACAGCACGGCTTCTACAGAGCAATTGCCAGCTGCACACGAGTGGGTGTGACGATTCTCAAATTTCAAGTGGCACTTAGCTGGTCGAAACGCCAATTCGACGTGTTTTGAGGAATCGCTATGGGTCCTCGAAGTACCATCGATCAATACTGGGCTTGAAACGGGACTGCTGAAGAGTGGAAGTGGACACAGGGCGAATTATATGCGGCGTGAGTAGGTCCAGTACCATCGGCCTGCCCACTGGGGACTTCGGACTCCCAAGCCTCGTCGAGATTCTGAGCGCTAATGCTGTCCGTCCGGAATCAGATCTCATCGCCTGACAGCGGTTCCTCGGGGTATAGAAGCTGATGAGTGACGGTTGCAGAAATACGAAGGACAATGAGTGCGCTGGGCTTGTTAAGTGGCTTTGACGGTTATGGGCGCAGAGTAGCTGCTGCGATCAGGGTCCTGAACCAGAGGGCAAGCAGGCAGCTTCTTACGATTCCGTCGCGGACCCGGGCATCGGTGTCTTGCTTGCCTCTTCAGGGTCTTGCCACTGCACCAAAGGTACGCTCACGCCACTCCGCAATTTGGAATGCAAAAGGTGTCGATACCCTGGCCTGCAAAAATTCGGTCCTGATGCAATACAAATGATCTATTCATTCCTATAGCACGATGGTGGGAAGCGAAATCGAAAATCACCGAGAACGACCTCGCTTAATCACAACAAGCTGGGTTTACTGAACAAGAAGCCCGGGAAAGCTAGAACGGCCCCTTGTTCTACTCGGTAGCTTGGATCGTAAGCTAATTGAATCGTAGGCTAAAAGTGGCGTGTCTCCCATTATGCTGGCGTTTATTAAGGCTCTTGGAATTTCATACGCGCGGATATTGGCTTTCAGCACACAGACCCAGCAGTAACAGCTCCAGGAGTTGGTGCCACTGCCTTCTGAATCACATCAAAAGTTGCTACAGATAGGCTCGTTCAGTACTATGATCGAATGTAACTGTGCCCTCTGGAAGACATTTCTGATTCCCAGTAAAGCCGCGAGACCCTTGGTCTTCGCCATGCAAAGAAATTGGCAAATGCGGTGCAGACCCCTAGATTTACAGTTTAGCTTGGCATGATGGCCTCCGCCTCCGCCTCCGCGGCACTAACATCGATGTGAGGTGGATAGAATGTGACACTTCCAGGAAGCTGTTGACCCTGCGGAGTATCTCCGGTACGTCTTTGCCATTGGTGCCGGTTCACGAATCCGATGCCGATATGCGGAGGATGTCCCGTCTCCGGCGATGAGCCGACAGATTCAAGATACGGAGGATAACAACAATTTCAATGAAGACGAACCAACGTCAGCGTACGTCGGCGGCGTCAAGTGTGTCACCAGCTGCACAAAGCTTCCAGAACGTGCCCTTATGTAAGAACACATCGGATGGTTGGCTAGACTTCTCTACTTTTCTGCTTGGTATTCGGTCCACCCGCGGCGTTTTCCCAGCAGGCCATCAATCAGCCTCTCACCAGTGGTAAATCTGACGTTGAAATAGCCAATCAGTATTCCCTTGCGATCAGCCTTCGGGTTTGGCATCCGGGCCATTTCAGAACTGCAAGTAATATCTGATCTTAGTACTTGAGTAGTTTCCACGAGTCTCTTCATCTCGCGTGGTACTTGCTTCGACGCCCCTGACGCATTGCTGGACCTACACATGCGGCTGATATGCTCGAAGATTCATCCGAACGAGTTTCTGACACCTGGATCTGAGACGGCACACAATATCGCAAAACACAGAAGACGAAGGTAGAGCGGACTCAGCCGATTTCATAACGTCAATCAATGCTCCTTCCGTTTCTGCTTTTGCACGTCATCGAGTTAGGGACCACAGCTGCAGCGATGTTAGAACGCATCGGGCGCGGACTCAGGTCCGACATCCTGGCATCAATCGAAGCTATGTCTCCTTATCCTCACCTCTGGGTGGCGGGCTGTCCATTGTTCAGTTACAACATCTAATCATTCCCGCAAATCGTGATGCCTTATACATAGCATCGTTTCTAGGAAGAGTCAATCAGCCGGTACGGCAAGGCAGACTTTGATACTTGATCTCCTTAGTGTACGTGACAATACTTTTCATACCCTGGGTCACAATCTGCAGATGGCCGACCAGCTTATCCGTGTCTTTCTTGAGACAATCAATCCATCATGGCAGGTTATTGAGGGCATACCTTTAAAGCGAGATACCTGGCGTTCAAGTCGGATCGCTCCTCTGGTGACGAGTGCTGGGAGGCCCTATTATGTGTGGTTATGGCTTTGGCAGCACGGCATAAAATTCTGCTCTCCGGCCACGATCTACCCAACGTCAGTCCTGATATCTTATTCTCTCGTTCTGAAGCTCTGCGCCGAAGAGCAGGTTACCGTGTAGTACCAGGAACAGTTGTGGAACTACAGACGTTGTTAATCGGATCTTTGTATTTGGCTCTTGAAAAGTTGTTTTCGCGGTTCGTCTCGATCTGGCTCAGAAAGGGGAATCGCGATGCTGACGTCTCGGATAGTGCTCTGGAAATGTGCAATTCAGCTTGGTCGTGCCTCTCTGACCTTTCCTCGCGACATGTCCGAACAGACGATCAAGACGAGATGTACACAAGACTTTCGACCTTACACTGTGCAACAGTTGCTCTTACACGGTATCTGAGAACATGGCAAGCGGTCATATTGGCCACACACAACCTAAAACAGTCTGTCAATCGCCATCCGGCAGGCAGCAACTCTGGTCAGAACGCAGTTCAAGAGCAAGGACGAGACAGCTGCTCGTGCGGAGCAGATATCACATCGGCCTTTCACTCCGAGCTCCCACCAAGATTTCCAGATCCACGAATTACCAATCCCAATCTACCTTCCGATACTCTTACGTGGGATAGGACGCACTCTTTGACGTATAATCTTAACCTCCTCACTTGGGAGGTGTGTGATAGGTTGTATAGCGAGACCTACTATGTCCTAACGCGAACCGAAGTGGCCAGCATCAGGTCTGAACAGATAAGAGATGTAACATTGTGGTGGATACCAATTCACGAAATTGGATTTATCGTTCTGGATGGGTTAACGCTATGCGGCGGGGAGAGGCTGATCGTCTCATTATTGCTCTCAGTTACTATGGCTTCCGAATGCTGCTGATACTACCCTGCCAACACTACTGCGCCCCAGGGAATACTGAGTCAGAACTATCGAGAGCCTGCATACACATGACATCGAGCTTCGATTATGCCTGTCGCATTATTGATCTTGCATCGGAGATGCTTGTCAGATCTGATGTCCTTGCCTTGCTGGTGGTCAGTCGTTCCCCATATTCTTCTCGCTGCGAAGCTTGTTATCGATGGGGATACAGTACTGTATGCGGGCTATCATTTACCGCCTGACAGATTGTATCGATTGATGGGCTTAGCTCGCGAATGGTTCGCTATCTTGAACCCTGCTCTAGCCGAAGCTGGTATTTTGGAAGAGGAGTTCTGTGAAGGAGTGTCTAGACCGGCGCGGTCATCTAAGTCCGCCACAGAAGTGCTCCCGGATGTACTTTCGAGTGCTTCCCTTGAAATGGCAGGAACGCAGAGCTGGGAATCCCCTTCTCTTCCACTGGCAGACGCACCAGTCAGCGTAGTCTCGTGTGCGATTCCCAGCCAGCGCCGTAAGCCACCGTTAAGCTTAAGTGCCAGTATCCAAGAGGATTCAAGCATCGATCTCCAGGACGAGAAAGCCGTCTCTACAAAAAGAGCAATCTACAGTACAGGGAGAAGCACTCGGGCAAAGTGCTGGAGATATATTACACCAGTTTGAAGCACAGCTTTTGACCCAGAAAGCGCTCACCGAAAACCGAGATAAGCTGGTGGAGACGATGGGCCGACTGCGGGAACGTCTTGAACATGTGGCGCTCAATCGAAGTGACGATTGTGAAGGCGACGCTTCACGGTTGAGAGAAGAGATAGAATTCTCAAAGCAATGTCTGGAAGTGTGCAAGGAAGCCACCAACCAAGTGTCAACCCAGAAAATACACGTCATTGGGGAGGTAATTGCCGATGGAGATTGTGATCAAGTGGTGGTGACAGCTCTTGCGGATCTCTTCCATGTCGGAGCGGTGAAAGCGAAGGGCAGGTCGATGCAAATGGTTGGCTCAATGCCGGCTGACACACTCCGGGAAATGTCCAAAGATCGATATAACAGTCGCTTTGGTTCTCTCGATGGGAAGCTCGCGATTGCGCAGTTGGATAACGTTGCCGCGTCGCCATCTCCTCTTGTAACAACAAGGACAGAATCGCCTGTTATAAAGCTCAGTCAAGGCAAGGAAGAGGGGATTTTGGCCTCTACTGAATCGACGTCTAATAGACTATCCTCCAACGAAATCCGGAAACGAAGGGCTGAGGGCGAGGTTTGATGAAGTAGACTTTGATGCGAGGAGAAGCCTTTCCCAATTTCAAGGCCTGCAAGATGAAGGGGGAAATTGTTCAAAAAATCTCCCTCCCAAATTCCCTTCAGATCAAGATAAGGAGGTCAACTCTAATTCTCGGTGCGCACCCAGACTAGCGCTCTCCATTTGCAGTAACGCATGCTTCGTTCCGCAGCTTTGAACTCTTTTTAAAGCCTCTCATGTTCCAGTTGTTCCACTTTCTCGTAAGCCCTGGCTAATACTTATGCCTCTCCAGTTCTTGTTGCCACATTTCGCCTCTACCTTCTAAATATTGCAGAAACCCGTCGAGCGAAGAGGGACTAGAATGCTGCCGCCGTGATACATTACCAGGGACCACAACGATGTCAATGGGTCAATCGGGAATTATTTTTCTGCAAGATATATTTGGCTACCTACTCCGTGCTGTTGAGCGCCCCGAACTTCTCCCTTGGTTCCAGTGCCAGCGTTCGTCAAGCGGCAATGTTGAGGTAATGGCTCTCTCTTAGTGTCACATTATCGGATCAGCGATTCTTTCCGCTCTTTAGCAATCTCTGATGGGATCATAGTATCTCCGTGGTCTGCTAGTGTATCGGCATCGTCTCTGGTAGGTGCCCACACTCGTTCCTGAATATGCATCAGAATACCACTGTTATAGTCTCTTTAAAAATGACCAAGACCATGCACCAACCACGGTTGTTGTCTCTATAAGCATTAACCCCTACACCAAGTCAGCCGAAGATGTACGTGATAGTTTATGTACCGAAGACACTGTGATACAAAGCGTACAGTATATCAGGCGCAGTGAGGTGGGAAAGATTCTCGTTACCTTGTGAGAGTTTCAAGACTCACCTGTATGTATTGCGTCGTCTGGATCGCCGTCATATTTGACGGGCTCACTTTGTCCCTTAGAAATCTGCCTCGGCTTGCAAATATGTCGCTCCCGATGTCTTCGATTCCGCCCATCAGTGTGACGGAACTTATGGTAAAGAAACCATCGTGCGATCCAGTTCGGAAATCCATCCTGCTGAGAAGCAAGAATCCAATAACAGCTAGTGTATTGATCTCCACCACGAGCGATTCGGTTTGCTGCTTCGTCCTTCCACTGTTCCTTGAAATCATTCCAGTCGTATGGCGGCGTACGTGTACAATTATCTTTCAAGTGCGTCTTCTCCGAAATCAGCCAGCTGTAAACTCGAGCTGTCTCCTTCTATCGTGGCGGTAGATATTAGCGTATCAGAAATAGAAAAGTGAGGCAGAGCGTTAGGGCATGGAGTGTTGGAGGCAGCGAAACATACAGCCATCAAAGTATAAATACTTGGAGGCAGGTTAAGGTATTTCAGCAACTCGGCTTTCGTTTGAGTTATGGTCAAGGGGGAAGGTTGAATCATGTTGCTTGCACAGAGCACGGAATCAGTTGTCTGAACTGCGGATTGTGGGTGAAGGAAGCAGTTGGCTACTGTTTAGATTGTTGAGGGCAATCCCATCCAGGCCGTGTCCACCAACATAGCAAGTCGACTGGCCATGATATAGTTCGACAAGGCATTTTTATATCCATAGCGGATTTCTGCCGTAACACGGAGATACCTCCGGACGAGTCCCGGAGGCGTTCTAGCCAAGAAGCGATCGGACCAATGATCTGTTACTGAGTTACAGTGGCGCAGTGACCGGGTGCCTAGCTCGTTCATTCCTCAGGATTTAATGGCAGCCAGGAGCTGATTGTTCCATACACGGCTGCAGCTGCCTGTAGACGACTATGTCCCTGGCTCCTGATTTCCTCAAACCGTCACTGTATATTGCGTCGCTTGTTTTTGTCCAATACTTCGTCTACATAAATAGGTTGTCTCCCAGAATCTTCTTATAAGATCACAGATATTTTTGCATACTATCCACCCTGCCGTCTAACGCTGACTGACCGCTGGCCGGATCTTTTATCAGAATCGAGCCACGCGGCGCGATGGAGGACGTAGCGACGCTTCTGCAACGGTTTGGCATGTCAATATATACGCTTTGACATCCTGTGATCTCGTTTCCGTTCCTTAAAAGCGCGAGGAATCGCCAATTCGCAAGCACTGGCCAGAAGCAACAAGCCCCTGAAATAATACATCAGGCTGCGCTTTTCATCATCGATCCAACCTCCCACGACCCACAGCAAAAAGGCGATAAGAATTTCCCTGTTCCAATCGGACTTGAATCAATGGTGAGCGACTTTCTTTATCGCCGCTGTACTTCCGTATCACCACATCGCCATGTCAGGCCAATCAACGATGTACTAAAGCCTTCCAGACCATCAGTAAGTTCACCGACTTACCGCAATGGAAGTCCCTGCGACGTTAAGCCAAATGAGGAGCATTGCCCCCAATCGGATGTCTCTTAATTTTACCACATGCACAGACCTCCTCTGGTGGACCGCACATTGCTTTGCTCATGTCGATCTCGTTCATGAGCCAATGTTATCACGATCGGGGTTGCCCTGTTGTGCGACATGCAACAAAGAATGAGAAAAGTTCACTTTTTCTAATCAGGTCTCTTGGCTAAGCCTACCGGAAGCGAGGACATGCCAGCGAGCCAATGAAAGTCGACGCCTGTTTCAACACGCTGGGAATTTGATCCAGGCTTCTGGATGTGGTGAGCTACTTCAGTGGAAGCGGCCACAGTAAAGAAGTGGGGATCAAATAATCCGTCACGAGAACCACCACTCATCGGTGACACAATACAATAAGCACAATGAAGGGGGCTCGGGATGCCCCTGGAAGGTATCTTTCACGTCTGTAGTAGAACTCCGTACAGAGACATGAATGTTGTCACACACCAGAAGAGCCTGCTGATCAGCTATGTCTACTGGTATTGTCCGTGAGACCTACCAGATGAAAACTCACAGTCCAACCACAGCCTTGCTGATCCCGCATACCCCTTCGCATTTCCCGCTCGAGGTGAAGCTTGCTTGTGAGGCGAAGGCGGAGATCTAGAAGATGCAAAAGAGCGAATCGACGCATGCCATTGCGTATGGATTTGCCAGTTTGCGGGTTCGAGGGAATGGAGGTGTCATTGTGAGGTATGTGATTGCAGGTATCGTGAGAAAATACTTTAATTAGCTTTGTCTTGGATGGAGAGGGGTTTGTTTACCAGTCCAAAGTACCATCCCGGCTTTCCGTCGATTTTGTCTGCTCCTTTGAAGACCACAATTTCCATAATCCAAGCGACAACAATGACGACTACTTGTGCGATGTGTACAAACATGTTGATCTTTTGCAGATTGTGGACACCGAATTCGACCATTTTGGGTGGTTGCTATGGTAAACAAGCCTTGGTGGCAGATGCAGCTATTTATTGGGAACGAGAGATAAATGTGAAAAGCAAAGGAAGCAGAAGCAGAGGAGACTGCGAGGACTTATGCCTGGAGACAGATACTTTGTGTACTTATTATACCGCTGTGTCATATCCCACACAAACTTAACCACATTATTTTTCGTCGCGAATGCCTCAGCCTGGCCACTAACAGCCCACATCACGAAAACAGTGTCAAAGTTGGCATCATTATGCTTGCCACGAGCTTTGGCCTTGCGGCCCTTTCTCAGACCCAGTCATGGTTTTGTACCACATCTTGCCCAAAAAGGTCGGCTATACATCGTAAACATGATTAGCTGTCTCATGTATTACGAATCTGAATTTGGAAAAAAAAAAGAAAAAAAATTTTCTCATACGACGGATCTCAAGGAGCCATATGAAATCATCCTCTTAGTACATACCTCAGCATATTGGTCCGCGATTGTTTCTTCATGTTGGGCCGTGCCAATTCCTGCCGATGTGTGTTCGCTTGCAGCATCTTTCTTGGCTGAATTGTCTGCAGAGAAAGACGTCGAAGCAGTTTCTGTTTCCTTATTTCTTTGAGTGGCGAAACCCGGGGTGTGTGTTGCTGTGGCACCCGCCTTGTTAAAGACAGTGCCTATGTTTTTCGTCTCGCTTGTCATTTTCTCAGATGACTTCTTGTTCCTTGAAATCTCTATCTCTATTTCTAAAGTGTTTTGAGGAGAGTCAGTGACCGTTTTATAATCCTCTTTGAAAGGACTGAGAACAAGGTGGATAAAAGCAGCACAGATGTTCGTGACGTGTGCTGATCTGTGGCATCTGGAGCTAGTTGTCCGAACGAATAGTATCGTCCTACTCAACTTCTTTCTGATTGTGACGTGGAAATCCCCTATTACTTGTGGCGGGATGACATGTTTTGAAACAAAGTCCGAGATAATCTTTTGCGTAGCAAGCCTCATATTACAACATATTAGTTATGCTTTTCTGGCAGATGAGAAGTCGGCCGGATTAACATAATTAGGTGCGGGGACAGAATATGCTATGTTGTCAGACTCAGTTCTCATAATTCATTGTTTTGCCACAACTTTACTAACCGAACATTAAAAAGAAAAGTTGTATCAACTAACAAAAACCTTCGTACAAGCAAGAATAAGAACGGTTTTGTTGATCAAGACGTTTCTATAATAAAGTGACATGAGAACTCATGTTATCACCATACGTTACTCATAATTGCGAGAGATTAATAAAAAGCTCTGTTTACGAAGTACGGACAAGAACCCTAGATACGTCGTCGAAACCTGCATATAGTCTAACAGTCTCAATAAACGTTGTTCTGGCTCAGATCATTTGTTTCAAAAATTACTTCAGCGATTTAAGCTTCATCGCGTGACATGACGTTTTTTCCATAGCTCTCCGTCTTAAACAAGTGATGTAATTGTCATCTCATAACAAGTGCTGATTATCAAATCCAGTCACGTCATCAGTAAGCGCAAGCACGATTACGTCGAAGAGCTTGGAACTTCATAACATGTAGGCTAATCGAGTCAATCGTGTTGGTGTTTCGTTGCTTCACATGCAGCTTAACAATCCGGCCTATCCCTGACTATATCCGATCGATCACGCTAATAAAGATCGCTTACAGAATCACGAAGGAGGTGTCAAGTTTACGGTTTGTAAGAAGTGACTTGTGGTATTACATGAAAAAACCAAGCAACGACACCCCTTTGTTCTATGTCGTCCGTCGATAGTCAGCGCTGTCGTTCTAGGAGCTGCAGCATCTGACGAAAGTCTTCGGGAGCCCCCTTTGGATCGCTAGGCAGGCGGCCCACCAGAATCAACAAGTATCTGTGACAAGAACTTTCCTAAATCAGGAGATAAGATAAATTCCCTAAGACAAAATTAGTAAAAGAGACAGTGATTAGAGACTGCCGGTTCACTTACTCATGCTGTGAACAAATAAAGGTTGTTGCCAAAAGACTGACCCGATGCCGTTTATACTTAAGGGATACGACAACACCGTCGAACTTCTCATCTTGATTGCTTATGGTGGTTTTATGAACAGGATGAGGCAGTAGCCATATATGAGCATTTGAAAACTCAGTAGTCTTTGCTAGATGTGTTATCACTTCGACTAATACACGCGCCTGTTCACCCGTTGAGAGGCAGCAAAATGGGGCGCTATGGACACCAATGATAGTGGTTTGACTGTCCATAGGGATCTGGAACCAAAGTTCCGAAGGGGGTGCAATATTCTGTGGGACCACGAAAAGACTATTATTCCAGACCAAGTATACAAAATCAAGAGCCAAGATCGGTTTTCGGCATCCGCTGCACACCTCGTAGAATGTGCAACGTATATGATAGATTGCAGCTACAGGATATTAGCTTTCTCTCACAATAAACAGGTGTATATTACTGACTGAGTACACTGCGCAGTAAGGTGGTGATGAGCAGCATGGTGGGAGGTTGAAAAGGTTGGGAGGTTGGTGGAGCTGGTGGAGCTGGTGGAGTTGGCGAAGCTGGTGTAATTGGTGCAGTATGTGAAGGCAGTGAATGGGGGTCCAGAAGCCGTTGTATTTATATCAAAGGCCATGAGACCACAGTCCTCCTGAGAGCCAAGTCTGCCTTGCCAAACGCCACTGCTAATCTCGTCTCCCTAGACTGAAGGTGTGTCTGAAAATGGTTTGACGCGTCACTGTCCCTCTTTGGCAGCCAGGGGTGGGCGGGACTTGGATGTGTGCATGTACTAGAGCTATCGCGTGGATCAAGACAGCGGCACTTCGGCCACACCGAGAGTGGCTCAGGCGGACAGAGATGAATGCGCTAAGTAAGAACTGATACATCTTAGCTCTTGGAATTGATCCTTCCGGTCAGTGACTGCGAGTCACCAGTGCCCTTGATGTCGAGATTGAGATTATTCTAGGTATAAAGGTTTATTGTTATCAGTCTGCGATACCCTATACTACTTATAAGAAAGAAGGAAAACACCTAGTATATAGAAACTTAGATTGTATCTCGACAACTCTCCCTTTAGAATGTTCTATTATCTTGATGGGTAGCTATTATAGCTTATTAAGGATCGGTTTCGCTAAACCGTCAAGGGAGCGCCAATCGTCCTTACTAATAATGTATTCCCTGCGATAAGTTCAGGTGCTTTGGTGACAACCGTGGCAATGATCCGAGTAATCCGCCATACTCCTGCCTCGTACCAAGCAGGCAGCAGCTTGCAGGGCTTGGTACTTCCATTTCAGGAGGGCTGCACTCCGTGTGTGTGTCAGGGGCATGTGCATTTTATAAGTCCGGCGGAATGCGAGAGAATATCCGGTCACTTTGGATGACGACTTAATAGATATAATGGCTGGTCTAAGACTTGTTTGACTCTAGTCGATAGATACATCTTGGGGCTGGTTTTCAATCAGTGCAGCATCACGAGGGTCGGGGTTGATCGTGGATGTAATGTTGTGGCAAGGCGGCATGATTTTAGTGTACCGGATGCACACTCGTTCGATATAAGAGTCGGCATCCCCTCATCTTGCAAACAAACGACACGCCTATGAAAACAACAATAAATATTGTTAAATATAGCTAATACATTCTTTTCACCACCCTCAATCAACGATTTCTATTTTTCAGAGATATGAAACCTATAGAAGGGATCAAATCGTTCTTCATACTTTTTCCCTCCTAAGTGCTAAATCTCTTGTTATGTGGTTGCTTGGACGAGCCCCTCCACAATGTGCAATATTGGTCTCATGTGAGGTTGATGATGGTGATTTGCTATTTCATCGTAGTTGGAAGGATTAGGGAGAAGCAGGAAAACGACGACGCATATACATCTCCGGTTTCATTCTTCCCTGAGCCTTTTTCTGCTCGGGCCTTCCCCTTCCTCCTGCCTTGTCTTCATCTTACGTGTAGCACACGTCTCAATCGTGACTTCTCCCTGCGACGTACATCCACGCTCCACAGCGTCCAACTGTTCCCGCAGATTGCTATTACTCTTATCCAGGCATGCAACCTTACGCTCCCATTCGATTTCCTTCTTTTCTAAGGCACTGTGTTTGACTGCTAGACTTAGTATTATGAGAGTCTTCCAGTGAATGGTGAAACCGACCTTTCAATCCATCATTCTCTGATTCTAAAAAGCATATACGGGCTGTGATACCAGTTAGTTAAGCATACAGTCGGTTGAGATTATCGGAGAATAAGTTACTCGCCTTTCATTTCGTGCCACTCTATCGGTAATTGCCAGTTGTTTTGTTGCAGACCCTGGTTTTCAACTTGCAATTTCCAACTGTCGTATTCTAACTGTCCCTTTTCTGATTGCAGTTGTTCTATAACCTCTGAAAAGGAGGAAAGAAGATTAGGAATAGCTATTAGCATATGATAGGCAAACTCACGAATAGAACCTCGTGTTATAAGTTGATAAACTCGAGCCATCTCAATAGAAATGGTAATGGGGTTATCAAGTTGTCCTCCTACAGAATTCCCCACAAAAAGCGGTGATGCCCAATTCTGGAACTTGTCATCTAAATCTACAGATGTTAGTGGAGTATAAATTGGGGCGATTAGTGCAAGCTTACTTCGCAGTAGGGTGACTCGACTATCCTCTCCCAGGTAAGGGGCTCGTATTGACGCCTGATATAACGGTCAGTCTGAAGTAGCAAGCCGCCCGAAATGAAAAATATATCATACCGACTCAGGGGCGAGATTGTTGGCCACATCTGATGGAGTTGACTCTCTGGAATGACCATGCAGTCTACAAAGAGCAAGATTAGTCCTTGTTGAAGAGGGGGCCAATATACATGATCGTGTCTTACACCTGGTTAACTTGTACATCGTCCCCCCCCTCGATCGTATTCTGGAATTGTGAACTCATAACGTCAATCAAAGATTTTAGATGGTAGTGAATAAGGATGGAGAATGGTTGGCTGCTTATCTTCCTTTTATACTCGATACCCCCCTGGCCAAGGCCGGTCTCGCCTACCTCGCTACTGGAAACAACCACTATGCCGAGAGTCATGAGTACACTTCCAAGCAGAGTACCCCTGCCTAGATACGTAAGGAACTAGTGCGGAATGTGCAGATAATATCTGACTTGGGTATTACAGGCCACATTCAAGCCTTAGATTCCCGATGGCCCGCAGCTCTCAGGGAGGTTCTCCACACCTGGTACCGGATAACAACTGGTGCAAGGGTTGCTGGGCTCTGTAGCTATCTATAGAGGCGTTAGTCTCTTAGGCCGGTGAATTCTGATGTTGAATGGATAGAAGACAGCTTGGGTGGTCACAGGGGCTCACCTTCTGAACCCCTAGCAAGTTCGGTAACTCCGTGGTAAACGGCATCATAGGGACTGCTGTTCGTGTCTGTAAGCTGGATGACGATTCTTTAAGCCCTCAGCAGTTGCGACTATTGGCTGCAGCAAAACAAGCTGTCTCCACAAAATACCAACTTCGATAGAGCAGGGCGGCCTATGGGCATCAGGTATAAGCCAGGGATAAAGTCGAGCGAACACTATTATTGGACCTTATACTACCCACTTGAACAGAAGGGCCCTATATCCCTGACAGGGACCTATTTCTTGCAAGACCAAAAGGAATCTCTAGCTATGACCTGTGCATCGAAGGGCTCAAGCTGACGCCGATAGAGACGCAGCAGCGAGCCTTGGAATGGTACTACCAAGTCTTTCATACCATTGGAGCCGTACACTTTCCGCTGGTTGCAGATGTTCATCCGGGTGGTTTTTACCTGGTTGAAACGGAATAACAGCATGGCAAAATTGCACCAGTCACACTTGGACTTGAATTCGAACCTTAGCACAACATCGTACGAGGTATATTCAGGATCAAACATCCACCTTCTCCATTATGCAGCTGAGTTTGACATGCGAGCCAGCCCTTGACATGTACAGCCAGATTACTCGTAAGGGTTGGTACGCGTCACTTTACCTTTGTTGCCGCCGTAGTGCTTGTGCAGTTCAGGGGATCGCAGTGCTGTTTGTATGACACTAGGAACTTCTCCGAAACCATGAGTCCTGCCGATACGAGATTGTAACAGATATGTCCTCACACGGAAATATCGCTTAAAATACCCGATAACGTGCCATCCACTCCTCAAGCTCGGCTATAGCTATCCTAATGCCTCTCAGACCAGCCATGCTCATACATGTGACTATCCAAGTTGAAATTACGTCGGAGTAGGTTGAATTTGATGCGTTCATCCACATACCGATCAGAAATCAAAGAATGCTACATAGTCTTTTGTTCCAGGAGCGGATAGCTGTTGAGTAGTGATGGAATTCATTAACGATAGTGAAAATGCTCAAAATGTGTGCGGTTGATGAACTATTTTGAGCTTCGGTCTCAAATTCCGCCACTCTTGTGGTCCGACAGACATCTATCAGCGCCTTCATATACTATTCTGGGAAAATGGGTTGACGTGTCTCACCAGCTCCAGCAGCAGTCATAACTTCGTGCTAATTGGGTGTCAAGGGCGATCCTCCAGGCCATAAAGAATTGGGCACCCAGATAAACTAGCATAGCCTACCCATAAGCCCTCCTTGTCAATGTATGAGGATCGAGAATCCACACTCCGACCCTCATATAAGCCAGGTCAGTCCCTCCCTCCCCTTCGTCCAGATGGCTTGGTCGACACTTCTACAATCATCATGTATATGCCACGCACTATCTCCATCCTAGCGTCATCATTTATCATAGCTGTGGTCATCATCGCCATCGCATTTTTCTCACATTTCGAGTGGCACCAGTACAAGGAACATCGCAAATACCACCCTCCAACTTGGAAATATATCTTTAGTATCCTCATTACCGCTGTCACATCCACTGCTATCATGGGATTTAGCATCTCTCTGTTGGTTTTTTCAATTTCTTATGACGAGAAATGGATTGAAGTATTGCTTCTTCTATCTGGGAGAGTTCTGCTTATGCAACACGTAAGAATTTACTTGCAGTCACAGACTATATACTGACGAGACCTAGGCGGTTTTTATTTGGAAATTTCTCCGGGGAATGCGCATTCGATCTACATCCCAGCCCGAATCATGGGTCAAAAAAGTCGATGTAATTCTCGGCCATCTTCACTGGATCGTCCTTTGTGTATCAGCTTGCTTCTTTGTATCTACTATCTTCATTACCGAAAGATTGTCACGGTATCATAACCGCTATCATGTAATCAAAATTAGCTTGGTGTTTTCGGCTGTTGAATTCCTTGGTCTCTCGAGTCTTTATGCGTGGTTGATCTGGCACTCTCAGCGTTACAGCACGAGCTTATCGAGTTATTACCAATTGGTTCTGGCACTTGTACCGAGCCTGTTGGGATGTGTTAGTGCCACCTGTCTTTCCTTTCTCGGGTCGCATCGAACCAATTGGATTCTGGCCCTATGGGTGAGTGTTTCCTGGATGGATGACGTCTAATGTATGCTAATAGAGATAGCTACACTTTGGGACAGCTGCGCTCTGGCTCATTCGGTCCATAGTCATTGGGGTGAACAGTTTTCTGATCTACAGGCGGAGTCAGAGGACACGTATCCAAAGTTTGGACAGAGAATTAGGAGTGCTTCGTCTGCCCTGTAGTCAGGGATTCAATGAACTGGCAAATACTACGTAGGAGAACTTGTGTGTATCATATCATACCTCGCCAGCATATGTTCATGGATACGACGCAGGACTAGATTAGCTGGTATACATCTTGAAAAAAGCAACTTACCTTCCAATCGGTGGAACTTATGCCGGCTGCAACAAGAACAGTTCTATGCTGGTCATCTGGTGATCTCGACCCTCCCGTGGGTCCATGAGAACTGTTGAGCTAGCGGACACTCATTAAGCGAGTAAACAATGCCCCAGAATTTTCTAGCTCGAAGGGTGCCAAGCCACCAACACTTCGATCCATTACCTGAGATCAAACAAGACCCCGTCGTTTCTCCAAATTCCCAGAACTGTTAAAGATCGTTATATTATGTCGGGCATACTCTATAGTCCTCGTGTTCTGCTTCGATAACCTGAAGGCTAGTTGTTCGTTCTAGACCCGGTCATCTGTACCTCTCCTGCATAGGTTCCCGGTAGCCTCAGCCTTGCTTCGATGCATCATAGCTAGTAGAAAGTGGTATGTAGTCTCCTCCAGCACCAAATCCACCTCACTAACGGTGCAAAGTAGCATCATGTATGTCCCTATCCCCGCCATTGTACCCGCTATTCCCTAGCACCACATGCCATAATTACGAGACCAATGCACACTCCCGTTTCTTAGCTCCTTGTAGAAGCGCCAGCGCTAAGTATAGCTAGGCCTGGGCATGTCTCTGCTGACGTGGTCACAGTGAGTGGAAAGGAATCTAATTGGGTCTTCTTGATGGCAGTGGATTTGAGATTGTGGCCCTGGAAGCGCTGCATGCCCCAAGGAAGAAAGTCCCTGGTATTGCAATGGTACATTATATGCTTCATTATCCTTGCGTAGACCTCCATGTTAGAATCGTTGATTATCGTGAGCGAACGAGGAACTGCCGTTTTTGAGGGCATAACTGCCGGAAAAAATCTGTAATCTGTGGATGGGTGAGATCGCTAGGAGATTCAAGATTGGGTGGATATTGGTCCTGTCACTCTTTCATAGCGAGTAGCAGAGAGTTTGGTGTTATTTAATTACTAGATTACAACTCCTCCTCGTCCTCATCCTCGTTCATCTCAAAGTCGAAAGCCTCCTTTGTTGCAGGCTGGAGCCGTGTAGGCAAGTCTTCACCCCGGCGTCTCTTCCCCGCTAGCGACTCAACAACCGTAGTTACAGTGACAGCCGATTTTTTCGTCCTTGTGAGTATATCAAAACAATCCTGCCAGGTAAAGTACGGGCCTTGTTCCAGGAACAATTTCCTGCCTTGATCGGCATATTCCTTAGCCTGGCGATTAACATCTTCCTTTCTGAATGGAACTTCTCGAAGAAGAACGCCCTTCTCCATAAATCTAACCGCCGGTTCCTGGAATAATACAACTTGGTTGCTCTCAATCCTTTCATCTGGGCTACGAGCTTGACGACTTGTAGAAGGAATGGAACTGGTCATTTCGACAGCAGGTCGAAATGCGTCTGGTTGTCGGCGATCTAAAGATGAAGGAGTAGACACTAGATGCGTTGACGGACCTTCCCGATTTTCTGTGAGGTCTATCGCACCAAAGAACGCAATATGTCGTGAACGCTTAACATAAAATGAACTAATTTCATCTCCGTGCCTTTGATACTTGGATAGTGGAGCGTGTATCTTGTCCAGAAAAAGGTGTGCGAGATCCCGAGTATCCAATTTGCTTTGACCACATCTGCAAGACAGCGGAGCGCCTTTTCCGGTGACGGTAATTGGGGGGAGTACCGACTTCGCGTTTATTGACTCTTGGCTGTTGATATATTCCTTGAATGAGGCCACGATAGGGTTTGCTTTGTTAGCATCGAAGTTGAACTTTTCGTTCGGCCGCAGGGTGTGGAAGACGTCCCGAAGTGCGTTCTTAATCACAGCTTGCGCAGGGTCCTGAGTCAATTCGAACT
>Ga0207879_100128_pt1 | contig 83145 bp, 94 predicted proteins | sample LinPmetageLP24_FD_184045 | JGI IMG/M metagenome (GOLD analysis project Ga0207879, IMG submission 184045) | Marine viral communities from the Pacific Ocean - LP-24 (SPAdes) | ecosystem: Environmental > Aquatic > Marine > Oceanic | place: Pacific Ocean | collected 2009-08-30 | reverse complement strand
TTTTTTTTTCCCCCCCCCCCCCCCCCCCCCGCTACCCCTGGTCAGTTCCCCAGGTTTTAAGATCTGCAGGATTTGTGGCCAGATGTCATGCGTTTGCGGAGGCGGGCCGCTCCGGTGTCAGCCAAAAGTGGCCAAGGCGGTTCGCTCACAATTGTCTTGAGTCGGAGAAGAGGCTTGTCCGCCGCTGGGCTGGTCAGCTTGTTCGGCTGCGAGGATGGCTTGGCGAACGCTCGGGCCACCAGATGTCGAATTCACGGTAGTTCCATAATTTAAAGAATGATTGCTGTTAAGCCTGTCGAAAAGCATGTTCTCCATGGATAACGTCCCCACGATAAGGACTTGGCAACTCTGGTGGAGGATTGGGGAGGGAGGAAGTTGCAACGTCATTCCACGGCAAAGATATGTGGCCCTCAAGAGTGCTGAGAGTTTTCTGCGGATCACTGTATTTACTTCCTAATCATCTGACGTGGCCAAGTTCAGCAAATCACCAAAAATTTCTCAACGCATCCAAAGATCAATCACAACGGCAACGGTACTCCAAACACACCCCAGCACCAACAATTTTTATCGCAGCATGACCTCCGAGATGAGTGGCCCGTTGTTACTAGGCCGTTGAGAGTCGCATATCGTCCTAACGTGTATAACCTGCGAAAAAGTCATTCTGCTCTCGAGGACCGATCAAGATCGGCAGGTGGCTCGAACAACTTTGTTGACCGTCCTCCGTCTTCTGCCAGTCGATAGTGCCGACTTAAATCATCGAGAGAACATCGCAAAATAAACAATCTGTACTTACCCACAGCCTGCTCTTCGTGCAGCAAGTCGTCATTGTGGAAGACTCTGTCGATAAAAAGGACATTCATCGAAACATGGCAGCCTTACCTGGCTATGTGCGCATTTCTGGGCGGGGATTTGCCCCTGTTAAGGGGGTCATCGATAATCATGGCACATTATGACGTTAGAGATGTTTTAGATGCCGCCAGTGTGGTTCGGAGCGGTGTAGTGAATCGTTCACCCTTGCGATCTATTGTCTGTGTACTTGCCGTATTCGATTTCTGCTGGCGTTCTGCTCTCCATAATTGCTGACGCAGGGATGCGATAAAGGCAGATGAAGGTGCCCTGAAAATGTTGACTGGCACGCTCAGGGATGTCCAAGCTTAGCCTCTTCACTAAGTTGCTGAGTCTGAAGATGTAAGTCACTCTCCGAAATTCGATTCCATCGACTTCGTGAACAGCCCAGCACTTGGCAGAGACCTTTTTACACCTTGTATGGATGTGAGCTCGGTGGTGCGGCTGTGGTAGAGGAATGCTTAAAGTCAGAAGTCATCTTACCCATCCAATTTTTCCAGTATGTTGGGGACAATGATGGCCTTTTGGAATGGTGGGGTAATTTAGAGGGTCGCCGATTCTGCCTTTGCAGAGGTACGTATGGATACATCCCCGGCAGGGGCGCACAGCCACAGTAGTCCGGGAAAAGAACTCGCTAAAATAATTAAGTAAACAACAACGATACAGTACTGTAACTGTACTTGTACTATACAATTTTCGGGCGGAGATTTACATACAGACCATTTGGATCTGCCACTTCTGGCTCTTGCTCAGAAAAGGTGCCTTTTGTTTGCATGGCGCACCTAGGGAAACGATGACGCTGTTTCTGATACTGTACTATGATTACAAAGGAAATTCTATTGGCTAAGATCCACACGCCTACATACTGCCAAAACTGTCATACTTGTCGCCATCAGATTTGTGTGTGCAGCCATGGTTCTTGCTGGCAACAGGAAGGTAAGGGTCTGTGCAAATGACGTGCATGCACCAAGAAGAATAAGCTAATAAGCTAGCATGTATTAAAGGGCACGTTGAGTCTTGCCCAATCTTTTCAATTGTTTATGCGCTATCTTGATGTCAGCCAAATGAGCGCTAAATTCGACTCCTCCATTTTTGGCGGGAATGCTCGCCAAGGCTGCAAGAAAAATCGAATCGTACTGTAAACAACTTGGCGAGCACGCTATAAAAGCCCACCTCCATCGCGTCCAGGGTTTAAGAGGGAGCCAAGAATAAATTCAGATGCTTATATCATATTTGTCAACAGGCCACGTATCATATCACAATGCGTCCTATCTCGTCTGTCGTGAAACCGACGCATTTGGATTGGACACAAGGGCCGGTCTTCGATAGCGAGATCAAGTCTGGCTCGTTTAATGGGTATGATAATTCGAGATTTAACAGCTGTTCATATTTACTAAGAAGTATTAGAGTTGATATCACCATTATTACAGCCGGAAAGTCCTTCTACCAGTTGGATGTTCACCTGGAAATAATTGCCAAACACTCCTTATCGAAATTTGTCAACTCCGATATAACCTGTCATGGCTTTCACTCAGGTGTTCTCGTGTTTGGTAGTGAAGACGGCCAAATCCACATCTTAGACCTCAAACGGCAGAAACACAACAGCGTATCGTTCTCTCGTCAGTCAGTCTCAACTCTCTCTATAGATGAGAATCATATCATGGTCGGCAGCTTCTGTGGTGAAATTGGACTGTACGATCGAAGAGGTGGCAAGATATTCGAATACACGGCAAAAGGCGACTCATACATCCATAGTGTGAGTATTTACGATGACAAAGTTCTTGCTGCAGACGCAAAGACCGTTTATCTGTGGGAAATTAAGAATCTGTTGCCATCATCCCTTACGATAGTTGCACTGAGAAGCAAATACGTACTGTGGGCATGCCTGAATTCGTCAGACAACAACAGGGAGTTATGCCACCCCACAACCTGGACCACGAAGCGATATCTTGTTGGTAAGACTCATCGACCATTGGGGAAGACAGTCTTTCGGTGGTGCTTCGGATTGAATCCACCGGTGTGGGAGCGGCCCTTTCGGCCTGCAATACAGGGAAATGTGCCAATGGACAAGCGGTACGCACTCAAAACTACTGCTTCGGTCCTGAAAGTACGAAATCTGAACAATGGGTGCTTCATTCGAAATTTCAGATTTGACAAGGGAAGAGAATACATTCTCATGCTTTGGTCTGCCCAGGACTATGTATTTCGGGTTATCGAACCATCTAAGGTGATTGAAAGAGCAACACTCAGAATTGATAACGAGAACGTAAAACCTGCTTATTTTGGAAGTGTCGATTTGCGAATGGACGACGGTCCATGAACCGTCTGAAGGTCAAGGGTGCAGGATTTTCTTAATAAATATATGCTAATCTCAAGTCAGCGCAATGGGTACATTCAAGTAATTCAGACTGAAACCAGATGAAATTCAAGTTTGTTTCTACGTTAAGCTTTAAGTTAAATAACGTCTATCCGTACGTAGCGAAAAGCCAGGTGTGCCGAAAACGACCAATAAGATTGCAAGGATCGCGATATTTTTCTCCACAATGTCCTCTTTAGACCTCTTTAGACCAACTACAACAAGAGATTTGATATTTAAAGTTAGTTATAGGCTAAACACACTATTTATATTGATTTGGCTACCTATGAATTGTGAAATATGTCTAATTTTTCGGCACACCAGGTGTTAGTTGAGTATTGGAAGAAGAAGTGATTGCAGCATGCTTCATTGACTGGAACTGGGTTCCTCCACGGGACTATATACCCGTGGGCACATGCTATAATACGCTTTACTCAGAGACCAGGATTGCCCAACCAACAGTTTTTCGCCACGCAGGGACGGACGTTAGTTCATCATAATATTGGTCAAGATGTACTGTAGTTGACGTCCATCCTTGTGTGGAGAAAAACTTGGTGTGCCAAAAAATTGTACAGTATCCGAACTTCACAAGTCGCAATTTTAATAATCATAATACATTGTGGTTGGTTTCAAGAGGATATTGGTGGAGACTAATTGGTGCTTAACTTGTATTACCTGATAACTTAGATCAAGAATCAATTCTCAGAGTTCTGTATTCATTCAACAATTCACAAATGTCAAGCTATCTGAGCCACAAGCATCTGGATTGGGACCGGGAAAGGGTTCCAATCCTAAAGCGACAGCTGCCCGATATACAGGTGCTCCTACGGCATACTTTTGAGGATATATCACTGAAGTCCCCTCTTTAGTATAGCACTCTTGTTTCATAGGGTCAAGGTTCGCGACAAGGAGAGGAGGGCCTGCTGGTGTAGTTGTTGTTACAGGACCAGATCCAGAAATATCAACCGAACTACATGACATGTAGTATTCACGATTTCCAGTTGCATTTATCCATACCCTACATAGTTAAGTAAGCGCAGTATAACAATTTATAGTGTGACTTACCAGGCAAATATCACGCGATGTCCAGTCGGGAAGTCTTTCGGGATTGAAAATGTATAATTCTGGTCCATGTCATAGAAATTTGTAATGGTACCGGGGGTTTGTGTACGCGGGCAGTCCCCTTCCCATGTCTGCACAACGACCCAGGTCCTGCCCTTATCGTAAGAGAGAGCTACTTGGCATGAGCCTCCAGAGTGAGCCGCTCCCGGACTGTGCATCGTAGCGCCTGTGGTATTGGTGCTATCAAAGAGCCTTTCGTAGTCAGCGTCAGGGCGCCATTGCATCGTAAGACATACGAGAAAGTCACATCTTGCCCTACCGTCCAGCTTGCTACTGGATCTCCTTCCGGTCCATCAATATCCGCGTGGAAACCCTTACAGGGGAACGACTGCTGACCAATCGGTGGATACGCATTAGGGTCCCCGTTCAGTGGCATTATGAGTAGAGTAATATCTTGGTGCCAACGAAGAGGAGGTGGATATCCCACGAATAGGTGGCAACTAGCACTGCCGAGCATAAACAAAAATAACTTCCAAGTCATGTTGAACTTCAACGGGTTTTGATCGAGAAATTCGGATTGGGTCACAGTAAAAGGCGAAACGAATGTCATCCTTTGTTAAACGAATTTTCGTGACGAGGTCTATTTCTGGAGACTTGTGGTTGGATACCCTGCCTAACTCAAATGTTCTACTCGGCCATTTTTGTCAGACCCAGGGCCCAACTTTTCGCCTTTCTACGACACGCTCAGGGACATTAGAAGCGAGCGCCTCGGCAGCTCAAAGTGGACACGCGAAGGCTAGGTATTCACCAAGTGATACAGTACAGTACTGTAGTTAATTTACTACCTCTCGAAGTGGTAAGCAGCCACTTTCAGCCAGCGATTATGACGTCGGCCATGAGCGCCAAAAATGGCGAAGACGATATGTGCTCACGCCTAAAAAGGCATTCAAAGTGTATAGCAAACAGCCTACAATGTGAGCGCGTGAGACTTAGTATCCACTTACAAATAGGCTTTAGTGCTCACTACTCTCTGAAGAGACCTTGATACTACCTACAGTACTTGCCAACAATCAAAGAAAGTAATCGAATACTATGAATAAACTCTGGATCTTATTGGCTCTGTTTCACCACTCTTCTATTGCTTTTGATCCCTCTTCTATAAACTGTGGAGTGAAGATTGATATCAACAGTATTACTTTGTCTGATAATGCCCTAGCCAGGTATATAACAGTCAAGTCTGCTGATATCTCACAATGCAGTATCGACTGTATCGACGATGACACTTGTAATGCTTTCGCGGGTGGCTTAGCAGAAAAGTCTTGCTTTCTGTTCTTGGGTCCAGTGTCTTACACTTTCCAAAAAACTGGGTCGGAAATGTATTGGGATAGAGAATGCTTGAATATTTCAAGCCGAATACGCACTTCTACGACTACCCCAACACTATCTTCAGCAACTCTTGCGGTCCTATAAGGAGCTCAGCTCAAGTTCATCAAGAAGAAATAAAAACACCATTATAACTTACAAGGGCGGTACCTTTGTCAGAGATTAGGGCGTAGTCAGGCATTCTTCAGGGCTAATACATGGCTAGAAATGTCGAATAAAACTGTGTTATCATAGGATCCTGTTTCTAGTAACGTCTCTGCCTGCGTCCAGAGACGCACCCCGTGACGACACAAAACATAGGTAACTTGGATTCAGAAAGCTCTAATTTCATGAACGCCTTTAAAATTTACAGCAACCAAGGCCGGTGGGATGAGGCTGAAAAGCCGGAGGTGCAAGTCATGAAGACTCGCAAGACGAAGCTCGGAGTGGACCACCCAGATACGCTAACGAGCATGAACAACTTAGCGTTTACGTGGAAGGGAAACGGCAAAGAAATTGAAGCTGTAAGACTTATGGAAGATTGTATACGAGGTCGGAAACGTGTTTTAGGAGTTAATCATCCATATTCTATTTCATCCTGCATAGCTTTAGATACATGGAAGGCTAAACAATAGAATGTTGTTGTGTCGTCAGTTCATAGGTACACTTGATCTATATTGAAGCGTGCTTTAATGCGTGTAAACGACCGAATTGTTCTTTCCATGTTACGCAGCGAGAGTGTTTAAGCACTTAACTTAAGTAAATGTAACGTCTCTCCCAGCGTCCCGAGACGCACCCCGTGACGAGACAAAACACCGTTACTTTAGATTCGGAAGGCTCTAGTTTTATGAACGTCTTTAAATTTCATACAGCTTTAGGCAGTTCACATTGTATACACTTTTCAAACATCCCTGAGTTAGTGACTTCGAAAATTATAATGGTGTCGTCGCTGCGCTGCTGATTTGCGAAGTGCCTCTTTTCTGAGAGGAATCAGGCCCGTCAACCTATAACATCAACATTAAGTATATTTCGCAGTGTAATGGAGTTCGAAGAATCTTTCTTGTTCAAGAAGCGGGGATGATAGATATATAGAATGAGCGAGGTGAAGAGGTTCTTTGTCTTCTTGTGCGTGATACAAAGTCTCCTCAGGGGAGCTGTCTGTCATGTCGCCGAGAAGAGGTAGAGTTTGCGATCTTGCCGGAGTTCTCAACCTGAGGTACGGATGATGCTTGAATGATTAATATGGCATGAAAGCGGTGTAATGTGCTGTCGAAGTTTACGTTGAAAGTAAGCGTGGTGACATGATCTAGGCGAAAGTGGGGAAGTCTTGAAGCAAGAGAATATCTCAGGGCTCATAGGAGGACGAAAGACTCGACAACTATACACAGTATCTTTTATGAAGCTATCCATTCAGCTGCTGCCAGGTGGATTTGGCTCAACACCAGAGTAAGATCAAGAATACAATTAAAATGTCCCAGGCGAAGACATACTATAATCCACAAGAGAAACATCACTTTGTACCTAACCCATTGCCGCAAAGCCTCTTCGACCCTCTTCCACAACCTTTATCAAAGCTCTGATTACACAATAGAACAAACCGCGGAACTTGAGGCACACCCTCATACCAGTCATCGACAATGGGATCAAAGAACTTTGTTGGCGTTTGAATAGCATCTAGTTGTGCGTTATTCGGTTCACCGAGTTTTGATGCCCAGTCGTCGCCTTTCCCTACGTTGCCTCTGCAAATAGCTTCAACAATACCTGGCAGCTTATCCACAGGCTTGTCGATATGTCTGCCGAACAGTTGGTATACCCAGTTCTCCAATGCCTTGTCGGAAGAAAAACCAAGCAATAATATGCAATCTAAGACTTCTCCAAAAGAACTCGAAGGGAAATAAGCAAGCCCTGAGTATTCGCAACTTGTAGGTAGCGCTTTTAGTCTCTCTGCAACTAAATCCCGCATCTCAAAAGCTGAAGCGGATGTAAGATTTTCCGCAACTTGTACTCTGACTGAAGCCAGGTGGTGTGTATTCTTCGTATGGGTTTTCATGTTGGTGAGGAAGTGATTGATAAATAGAAGAGGTTATTGATGCCAGAAGAGGTTGATGGGAGAAGGGGTTCTTGATGAGGGATGAGGTCGTGGAAGGGAGAGGGGGTCGTCGATAGGAGAGGGGTTGTTGATGAGGGATGAGGTCGTTGAAGGGAGAGGGGGTCGTCGATAAGAGAGGAGGTTGTTGATGAAGGATGAGGTCGTTGATGGGAGAGGGGGTGTGAATTCGGAGAGCGGGACAGGTGAAGGTGAAGCAGGATTTTGAGTTCTGCTATGGCCAACCGTGTAAGCGCTGATGGGCCTGGCTAGGCTCGGCCCGCCGCTATCCTTTCGGTTGGACATGATCGCAAGGTTGAACTTTGCTTGGATCACCTATTCACACTGCCTATTTCGTGCATTCTCCCGACTTAATACAAGCAGAACCTTTTGATGTTTCTCCCAATTATTTAGTAGAATGGCGGCCGATAAGCCTAGAACACTTACGACGTTGCGAAAGGATTGAATTGCAAATTGCGGCCAAAAAGCTGGTCCAAAACAAGCACGAGCCAAAAGATACCAGGGTGTCTGATTGGTCAATCCAAAATCGGCTGCCACCTTTTTTCGGGTTTCGGATAAATGAGAAGATACAGTGGGCACGTGACTTTGCCCAACTTCACAACACCAACTCCGCTCCGCGAGAACAAACGCTCTCAATTACACGGCCAAACCATCAGCTAATTGGATGCTGACATCACCGTTCGATAACCTGGATTCAGAGGTATCGTTAGATACCGAATAATCGCCATGACACCAGTTAAAAGTCGATGGTGAGTAGTCAACCCTCAAAACATCTCTGATCTACGATCCAACTCGCTGGCGATGCGTCGAATCTTATCGATTAAAGCGTGCCTAACTTGGGACCAACAGCAGATACGAGCGAAACCTTCCAATATCTACTTGCCGAACCGCAGACAAAGTCGAGAAAAGGAGTCGCAGTGACGAATGATACGATGAACACTATCAATACCGCAATTACAACCAGAGTCATTCTGCCTCCTCTCTGACCAGAGCGGCATCATGGCACGCCACGTATGCTGTGCTAAGCCTCCTGAGACTACATAATTAATCCCTAGTGAACTCCTCTGATTTTACGAAGATGAGAAGAGAAGTTCATCAATTTAACAGACTCGATCATCGATCACAACGCAACGCAAAGAACAAGCCGAGCTAATGCACACTTATATTTCTACACACTACTCTCACCGACACAGCTCAAGCATGGTGCTGGCTACATATAAACAACAAGATAGCAGGAGGCGGGAGGCAGGGGTCCTCGAAGGGATTTGCAGAAGACTGCGGCGAATGGGCTGGAACACGATGCTGCAGGTCGCAATCCAAACCTACAACATCCTCTGCAGAAGCGAGTCTGGCAAATGGCCTCCAGGCCTGTGCTCTAGTTGTATCCACCATGCTTGGCATCTGGCAAATCTGTGGAGGAGAAGGTGAATATGAGGATGGTCTTCAAAAGGACGAGGACCCCTCAACAAAATGGAGCACCATTGGGAGCTAGATAGTCGAAGAACCGTGGCCTTGGATAGCATTACTTTTGCGAATGCTTTAATGTACATACTTCGATATACCCAGATTTGAAGACGGTAAGAAATACCTACCGAGAGCAACAACAATTACGCGACCTTCACTTATTATTCATCAACGCATTACAATGCATCACAAGTCAAAATCCAACACCAAAAGGTATACCCAAAGCAGCAAACAAAACCCAAATAACAGCCTGTACGGTAAGTTTAGGAGGACAATATCTTCGTCAACGTCAGCAACACATTCAATGAGACCCCAGACTCCACCCCCAGCAGAACCTGAAATTAAATTCAAGAATAATAGAAAGAATAAAGAAATAAACTCACTCTTCAGGAAACTCCCTCAGATACCCATCCCAAAAAACCCAATTACACCCCAAAGCGACAGCAACAACCGCTACCAAAATCCACCCATAGTCAAACCATCCACAATGACCTCCTTTCCTCCCCCCTCTTTCCTCATTATCCATATTGTCTCCACTTCCATACCCACCATTCACATCCTTCCTCCCCTTCCTCCCACAACAAGAGCAAACAAAAACCAGCACCAACAAGCACGAAAATCCAAACATAGCAACCCACCCCAGGGCCGCAATCACCATCTCCGAATTCCCCCACGTTTTACTTTTCGGCGAATCGATGCCCTGATCTCGAAGTTGCTTCCCATGAATATTCGCAATGATGAGCGTGTACAAACTTATAGCCTGTAATGCGAACTCTGCGAACCCTTGTGTGTATGCGAAAGAAACCCAATTCCGACTCCAGTGTTGCCGTCCATTATCTCTTCTACCAGCCCACGGAACCGTAAGTAAAGCGGATAAAAACCAAGTTATCCTCGGCCGAGTCGTATAAAAGAGAACCACATCCGCAACAGAGAACAGTTCCCCGTATCCGGGTGTTTTCTTCATGATAGTAGCGTTTATAGCATTTGCGGCAAGGTGGAAACCGACAGGGAGGACCCAGAGGAATCTATAGTGCCTTGCGTCTGGGTTTCTGCCGAAGAGGCCGAAGGTGATTGTTTTCATTAGTTTTGGTGGCCGAGGAGGATGCTGATTATAGCCACTATGATGTTGATTACGAGGAGTGTGATGAGGATTCGAGGGCGAGAGGGGCATTGTGAGGTTATTCGGTCGTTGGGTGCTATTGTCCAGGGGAAGGGACGGAAGTATGTGGGTGTTTCGTCTCGAGACCAGATTGTCGTCGAGGCCATGATTGATGATGGCGATGTGTAGCTGGTGTTTTAGCTGTCGGCTCAATCAAATTTGAGTCAAAGATATAATTCCAAGTGAGTCTATGAGGAAGAAAGTATACAAGTATCAAGGTACTTAAAGAGATACATCGCCAACCGCTCACATCCAGCTACCCGTCCTTAAACATCCAGAATAGCACATTTTCACCAAACGCCTAGAAAGCCATCTGAAACTTATCCAGTCCCCATGATGTAAAATCAACAATCAAGAGTGTTGAAACAATAAAACGTCGATCTGGTGGATCTTTTCTACGAAGGATCAAAAGCCGGGCTAGGTATTGGCTGTGGCATTCTGTGTTGCAGCAGCCACAGCATCTTGGTGAATGGGTTAGGCATACTTAAGCGAACGTAATTAAAAGAGGAAATAAGCGTGCTGCAAAACGGCTCACCGCCTAAACCCTTGTTGCATCAATTCTGTCCACCCCCTTTCGTACTGTCCACTGGTCCCTCCAAAATTCGCGAAAGCTCCTGAAGTCTTGCCCGGAAGCTGCTTCATCAAGAGGCCACGGCTGAGTGCGTACACTTCATCCAAGCCAACACAGATAAGCAGGTCCAATTTGGCGCAAGATAGGTGAGGATCCCAAAAAGTTAATATTTCTGGACAAAACATCATGCACAACCCCACTAATTTGCAAGATCCCGCAACCACAATTTCTTCCCTGCATATGAATAACCTTATTAATCTTTCGCGGGCGGCTGGAGAGGTAGCTGGCACTGCCTCTCTGGTGAGCACCTGCTGTGTATACTCTTCTCATGGCCAGAGTTGAGGAAGGCAAAATCCCGTAGACCCTGACTCTCCCCAAACCGTGTGATTGTGTGCCCTGTGTTGGCCAAGTACCTGCTGTGTGCTCTGTAAATTGGTGATGTTGCTTCGATAAGGATTCGAGAATCTGCCGGGCAGGACTGCGGTGACAGGAAATGGTGATGTTCTCCCAGATCAACAGAATTATGCGTGCTGTGTGTTTGATTTGTTGTTCTGTGTATGTTGTTACTGCATCTGAGATCTGGGTGATCCAATTGAGGCTGTATTGAGGTATGAAAACCCTGAGGAGTTGCTGCCGGCTTGCAAGAACGCTCCATTGTAGCCACCTTCTTGCTATGCGATCACCGCCCGTAATCGCTCCCCAGCACAATCCCATCTGCCACTATGACCGGAGCCGCGCGTGAACTGTCATGCCTAAGGACAATCCGAGATCGAGTCAAAGTTGCTTTCGAGGTTGCCGTCGCTACTCGCAAATCCATGGCTGGCTGAGGGGTCCTCTTGCTTGAATCGAGGTCTTCAAAGAACATCGACTCCAGGGTAACTTGTATAAAAATTCGTTCGTCTTCCTCCAATATGCCATGATAAGTGGCGCTCAACTCAGTTGCCGAGGATTAGATTATCATTGTCTCACAGGCACTTTTTGAAAGATAACCTGACCTCGAACTCGAGAGTATCACATTTAACTCGTCTTTAACTTGCCCTCTTTCATCCGCGTCTCTAGTAACCACTCATTCATTTATTCTCTTCCTGTACACATCTATCTTCTTGCTATCCTTGACTCCCTGACTGTATGCGTTCCGATCCCGTATCACAGTGCTTCTGGCTGACCGGTTGTGAAGCGTCACGCCTCTGTCTTCAAGATATTCATCAGCAATCTTGGTGGCTGTTGCGCGAAAGGTGACGAGTTGCATCTGCGAGGCCCATTGTGACTCCAGCCCTGGCTCCAATTCTGGTGGCTTGTTCGACTTTTGCTCTGTTTCGGCTGGGCGAGCCGGTGTTGGCTCTCGTTTCGGCAGTGGAGAGGGAATGTTACTCTGAGTCGTTGGTGTAGGAGGCGATAAATACAGTCCAAAAGAAGGCTCGGATGATAGTGGCTCAGGCTTGATGAGCTTGCTGATCTCTTCGTCCAAGTCTCCGAAGGAATTGACATTATATTCGTCTTCCACTTTGAAGTCCGGCTCGACGTAGTCTTCGCTGCTCTCATCAACTCTCTCATCTGGGGGGCCGGGACCACCGTCGACGCCGTCATCTTCAATTCTCTCCGAGTCCGACCATATCAGATTGCAGGCGTCATCGTGGGACAGAGCGCGGCCACCGTTGATGTCACTCTCGGCACCGGTACTTGCTGCTGGTTCGAGGGAAAAGAGTTTGTTTGGAGCCTCGGGAAAAGGAGCTAAACGCCCTAGCTGCGCCTGTCTCTCAGCTTCTTCTTGCTTCCTCTTGGCAGCGATGGCGTCCCCCTCCGCTTTCTCCGCCTGAACTTCTTCGGCGGCCTTCTCCTTCACAGCCATCCTGTTCAGCTCGTCGGAAACACCGAGAGAGTAGCTATTTTTGCTCCCGACACCCTTGTAAGGTTGAGCCCATTCAGCAATCAAGTTGTATGCCGTCTCGAACGACATGGCAGCAGCGACCGTATTCTCCGCAATACCATAAAAAGTCAATTCCAAAGACGAGTAGTTGGTAGTTGAATAGTATTTGCAGTCGAAAAAGCGTTTCATAGCGTGGCAAAGAGTGTCGACATAGCTCTGATGGTTCACAGTTTTTGACTTATCGCCGTCCACGCGTTGAATTGACACAACACTTTGTCCAGCATATTGCCTCTGAGCCGAAGGTGGTTCATGAGCAAGGACCTCTGCCTGCGATACATTGTACTGTCCCATCAACCGTGAAGCCAAATGAAGTGCTGCTTTGGCCTCTGCTTCTGGAGTGTTCGGGTGGTTGGCACGCTCAAGGCATTTCTTGATCCGCTGAATTATCGCATTGTCAATGTCGGCCGTGGAAGAGCTGGCTCTGATGGTGCCTGTCTCTGCAAGCTCCTTGACCGAAGCCGTGTACAATGGCGGAGGACGCTTTGGCGGGGCGCGTGGGCGAGCAGTTCGTTTGAATGGAGGAGCCTCACGCTCCCCGTAATTCTCAGACACCCATGTAAGGTCTACCGTTCTCTTGGCCATCTTGTCGTGGAAGATGGGCGCGGGTCGTACGAGTTAGCTTAATGTCACATCATTTCCATGAAGGAAGCTTCGGTGGGAAATTCTTGGAAGCTCCTAGAGGAGAAGAATGAGTCAGGGCGCGACTTTCCATTTGCAAACAGGCAGATAGGAATTTACAGACCAGTGACTTCGTTATTTCTGATTGGAAGGCTAGCTTATCAGCCCAAAGGTGAAGAGAATCAAGCATTCATTGCTCAACGGATGCTGTTTTTGGAGACGGATGCCGTATGCAGACGAGGGTGGATAGAAGCGTTCCCTAACCTTGCCTACCACGCTGCAATCCAGTTCTCACCATTCACCGATTCCTGACCCTGCCTAGCATACTGCCGCGCGCCTACGCCGTAGCCGTTTCTTGACCCTTGCTGGACACGCCATTATGCACCGCTCTCAACCATAGGCCAGCTCTGACCTTGCCTCCTACACGTCTCGAAAGGACTCAATTTCCGCCCAGATCCCACCAACAGAATAACCCTGCCCAAACATGTCGGTCGCAATCACAGTCACGTGGTCAATCCAAAAATGAACTTCAATTATGGCGTTACTTCGAGACATTGTGAATTCACTTTTGGCTCATTTTGATCCCCTTGTTTGCAACTGCTGAGTAGGCCTTGGCTACGATTTCAGCCGCTCCTAGTGTGCCTCTTGAAGCAGATCACGGGAGGTGCGAGTACCACACCTATATCGAAGTCGCCGTATCGACAATTTACCAAAAAAAGACGTTAGACTATAGGAAGTGGTTCAGGAGAATTTAGACTTACTGGATACCTGTCCTGAAGATTATTTATTCCGTTCATGGTGATGATCGCTGTTGGGGAGTAGTTATATCCCTGTCAGAACCATCGTTTGAAATTGAACCTCATTGTTCTCCCCCAAGTTCAAGAAGTTTCTACAGTAGAGTGAATACTGTATCTTTCAAATGGCGGAGGGTATGGCGGTCTTTCTCCACATGGCGATTTCCCTTGGCGGATAGCTACTCCTGCGTGAATCGGTGATAGCCGATTAAGTGGACTTGGGTTGTGGGGTACGGAGGTAGCCCATTTCGCAAAATCATCGCGATGGACTTTAAGTGATTGACTGCATCGGAGGTCAAAATATCAAGCAGCACAGCTCGACTTTGACAATCTGGTTTTCGCTTATGATATACGTCTGATCATCCCAAATGGCTAACTCAGTTAGACAATGACTAAGCGAATCACATGGCATTTCGCCCCAGCCTGAACCTCATTACCCTCTCTCGAATTGCAAGTCAGAGACCATAAAAATCTATCCATCACGGGGAGTTGGTTGTTCAAACTTCAAATTCTCATCAGCTACAATCTTATCGACCGGAGGCCCCGCCCCCGCTTACAGTGAGTGGGGTATGCCATCCTAGCTGGATTTACATTGACTTCATTTACTAATGGAGAACTCCATGCCAGGTCAACTTGGAAGGCTTCAAAAGGCTTGCGCGCGTTTGTAGTGTTTTTCTGCAACTTCTTCCCGGCATATTTCAACCTCCTTGCGTTGGTAACCATGGCCTTGCTTGAGTCGGTCTTCAACCATTTGGTCCTGCCGCCCAAGCTGCCGGGACAGCAGGATAGAGATATTGAGGTCGTCGAACAGAACATCTTGACTCGCCTCATACGTGCCTGCGATAGCCTCGGCGAGCTCACAGGCCAACAATTTGCGGGAACGTGGGCTCCTGTTGGCCATTCTCTTCGCGTGTGCCTCAATACTAATCTAGGCCGTCTTGAGAAGGCATCGATACTACAAGCATTCGGCAGGCTCCAACCAAAGGATCTCTTTGCCTTGCATGTGGTGGAACAAAATGCGGCGCTCCTTATTCGACGCCATATCAAGTAAGTATCACAAAAATTATCACCCAAACTTTGAATAATGCAACCTTAGTGATGGTGTAGAGACCGTTATCGCTGAAGTCTTCGAAGCGTCGCCTTCTGCTGAGGACGTCCTCGCCGCCGAGAATGCACTCCAATGGGACTTCCCTGGCCGCGCTGTCGAGATACCTTTCGACGAATACCGGAATACATCTTTCCGGGAGAGTCTTGCTACCTTTCTCGAGCAAGCTAGCATGGAGTCTCTGAAGCGGTTCGAGGCACGTTCTGCCAAGGCAAACATGTCCGTCATCGAGGCCCGGGATACTACCGACCCAGCTCTCGTTACGCAGATGCTCATGCCCTTGCTTGAGGCAGTCGGATCCCCTGTCAATGTGCCCAGACTAAGAAAACGAGTGCGGGACGATGTCAATATATAAAACGCGGAGTTTCCGTGGAGGAGACTGCCGTTCTGGCTTGTCCTCCGCGTCGCCACTCAGCGCCAGCTCTGCCTTGCCCTGGGAAATACGTCTGGACGAGCCTGCTACAAGTTCCTCATTTGCACTGTCCTTGCCCAGCTTCTTAAGGACTGTGCTGGTCAGCTCGCCCCGGAGCTGACGGTGATGCTCAAAGCCAAGTTATGTCGCCGCCTTGCGAAGTTGGAAATGGACAAGACTCGGGTCTACTCCGACTCTGCCGTTTACAAGGGGCTTTTTGGCTCGATCGGCCCACTGTTGAAGGGAATCATTGAAAAGGCTACAGGACAGGTTGAATCAGACTGGGCAACCTTCAAGATAACAGTCGAACGACCGATCCCCGAACTCCCGCCTCGCGCCGATGAGCAGGCTCTCCACCTTTCCCTTCCAAACAGCGCGGAATACCTCTATAACCTTCTCAATCTACCTCGCGCACAACAGAGACATTCTGCATCGCTGCATATTCCTCCCTCTGGTGATGGCACGATGGAGCAAGTCACAAAGTTCACTGATCGCTACTTCTCCTTGGCCAGATTGGAGAGAGGCATCGAGGTGGAACGAACATCAGCACCTGAGCCCGTATCGGACTGCCAAGCTCGCTGTCTTGAGCTAGCAGAGTCGATTATCGATATGTTCGCCACGGTCGCGGATGCTTATGACTCCAATCCAGAGCAAATGAGCATTTTCATCCTGAATCTGTTTGACCTCTGGGTCCAAATGGATGAGTGTGCTGTCAGAGCCTGCCCTCTCCTCCGCGACTACGCCCCTGTGTTCAGCCCCGAACTGCTGGATGTTCTGCACCTCCCAACGTTATCAAGCATGCGGCGTCTCCAAGCTATCCAGAGACATCTCCGGAGCAGACATGACAATTGTCGGTTTGCTCATAAGTCGATTTTCAGCAAACCCGATGAGAACTGCTTCGCGGTGCGATATGTGGAGCAGTCAACTGGGCTGCGCGACCTGCGGCAACGGATTGAGAACGCCTCAGATAGGTCGCGCGGACACAAGGAATCCGAATGGAACAGCGCTTGCAATAAATACGACGATCTCAGCCAGAAGATCTCCGATGGTACTTGTGTTTGCTCCTTTAATCGTGATGGATCTCGCAATGTTAAAGGATGTACAAAGTGCTGGCACTGGCGCTGTCGGAAACGAATGAGAATCGCTATCCACGAAGACTTCCTCCCTAAAGACGGTGCTCGAAAAGCGGCAGTAATTTTTGAACTCGGAATCCCCAGCTTCCTAGCGGCGTATCGGAATGCCACATTCAGAATATTCAGCGATCTGGGGCACCCGAGCAAGCCCCGTGCCTCTTCGCCACCAGCCATGCTGCTGAAAGACTACTCCCAACTCCAACGCTACATGACGTCGACTGTAGACGGTGTCTCGCTTGCGTCAGCAAAGAAATCCTTTCTCCAGACCCATTTTAAAGCGGTCAAAATGAAGGTCGGCCTCTCTCACATTCTCTTACCGCTGGCGCTAGATTTCGCATATTACGACATCAAGTCCGGAGTATGGTTGAAAGACCTCGATATACAATTGACATTCCAACACCTCTGTGGAATCCATGTTCCGCGCAGTCTGCAAGCCGTCATTCCATCGTCGGTGCATCCCCCTCCCAACATCGATGGGCCCTCATCCTACGAGATCATAGCCAGTCAAACCAAGTGCCCGTCGGACATCTCCGTTCACGAGTTCATGAGCTACCAAAGATTGCTCTCTGGGAAGACTCGTCGCTGGCTGACTATGCTCGTAGAGTTGGGTGCCTCAAACCTAAACTTCAGCGCCGAAGATACCATGCGTGTCTTCAACCAACTCGCCGTGCAAGCCGGGCCAGGAGGAACTGGAAGCGACCTCCTGCGGGACGCTCACTTGGTCTTCCGGGATCCGTCATTTTGCCAGCGCTTGACAGAACGGATCGATAACCGTCTTCGCAATATAACTACCAACTGGCGTGAGATGCATTGCATGGAGATGCTCATCACCCTAAGCCTTCGACTCTTCAATTTGACATCTGGCCGAGATCGCCAATCCGCGGAAAGGTTGGTCAAAGCCGCGCGTGAGTCAACTTTGCAATGGATCTCCCACCTCCGTGACGAAGTTAGGAATGCGGCCGAGGCTGACGCAGCGGAGAGGGTTGCAAGATACGGATTCTGGGCTGCTCTGCTTTGCCGAAGAACCTTCACCACATTTGTTGACTCAGGTTCCAAGATGGATGCGGAGGACCTGTGTTCCTTTGTCCAAGCCTCGGTGGCTTTGCAGGAGAACCTCGTGGGAGATCTTGCAAAGCTACCCTTGAACCTGAAAAACATGCTGGTCAGAGATATGAAACTAGCATATCGGATACGACAACTCGTTAAACAATCTATTGAATCCCATCCTGACAGCATGGGAGCCGCGATCAATAAGACTTGGTCCGATCCTGGCAATTCCACTGGGAGGACTTACTCTCCTTGGCAGTTCCTTTCCTCCCCGAACAAGAGATGGGTCGTGTCGGTCATCACTAGCACGGCTAACAAGTTCATCGTCTCTCAGGTGGTCCACTACAACTTCGTTGAGGGACACCTGCTAGTGGACGGGAAACCATTGGGGAGACTGCCCCTAGACATCAGAGAATCGGAGGACGTCACGGAGCTTTTCGGAAATCAGCACCTTCTGACCTTCCCCTCATCAATGAGCGGCATGAGCCACGTCATGGCAACTCGTATACGTGGTAACGAAGTTCATTTTGGTCTTCGCGGGAACCGCGTGGTTATTCGAGCCCTCATCAAAGACAGTCTTCTGGAGTATGTTCCTCGGCATGTGTTCACGGACAACGGTAACTTTGATTTGCCCTTGGGACTTATCGAAAATTGCGTACACTGGCTTAATCTCGGTACGGGACGCCTGGAAATCCGACGGAAACCTGTCATATGGAAGACTAGGCAGAGTGACTGGATTCTGGATGTCTCCAAGCGCCGGGCGCAGCGAAACAGGGTATTTCTGGTTGATCCCCATTCAGACCTCTGCAAACGCGTGGCTGGGATCTTCCGCCACTTCGAGGACCCCCAACGGTTGACCGTCTTTCAGCCCACGATGGGTAGACTTTCTGTAGAGATGCGGCGCCTTGAGCTCTCTTTCTTTGTCAATAAGAGCAACCGTCTTGAGTGTCGAGAGCTGCACGCAGAGATCGATCCAAACCAGGACGCGGGGACGCTTTACGGATTCCAGAGCATGATTGTGCTTCGCGACGTAACCAATATTGAGCGGCGGAGCATAATTACTGCGCTGGGGCAGCTGAGCTACAAGCGTCATGGCATGCATATTGCCGTTCGGGCGAGCAGCACCAACGAATATGGCAGGTTCGGAATAGATGATGTTCTAGGGCGATTGGCGTGTCCTCCTGAGCCGCGGTTACTATACTCCAAAGCTCAGTTTCATGCATTCACCTCATTCGTTTTGCCCGATCCACTCACCGGGCGCACTGGCACAGAGGAAGCTCTGCACACGCTCAGATCAGGCTATTGCCAGCCATGGACGCCGATGGGCGACGGTCCCGCCTCCATTCTGAGAGTCATCAAGAGATTAAGCCCGGGGAGAGAGTATTACCCCAGGGACAAGAGACGTCTACAGACGGTTGTTTGGGAACAACAGCTAACTGTGAGCGTTCAACACGATAGCTATGGGACTCTCGTCCAAGAGATACTCGCCAAATCAGACCGCCTCCGAGCCTTTACCGCGCACGACGAAGCGATAGATTTTGACATTGAGATCCCTTCCCACCTCCGAAGGCGCAGCGAGATTCGTCGTCGTCTTTATGAGCGCAGTATCTCTGATCCAGAGAGATTGACAGCCGAGAAGGACATGGTTTACAAGCCCAGAGATCGACAGGGCAGTCTGCCACAAGCCACCAATGTCTACCGAATTGCGAGACTCGTTCACAAGCAACCGTTTAGCATACGTATGACAAGAGAGCTGGCAGCTATTCTTCAAGGCTGGAAGTTGATCGGCGGATTTCACTACAACTCAGATCCAGAAATCACTTCGCCCTGTCTCAGCGATTTGATAGAGAACAACATCGGCGATCAATGGGGCAGTCTCGTGAATTTTTGTCGACAGACAAGTCCTCTAGATTCGTACAGATTGATATTTCGACTTGGTCTCTTGTCGTTTGGCACAAAGCCTGATATGGACGCGATCCAGTCACTGGCCGCATTCGGTTGCCTGGATGAATTGAAAACCCTGCAACCGCCTCTCAGTCCTTCCTTTGTTGGGTTCAAGCTCGACGCATCTCCAACGCTTGAATCGCTTCTGAATTCCATCGCAGCCAGCTACGAGGGTTTTGAACCGGATGCTAGAAAGAGCAAGATCCAGCAAGATCTGTCTCGAGAGAAGCATCGGATCCTGTGCGAGGCTGACGGGAGAAATCTAGCCCACTTCCTCCTAGAACAGTGGCCCAGCTCGGAACCATCAGCGGGGAAATTCGAATCGACGGTGATTGATGTCGAATTAGCCATGGAAAGAATCCTGCCCGACTGGCAACGCCTGCATCGGAATATGGGCCTTTCGCAGTATGTTAATCAAGCTCAGGAGATCCTGGATCACAGCAAAGGCGCGACCGCCATGTCGACGCCCCGAGCTTGGAACGAGGTACCTACAGCCTTCTGTGCGCCAGACCGTGGCTCTGTTATTCCATCACTATCTGGGGATCTTCTAGTGAAATGCGCGCCCCTTCCTTGGAGCTACGCGTCTCCTAGTCGTGAACTGCTTCTGAGCACACATTCCCCCGATGAGCGGAGCAATAGTTCACGCAAGACCGCTCCACCCAAGGAGGTCATTGAGCTAGGTAAGATTTTAGGTTCATTTGCCAGGTCTCCGGATGTTCTGCGGCAACAATACGGGAATGACTTGAAGAAGAGTCTTCTTGCTCTGGAGAACGTCAACAACCAACCAAAGCTTCAAGAGATGTCATCAGGTGTCTACTCTATCAGCGAGGGCATCGAAAAGGCTCGGGCGACTCTGAACTCTGAGTTCGAACGCCTTCAGAACACATTCTCCGCCAAGGACGATCGCTTCCAGTGGCTTCAACTGGGTAGCTTATGGCCATGCACTACTCCGATGACAATTCTAGAACAACTGCGCTCAAGCTCTAATCATCGATTTGGAAAGAACATGAGAGAAGGTTTGGTTTCGTATGGTGTTCTAGCTACGACCTTGCAGAGGCTGCTCCGGGTCAAACACGCCTATTTAAAAGGAGACCACCATAAGCTCGCCGAGGAATGGCGAAATACCGGTCACGAAAACTGGAGCCCACTGAAGTTCCCTGACTGGTTGCTTCTTGAGATCGAAAGCGATCTCCTCATTCGCCGTGAGCAGATAGATGTTGCCTACGCAATTATATCGCCGGCGTCCGGAGCAAACTCTGTATTGCAAATGAACATGGGGAAGGGTAAGTAAATCACATCCTGACCTTTAAATAACATTTCCATACCAACAGCTTTTAGGCAAAACATCTTGCATTGTGCCCATGGCTGTAGCGATTCTGGCAGACAAGAAGCAACTCTCGCGCCTGATCGTGCCAAAGGCGCTGCTATTGCAGACAGCTCAGACAATGCAGTCTAGACTGGGAGGTCTAGTAGGTCGAGAGATCAGGCATGTCCCATTCTCTCGCCGGACGTTAACCACGCCGGGCATGCTCAAACTGTACTCTGAGCATCATCGCGAAATTCTTCACTGCTGTGGTGTTATTCTTACCACTCCTGAGCATATCTTGTCGTACAAGCTTAGTGGGCTCCAACGACTTGCGGACTCAAAGCTTAAGGAGGCACAGGAGATGATCAAATTTCAGTCATGGTTAACCGACACGTGTCGCGATGTCCTTGATGAATCGGACTTCACCTTGGCGGTCAAGACACAACTAATTTATCCAAGCGGTCCACAGTTATCCGTCGATGGACATCCTCACCGCTGGGAGGTCGCACAAACTCTGCTATCCCTGGTTGAGGATCATCTCCCGGATCTTCAACGTGATTTCCCACGAAGTATTGAGGTGGTCAAGCGGCCTCGCGGATTCCCCATGGTACACTTCCTCCGACCAGACGTTGAAGTCGCACTACACCACCGGATCATAGATGAGATCTGCGCTGGACGGATGCCCTTCCTTCGTTTGGCGGACTCAACCTTATCTGTCAGTAAGCGTGAGATCAGGCGCATTCTGTCAGAGGGGAATCTCGATGGCAACGCCATCGAGCGGATGGCCGTTTCTTTTGCGGATCGGTCTGCGGCTTGCAAGAACATCCTTCTGGTCCGTGGGTTGCTGTTGAACCGGATCCTCATACTCTGCCTGAAGAAGAGATGGAATGTGCAGTACGGACTGCACCCGAACAGGCATCCGGTTGCAGTCCCTTTCGAAGCGAAAGGTGTTCCATCTGAGCAGGCAGAATTCGGTCACCCTGATGTCTCTATCCTGTTCACTTGCTTAGCGTTCTACTACTCTGGCCTCAACCTCTCTCAGTTCCGCGAAGGTTTACAGCTTGTTTTGAAGTCTGATGACCCAGCAGCTGAGTATGATAGGTGGACCTACGGTTCTGATACCCTACCAGAAGCCTTGCATCACTGGAATGTCATTAACGTAGATGACCAAGGACAAGTCGAAGAACTCTGGCGTCATCTTCGACTCAATAGAAACGTCCTTGATCATTACATGAATAACTTTGTCTTCCCCGTACACGCTAAGCAATTTGGCATCAAGCTGCAGGCTTCTGGGTGGGATCTCCCCGTGTTCTCGAGATCGCGACCAGGAGAGACGTCTTGCGCCAAGACGACCGGATTTAGCGGCACGAATGATAATAAGATGATGCTCCCGCTGAACATCAAACAGGATGACCTGCGAAGCCTACGTCAGACGAATGCAGAAGTGCTCACTTACGTCCTTCAGGCCCGGAACCGGCAGTACAACCTCGCGGCTTGGCAGGGAAAGCGCTTGACAGAGGAAGAACTACTGCGGAGGATCGCGGCAAAGGAGATTAGGATTCTGATAGACGCTGGGGCCTATATCCTCGAGATGGACAATCGGACCCTCGTTAAGGCATGGCTAGATATAGACACACGAGCCAAGGCGGCTGTCTATTTTGGTGCTGACAACAGAGCCTGGGTCCAGTATCGAGGGGGCAAGGAAGTGGTCCCGCTACTCGCCACCCCTTTCGCCGAGAACCTTGACGAATGCCTCGTGTACATTGACGAAGCCCACACACGTGGAATAGACCTAAAGCTGCCCCAGAAAGCTCGTGGAGCATTAACTCTGGCTCTCGGTCAAACAAAGGATCATACGGTGCAAGGTAAGCTTGCTGCCATCAACAGCCCCCGAGTGGCAAGTGTAGTTAACAGTTCTAGCTGCTATGAGACTTCGGCAACTGGGAACCACCCAGTCCATCGTTTTCTTTGCTCCTCCAGAAGTCCACCAGAGCATCCGAGACGTGTTCAAGAAGACATCTGGGGAGGTCATTGACTCTTCCCATATTGACTCCTCTCACGTCGTGACCTGGCTCCTAGAGCAGACTTGTCGCGCGAATGAGCACTTGCAGAATCTGTACCTTGCACAAGGAATGGATTTCTGCCTGAGGACCAATGCACAATGGAACCACGTAAAATTCCTTAACGAAAACAGTCATCGAGAAGCCTATCTCAAAGTTATTCAACATTCAGAGCGCCAGACTCTTGAGCAACAGTACGGGACAACCACACACGCGCAGCCTAGTCCCCTCGCTCATACACCGTTCGCGGAGCTGAAGGGTTTCATGGAAGAGCTCAGCAAGCAAAGGCGAGCCGCAAACGGCAACGGAAACGACATTCATAGCTCTGTGCTAGAGGAGGTAGAGCAGGAACGAGAAGTCGAGTTCCAGGTCGAGGAGGTGCGTCAGGTACAAAAGCCGATGCACTACAACGCCCTCACGTTCCCGGGTCTGCATACGGCTATCTCTCACTTTGTTAAGACTGGCGACCTTGCGGGCGGACACGGGTACGAACATATCTTTGAGGCTTTGGCGCGTACGAGCATCGGTCAAAAATACAATGTTTGCCGTACGACATCGCGACTATTTATTTCCACGGAGTTCATGCACACTATCGACCTCGGAAAGCGTGTTACAAATGATAACTTCCTCGTAAGTCCATCCCCGTCACCGCTACTCATTCGCCAGCGGTGCTGAGCGATATGACAGCGGCCCGTTGAATGGATCCTGTGGAGCTCTTCAAGTGAGACGGCCCTTATTGTTATCTCCGAAGAGGTTGAACTATTGATTCCCATCATTCGCGCAGCGAGAGAGCCGAAGGTGCACCTAATCACGTATGCTGCCCCTGTTACTAAAAACATGGTGCACTTCAATGGACTTTCGTACTACGTCCTCCCTCCCCTGCAGGTTGGCTACACAGCACCTGACTGGTTTTCCATCGAACTTGGACTTTTTGCCAGCCGGCTCTACATCAACTTCGCAGAGTGTGCTCCTCTAACGAAATACCTGCAGCTGACAAACAGGACCGGTACAGAAGCTCCAGATAGGGACGATGAGCATGTCAGCACCTTTGCCAAGAACCCTATCGACTTCCTTCTGGAGTGGCTCACTCTCTGCCGCAAGGGGCAAGACATTATGCGCACTCCGATGGGATATCTCTGCCAGGGACGGCCGTTACATGAAAGCCATCCTTTCTTTGTGATGCGAAGCGCAGATGCTAAAGAGGTTGTAGCGCCTTCAGTGGGAGGCAAAACTGGCGGCAATGTAGACGAAACTCAAGACGGGGGTATAGATCTTGAAGACGAGACTGATCCAGTGGATCACCTAGGCTAGGTACGAATTTCTATCAGTTGTGGGGCGATATCTTGAGGGAGCAAACCACGGGACATTTTCGTCTGCTTCCATTTGTAGGTAGGGTATCTATTATATATGAAGGCATAGATTGTGTGTCCATCTCTCTAGCCAGTTGCTCTTGATGTGTTGAGACAAGGGATGCCGGGTACCGGACACTTTCGCTTTCGCTTCCGCCATGCGTCGCACTCCGTCATGAATCCCGGCTTGTGGATTACTTGTACTGTAAGTTAATGCTGTTCAATTCAAGAAACCATTAACGGTGTTCTCTTCTTCAGTTCCTCTAATATCCTTCACAAACTACCTGTCTTTAATCTCATCTTCATACATGAAGATTCTCTTCCACTCCACGTAGCGCTCGTTTCCTGACGCCTCTCCACTCAGCGGCTGGTCGGCGTCGGCACCACGTTGAGGGTGCCTGGATCATTATCAATAGCGACAAATTTCTGTCGCGCCACTCAGAGTAGGGGCGGTGTTGCTGTCTGGATTAGCAAGGAGGAGCCTCTATCAAGAGTAAGGGATATTTTTGATTACGTGTTTCGAGGAGACTGTGACGCATTTGCCTAGCCTGAGCAAACTTTTTGAAACGTAAATGACCTCGTTCTGATTGGCATAGTGAAGCCTATCGACTACACGTTCGGTTGCGGATGTGCTATGTAAGAAGTAAAACTCGCGCAAAGAGTGATGGAAACGATAGCTGCAATATGTTGATTGTCTGATCGCTGAAGCGAGCCCTTAAACACTAAGCGAGGTGTGACGACTTCGCTACCTTGGTGTCGAGTCTTTGAGAAACAAGAAATTCCAAAAATCCATAGAAAGGCAAGATTAGGCGATATAGAAATCCACTGTTTCCTTCACTACGTTACTACTGAGAAGAAAGCTCGATTGCTCAGTAAGGCACCGGCACAACTAATGCGTGCCTACAACCCACCATACACCGACGCGTGGTAGATAAGGCAAAAGTTCGCAAAAAGAACAATTATCAATAAGTACAAACATAATGTCCTGGCCAAAATACTTCAAATTAAATCGACTCAAGAACGGACTAGCTCTGAAGTCAGAAGCCCCGACTTTAGTAATCTTGTCCGCACCCGACGATACCCTCATTAATCCCACGAGCCTTGTGGCACGACCTTCCCATTAGCTACCCATGTCGAGATTTCTTCGTCGAGCAAGAGATGGTCCAAGAATTTATCCAGTTCCGCTATCTTTTCATCGTGATAGAAACTACCAATGATCAGAACAGTTCAAGCGTTATTAACGACTTACCTTTTACGCGTGCCCGGCTTGTATCCTTCCTCTGCTTCGACACCCATATACCCTACATTCGCAATTGGGACGAAAGGTTTTCCATAGCTAAGCCTAACTAGCTCCACTAGTATCTCACATTGTCGATTCTTGTTAAGGCAACAAAAGGGGCCTTCCTTATATTCGTTCCCGGTGGTTTTATCTGTCGTCGTCATAACAAAACCGTAAGATAGTGGTAGTGTCTCGTATAGATCCAAGTTCGAAGCAACAGAGACTGGAAAGATGAACAATATGCCATCTCTCACGTAAAACCCGAAATGAAGTGCCCCTTCAGGAGTCTTGCAGTTCTTGCAATTCGTGCGAACTTTGTAGCCAATGGTAGCTACATAGCATGTCAGTTTTATAGAATTGATTGAGATATCCTATAACATACATAGCACCAGAGCCCCGGAGCCGACGAAGATGAAGGTGCAACAGAACTTGACCAGAATGACTAGTAGATCAAGAATGGCCATGATGGTCCGCAGCATTATGAGCTTGGCTTGAAAATTGTACATTTGTGATAGAGGATGCTGAAGTGAACGTGGCAGGAGGAATGAGTGACAGATTTCCGTCCGAGGGGAAAAGAACTGAGGTAGGTGTATTATTTATACCTCGAGCCTGCAACCTATGCATCTCAGAAAAGCCTCAGTCGAGTTGGTTTCGGCTGGAAGGCAGCAACTCTCTCTCTTTTTCGATTGAGTCTGCCTTGCTATTATGAGCCACACACGATACCTGCTGCCAGCGAGGTCATCTCAGCTGATCAAACTTTGTGCCTAGGGGGGCACTAAAACACGCGACCATTCCTCTCCGGGGAGCTCCCTGCCATGATCTCTGTATCAACAGCAAGATTGACAAGGATAATCGGCCACGCCGTAATTGGTTGGCTGATCCGGAGTTCCTGTAGACCGATAGGCCAAAGTGGAGCCAAGGTATCAGATTTTGACGGCATCGATACAAGGTTCGCAATTGTGGCGGATTTCTGGGCCATAAACTTTACATGTCACGCATAGATCGGCTATCTTATGGTTGAAGGAGTCCCCAGCCTACATAGCCTTAGATAAATGCTTCCTTCCTCATCTTTTCTCTCAACTACATCTGTCGACGTCTCCAAATCACTTAACTACTTCCATATTTCATCCCCAGGTCATCCTACACCCCTCCTCAGTATCTGCAGTATAGAAAATGTCCAAACCTCAGTGGCGTATAAGGGGAGAAGTTTCTGACAGGTGAGTCATTTCAAAGAAGATACGCCGTATAGCCACTTATCCTTTACAGCGAAGCCTCTCACCTATCATCAGACTCGCTTGACGAGCTGCTCGAAGCTGGACAGGAGAGCCAACCATCCGAGAGCTGTCGAATCTGCATCTACAATACCGAATGTCGGACTTGGAAGCACGAGAAGGCGAAGAATATGAACAAAAGGCTTCAATGCCCTATTTGCCGGGTTTCAGTCCACATGGCATGCGCCTTTTTTGCGCATAACAATCGTTTTCCGAGGATTCGTCTTTACATTTGTATGGAAATTAAGTCCGTGGTCTGCCCGGAATGTATCGACAAACCAGCGGCACAGAAGATACATGACTCGTTCACAGCCTTGGGTACCTTGATTCGGAGGTCGATAACAAGGGGTCGAGAATGTAGTTGAGGCAACCAGGAAGGAAGCTGTCAGAAATTTAAGGGTGTTGAGGTATGTTGGTGGCGACGATGGATGAGATTGGAAACAGCTTGGCATGTAAGGCTTTGCAGGGGCGCCTTGGAAGTATTACTAGATTCATGTAGGGCTCCATATGAACTGCCTCTTCTAGAATGGATCTAAAACAATACTTGAAGCATGGACTGTGAATATGACGCACAGCCCTCCATGTAGATCGCATCCTACGGCCTTTGCGGATAGCAATGCCGGTCTAGGCTATCAAGCCAAACGATCTTCAAGGGGCCTCGCAGTGTCACTGAACCACCGGGCATCTCCTAGAGGGACTGGTAATGGAACTTGCCGGATTTCTGTGTTCATCAAGATGGGATTGATATGGTGAATTCTATGTAGCCTTCCGGATGTTGTTGAAGTGCCTAAGCGAGCCCCTATTTGCTAAGCGAGGCCGGATGACTTCAACTCGGGCCTGGGATGAATGGCGGCATACATCAAATGCCATTCGAAAAGTTTGAAAGATCTATAGTCTAGCTCAGCTGTAGCCTACATCCACTTTCAAAAAGTGGTTGATCGCCCTGGACAATGGTGTCAGACCAGGCTGGGTAATTTTTAGCTTAAACTTGTCAGATTGTGCGGAGCAACAAGTGCGGGATTTACTGCTTCGATACTGAAACAGATTGGCTTAGACGCGGCTCGTATATGCAACAGCTCTAAGGCTTTGGGTCGGGCATACTTAGACACGAAAACTCTCACGGAAAGCCTGTGCCTATCAGATTTGCCGCTCGGGTTTTTGTATCCACTCACCGCTCCAAGCGTAGTCACCTTTTCCTCAATGATACAACCACCTTGGCCTTGCCTTAGGGCTACTTAGCTCACGCTGCTCCGCAGACATTAACCCATGCTTCGACCTTGGTCACCACAAAAACAAGTCACCTCCTGTACGTAACATTGGGTGAAGACCGCGCTGGTCTGCTCCGAGAATGAACATGGAACTACCTGCAGAAATAACAGGATACGAGGTTTGACTACATCGGGATAATAAGGATCAGTGTGGCTCCTCTTCATAATAATGCGAGTACACGTAAAGGCTGCTCAGTTGCACCGGCCAACCCCAAAATTTCTGGGCAGGATAATATGGACCAACAGAGGAGCAGGGCTGTGTACCAAGTCATCGTAGCTTACCAATAATATTCTTGGGAATGGAGATGCTTGCTAGAAGAGATTTCTTATCTGCAGAGCCATGCAGCAAAGGGGTCACAGCCATCTCGTCACACGCTCTGGTGCAGTAAACCTACAGCAGAAACTTAAATTTGATACTTCCAAACCACAAATATGACGACTAGATTTACTCCGCTGCCTAACCGACACTCTTCTGTGCAAACGAGGACTTAAGTCTTGTACTTAGAGCTTTATACCGGTTACTATCAGTGGTAGAAGTCTATTGATTATCATCATGATAGGCCATCCCAACTCCATAAAATATGGCTGTCGGTTCTATGTGAGCCCAGTCTTCTATTTAACTCCACTGCCAGATTAGAATCTAAATGCATAGGTCCTCTCCCGAAAGAAGTTACAGGGCCGTGCGTTTTTCGCTGGCAACCATCGTATGCAGCTGTTATCATAAGTCAAGGGTTCATGGATCATATTTCCGTGCATATACGAGTAGCCCGCAGGAGCTTTGAGCTCAGCTGTACAGGGGTCAAGATCCATCTCATTCAATTGATACAACAGATCAGCAAACCATACATTGGCGGAGTGATTACGAGTCATTTGCCTCCGCTCACAACGGAGACGAACAACACCTCCTTCCCTTGCCAAATCCTCACATCCCACACTTCCCTCAGCTCTCCCCTCTCTATTATATCCTCACACATCACACCTCCCCCAAGTCTCCTCCAGCATCAGTCCAACCACGAATATGTCAAAATTGACTACGCCTCGAAGGGAGACTTCCTCACAGGAGATAGCTGGCTTCTTAATGGATTGTAATTCACAGCTTACTGACGAGCATGCCCCCTTCGACGGAGACATCGGCTCGGGCTCGTCGATGATAGCAGGCGGCGGCCTAGCGTCTGATTTCCGTACACGACACAATGTAGTTGGAAGGTTACTCGGATGAGTTACAGTGTCTATCAATATTGCAAGGTCAGGCCGCCTTCAAAGATGTCTGACAGTTCAAGCAAGAGCGGCGGAACCATCTATATCTAATTCGAGGCGAGGAGGTCAGGATGATACCTATCTCTCTCTGGATCCTGCATTCTCCCAGTATCACAGAAAAGGGGGCTTCTACCTGAACCGGGGATTGACGCTAAATCGCACCAGATATCTTTTTTCTCGCTCAGAGAGCCCAATGACAACATCAGGAAGCCCACCTGTTCCTGTTCGCCCTTCCTCGTTTGCAAGAAACCAATCATCATGTACCAGCTACCGACAAATCCTCAGCTCACACTAGTCACGGCCGTCGAGCCTGATTCAAGCGCATCACCCGTTTCCGGGCCCACAAGCACCACATCAACTAGTAAGGATAGCGACATGGCTGAGACAAGCAGCATCTCCATGGCTGAGTCTTCGCAAACACAGCTCACAACTGAAGTACTAGTAATACGGAAACGGTATGTTTCAAGCTGATAATCTTACAGCAACAACTGGTCTTCATCTGAAGGTACAGAAAGAATTTCTCAGCGAGGAGATACCAGCGAGGGCGAGAAATATGTCCGCAATGAGTCAATATTTCGGCAAGGTGGAAGAGATGCATCACATACCTCATGACAGTAAAGCTGCCTTAAAGCTTTCCAAAGTCACAGTTGGAACAAGGAAACTTTGATGAAGTCTAGAGGCCAGATATCTTAGTTCCTAGATTGCAAGATCAGTTCATTAGGTGATAGCAGAAAAGAGATACGATAAATTGACAAGCGCCCGCTCAATACATCCGCGCCACTGGTGCCCTCCAAGGCACAGACTCCGGTTGTGGCTCTGGCTGTGTTTCTGGCTCTGCTTCCGGCTCGCTTGCCTCTACCGCAGTACTTCTACGCCTGCGGAAACGAGTGCCCTTGCAAATCTTCACCTTCTTCGTACTACTCACCACTCCCACTTCTGGCTCTAGCTCTGCTTCACTTGCCTCTGGCTCTGTGTTCTTCCGCTTCCGCCCACGTTGCCCCTTGCTTTTGAAAGCGTCTTTCGTAGCGCGCGCTGCTCGCGCCACGTCGAGGTCCTCGAAGCTCATCACCTTTGCCTTCCCCTTGCCTAGTACAACTGGCTTCGTTGATCGGCGAACTTTGGCTTCACTGTTTACCTCGGTCAAGAACTGGTTTTGATCGATCAGTAGAGCATGTTCGGCAGACGATAGTTGAGCGGCCTTTGCAAGCTTCTGTATACGATTTTGCAGGCGCTGTGTACTCGTCGTATCAAGTGTTTGCGTATCCTGTTTGATCTGGCTACATCGCGACATAAGTTACTCCGCTAATACAGGCTTCAGACTTGTTTTTAAAGCTTCATCTTGTGAATAAGCAGCCGCTTTCATTGCATCGATTGCTGGATCGGCAGGTCGGGTAGAAGGCTTCGGTGTATTTGGGAATACTCTGTCTGGGTTATCTGGAAGAAGCCACAGGTAGACTACGAAGAACGCCTTCTCCCTTACGAAGCTATATTAAGAGTCTTACCAGGCATCTCTTCCAATTTAGGCTTCACTGAGGTGGCTTCTTTGAACAGCCGCTTTCAAAATACCGCCTAATGGGCCCCGCTGCGTCCGTTTCCGGCACTAAGCCACTTCTTGCCCCTTAAGAGATACCCATAAATGTTTGCCTTGTTTCGGTTCTCTAGTATCGGAATTTGCAGCCGTTCGGACTAACCAGTGATCAACTTCTACAGTAGTACGGGACTCTACTTTGAATAGTTGACTGAAACACGGGGACTTCGACAATGCTTTGTATGTGCATCAGATATAGACTTAGACCAAAGACAAAAAGCGTATCTGGCGACGTTGGATCGGCGCGACAAGGCTCGACTACCTCAGAATGGAGTTTCCATCGGTCGAACGCCCCATCACCGCCTGAGCGCACAGGAGTTGGAGCAGTTGAATTTAGTGCTTTGGCCGTGCCAGACAGAGAGTCGATCATGGAACCTAATGTTAATGCAATTATACAAGCAAGGGAGAATATTGACAAGATAACTCTATTCAATACTACTATCTAAATGCTCATTCGACAGGCCTGAACCGTACAACTCTGAGAAGTTGATATTCACACAGAGCCGGAGCGATATGTCAAGGTCCTTACCGGCTATACGATAATGCCCGATGGAACTTGAAGACAATAGCCACCATTGAACCAAGCGCTTTCTGGTCTCCTCCTCAGTACGGAAGAGACACCACCGTCGGTGTTGATAGCACATCAGTTCTTAACCGAGCCTAGGGCAATTCTGCATAGTGTGAGGGAGGAGACGGGAGGAGCGCGTGGCGGGACGGGAATCACTCTGATTGAGACACGTAGATGAACCAAATTTGATGATGGGCTTTTACCACCTTCCCGTACTATGAGAAACCCACCCTGGATCGGTGACTAAAACTGTAAAGTTCTTCAATCCTGGCATGAACAATATCGCCCTGTCACGCTCTGTTGTAATATGCTTTCTCATCCAGCGGAAATCATCCTCGTTGAGTAATGGTATGTCGCGAGACTTTCGGTCTGACATCGCGTCTTTAAGAGTAAAAGTTAGACGGGGGGGACCTTTTACACCACCACGACCCGTTTCTCCTCCGAACCAGGAGAAAAACTCCGTGGTCTTCATCTTACATCTCCAGACGGAGAATTCGTAGGGCGCGCTGAAACTTCCCAGCTCGTCCATTTGAAGTCTGACGACGATCTCGGGAGGCGACGAAACGAGCTTTACTAGTTCACGAATGCTCCATTGTCCAGCCGGTCTTGGTTGGGATTGTTGAGCACGATCTGGAACGGGGACCTTTCGAGGCTTGTAGTATAGAACCGTAGAGCTTCCATGAATTACGCACGTTTGCCCAACTCCGATAGTCAGTTCTGCGTAGCATTCGCCTATCGGTCCTTGCCCTGTATCAACTTGATCAACAGGACGGCCATGAGCAGTGATGGCCACCAGTCCCTTTGCGCTACATTTGTCGACCACAGCCCCGCAGGCCTCTGGGTATACCCGTTTTCGTCCTCCCGTGGTTTCGTCTTCTTCTAGTTCTACATCCTCTCGTCCAGCTATCTATACATATGTTAGTGTAGACACCAATAAGCCCTTGGATTATCTTACTAGTTCTGTAGCTCTATCCCTGAGCCTTTTCTTGTCATTTGCCGTTCTCGATGTCTCAAAAACGCCTGTAATGACGTTCATCCACATGGTGTTGTGGTGAGACGGGGATGGATCTTTGGTCCATCTCAGAAGTTGGTGACTAACATGATCCACTCGGGTTGGTATTGAGCGCACCTGTGGTGTTGTGACCACGGTGCTTGCGAAGTCGGAGGGGACGGGCGAGAGAGATAGGGCTGGCCTAGGGATTTTTGATACTGGGAGGGACGTATATGGGTCCTGCTCGAGTAGGTGCTGATTTACCAGCCGGGTTCCTTGACAGATAGAGTCATTGGTGCTTGTCATACCAGTTGATGATTGTTGTAGTTTGTTAGGGTCGAGAGGAGTAATGCCTTGGCTCTGGGGAGCTTTACCAACACCATCTGGTCTCAGTTTGCGTAACTGCTGAGCAGGCCGCTTGTGGTGGCTAGTGAGTGAGCCAGTCCATGGCCCCCCAGCACCCATGTTCTCTCTCGAGGCTTGGTCGGGTAGCTGAAGGTCTGCTTGGAGATCGTCGAGAAGACTAGCACCTTGAGTATAGGATTGAGTACTCGCTTCATCGTTCTTGACGGTTCCAGGACAAAGTAGGCCAGTATAGTGCGGAGGATTGTCTATAGAGGGGGATTGGCTAGTCTGCCGGCCTCTGGAGTGCCCGAGATGCCAAACTTTGATGAGCAGTGATCTTCTTCAGCTATAGGGCTGCTCTGTGGAGGCTTATCAATTCCCTTCGGAGCTGATAATTCACTCGCACTTTGTCCTGTCTCTCGCATTGGCAACGTACTCGGATTCGGTTGACACCGCTTCAAAGCTAGACTAGCGGGGACTGACAGCTCCTGAGACCTAGATGATAACCTAGCCGACTTAGGAGGACTTTGATAACCATCTGAAGCGTCTCTTGGTGGAGGAGACCATTCTGCATTGTGTCGATGTACGAGGCTGAAAGAACTTCCAGCGGCAGAAGCGGACTGGTGCATGTTACTTGGAGGCTGTGTGATTCGCGATTGCTGACTTTCTCCGTCCGTTGAGGTGATGTATAAAGATGTGCTATTCTGTAGCTGGTTTCGTGCCTTTTCAACGCCCAGTGCAGAATCCAGTACAAACAGAGCATCCCTGGCCTTCTGGGTAGCGTCGCAATTTGTGTCTGGTTTTCGATACTTGGATTGAACCGCTATTCCGTCGGCTTGCAACTCAGCCTCAGTTATATCGGAACCGACAGACGCAGGCGTTGTTTTTGGCTTCTCATCCTCCACTGTCACTGTGCTCCTGATTGTCCCGATGTCCTCCGCTGCCCCGTTGTCACCCACTGTCCCGGTGTCACCGGCCGTCCCTCCCTTTCCGATTCTGTCCCCGGTTGTCCCCATGTCCTCGATTACCCCAGTGTCTACGACTATAAAGTCCTCAACTTCTTCGTCGACAAGAGACTCGTTTCTTCTAGGTCGTTTCGTGGTGCGTCTCGTCCCGACGTGGGAGGCTAGCTCTGGATCGATACTCCTCTCGAGACAACGTCAGCAACTATTCTTTAGATACTGTATAGGTAGAAGCTTATACTTACCTTCTTCACCTGCCGAGGCATCCTTCCACCACTGTCTCGAATACGTTCTGGGAAGAGATTGTTTCAATTAACAAGCTGGCAGCTGCGAGTTTCGACGATTCCGTAGAGCTACCACTTGATCCCTTCCCAACCGCGCGCTTAACGGTGGGCGGGGTATATGCACCGTGCGCATACTGTAATGTGGGGGCGGCGGCGGATAAGCACACTAAACGCCATTATTCCGTCCGAGCTTTAAGCCTTGGTGGGTCCATCGAGAAGAGCGATGTAAACAGTGAAGCGAGGTTTTGGCGTTTCTCTGGAACATCATTTCCTGGTGTCGGAGAACTTGTCCCTGCTGGCAGCGCTACGGACAAAAATCATCAGTCGATATGACCAACGTGATTTGGCAGCTGAATAATAACTTATGGACCATCCTTTTTCTAGGCTTATTGTAGTGCATGGTCGGGCATAGTGACCCTTCCCGGAATTTCAACGAGCTGCGGTCAGGAATTCATGGAAGCACTTGCCTGGGAAGTGGGAGAACCGAGATAAGTTACTCACAGGCCAGGCAAATGCGTCACAGTCTCCTCGAAGCACGTAATCAAAAAAGATGCCTTCCTCTTGATAGAGGCTCCTCCTTGCTAATCCAGACAACAACCCCGCCCCTGCTCCGAGTGGCGCGACAGAAATTGTCGCTATTGATGAGGATCTAGGCACTTTCAACGTGGTGCCGACGACAGGGACCAGGTTCGCTTGCAAATTCCAGGTCATCAGCGGGAACCTCAACGTATCACAAGCAAGTCAACAGCCAGCGCCTGTACCTACTGCATGCCTCCAGCACCTAAAGTAATTTCTACAGGAGTGCAGAATAAGAACTTGGGATTCGCGCAAACGGAAGGTAGAAAGCACGGCGTGGGAGCGGGGGCGAGATTGGGTGTGGTGGATGTGAATGTAGATAGTTAAAGTATAATGTAAAGAAATGCAACTGAAGATGGCAGGTTTGCTGGACTCTCCTCCGTATACAGGTTTTCAGGGAGAATGCTGAAAGCGGCTGTGATGGATCCTATCTCACCCTTGATGACGACGTTTCTTGCATGAGCTCTCCACACCAGATTCTCCAACTCCTGGCAGCTCGAGTTCTGCCTCCAAACTGTCCTTTTGAGCCTCTACCTCGCGCGCGTCCCGCCTCAGCTCATCAATTCTGACTAAATCATATAAGTATAACTAGCAGACCGAAGAAGTATGTAAGACTCACATTCTAACTTCATCTTTGCGTCTACATTATGTCAGTCGGCCCTATCGAATCCAAGCGCCTGTTGTTCATACCTTTTACTAATGCAAGCTCTTCCCGGAGAAGGCCTATGTGGGCTTTGGATCTTGTTAGGCCAGGGACCCAAGGGCGGTGAATAGTCATCTTGCCTTGCAGTTGCTGTTCTTTGGCTTGCCCGATTTTTTGAGTGGCTTGGAGCCGTGTGTTGCTCATATGGAGTTGGCTATTATTAGCTTGGAGCTCACCAACAAATTCTAACAGGGAGGTGAGCCGAGAAACAGCCATTGCAAGGACAATACTGACGAGTCAGAGTTCGCAATATACTAGGCAGAAGCCTGAGCGTTTCGTCCAGAATAATAGCACTAGAGCCAGGAGATTTGGCTGCTGTGTCTCGAAAGAAAGTATCGATTGCTCTTAGATCAGCTGGATTCAATGTAGCAGATCCACAAGACTTACCACGAAGGAGAGCGAGACGACCATCTTCACCGATGTACGAGGGCTCTGGGGGGTCTGCAGCTATTTCGAAATTGCCATCTAGCACTGCAGATCCCCCAAGACCTGGTATAGAGTTACTGGACATGGTTATTACCCTGTCATTGTCTTTGGTCCCTTTAACTCACTTGCTCAAAGGCGGTGCCATGTTTTCCACTGTTTCGGGCGTAGTCTCATGGGGAGTGTATGTTGCATCAGGGGGATTCTCCCCTGTCAGCAGATGTGTATTCCAACTTGGCTTCTGACTAACGTAGAAAGAGGCACCCACTGACGTAGGTCCTGCCTCGCTGAGGGGTGGTGCGCTCATATTGTTCATGCAGATGAGTGGTAGTGAGCGCAAGAGCTGAAGTAATTGTAACGGAAGTTATCGTCTGGGTGAAGCATAGGAAGGAAAATGTTGACCGTGTGCTGGCAGCGATTCTTATAGTCATCAAGTGCTTGCATCGCCGATGCGAAGGCTGGCTTACCATTCTAGGAATGGCCGTCTGTTCCGTACCTTCCTATAGCACCCCTCACAGATTCCTAGTCCCCTCAGCCCAGTAGCCAGTGAGGTGTCAAACATTGCCTCTCCCCCACCGAATCTGCCTCGCTCACGCCGCTGGATTAGACCAAGGGGTGAGGAGTGATTGCATGTCTCCATTCTCAGGCCATCGTACTCCCTGTTTCATAGCATCACATACCACAGGAGAGAGACTAGCACACATCTCTGCCCCTCAGCTTACCCCCATGGAGCGCCGACGACTTCTGCAGCCACTCCCGGGCACCTCTTTGGTGACGTGGATATAGAGATGCAGGTCGAATAGTACCCATTGCTGCGCAGATCGTGCCAGGGACCAGGTGCGAGATCAGCTTGAGCCGGTGAGGTCCACGGTGGTTGGATGATGTCTACTCCTTCGCCAACCTGCGTCGGCTGATCCGTCTCAAGCCCCCCTTGATGGCCAAACCGTGGCAATGTCGTACCCATAACTCACTATATGCCAAATATATCTTAAAATGGGTGGGGAGCGGTGGCTGGCAGAGTATTCCCATTCGTGCATATGCAGACACACCCACCCCCCTCCCCCCCAAAGGGCATCGTGAAAGTGATAGTCCGCTATAATATTGTCCTGGGAAATGTGAATACATGAACCCCCTATTTGCCAGCTTTGGTGCTCCCCATGGCAGATGTCGACTCTTGCCGTATCGTAAACAAGTTCGGCACCGACGACCATACGACCTTAATTTGGAAGCATTGGGGCTTTAGAATAAACGCCCATACACGGCTGTATCTAAACGGCGTAGAAAGGTGGCGCCAGATGCGATAGGCTCGTATCACCCACCACCAAAGCCTGTTGGCTGCTTCTACTTGGATGTTAGCCCAAAGATATTTGACGCGGAGAAACCCGATAGGACCGTCTTGTTCAAGAGACAGAGTCGGCGCAGTAGCTAGCAAGGGACACTTCTCAAGTACTTACTTGCCAGGGTGTTTGGTGCAAACCACCCAGGAGGCCCAATTGCACGCCATGAGTTCCATCCCTCTCCTCCTGATGTGCTTGCATTCGTGCCCAGGCAGATAATCGGCGCCGACAGCGCCGCAGCGCCTGAATTCTCTGCTGCACTACAGCAATCCTCGGCAACCCCATCATAGCCGTTCAATCGCAAGTCCATCCTCTCATGGAGAAGCAGATATAGCATTCGTGACTCGTGTGTGATTCCATGGATTCAGCGCAGCATTGCGATGCAGAATGCTCTGCCATCGCCGTTCCAGTAGACTCGGATGACCAGTGGAGTCCTTGGTACTACAGCCTCACCCTAGGAAAACTAACTCCTCGGCGTTTGACTGTCCTGGATATATCCTCCATACCGCCCTACCCGCTTGGTCAGCTGCGAGTTATGGAGATTGGCAACAGCCTGGAAAGGTTCGCCAACCGTGGCTGATTGGAAGACAAAGCGGATAACGGAAACCCATGCAATTTTAGACATTCGCTGGCGTCGGTCTCTATTCGGGGATACGCTAGAGCCGCTTGATCCTCTGTTCACATTGTATCCCTCACTAGGCTCGCGATTCGAAGTGTCGCAGACGACATAGGTACCAGACTTGCTGCTTTGCTTATCACTTGATAATGGGAATAACACCCTCAAGTGGTTCATGCATTTCAATGCCAAAGGAGGCTGCTGCCGGCAACGTCCGATCTCACCCAATGTCGAGAACCACCGCCAATACCTCCAAGGCAGAATTGGTCACCATGCACTGGCATGGACACCAGGTGCAAGCCTAGATAGACAGACTAATGCGTGCAGGGTTTGAGAGATTGTGGTGGCTAGATGTCCAAGGTACCACCGTTGGCCTTTTGTGTGGTTCCTTGATACAGGATCATATCGACTAAGGTATACTGCCTCAGCTCTCAGGGAACTTCTTCCACGGCGCAGATACGAATCCGTCCAGGGTGGGCGAACTTCAAGGAAGCGATGTTGTTTGTATAAGTTGGTCGAGGCTGTCTTGTTTCCCTCATCGGCCTCCTCCCTCATCAACCGTCCTCCCTCATCATCTTCGATACTAGGCTGCTGGATAACCATCTGTTCTCGCTTGCCGTCCAATCCGTTGATTGCCCTTCGCCAATATGGGATCGGCATCTTCTCGTCTTGCAACCAGGTGGTGGGAGGCAGAAGCTCAGCGAAAGGTAGTGACTACTAAAAACACCCGCAAAGTGGAAGTCATCTGCTCGCTTATTCCTGGCGTGGATGAAATAGCGATGGTCGGCTACATGAAGAAACGTTCCGATCTCGATACCCTTTTCCAGAACCTCTGTAGGGACCAACGTGCAGACCCCTCAAACTTGTCAGTCGATTATAAGGCCAACGAGCTTTGGAGAGAGCTCCAAATGCCACTTGAATACAGTGGATCTCCATGGGACTGGAACTGGCACCCGCCACTCGAAGGGATCCCTTCCGAAATCGCGGCCGAATTCCATGCGACCGTGTGTCAGGCGGTCTTCCGAATCCCCTTCTCTGACTTCGTAAAGTATGCCCTTGGGTATACCACGAAAGCGCGCTTTCTTAACAATCTACTCGATGGTGTATGCGATATACGCGATGAACTTCGAAGAGAATTTGTGGGTCGCCCTCAGGTCAAGGAATTCTATTTTGCTGTTGAAAAAGTGAGTAAAGATGGATTGACAAAGACAAAGTACTAACGAGAGTAGGCACTGGAGCAACGACACCACCCGCTGGCGCATTGGATCATTGCTAGCAGCCTGCAGCACTCAGTGACTAGCCTACCCGACATTCTGGCCCCGAACCTAGAGCCAATCCGGACCATCTTCGCGACTCGTGACTTTGATGTCGTGCTCAAGCGTCTTGCGGCTTTGGATCGGCGTTTTGCTCACGGAAGTCAGATGTACAACTGGCAGAAGTGGTCAACTGATCTCGACCTTTGGCAGTGCGTCGATAGAGCATTATGGTTAGGGAAGTTCACCACTCCGCTCGCGCCACCGCACTCGTCAGGTGAGGATCGGGATGAGAGACTCCGTTTTCTCGATGGATTTAAGACAGACGCTGATGATAGAGCGTGGGGTATTTGGAGCAAAGTTGTGTCCCCAATCAAGAGGCTGATAGCGCAGGAGCGGAACTCTGAAGGTCAAGAACCACAGCACAGTGTCAAGAAAGGCTTGCTGTTGTCCATGGGACCGATGAAGGATAGCCCGAATTTGGATGTCAATGAGGATGAGATTGACCGCTCTTAATTCGCGATCAGGGCAGGGACTGTATCTACATAGCAATCAGTCGTGTTTCGAACCATGTTCAGAAATGTCAGTTTATCTTCTCACCTAAATCTCGTGGCCCTGTGCGGCCCTTCTTTCTCCATTTCGACAACATGGGCCACCGTCGTCGCCGCTTGTGGTAGGCATTCCGTTGCATTTTTCGCCTTTCGGTAACGGTTTCGCGGTCGTGCAAGTACTTGTATCGACTATCGAGTAACTGGTATTGCTCCTCCCATGTCATTTGGCCACTCCACTTTCTTCCACCAACATTTTCCAGGCCAAGTGGGCGCCATGGGAATAGCTTCTTTGTACGTGTTCGAGCCTTAAGATGTTTGCGGACTTCAGGTGTGATACAACCGTGTGGACCACGAATTGTGAGGTGAGGAAGGTTACGGAGCTTGAAGAGGCTCCATAACCCCGGGTCGTCGACGGAAGATATCGCGCGTGAGAAAGGGATGCAGAGTCGAAGCCATGATATTCGCATAGAACCCCAGTGTTTATAAAGGTACTCAAAAGCCTCGTAAGCATAATCGGTAGTTCGCTGACCCCAACCCGTGGCATTCTCATCGTCAAGATAGGATACGCTGAGGAATCGAACGTTGTGCAGAGTTGTAGCATCTCGACCTGGACCGTGTTCGAAGAAAGCTGACAGGGTTTTCAAGTCGCTGAAGTCGAGGGCTTCGCCAATACGGAGTTTGGCTGGCGTGGTCTCTCCCTTTTCCGTGGAAGTTGAGTAAGGGTGGTTGAGGTAGATCGATCGGAATGACCTCGATACCGATGCCACTGGATGGTGTGCGGCATGGGTCCTAACACCGCCGCCGAGGGGTGATGGTCGAGCGTCCGTGACGACATGACCCAGGATTTGCGTAGTTATCTCTGTAGGTAGTGCAGTCGCGTTGCTGTGGAAGGTAGAGAAGCCTGCCATGATGAAGGCTAAAGGCTGACTGGGCATCAAGAATGGTGAAGAGGGCCATGATGAAATAGGGTTGGCAGAAAAAGAAAGTCAACTTGTCGTTTATAGGTTGTTGGTGGCCGTGAAGAAGACAGGCAAGTTTGTACGTAGAAGTTCACAGGCTTCTGGATGTGGTGGCTAGAGCGGTTAGTATGGGTTGAGTGATCCACTTACAAGGAAGAAACCGGTGGCCAGAGCACCCACACCGCGTGTAGAGTTACATCACGTGACGAACACGCGCTTGTTCTATTCTACCATCAAAAATAGGGATGAAGGGGGTCATGATGAAAAACGGTTGGTAGAAAAGAAGTCCAACCAGTCGCTTTACTTCATTGGTAGCCGTGAATGGGCAAGCAATTCTATATGCGGTTGTTCCAAAACATTCCCGGAGGTAGCTGTGACGTAATCACGTGCAGTTGTAGTGACCATGTGAACTTGATTTTTTGGATGGCCACATAACCTCCACCCCTCCCCCCCCCTTTCTCCCGGGGCCAAATCGAAGGGGGCCCTTGGCACTGTGCATCCAATAATAGGTGTAGCCAGGATGGGTATATTTGTATCTCGTAGTCGGCATGACCTCCCGCCAAAAATACACAAGCATCAGGTAATCGTCCTCGGTTGAAAGTCGCGTGGAGGAGAACAAGAAAACCCCGGGTAGACTTATCACCTCGAGGTCGTTGTGCACTGAGGTCATAGGATCAATAGTATTGATATCGTATCGTGTTACACTTAGCGGCGACTGTAATGGTACTGCTAGATTTCGGGCGAAGAAAGACAAGTTTCTACTGCTGGGTATTGCTCGACTTATTTGTATTCTCTTATAGTGTTTGCTGTTCGTGCGAGCTGTTAGAATTACCGCCTTTGGTTTCCAACCCAGGGCCCAAACACTGATGCCGCGCGCCAGTTGTGACCCAGATTTGTCTGTGCTGTTGGTGGGGCCTGGAAGCGCTTCATCTCAGTACAGTAATCTAGTGGTTCCTTATCAATTAGATTTCTCTCAGGTGGGACTGCGGTAGCGCGGGTTGGGTGCCCGATTGCCAAGAACCTCGAGTGGGACACAGGTGCCCATCTCCCAGCTGTCCACTTCTAGTTAGCTTTGTTGCTTCGTTGTTATAAAATAATGTATGGCGAGGCTTAACGCGGACCTGAACTTCCGTAGAGTATTTTCGAAACTTCGCACAGTTGCTTCAGATCAGTTCTACATGGAATCTGCATTCTTTTAGAAAGAGGGACACGCTTTGTTCCAGAGCTCATACCTGCTCAATGATCATCAAGATGATATGTCCATTCTTCGACTTCCCTTTATTGTCCCCTCAATTGCTTCCTCGCCTCTTCTACCCCGCCTTCCCAAGGCTTCTTCACTAGCTCCACCGGATCAGCGTCAGAATAAGCTATTTTTGGTTAAAGTTCAGGCCGGCGCTTACGGGGCAGAAGTGAGTGGTGGGCGACTTCCCGGCGTATCGCTGCGACAAGGGTTGTTAAGTAGGAAGGAGAAGAATTCGAGCATATATATCTTCTGATCACACCTGGACAGATTGCTAGCGTGCAACCGTCTTTCTCGACCTCGATACCTACAATTTCCCTGCTTACCATACCAGCCACAATTACACGATGGCGTCCGTCGCCCTTGTCTCACTAGCTGGCGTTCAACGGTTTACTTTATTCACACGTCTTCCTCTCGAACTTCGCTTTATTATCTGGCGATTTACTCTCTCCCCCCGTATCGTGGAGATCCTTACGTCTGACCAATGTACGACGGGTTTCTATTCACAAGCTGTACTCCCGACTGCGCTACACGTATGTCAGGAATCGAGGCAGGCGGTCGAGGCACTCTACCCCCTCTGCTTCGGATCATTCCTACAGCCTGAAAGGGTGCGATTCAATTTCGATCTCGATATCCTTTATTTAGACATCAGTCAGGAAGAGGATGGCCTGTATCGGCTCTTTGGAATTCTAAAGGAGACTGAGCTGGCTCGCCTGAAATATGCCGCGATCGATGAAACGTATCTCGGGGACGGACTGGTCGAGTATTCGACGATTGCAGGTCTGAGGAATGCAGTGAGGGCTATGACAAACCTGAAAGAGGTGATCGTGGTTCGAGACATCGCGAATGACAAGTCAAATGGTAAAGAGCAGATGGCATTTTATACTGAGCGCCCACGAGGCCAGGATGTAGCGGGTTGGCCTGTCAGCGTTGAGGAGCTTCCTGATGTCCAGAAGAAATATGCGGGGTGGAAACTGTCACAGACTGTGAAGATGACAGGTGTCTATGGATGGCGTGGAAATTGACGCTCCTTTCCATGTACATGTCTTCACTTGATATTACCTTGTTTTCCCCTATCCTGCAAACCCCAGTTAGTTAGCCGTTTTTCCTTATCTATGCCTTTGAAGTTGTGATGTATGCAGCCAGCGGAGAGCTGGAGCCAATTGCACTGGTCTCAAGGGGTCACAGGACAAGAGCGACGCATTCCTTTGATGTCAGGGTGAAATTGTAGAAGTTTAGATAAATAACTGGCTCGCATCTATTAACATTTGCCTTGAGCTCAATCCACACGCACTATCTCAAGTATCCCCCGAAATTCCATCCAATATTGCACTCAACTCTCGAGTAGTTCTTAGCACGGCATCTTTTATTAAAGCCACAGGCACCGTGTTAGACGGAACCAAGCCTGCACACTGGCCAATATCAACCAGAGCTTCGGTGAGTTGTGGATGATGGGAGTGAATGTGATGTGCTATATTTCTGACTGTCAGGTCGGTAATGGAATTGTTTTGCCTTTTGAAGCGATCAGTCTCCACGAGAAAAAGAGAAGGGTTGTACGTACACGATGGTCTCCGCCATTTGCGGAAAGATGAATACCAACAAAGGAGACGAGCCAGCGAGATCAGCCCACCGCCTGCCAGTACGATAGTATCCTAACAGCGTGCTTCTCTTCAAGGGTTCTCCAGAGATATCTTGCTTCGCTTTAAGGTACATGTCAATAGCAACAGTAGCATCGCGTATACCTACACGGGAGTACACTTGGACCACCGAAACCAGAGGCAGAACCAGCCATAGACACACCCCCAAACCAACGCACAGAGTCTTGCGCCTCCACGAGAAACTCAGAAAGAGACACAGCTCGATACTAATCCAGATGCATGCAGAGAAGATTGGCCTTAGGGGTTTCCTTTTCCATAGGCGGGTGCCGGAGATCAACGACCCCAGGTGTCCATGTGGAGAGGGACGACAAACGGTGATGCACGTCCTTTTAAGGTGCAGACGATTCAAGGAACTACGACGTCAGGAGCTATCCGGAATTCCAGGACGGACGAACCTGAGGGCAATCTTGAACGAGCGTAAAGCAGCCACAAAAGCCATAAGCTTCATGGAACAAACACAGATCCTTGGGCAATTTGGGATCACAGAGTAGACGAAGCCGAGCACTGGGGGGAGACTGAAGTTACGATGACACTAGATGGATGGCACAAGCAGTCACCAAGGAAAGCAGAAGGTTAATGGACACCTACACTTCTTGAAACGGATATGTAAATAGACGTAGATAGAAGCCTGACCAGGCGCGGTAGGAGGGGGTCGCTGGTCATGGAAACATGATGAAGTGGGGTGCGCTGGCCAGTTCCAGCACGCGTCGGCGACATGCCCGACACCGCGCTTTCCGGCATAGCGGCTGACTAAGCTGCTGGAACCGAGTATGACATAATCAATCAATCAATCAATCGACGTTCGCGTTTTACACTGTGTTTCAATTTCGAAGGCTTCGTGTGAGCCGCAGGCTAGCACCCATGTAATTTCGCTGGAGATCGCCGTCGCTTACTTAATAAATGTCAGCCTCAGACGTAAGGCTAGAAATCGACAATAGGTGGATAATCGATAGACTGGGTCCTGAATTTCTTTTTCTATCACCCAATTCCCAGATTTCTTTAGCTTCCCTCTCTGCAACAAGAACCTATATGCTCAATCGAGATTGACTTCGAATACCTTTTACCACTTATGACTTCCAGCATTCCTACGATGAGCCTGAGCGACGGGGCCGGTCAAACATGTTCGCGATAGCTCTAAATTGATAAGCATAGCGACATTAGTATATCCATCTCATATTGCTTAGCTTGCCATCTCACCGAAATCTAGAGAGCCTTGCACCAGACTGTGATGAATAACTAAAGAAGATGAAGCGTTAAAGGGAGCAACTGTAAAAACCACCCAATCTAAGGTCAGTCCCTGCGTCGAGAGACGCACCCTGTCGCGAGACAAATCTACCATTCAGGCATTTCAAGTCTCTTCCTCGCAAGCCTACGAATCTATTACCAATATGTCACTGTTCTTTAGCCATTTCTCCCCTAGGAAACCAGTCTGCAATGAGAAAATTACTGCGGTTGATCATGCTATCGATCCTTTTTTTTTGATGCTATCGATCGCCGCTTCGGCTTTTCCCGCCTGCTTAATCGTGACTATCAGAGTTTCTTCAAAGCTCGGAGGACTTAGGGAAAGGTTCTATAACAAAGGTGGGGCACGCTGGTGCCTGGGCGCTGGAGCGCCGTCTATCCGAAGGCGCAACCCGAAACAGCGCGTGACGCGGGCAGTACTTATTATCGCGAATTAAACGTAACCGTCGTGGTTGCGTTTAATAATTCTCCAAATCTGGTCCATTCTTTTCTTTGCACAATGTCGTTCCACGGCTTCCCGAGTGGAACAGTGTTTGAGGCGTCCGCGCGCTACAAAAACAAAGTCATGAGCGAGGAAGAAGTTGATGATTTCTTCGCAAGAGCCGCGCTTGGAAGTCCACCACCGCAGGAGAATGGAGTGCAAACACCCAGAAGGCGTCAAAAGAGCATAGATATCAAGGTACATACTCTAGAAGATTCACCGAACGACTCTCCAACAGATCAAGTGTTCCACCGTGTCGCTTTATTAGGAGAAGATCATGCCGAATCCTCAAGAGATAACCGGACTGAATCAAGCTCCGGGAATCTTGATGCATCATATAGTAGCGGTAAGGGCAAGACTCCAGTTCAGCAATTCGCCTTCGGAAGCAATACCACACGACAACACGGGCATAGCGCGTTCTCATTTAGGAGCAGAAATCCAGGGCTCGTGGAGGAGAACACATTCTGCAAGCAATGTCAAACTCTAATCAAGAAGTCGCGCGTTTTCAAGAGCAAACCGAACGAAGGTGCAAGAGGCGGCTTTTCCGTCTACATTGAAGGCGAGAACGACGGCGACGACGATCGCTACGGCGACGTCTTTTCCCCAGATTATGGTAATTATGTCACTTTCGTCGATCTATGCAAGTCTGCCGAAACAGGCTGTCATCTCTGTTCTCTACTCGCAGCTCCAGATCCGCTTGCAAACTCAAATCCTCCATCCGAATGCGAGAATGGTTATATGGTCGGTGTGTTCGGAGAGCAGAGTTATGACGGTCCCGGGAGGATTGAAATGCAGGTCATGCAGTATGAAAGGAAAGTCATCAATCTCTCGTACGACTATCCGAAGGCGAGACTCCAAGGATCTTTGAGGTATCGACAAACGGATACTGGCCATGTATTTGCGCTTGCTAGGAACTGGTTGAGGCAGTGTCGAACAGGTCACGACGCATGTCAAAATAGGCCAGAGGTGGATTACACCGTGCCAACGCGATTACTCGAAGTGTCCGCCGGACCCGACGGCACTTTGACTTCCATTAAACTCCGTGTCACTTCTACCACCCCCAAAGACTTTTCAAACGTGGAATACCTAGCATTCAGTCACTGCTGGGGCGGAGTACGGACAACGTGCCTCGAAACATCAAACTTCGCTTCCTTCCAAACCTCTATTCCCCTCGCCTCTCTCCCACAGAACTTCCTCGACGCCGCGACGATTACTACCAAACTGGGCTTCAAGTACCTCTGGATTGATTCCCTCTGCATAATCCAAGACTCGCCCCTCGATGCGGCTCGCGAAATTCCCACCATGGGCAGCGTCTACGGGTGTGCCGTCCTCACCATCGCCGCCCTAGGCGCTCAAAACAGCCACAGCGGCTGCTTCACGACGCGCAATCCTCTCTCCCTCGTCCCTGCTCTGCTGCGCGATGGCGATAGCTCGACACGCGATCAAGTCTGGGCTTGGAATCAGCAGTTGCAGGGGCCGAGTGCTGAGGGCAAATTGAGGCCGCCGCTTCATCAAAGAGGATGGGTCGTGCAGGAACGTGCATTGGCGCCAAGGACGTTGAGCTTCGGGAAGGATATGGTGTATTGGGAATGTTTGGGGGGCGCGGCATCAGAAGCGTCGCCGGAGATTAGGGAAGAAAACGAGAGTGGGCTAAAAATTGCGCTCGCAGAGTGTTCGGCTCTGGATGGAGAGGGTTGGGAAGATTGTAAGTTACTTTTCCCGTACGAGGAGAAGTTAGAAAGAATGCTGACCGTGACTTCACATCAGGGGAAACCTTCTGGTGGGAGATTGTGCATGAGTACACTACAGCCAAGTTGTCCTACTACAGCGACAGGTGGAACGCTATTTCTGCATTAGCTATGCGTGCTGAAGACTGCACCGGAGAGAGACTGTACAACGGACTCTGGGAATGCAATCTTTTTGAGGAAGTCTTGTGGAAGTGCTCACAGCCAGGCCAAAGAATCGATCCTGCTGATCTGGACGTACCATCTTGGTCATGGTTATCCGTGGACGCACCGGTGCATAACAAGCAACGGTTCGACTACGAGAGGGCTTTCAAGCAGGTAGCCACGGTCACGAAACCTCTATCAGCACGATACGCCGCCGATGGACTCGGACACTCAAAATCCCTCATCATCCAAGGCCCACTTTTGAAAATCTCCTGGAGCACATCTCGTAATCAATTCGGGAAGACGGCGTACATTTTCCGCTTCATTGACGGTCCGAATCTTCCTCGGCCATCGAAATGCGATTGGTATCCTGATGTTGTTCCAGACGAAGACTGGGATCTGTCAGTGATTACTATGGTGTTAACTAAGAGTGGTGGATGCGAAGCACACGGGCTTGTTGTTAAGCCCAACGATGTGTCAGGCATATCGTGGGCACGGGTGGGTGTGTGGCAAATATTCGGTTATGGAGATGGAGGGATGGATGCTATATGGGGAAAAAGGGAGACTATTACAGTTGTCTAGCAGTGAGTGTGTGCAAAAGACTTACCATCCTTCCCCCACCTTTCGGTATAACCTAAGTCGGTGGTACTGACTTATACTCGTGCTTTGCCCTAAGCAGAGTGTTGCGAAGGCAGCATGCCGACTCACACTCGTGTGAGATTTGATGTTTCTAGAGAGAGCGCAAACAATCCGAGAGAAAAGAAAAGCCAGAAGTTGAAACAGCTGAAAGTGAAAAGTCGAAAGTTGGTAGCGACTAAAGGACGGCCACTTTCTGCTCTGGCCGGAGAATATCGGGAAATGGGAATCTTCCGGCAAGGTATGCGTAGCCACAAGCTTCTTCGCATCATGATAAAACTCAGAAATCTAAGTTACTAGTGTTCTCACAACATCTCAGTTGGCGACCCCCAGATCTTATTGATACGGCAAGGGTGGGCGAGAAAAAGCATCAACGGGATATAATAAATAAGTTGATTGCAGATCAGACTAGATGCTTTCCGACAAATCGAGCAGCGTAGAGGACCCAGTCTATGGCATCCGGATTCAACAACTGGAATTACTCGTTCGCTAGAGCTCAACGAATTTGTATCAGCATTGGTCCCGCGTAGGTGCATCATACAGGCTTATACTAAATGATCTCTAACTTAGTCATAGCCAGTTTCTCGGCTAATGAAAAGGAGCTTGTGGCGAGAAACGAGGATTGTAAGAACCAGAGTAACGAGATCGGTTCCCCAGCAACGTCTGGTTCCTGGCAAGGGTGTGACAGTTCAGATTCAGATGGTGGCGCTCTAGTGTGAAGGACTTCTTGAAGTAGTCTGGCTTAAACTCGCATGCTACGATCTTGGGTTATTCATGATCGTCGACTTGTGTTGGGGACGGCCAACAGAATTATGTTTTGAGAGCTTCAATGGGTATCCAAGATTGGTGTGATATTCTAGATACAGCAAGATAACAGCCATAGGCATGAAGATATTCTTTAACAACGACCGTGGACCGGTGACCTGCGCAAGCGAGCAGGCCTAATTTCATCTCTCACTCCATATCAGTCTGCTCCACCTGTTGCGATTTAGGCCTGGACGTGAAGTGAAGAGAGACCAAGGGACGATCAATAAATCGTCTGCCTCGATGCGTCACCTTCACGCCTGCAAGTATAACGAGTCTTCTCTGCTCGAATACCGCCTCTTTAATGATAAGTCTGAACTTCAAAGGACCGCGCTGAGAAACGCCAAGACAGCCAAACAAGTAGTTGCAAGTGCCAGACTATAGCTTCCAGCAGTCAGGCCGTCTTCGAGGCTCTGTCTAGCGACTGTGATAGTAGCAACAACGCAGATACTACATGCCAGGCTGCCTACAACGAGAAGGAGTAAGTAGCGAAGACGCCAGCCTTCGACGATCTTAAAGGCCTTGCCAGTCTTGCCGTACAGGTTCGCAGCATCGTCAAATCGGTCATATTGTTCGCAGCATCGTCAAATCGGTCATATTGAAGAGATCTAGCACAAAGGCTCAATCGTAATTCTTCGCAAGTGAGTACTATGAGAGGAAAAACCTACTGATAGGAGACTAAGAAACCAGTAGTCCTGAGATATTCCGCGCCCTTGGTGCCAACACCGTTCTGCCAGTAGAATTCGAGCATCGACGGCAGCCATATGCTCTCGCCCTTCAGCTGTTCAAGCCTTCTTGCGTACTGTACTTTGCAAAACGTGTCGTTTGTATGCTGATCAAAATCCTGATTAGCACAAATGACTTCAGGACCGTGAGATCGACCCATCACGTCAACACCGCACTCGCCAAGATCCACTATTGCATCCATTGCATCTAATTCCCGTTCAATCCTTCTTGAGGAACCACTGGAGTCGAGAGCGATGAGGACAACCTCGAAATCGTTCGACGCTTCTCTGAAGCTGAGGAATCGGATCTGATACAGACAGTCAGTATCTTGTTTAGTCTCTGAGCCTGCGATATTAAATTTGCTACGGACCAGATTCTCTTTAACGCCCACCGCCGAAAACAAGGAACGACGCTTCAACCATCCGTACTGCTTCCGTAGTTGTTCAATTCCCAGCGTAGGATTCTCGGTGTCGAACTTGATATCCTTGGCAATCCACAAACTCGAGATAGAAGTCTTCCGAATCGGTGTTCACACAACGATGCCGCTGTCGCCTTAGTCTGCATCATCGCCGTACCATCGTGTTGTGATCCATAACTGTGCCTGCCGCCGAGCTCGTACAGCTCTTGGTCTCCCGTTACACGCTTCGGAAGAGCGTAGAAAGTAAAGCCATAGTCGGAACCCATATCGCGTCGCTAAGTTGTTTCGAGCGGTTCGAGAGGAGCATTCGTTGCTGCCTTTCCTAGAATGCTCAGTAAGTGTAGATTTCGAAAGGAAAGTAGCAAAGCAAGACTCCGTCAGTGAATAACCACTTACAGTTTGCTTGTTGTCAGTCTCCCAGTGCAGTTTGGCAGGTGTCAAGGCCGGTAACTTACTCATGACGTAGCTTTAATCATGTGATGTTTGACCAAGTCGGCCGCTTACTGTGGCTGATGGTTTTCCGCCACGTTTGCAGCATATCGGATAAAAGTTACGAACTTGCCGATACGTATCACTGTTCGCTTAGTATCCCCATCTCTGCGCCTTCCCATGAATCCAGAGACGACGAGGTTAGACCCGTAATTCGTAAGTAAGGTCGTCGTAATATCCTCCGCGGTGAAGACATCTGGCGCTAACATGTAGGCTGTGCTTGTTCCACAGCACTACGACATTGTCACCTCCGAGTCCACTCCCCCTCATCCGACGGCTTCGATATCTCTTTCCGGAAAGACTCGACAATATTCGTATGACCGACTTGGGGAAGCCTCATCTTTCCCAGCACAGCCTGGAGGATATAACAAACATTGAGGCTATCCTGCAAACATTGGGGAAATGGCTTCAGAAGGCCATATTCGAGCCAGCAAAAAAGGAGAGGACGCAGAACTGTGCAGATCATGGGCTGCCTGTTGCAGCCGACCCTCTCCTGGATGCACTAGGTCTCAAGAAGGTACATAGCTGCAACTGATAGCGGCATCAGAGCTAACTGGGGATAAGATGGACTCTGGACGCAAGAAATACAATGTGCTGAGAATTTACGGACCAAGCACGACGCGAATTGGTTCGAAGGCAGATATAGTCCCAATACAAGTCTGGGGATTCGATCCAACGTTAGATGGTGAAGAGTTGAGTGCAAAAACAATAACGCATATCACGAAAGGGGTTGAGGTAGGAGTGGTAGACGGGTCAATCTTGGATCTCCTTGTTATTGCTGAGAGGGAGTAGGTACGGAGTAGCTCGTACAAAACAGATCACCGAATTCCTCTTCCACAGGGTATTCATAAGAAAATACAGGGTCATTGTTGGCATCAAAGTCAAGTTTGTCTCGCATGGCAATTAGCTTTTGTTGCTTGGAAAGAAGCTGCCATTTACTTACTTGTCGATGACACCCCTCCATCTCCTTGTGTTTGGTCCCCTGGCAGTCTTTGATCCGCATCCTCTTCCAACATGCGTTTAGAATGGTAGCGCAATTGTATTGCCCCTGGTGATGCAAAGATCTCCCGGAAGAGTGTTGAATCAGGCCTATCTAGATAGGAATCTGAGCATCCAAGGGAACGGCAGATTACTTCATGCCTGTAGCCCGTTGTTAGCAATCCCCACTCATCTAATTTGTATTGAAACTTACTTTACATAGCCACCAAGCATTGCCACCACAATCTCAACTACGCCGGGAAGACTCGACAAGGCTGGCAAGCCTCTCGAATATGGATCCGAGTCTAAAGTGAAAACAAATTCCCCCACGCCAGCAGGGAATACGGGCTGAAACAAGGCGCGCAAAGGACGTTCCCCGTGTTCGTGGACTGTATGTAGCATGCTGTCAGCTGCAAATCCAACGCACTACTGTAGAGCTTACTTAGCATAAGATACAGCGCCAGCTCTCGGCCCCTCCAGTGAGGGAGATTTGCCATCGCCCAGCACCAGGAGCGAGCAAAACTACGACACCGCAGAAGCCAATCGCTGCCACCAGTTACCAATGGCTCCATCAGCAAGTTGACCTTGTAAGTTCAGTATCATATATGTGATGATATTGATGGAGATTACCTGATCATCAGTAGCCTCCCCAGCCACTACAGACACCTCCATTAGAGCATACGCGAGGAGTCGTAAAACTGACTCTGCTCGCGCGATGGTAACAGAGATGCCCTTCAGTTCGTCAGCGCGAGTCAGACCTTTTGCAGCAACTCCCAGTATTGGAGGCAATCTGGATCGGTAGACAGCCACTGTCGAAACCAGCCCATCGTTGTCAATCGCGATGCCTTTCAGTTCGTCGGCGCGACTCAGACCCTTTGCAACAACTCCCAGTATTGGAGGCAGATTTGCTGAAACCGGCCCATCATTGTCAAACGCAATGCGAAGTATTGTTTTCAAGTCTTCTGGTGTCAGATTGTGTTCCTGAGTCTTTGCGATCCATTCGACTGCTTTTGGCACGATGCGAATAGTCGACCGAGCACGCTCTTTGATATCTTTTGCCTTTTTCGTATCGAGTCGAGCGCGTGCAAGTGAAGTAGCGGGGAGAATGTAAGGATCCCAGGGCTTCACCTTGACATCGCCGTCTGCTTTCGGTGCAGACTGAGGTACTCGGTTGTAATTCAGTTGGCCTTTGCTAATCAATGATCGATACGAGTTCTGTACGTCTTGGAGGGTGGTGGCGACCGGCTTCCAGCTTATGAACGTAGAGTCCAGAGGGGTTCCTGGCTTCTGTACATCTAGTTTCAGGCGCTTGGGGATCGGCTCGTCAATCAAAGTCTGTTGACGGTCAAGTTGGCGATCTTTGGGTAATCGCACTGCGACCTCGCTGCCAAGATCCGAGTGCAAGGAGACTTGTAGCCTGAGTGCAGTCAGCTTGCTACTGGGCGATGACTTCGTACAGCTTACTCTGTTTCCAGTATCTCAAGTTTATAGCCGGCATTTGCAGAGAAGCATTTGTCATACAATTGCTGAGCCGCAACGATGATTGAAGGCTTCGATCGAGATACCACCTCTCGGCATGCGTCGGAAGGGACCAGACAAACTATCTCGTACTCGTGGTAAGTGAGATTACATGAACGGCGAAATGGACTGAAGACGAGGCGCACAACACAAAGGATTCCAGTGACGGTTATTGAGAATCGAATTATCGTTCCATGTGTTTTGTGAAGAGGATACTGAGCATCCTCTGTGCAGATGTCAAAGTCGTATTCGAATGGAGCCTCGTGGGGAATCATAACGGATCTTCTGATTGTTGGTTGGGGAGTGAAGTTGGTTCTTGCCGGATTTGGGGTTCGATCATGAGCCCTGGTCGTGATCGAATCCCAAGTTTGTACTAGCGTCTAGGCCGCCTGCAGAGCTCGGACAATTTCAACAGGGCGGCAGATGCTCTGCTTCATCAAGAACCAACCTGCAGGCGTATATCTCCCTATCCGTGGCTTGACTAGTCCGCATCGGATACTTGTTCGGACTGCATTTGTGTTCGTCGTCCGTAGATGTTTGAAATCCAAGACGCCATGCTTCTTGAAGTTACGCTGTGGATATTGGTTTCTTAAACGAGCCAGTCGACGAAATACCTGTGAAAGGATCACCGAATTAGACGGTGCTCAAGCGAGCCTCCCGATGTTCCTTTGATACCAAGGTTGATCGACCTTTTCCCTTGATCTCTAATTTGCGACGACTTCTTAAATGCAAGGCAAACCACCTCTGTTCGCCTTGTTCTGTTCCAAGTAATCCACTTACATACAACTGTCCTTTTTTTCTCCACTGCCGCGGAAGGACCTGGAACTGCTATCATGTGTTTTTATGGATGGGTCCTTTTCAACTGCGGACACGACCGCTGTCTCGTTAAAAAGTGGTGCAGAAGTTATGAGGTCACCTACAGGAGATGCCCTCCCCGGATCATAGGAGATGTCGACTTCAGGTACCAATGCATCTTCCAGATCAATCATCAAAGCATTATTACTAATAATTAAGAAAGGCATGACGAACGATGTGGTCAGTATATGATAATTCCCAAACACAACATTCTAATGGTTTACATAGGATATTGCAGACCATCAACATATCCACCATGGGTGATTCGAACTCAGAAGATGTGGTTCAACGAGTTCCTCATCGTGGCGCCGAGCCCCCCACTGATGCATCAAACCATCGCCGTGACTAGGGAGAAGCGACAGAACAAAGCAACCTGCGGACGCCCTCGTCATTCCTCATTACTCACCGCTCATGCACCGACCAGTCCCCTCTCATCGATCACATTACTTCCCTTGTTATGCGACCCTCGATCTGTACTGCAAAGCATCCAGAATTGCCTGTTTCATCCCTGGTTCACGTGCACGATGACCGACAGTGTCTGCACTACGGTCGCTTTGGGACATTCAAATCCAGACGACACCACGATCGCTCATGGCACGACCGGAAGGGCTGCCGGGCTTGTACGGGAGAAGGGAAAACGAACATCTTTAGATGGGGAAGAGGAAGCTGGAATCCGGAAAAAGGCCAGACAATATTCCGACGCTCTGGTGCAACGAACAGCGCCTGAGGGTCTTGTTGATATCTGCTGTCGCAAGCAATCATTCCTCGTTAGAGATTGGCATGTGGTCAGCATAGACTCCGTCGTTATATCTGTTACAGACCATGCGCAGGCACTCAACAACCGCCCAGTCCTAGAAGCTATTCAGCAGCTCGAGAAGATGCTGTCCAAATCAAGAGGCCCTGTTATGGTATCTGATTCATTCCTCGCACAGACTATCGATATACTGAGGAACTACCAAGTCCTCGTTGAGGCTACTCAACAGCTTGAGAAGATCCTGTCCGGGTCAAGAGACGCTCGTATTCTTGCATCGAAGATTTTATCCCGTCTGAGCAGTGCAGAGATGGTGTTGCTCTCTTGTACGACCACGTTTGATAGAGAGGACCTCTCTACTTTAATTGGCTGGCAGCGCTCTGGAAATTGGTTTGACGAAAAGGAAGAGAAAGCCTTTTGTCTAAAGTTCGGTTATTTCATGCCTGGACGTTGGGATCCGGGAGATATTTTCGACAAGTGGGCGACTTTCTACAAGGTTTGTCACTCCCAAGCTGGAATAGCCGTATGGAGCTAACGTCGACTACTTCAGGTCCTCACTAAAAGTATCCATATGTGGGGAAACAAGGTGTGTGACAAGAACTGGGAAGCAGACCGTGTTGTAGGTGACGTCGACTATTTGTCGATTATTCGGAAAGTCGAACATCAGAACCAACATCGTCTGTATGAAGTGGAGAAGGCAGCCATCATGGTTAGGTCCGGAAGCGTAACTCAGTGGGATCTAGTGAGTAAAAAAGTCAAGGTCGAAGTACTGCAAAGACAGTAGAAAGTGTGATGGTGTTTACAGGTCAAGCTCACCTGGAGCATAATTAGAGTGTACAAGTAGTGTATATGGTATCATTTCAATCTTGCCGTTGTTCTCAGAATACATATGAGAATAGGTTCGTTTACTTATTAATCGGGCCAAAGGTATTGAATAGTAGCCTTGGTCTCTCTCATATTTTCAAAGCAAGGCAAACCAACTTTATTCGGCTTGCTCTGGTCATCCATTGGCGTCTCAGACTTTGTAACCTACCTCCACCTGCTATTACGAATGTACCTTGAAACAAGCCGCCTTCATCTGGAAATTGGCATGATTGGTCACTCAGATGCTTGAGCGGGTAGGAAATGAGTGGACATCCCTTCTTGGCTCCTTGTCTCCTGACTAACAGCTGTCATCTGATGCCCTGGACGGCGTCTCCCTTTGTTTCTGGTTGACTGTGTATATGATAAGGACATAGAGCAGTCATTCATAATCTGATCACTACAGTAGATGACATTTCTGGGTCCTGATGATCTACACCCCAAGTTGAAGCCATCCACTGTCCTTCTCCAAGTCACTTACAAAATCGGCTTCCCCTCCACACTCGCTAGAAGATTATGCCCCACATATTAGAAGAGGTTAAGCGTAATAACCCTTCTCCATTAAGCGAAAGTCCACCAATGTCGTTGTAATATTCTGGTTTAATTCCGACGGGAGAGGAATTAACTGTGTGTAGAATGTTATCTGGCTAGCCATTTGAGGGCTGGAGGAGCTATTTGGAATGTTCAATGTTATCACGAGAATTTTTGATATGGAGATGGATCGATTGGGTGGGGAGTCTAATGGAGCTGCGAGGTGTGGTTTGTTTGGATCAGTGAGGAGAGAACCTTTCGCGGACTACATCATAAATAGAAGTCATGTGAAAGGTAAATAAACAGTATGATACGGAAAAAAGTTCCAAACCCCCTTGAACAAGTGTTGCAAGTTAGACACGCCTCGCTGCTCTCTGTTCCTTCTGACGACGGCGAGCCCGGGACAATTTCGTACGATACTTCTGGATGTCCTTAACAACAGGAGCCCATTGCATATGAGGACCTGGATATCGACAATAGTATCAATGTCAACATCAGGGGATCTGGAGCACGTCATGGCAATGACCTCTCACGTCGCAACCGGCTTGGAGGCGAAGATCGATCATTCCAACACCCACTCCTGTTCCGCTCAATTTTGGTCTCTGGGAACTTGCATGGTGTCCTGGTGATTTGCGTGTCCCCACAATACACGTGGATCTCATGAAAATAAGCTATGCCGGTCATTATCATTCCTGCATATGGTATGATAAATGGATTCCTACAAACGGAAAGGGGTAAAAAAGTGGACTCTCTGGGTGTTGTCGTTCGGCTGTTTAAGCGAAGCCTCTAATCGCTAAGCGAGAAAGGTGCAGTTTGGCTTTAACCTGCTCCATGGTCAGACACATCGCTTAATGAAGCTCCTTGCCTCTCGGACAATAGAAAATCGGAGTTCTCTTTATAATGCGGTAGACCAGTTGCGGAGGTTCGTTCTCCTGGGGAAAAGAGGTTGGACGGCCTGGGAGCGGCAGCGAGATTAGGTATGGTGGGTGTGATTAGTAAATAATTGAAGTATGATGTAAATGCCGCTGCAGGTGTTAGGCTTGCTGAATGCTCCTTCGCGCATAGGTTGTATAGGCATAATCTGAAAACGGCTCCAACAGATCCCCATCTCACCCTTGACGGCGTTTCTTGCTCGAGCTCTCTACACCGTAATCCAAAACAGCTCTAACTCCTAATCGATCGAGTTCTGCCTTCAAACTGGCCTCCTGCGCCTCCATCTTGTGCATGTCCTGTCTCAGATGGTCAATTTGTACTAAATCATATAAGTAAAAATAGCAGTCCAAAGAAGTACGCAAGACAAGACTGACATTGCAACTTCAGATTCGTGTCTATATTGATTGTGTCAGTCAGCTCTATCGAAATCGCTTGTGGTTCACACCTTTGACTAACTCGATCTCCCTCTGGAGAACGGCTATATGAGCTTTGGATCTTGTTAGTCTAGGGACTCAAGGACGGTGAATAGTCATCTTGCATTCCATTTGCTGTGCTCTAGCTTGCCCGCCTCCCTGAGTGGCTTGGAGTCGTGCATTGCTCATATGGAGTTGACTATTATTAGCTTGGAGCTCACCAACATATTCTAACATGGAAGGTGAGCCGAAGAATAGCCATTGCAAGGACAGTACTGACGAATCACAGTTCGCGATGCAATGGGCAAAAGCCTAAGTATTTCTTGTGAAACGGTAGCACGAGAGCCAGAAAAGTTGGTGGCCATATCTCGGAAAATGGTATCGATTTCTCTTGGGTTAGCTGGATTCAATGTACTAGATCCACAGGCCTTACCACGAAGCAGAGTCAGTCGACCATCTTCACCGATATATGAAGCTGGTACTGAGTCCTTAGGCATATCAGACATTGAATTAGAATAGAAGTCAATGCATCACCTACCAAATCCGCAGCAATTACGAAGCCGCTATCTGACGGTACAGATTGCCCAAGACCCGGTGTGGTGTCACTAGATACTGTTATTACCTCCCTCAACACGGCTTCGTATCATGAATCTACTTGTTCTGGGGCGGCGCCATGCCTTCCGCTGCTTCGGGCGTAGCCTCATAGGGATAGAATGTCGCGTTGATGGAATTCTTCTTTGTCAGTAGACGCGTGTTTCCATTTGGCTTCTCACTTACGTAGAAAGAGGCACCGACTGAAATAGGTTCTACCTCGCTGAGGGGTGGTGCGCTCATACTGTTCACGTGGATAAGTGGTGATGGGCGTAGGAGCCACGGTAATTGTATCGAGGTGAATGCCTGGGTAGAGCGTGGGGAGGAAAGGGTAGATCGTGCTGGCAGGCACTCTTTATAATGTTACAGTGCCTACATCGCCGATGCGTGGACTGCCTTGTCGTTCTAGGAATGGCCGTCCGTTCCGTACCTCAGTACCCCTCCCGGATTCCCTGTCGGCTCAGCGTTGATTTCGCGGATAGTAGCCAGTGAGGTGTCGAATATGGCCCCCCACAGCACCGAATCTGCCTCGCTCACGCCGCTCGATGAGACCAAGGGATAAGTAGTGGCTGCTTGTCTCCATTCTCCAGCCATCGTACTCCCTGCTCCATAGCATCATATGCCACAGCAGGGAGACCTAGCGCACATCTCTGCTCCTCAGCTTATCCTCACGGAAGCGCCGACGACTCCTGTAACCATGCATGGCCACCTCTTTGGTGACGTGGAAGTAGAGATGCAAGTCTAATAATACTTGTTGCTGCGCAGATCGTGCCAGGAGCCAGGAATGAGATCAGAGTGAGGGTATTATGGTATCGGTGAGGTCCACGGTGGTTGGATGATCTCTGTCCGTCCACGCATCTGCGTCGGCTGACCTATCCCAAGCTTTCCTTGATAGCTAAATCGTGACAGTGTGCTAACCATAACCCATTTAGATGCCAAATATATCTCAGATTGGGCCGAGATGCCTTCCGTAGCCTGCTGAAGATCTCCATTCGTGTACATCCAGGTAGCCCGCCTCCTGTCTCCTCTCAAAAGGGCATCGTGAAATAGACAGCCCGCAGTGGCTTTGTTCTAGGCTATGTGTTCAGAACGGCTTGCAAAGGTGGCTCCAGATGCGACAGGCTTCATACCACGACCAATGTCGCTCTACTTGGATATTAGCCCAGAGAGACCTGACTGGCGTGAACGCGGAGAAATCCGATAGGACCACTTCAATCGAGGGCCAAATTGGGTGTAGTAGCATGCAGGGAACATTTCTCAGGTACTTGCTTGCGAGGGGAGTTGGTGCAACCCTCCGGGAGTCCCAACTGCATCGTATGGCTTCATCCTTCAGGTCATCCTCCTGAAGTGCTTGCGTAGTGCCCAGGCTGATAATCGGCACTATCGACGCAGCACAAGGCCTGCAATTCTATGCTGCACTACAGCATCCTCAGCAACCCCATCATAGCCGTTCCATGGTAAGTCCATCCTCGGATGGAGCAGATAGCATTCGTGACTCTTGTTTGATTCTATGGATTCAGCTCATGCAGAATGCTCTGCCATCGCCGTTCCAGTAGACTCGGATGACCCGTGGAGTCTTTGGTACTACACCCTCGCCCTGGAACACTAACTCCTCGGCGTTCGGCTGTCCTGTATATATCCTCCATACCGCCCTACCCGCTTGGCCAGCTGCGAATTATGGAGAATGGCAACAGCCTGGAAAGGTTCGCCAACCGTGGCTGATTGGAAGATAGAGCGGATGACGGAAAACCATGCAATTTTAGACATTCGCTGGCGTCGGTCTCCATTCGGGGATACGCTAGAGCCGCTTGAATCCTCTGTTCACATTGTATCCCTCACTAGGCTCGCGATTCGAAGTGTCGCAGACGACATAGATACCAGACATGCTGCTTTGCTCATCACTTGATGATGGGAATAACGCCCTCAAGTGGTTCATACATCTCAATGGCCAAAGGAGGCTGCTGCCGGCGACGTCCGATCTCACCCAATGTCGAGAACCACCGCCAATACCTCCAAGGCAGAATTGGTCACCATGCACTGGCATGGACACCAGGTGCAAGCCTAGATAGACAGACTAATGCGTGCAGGGTTTGAGAGATGGTGTGGTGGATAGATGTCCAAGGTATCCACCGTTGGCCTTTAGTGTGGTTTCCTGATGCAGGATCATGTCGACTAAGGTATACTGCCTCAGCTCTCAGGGAACTTCTTCCACAGCGCAGATACGAATCCCTACAGGGTGGGCGAACTTCAAGGAAGCGATGTTGTATAAGATGGTCGGGGTCTGTCTTCAGTCATCGACCTGCTTCCGCATCAAACGTCCCTCCATCAACTGCCCTTCCTCATCAACCGTCTTTCCTGATCCACCGTACTCCCTCATCAACCTCACCATCCTCCAAAATAGGCTGCTGGATAACTATCTTTTGTCGCTTGTCGCGTCCAATCCGTTGATATCCTTCGCAAATATGGGATCGGCATCTTCTCGTTTTGAAACCAGGTGGTGGGAGGCAGAAGCTCAGCGAAAGGTAGTGACAACTAAAAACGCCGGTAAAGTGGAAGTCATCTGCTCGCTTATTCCCGGTGTGGATGAAGTCGCGATGGTGGGCTACTTGAAGGAACGTTCTGATCTGGACACACTCTTCGCGCGACGTTGCAGATATCAGGACCTCTCCAGGGAGCCACGTGCAGACCCCTCAAACTTGCCAGTCGATTTCAAGGCCAATGAGCTTTGGCGAGTGCTCCGAATGCCACCGGGGTGCGGCGAGGCTCCATGGGACTGGAACTGGCACCCTCCACTCGAAGGGATCCCTTCCGAAATCGCGGCCGAATTCCATGCGACCGTGTGCCAGGCGATCTTTCGACTTCCCTTCTCGGACTTCGTGAAGTGCGCCCTTGGATATAGCACGAAAGCGCAGTGTCTCAACAGTCTACTCGATGCCGTATGCGATGTACGCGATAACCTTCGGACGGAATATCAAGGTCGCCCTAGGATACAGGAGATTTATTCTAAAGTAGAGAAAGTGAGTAAACATGGAAGTCCATTGAAACGGCGTACTGATTAGAGTAGGCATTTAACCAGGAATACCACCCACTAGCGCACTGGATTGTTGCAAGCAGCCTGCACCAGAGGGCGGGTGCCCCATATGACGCCTTCGCCGCGAACTTTGACCTAATCAAGAGAATCTTTGCAACTCGCAGCTTTGATGTCGTGCTCAAGCGTCTTGCGGCTTTGGATCGGCGGTTTGCACACGGTAGTCAGATGTACAATTGGCAGAAGTGGTCAACAGATCTCAACTTCTGGCAGTGCGTCGATGGAGCATTATGGACAGGGAAGTTCACCCCTCCGCTCGTGCCACCGCACTGGTCAGGTGAGGACCTGGATGAGAGACTGCGCTTTCTTGATGGATTCAAGATAGACGCTGAGGATAGGGCGTGGGGTAGTTGGGGTAAAGTTGTGTTCTCAATGAAGAGGCTGATGGCGCGAGAGCGGAACTCTGAAGGTCGAGAATCGCAGTACAGTGTCCAGAAAGGCTTGCTAGTGTCTCTAGACCTGCTGAAGGGTAGCCCTACGATATCCCGCTAAGAAATCATGATTTTGGGCGTAATGTCGTCGGACGTTTTGGGTGTTGGTATTTGGATGTTGATGAGGATAGAGATCGAACGCTCTCAATTCGTGATCAGGGCAGGAACTGTATGTACAGCTATATAGTGCGATCAGTCATGTGTTTCCAAAACTGGGTTCGGGAATATCATCGACCTTCGAGGTCATAATCCCACCTAATCTCGTGGCCTAACGCTGCCGCTCTTCCTCCTTCGACTCGACAGCATAGGATACCGGTTTCGCTGCTTGTAGTAGGCATCTCGTTGCATGTTGCGCCTTTCGGTGACGGTTTTTCGGTCGTGCAAGTACTTGTATCGAAAATTGAGTAACTCGTATTGCTCTTGCCATGTCATTTGACCTCTCCATGCTCTTCCTCCAACTTTTTCCAGGCCAACTGTGCACCACGGGAACAGCTTCTTCGTATGTGTGCGCGCCTTGAGATGTTTGCGGACTTCAGGTGCGATACAACCGCGTGGGCCGAGAATTGTTAAGTGAGGAAGGTTACGGATCTTCAAAAGGCTCCATATTCCCGGGTCGTCACGGAAGATATCGCAGGTGAGTAAGGCAGGCAGATTCGAAGCCACGATATTCGCATAGAATCCCAGTGTTTATGAAGGCACTCAAAAGCCTCGTAAGCATAATCGGTAGTCCGCTGGCCCCAGCCCGTGGCACTCTCATCGTCAAGATAGGATAAACTGAGGAATCGAACGTTGTGCAGAGTTGTAGCATCTCGACCCGGACCGTGTTCGAAGAAGGCTGACACGGTCTTCAAGTCGCTGAACTCGAGGGCTTCGCCAATACGGAGTTTGACTGGCGTAGGGAAGTCGAGGTAGATCGAACGGAATGCCCTCGATACTGATGCTACTGGATGGTGTGCGGCATGGGTCCTAACACCGCCGCCGACGGGTGATAGTCGAGCGTCCGCGACGATATATCGCAAGATTTGCGTAGTGATCTCTGTAGGTAGTGCAGTCGTGTTGCTGTGGAATGTATCGTAGATTAGGGGGGGAGAGAGGCCTGACATGACGAAAGCTGGATGTTGGTCTACCATTAAGAATGGTGATGAATGGGTCATGAAGAATTGAGTTGGCAGAAATTGAATTCCACCTGTCGTTCATAGGTTATTGGCAGCCGTGAATGGGACAGGCAATTTTCTGTGTAGAAATTCACAGGCCTCTCGATGGGGTCGGATGTGGTGAGGTGTGGCTGGTGCTGGTGCTGTGTGGCTGGGAGATGGCAGATTTGTCGACGATTTGAAGCCCTGTCGTTGATTGGACTTTTCAGCACCAAGAGAAAACGCCAGTGATATGATCAGCAGCCATTCCGGGAACCAAATTACTTCTACAGTCCTTCTTCACATCCTGAAACTACCACTTCCACAAACAGCCGCCAACCTAGCCCAAAACTGCCCCAAAAGGCAGCTGTGGTTTGGTCATGTGCCGGTATGGTGAGCATGCGAACTTGATTTTTCGCATGCGAAGAATCTAGTTTCACCTGGTTTAAGAGCAGCCGATTATGATTCCATTATGGGTTAGATTAGGCAGCGGCTTCTTTGGGCTCTCTTCAATTCAAGCGGACTGATACTTCTGGCTGCAGTTCAAAGACGCTATTGTACGAAAGTACCAGACTACCTCGACCAATTTTGGCTAACATCGGAACGGGCCGCCTTCATTTACACACACACAATTTATTACGCCCGGCGGCTGAGCCGAGAGGGCAACTATCACTGATCTACTAATACATTTCCCAAGAATTGTCCTAGTCTCCTTCGAGCCCATACAGAGTTCATTTCTAGCCTATGTTTCCTCTTCTTTCCTATTTCTTGCGGATTCTCGTGGGTTAGTAGTATTGTTAGTAGGCTAGCTTGAAGGCAATTCTCCAAGTGTTCAGCATCCTATCTTCGGCAACTGAAGCGGTGCCTGCTGTCTGTGGCACGAGGTGATAGTGGGTGAAGCCGGGTGTAGTGGATTAGGTGTCCTGGTTTATCTGCAGTTGGTTCGTATCAAGTCGGCCTGTGGCTATTGCGAACCGTATCGTTGCTCGAACAGCGTTCATATTCGGAGCCCAGTTCTTGTCATCTGTTGGAGACTTTCCGCCCAAGTAAAAAGATATATTCCCTCTGCTTGTATCCGTGCATTGTAGCATCTCGACACGATGCGCCGTCCACCTTCTGCACCGGAAGAGGAAATGGTCTACTGTCTCACGCGCTTGTCCACATTCGCACTGATCTGTCGACGCAGCTTTGATTCTGTGTAGATAAACGTTCAGTCTTGCCATGCCTGTCCTGAGTTGGGCGAGCACACTAGCTTCCTTCCATGACAGTCGGTCGTAGAGCTGTCGTGTGTGTTTGCCAGGCAATGCTGTGTCAATTCTTTTGGAATATTTTCCAATGTTTTCCGGTAACCCTCTAGTGGTGCTGTACTTAGCTCGCGCTATATTGAGAGTCGTCGATCGCATCCTGGGGAGCTGTGTCTGCGGGGTGGTACCCTGTCTGGTTGCTTCCTTTACCTTCTCCTTGGCAAGCTTCATGAGTTCGTTTTCCTCACTTGATGGGAGCCATAAGATTGTTACCGTGTTTCCATCTCTTCTCAAGGCTCTTATTGCCCTATAGATACGGCTGATGTGCTCTTGTCCGGACTGTTGTCGAGGCTTCCTAAGTGTAAAGCCTTCATTTACTGTAGGTAAGCGACGCGGAAATTATCCCTACGCAAAGAAAAGAAATGATGACTGTCTATGACAAGTAAATTACGCCAGCCACCATTCAAAGTTTGAAAGTATATGCTTGCCTTAACTAACATAGGGTGTATGAACATCGAAAGATGAAATACTGAAAAACCAAAGTACTGATATGTACAACTCAAACCGACCCTCCGATATCAAACAAAATGCCACAGAGCTACATCCAACCTCATCAAGGTCATCCAAAGGAGTCGGTCTAATCTGTAGGATGTCAGCCGGTTATCCTTAGTATCCAGGATAGCTAGGAAATGAAGTACGTTTGGAGCTGTACCCCTTTCGATCGTACTGTAGATTCGCGTAGGATTCTTGCACGGCTTTGGTGTTCGAGAGAGCCGGAAGAAATGGTGGCGCGACCCGTATGCGGGGAAGTGCATGTCTTGTCGTGCGCGGAACCTTGCCGAACGCTTGGTACGGTCCATAAAGTATCTGTCCTCACAGAGCCTCAAACAATTGTGTCACCATTCAAAAGACGTAAGTTATATACTTCCACTATTTCAGAGCGTATAAACATTGAAAGATGAAATAATAAGAAATCAAAGCACTGATATGCACAAATCGTTCCAACCCTCCTATCTCACACACAATATCCCACAGCCTCAGCCAGAGCCCTAAGCATAACCGTTCATAGCGTCCGTCGATCCCGCGCCCTTGAAATCGCATTTGAAATCCTCAGATGCGGCAATAGCTACTTCGAGATGGGACATAGTCACCTGGCATCCCTCCTGGATCGCCAGAGCTTGAGCCGTTGACACGAGGTTTTTGATCTGAAACGATACCGTTAATTATTCTGCTCCTCGAAGTCATGAAGGAGGTACCTACCTCGCGACCATTGCGCTCCTTTCGTGCCCAGTCATCGAAGTCGTCCGGGCTGTAAATTGCTGCTCCCTGAGGCGTGGTTGCCGTGCCCAGAAAATATCGCCAGACATTGGTCCGCTGCTCGAGGTTCAACTTGTCGTATTTCAGTTTGAAGTGGATCCGACTGGCGATTGCATCATCGATCTGCTCTACCCGGTTAGTGGTGAGGAACATCATTCCTTGATAGTATTCTAGGGTCCGCAGGAACACGCAGACGAGAGCATTTCGATGGATATCGTGAGATGAGCGCTGTTCGAGAAGTACATCCGCCTCATCCAGGAGGAGGACCGCCTTCCATCGAGAAGCGCGTTTGAAGATACGAGGCAGACACTTTTCGACGCTCTCTGCTGTTGTACCGAGCTCACCAGCGGAGACCGGCATGAGTGGCCTTCGAAGATGTTCGGCAATCAACTCAGCCGTCAAGGTCTTCCCCACACCAGGTGGTCCACTTATATACTGTGTTAGCAGAATCCCGATTTTAACGCGGACTACTTCGAAGTAGATACTTACTGCAATAGTACGCTAAATCCTTGCCCCTTTCCTGCTACGACATCGTCAAAGGAATGAGTCATGGCCCGCTTGGCATGGGCTTCGGAAAGAGCTTGCACGGCCTTCTTCTTCCTTGGGGGAATGTGAAGGTCGCCCAGCGGCGCCTGTTTCCAGTCAATCTCTGTGATATTGGCGACAGCCACCTCCACTACATTCATATGTTAGCCAAGGGCAAGGCGATACTATAGCAGAAAGGACCAGATGCTCACCCCATCTTCTGTCGCCTAAGCTGAACCCAGGAACGGTTGCGCTGCAGATGAGCAGGTCGTCTCCCCTCACTTCTGACGGATCCATTCCATTGTTCTTAGCCGGGGCCGACACCTCTTCAGCATCGTCAAAATCGATCACATGCCAGCCAGGTGGTGAGCCCTTATCGGAATTCTTGATGCTCGGTCTGGCGTAATTCGGGTTCTCCTCCCGAAAATAAGCTGCGTCGACCACGACTCGGCTTTCGACAGGAATTTCAACAACCCGATCTTTGTCGATGTAGAATCCCTTCCCTTTGTACTCGCAGAGGTGGACGTCCATCATGGAAAGGAATTTCTGGCCGCATTCGGTGAGGTGGGCTCTGATTTGCCTTTCGCTCGGATGGTATTTGAGAGGGAATACCTCCAGAGCAGTGATCTGTTTCGCCCCACGGAATTTCTCAATAGCATGCTCACTTGACGTCTCCCCAAACACCTTCCCGTCAAAATCTAAATAGCGAGCCTTAACGTGGAAGTATTTTATCCCACCATTTGCTGTTTTCTCTTCCCCGAATTCGTACTTCACGCATCTTGGCTGGCCAGTGCCGAAACATTTGGCGTACGTCAGAGTGTTTGGCTTGAAGAGCGTCCATAGGAGGTCGTACGTGATTTGATGCTTCTCAAGGAGTGGGCCAAGGCGCTCGATGGTCGCAGCGTAAGCTGTTCTGATAAAATTAAGCAATAAATCTAGATGCTCCAGCGTAGAACGATCGAGTGCCGTGCTTTGGTCTTTGCTGCACTCCTCCAGATCGAGGAGGTAATGGTAGAGGAGGGTCTGCTCTACCTATGCGGAGTTAATAGACGTTCTGCCATTTGAGTGCTTGGGGCGGCTCTGGATTTACCGAAGGCTTTTCTTCATGGAGGCAGATCCCCTGGACACCTTGCAGAACTTTCCGGAGGATGTCCCGCAAGCCTGTAGATTTTATATCTACATATTGGATCTGATTCTTGGTCTCTTTGTCTAAACTGCTGTCAGAAACAGATGTTGGAATCGAAGCTAGGACCCACCAAGGCGTGTGCGAGCGACAAAGACGTATTGATCCAGTTCATTCACTTCATCAGTTGGTGTCAATGATTCCACGACTTTATACTTGTATTCCTTTTTGTCCCAGCTGTATAATACAATTAGCGCTGGCAAGTTTGAATTGTAGCCTGGCATGTACGAACACTTCGTTGACCTTTTTGAATTCCAGCGTAGAAGCTCGCGCTTTTGGTTCCTCGGATTCTACTTTATCTGAAGCAGCAGGTGGAGGAAGTGGCCCCTGCTTAGTGCCCAGAGACTTGAGAATGTCCAAAAATTGTTCGACATGCTCAGTAGTCAGAAGTTGTGCTAGTGGCTGATTTTTTGGAGGAGTGGAAGCAATCTCCATGGCCACAACGGCCTTGATCATGTCAATGAACTGCAGGGCATTGTTCAATGTGACAATGGGATCGGATGATGGATTCGGGCTGCTCGGTGGTGTGGTTGGTTGTGCCAGAGCTGTTTGAATCATCTCTGTTGGAGCCATTGTCAACGTAGTGATGATAGATATGTCTATGTGTGATACACAAGATATATACAGAGTGGGAGGGTTGTAAAAGAGGATCGAGGAGCTGGATGCGAGGGGACACAGAAGGTGATGATCAAAACTCCGGAGGGAGCTCTGGCCTTATATATGCGTCAGTTTCGTATCGTTGTCTGCAACGGAGGTTCATTCTTGCGCGGCCAACGCGGGACAGTCGATTAAGGAAATTGTCTCTGTTGTCCCTTGGATAGACCGGCGGCCTATGCCTGCAGCATGATGCGTTAGCTGCTTGAAGACAAAGCTGGCTTCGCCGATTCACCCCTGGCAAGTCACTTGCGGATCAATTGATGATGCATACAGTACTCGATTGAGGCTAGATTGGAAAGGTAATATTTTGCAAAAGTGTCTGCCAGCGCCCGCCATCATTGATTCTCTCGAGGTTATATACGCCATGGATTTCGTGCTCAAACTTGGCTATATATGGCCGATCTGATACATTCAAAGCAAACCTGGAAATACCAAAGAATTAAGACCCTATATCCAACAACCCAGCCCTGCTATCCGAGGCTATTTCCTACTCCTTTCGTCATAATCACTTCCGCTCTTCAAACGGCGTTGGCTCAAAGAGCTTCTCAGGGATATCGCTAAGGTATTCGTTAGCGGCGTTTTATCAGCGCTCCGTTCGACACGTACTCCCAACTGGGTGAGGATGCTCGAAGAGTCTCAGTCTCCTCCATAGCCGGGTCTGTGAGATTACCCAATCCACTGGCAGCTTGCTTAAGATGTCCGGCAGTAGATGGACCTGTAGACGGATCCTGGGTCTCAGGTTTGCCATCAACTTTGGACGAGTCTGGCTGCTTCGGCTTTGTGGTCGTATCTGTTGAAGCCATTGTCTACGTGGTGGATTGGTAGATAACTCTAATATATATGTAGAAGCGTGAAGTTTGGGACGATGCTTGAAGAATTGAGGAAGGTGAGGAAGGTGAGGAAGCGAACAGTTAAACTTGTAAGGAATTCGCACCCTTATATACATTTTTACACTAAAAGTTCGTATATATCTTTGCTGCGACAAACTACACATCGGCTTCTCATTCATCCGTCTCATCTGATCGAAGATATTCACTTGGCTCCTACCAATCGGAATCAAGTGGTCAAGACTGGGGCCCTGCGTACAGCCTCATTCACTTCAATATGTTCCTTGACCGTGCGATTTCCCGTGCATCTTGCTGCAGCTAGGAAGAAGAAACCCGCGTATGTCGACGGTGTTGGTCTCTCAAAACGGATAGGCTTGAAGAAATCTCCTAGGCTTCATGCCAGTGTGGAAAGTATTGACTTCTTGAATGGTCAAGCTGGCTTTGCCGATATATGATGAGGCGGCGTGGGGGAAGCAAGACACAGGTCTTGGAGCATTGATAGCGTTTGGACCATACATATTGTTGAGGAGAGTTTATAGCGTATCGATTGTGTGATTCCCACAAATGGAACGTCTCCGTGTGGCAGGCACCCTTTTAAGAAGTCTTTTGTATGCAGCAACTTAGTTGACAAATTGCGAGAAGTCCCGGTCATTCAATTTTGTATAGTCTTCCTGCAGACGAATCTGGAGCTTAGACGCAACTGTTCTCCTTTGCAGCAGAGCATGTCTCTTTCTAGGCACTTGTTGACCTTGTCCACTGGGTCCCAATTATTTCGGTATTGATTCGCTCTGTCTCGATTTGGCTGGACAAATGCTCACCGAACAAGAATAATGTCCTGGATGAGGCTGAACAGCATAGCACGGCAGAGGGTACGTTAAGGTTAGAAGGACTGCCTGGCCAATCGTTTATTCCATAACCCGTGCACGACCATATTCTTGTTGTTTCTTGGCGCCCGGTTCGGGATAAGTTTGCTGACGGCTGGTCCCTGTTAGCGGGGCCGGATAATGTGCGGGAGGTGCACGCCCATCTAGGGTAAATGACCCACCACGTGTCCCACCAGTTTCTCCTCCAATCTTCCCCTCGAATCTTCCCTCCATCTTTCCCTCGAATCTTCCCCTCGAATCTTCCCCTCGCATCTTGCCCTCCATCTTTCCCTCCAATCTTCCCCTCGCATTGCCCTCCGTCTTGCCCTCCATCTACCCATCCAAGCTCCCTTCTCATATTTCCGTAAGTCTTCCCTCCATCTTCTCTCCCAATCTTCCTCCTTACCATGCCCCAGTCTATGTCAACGCTAAAGAAGCAAACATCACGATCTCGCAAGGCGTGTCAAGGAAACGACCCATGGACCAAAATCGTTGATGCTGCCCACGATTTGAGAATTATTCGAAATCTGAGTAATGCGCATATCAGACGGGTGGCAGTAGCCACAGAAGTGCTGCAACAGGAGCAGAATTCGCCAAAGCGGCAAAAATACCAGCTTTTTCTATACAATGTGCTCCGCAAATGCGGTCCCCACGCTGTCTTGGTATGCGCCATCGCCTTGAGCCAAAGATTGGTCTTCGAGATGAAAAACAATGATCGCAAGACCCTTGTCAACATCCTCGAAAAGAACAAAGGTAACACGATAATCAATGATTCCACTCTTCGAAGCCTTGCTAGTCGCCACAAGATACCAAGCTCGGTAGAAGGTACGGTTTGGAACGAGATTCATAACTTCTCCAAGTTGCTGATAAGTTAGATTTACAAGCCATCATTCAGAGAAGTGACCAGAACTGCATCCGACAAAGCTCCCCAGCTATTTCGACTAGCTGTACGAACACAGTTTCTCTAAACGACACGCAAAGCGGTTCCATAGCAACCTCGGAAAGCCCTCTGAATACCCCGAGCTGTGCACGACTTGAGCAGCACCTGGTGCTCGAAAAGGCTCCACCCCAGGGGCTCGGGGATGTTTTCGACGACTATATCTGCGATGCGATCAGAAGAGACACCGTTCAGAGTGATGGGATGACCTCCTTGAAGGCTGCTGTAACGATGGACTTTCCTCCTCGGGGACTGGTCGATTCTCTCATGAGTCTGGCTATCCACCCGAGCAAAGTTGGGTACCTTGCGATTGCTTTGTTCGGGGTACGAGTGGAATCGGCGGGAGAGGTTCGGTTCGTTAGCTTAGAGGGAGGGGTCAGACTTACACCGAACCCCGAAATTACTTTGAAAGGCGTTCTGGATGAAGCTATCATTGATGTATTTGGTTCTGAGATACATAGAGCAATCACCGCGTGCCGTATGCGCAGGAAAGAATTGGAGGAAGGAAATCGTGTCACGGAATGCGTGTCGATGATACTGACAAGCCGTTCTGATGAAGGGGCCATTATCAACTTGTCTCTGGGTGTAGAAGAAGGTACTCAGATACGGGAGAAATTATATACCTAGAATGTGATCCACTTTGCTACCGCACAACTTTAGTCCACCTTCAAGTGTCCTCCAAAACAGTATAGATCTATGCCGGGTTTTACAACTATTTGGCCAGTCTGTTCCGGACATATCGTTCCGTCATCCTTATTTCCCTTGCTGTCTCTTACGAAATAGGTAATGTTACACCCCTGGAAGTATATCTGCTGCCCCTTGCCATAAACCCACTTGACATCGATCTTATCATCATTCGTGAACTTTATTGCTCGATCGAGAGGGCTAGGTTGAAAAGACTAACAGCATATTAGGTCGGAAATGCTCCTAGATGAAGCAACTCACCATTGATTGCTCAGCAAGTTCACCCTGCATTTGCGCACGATGCTGAGAGGCGATAGCTGGATCTCCCTGGGAAATGTGCTTGTGGAGAAGAGGTAAACAGGATCGGGAGAGGTTCGTAAGTCCGAGCTAGTTAGACTAGAGATCCGTTGCGCTACCTAGTGTGTAGGCTTCCGATTCTAGAGATCGTAGTAACTGCCGCCTGTGTAATATCAGCAACTGCATGAATTGAATGGTGGACGAAGAGGGTCATGCTATGCTCACCTGTATCTGCCTTGGTCGTGAAGTTTTATTGAGCTGGCTGGCAGAGGTAGAGTGAGGTTGCCAACTTGCGCAAAAGATGAAGTTCGAGTCTGCGAAAGTCAGGGGGGCACTCTCTGCAACTTTGGTAGAATACACTGAATGCTGCGGTTGAAATGAGGCAGGATAAACGTGGTCGACAGCGGGAGAAGTGAACCTGATGAAATAAATCGTAGTTGAGATGCTGGTGTGTGTGGAAGATAGAGTGTAACCCAGTAAAGGGCGGGATGAGGTCTACTGACGGAGCTGGGCAGAGTTCGGCGGGCAGGACAACTCAGTCATTCTTGTTGCTCAGAAACAACCTTAGATGGTGTCTGATCTCTTGTTTGCAATTCGAGAGGTTAATGAGGGTATTCATTTGCAGGAAGAAAATGTGGTTGCCGGACTTTGCAAATGGTGGGGTTCGATACCATGTGATCCGACACTGACCGAAAACGCCCTGGCGCATTTTAGGCTCCAATGCCTTTCGGGCTGCAACAGGTGGGAAGCAACAGTTCCAGAAATTTAACCATTTGGGATTCGCGCAGCGTGTCTGACAACCTCCAGAATTTGCACCACGTACCTTCCGTACAATGCGCCAACAACGGCTGCAAAATCTTCGCATAAGCGGAGAAACTGTGTCGAAGGTTTGCACCAAGCAAGATCCTCGTTCGAAATCACGTAGAAGTGTGTATAGACTCTGTTGGACACCAAACTTTTCTTCTCTTCATCCACAAGTCATGCCCTTTTCTGAAGTGTTAATCTCAGATTGTGAGTGGTCCGCCACTGTGTCCAACCGAAATGAACAAAAATAGGAATGGTTGCCGCTGCATATTTTAGCGCACTCATCTCCATCACCCTTCGTCCTGTCCTGCGTCTCATCCTTCCGTCCACCTTCGACCGTTTCCGGCAACATGAAGTCATCTGCTACCCCTCTTCTTTCCAATCGATATAGCCCCTCATAAAGCAAAACCAAACACCCCAAAGGCTAGGCGGCACCCTCAGTGCAAAAAGACCAAGGTAAGCCAATTAATTCATCACCATTACTGCGTACTTTGACTGATCATTAATAGGGAAGCGGCCTCAAGGTATCAAGAAGGAACGACCACAGCTATCTTCTCGTAAGAGCGCACGCCTAGAAACTGTATACAAAGATAGGAATACCGAACCAAAGCACCCGCTTCCATCCTCAACTAGCAACACTCCTGGCAGAGAAGCATGTCATTCTCCTCCTGCTATACTACAGAACTAACTTAAGTCAAGTCTCCACAGTCTGAGGGTCAAAAACGAAAGCGAAAACGATCTCAAGACGACGAGACACCCCTCTCTACCGCCACTCCCTCTCAAAAGCGGCCGCGGGCGCCCCCTCCATGACCTCCCGTCCAGCACACAATTGGCGAGAACACAGCGGTCGGTGTCAGCGGGAAGGAGATCAACCCACTTGAATATTGGCGGAAGGAACTCCGTTGGCCTAAGGAATACTTTGAACCGGAGAGCAACATAGATCATCTGCTGCGAGGAAGAAACCTTCTTCATCTCTTCGTGAGAAACAATCAGAAACTAGCCCTGCCGCACCCAGCTCTGCCACGCCTAGTGATCAAAAGCCGAGGGAAGCCAAAAGCACCCCTTATACGCATCCGAGCTACACAACCGTCCTTGCGACCAAGGGTAGCTTTATGGACAAGTCCGACTTGGGCATCACGGATGCAACCAAGAGCCTCTGCCGAATTGTACTGGAGAAAGAGCAGACGCTTCCTCCAGACCCTTTATTTCGCGATGATATATTCAACAAAGCTTGCCGAAAGATACAAGATAGGAACGAGGCAAGGGTAGTCCAAGATATCACTCGATTGATCGCCCCTTCTGCGGAAACCCTGGCAACATATGGTGCCATACATCTCGATCCTTTAGTTGAAGGTGTCAATGAAGGCTGGAATAGCGCGGAACCTTTCTACCGTCCTCGCCCACAACCTGATTATTCTGTGGGGTTCGGACGCTCTGCATTCACGGACGATCAGTTGGGAAAGCTTAAGCCTTTCGTCGGCGAGGTTCCAGATACTTTTACGTCCTATTTCATGGCTAGCTGGCAGATGTACTTCCCGTTTCTGACCTGTGAGGTTAAGTGCGGTACTGCGGCACTTGATATTGCAGACCGACAGAATGCTCACAGCATGACGATGGCGGTGAGGGGTACTGTCGAACTCTTCAGACTGGTGAAGCGCGAAAAGGAACTCCATCGGCAAATCCTCGCCTTCTCAATCTCGCACGATCACCGGACGGTGAGAATCTATGGTCATTATCCTATGGTCGACGGAAAAAGACTACATTCTACCGCCATCCGATCCGTGAGTTCAGCTTCACAGAACTAGACGGTAAAGAAAAATGGACGGCGTACAAATTCACTAAAAATGTTTGCGACATATGGGTGCCGACTCACTTGAAAAGAATCTGTTCAGTTATCGAAGAGTTGTCGCCTGATCTGGATTTGGAGGTCTCACAGCAATCCGAGCCAGGGGAGTCCGGCCTCTCACAGGGATTAGAAAGCCACCATCTCTCCGACCTATCAAGTCATGATGCTGCATCTCTGCTGGAGGAAGCTGACAGTCAATCAAGCCGTGTTGGTTCGCGAGACATTACACCCGATACTTCACTATCTCAGAGGATCGACGGGAAAGCAGTCAAGAAGCCAAAGAGAACGGCTCGACCCTAAGAACTACATCAGTCTCTTAACACTGGTTGAAAATGGGAACGCTCTGAAAGCGATGGGCTGTTTGAGAACGAGGAACATACGTAGGCCAGGCGAGCACTGGGAGCATTTTGCCATAGAGTTTGATAATTGATACGAATACTTGACCGCCCCACAGTCATTTTTGATCAAAGAAGTTGCTGGGCCTAGCAAGAAGATGAGAAGCCTCCACCTCTCCTTCCTTCCCATCTAGCATCCTGTTCTCCCGTCCAATGTCCACAGCCTCCATACCCACTCCCCCCGCAAGCACAGCTGCTGTTGTAACGAGCGCTCAGCTGTAACCTTCAGAGACAACAAACAGCGGTAATAATATACGTGTTGCTGTCTTATGAGTTGAGCCAAGTGTGTTGAAGAAGCTCGTCGGCAGTTGGTCTTCTATCAGGATCCACCTGCAAAATGTCTCTAACGAATGCCCAGTCTGCTTTCGGGACCTCAAAGATTTCTCCAATGAAAGACAATGTGATAGGCATTCCAGTGGGGGCCAGTCTTGGTGAAAATCTCGAAATCTCGTCTTGCCATTTCCTAGGTGCCCGCTCAAGAAATGTTTTGGGAAATGGAATAATCGTCCATAGTGAGCGTAAAAATTCTCGATCTTGTTCCTCGGTAGTTACACCTGCAAGACCACCCATAGGTTGGAAAAGCTTCGCACCAGGTTCCATAAGTAGGGAGCCAATCTGGACAACAGAGAATAGATTAGTGCTCATAGCAAAAGAGGGTGATGTTGGACTTCTTACAACTGCCCCAAAAGACCAAATGTCAGCTGGAGTTCCCCAGGGAATTCCGACCCAAGATTCAGGACTCCGCCAATACGGATTTGTGATCATGCGACATCGGTCCTCATCTCGTCGTGACGCTGAAAGGATGTCAGCCTCAGTACCCGAGCCCTCAGCCTGTGCCACAAAATATACCAACTCCAAAATCGATGACTTTGACTACAATTTCCGACGCGGTCGAGCTTGCAAACTGCGAGAATACAATATTCTCAGGTTTGAGGTCTACAATAACATAATTCAGCCCCTGTGACGTTGATTGTGAAGGTACCTTCTAACCCGTATGAACAATATCTTGCTTATGCGTATTTGAGAGAGCTTTCAAGATTTGCCGAGCGATTGACTTGATTTGAAGACGTGAAAACTGATGTTTCTGGGTTAGGTGGTACCTGTGAAGATCGAAGTCTAGATGTTCGAAGACGCCTGCTCGTGTTTGTTCATCAACTCCCACCGTCAAAACAATCTGATCGACAAGTTGCCGTATGCCTTCAGTGTTTTTAAGTGGACCCTTGAGAATCATCATCTCTGTATCCAGCTGGCGCATAGCCTTTCTCTGCTCGCTGTCTTTGGCACGCAATGGAGACTTGATGACGAATTGGCCTCCATCACTAGCATTTATTAGTCAACATAATTGAAACCGGAAGGTATAGCTGTGAGTTCCCTACCTCTCGGAGCGAGCAAGCCAAACATGTTGATGGTGAGGACTAGCATGTTCGGTGAGTAGATATCTATGCTTCGAGACTGCAGTCAAAACTTGTGCTTGCTGAAAGTGTCGGACGGATAGAGCGCTCATCGTAGAGTAATGCTGTCGTAGTGGACCAGTTGTGGTTCGTGATAGTATGATGATGGTACATTCATAGGCATGGAGATCCGACACGTGAAGGTTCACGGCAGGTCACTTCGGAAAGTTAAGCCAAGCACTAGGCCTAATTGGTCGAAGCACGATTACCGCTCGTTAACCAGACATTCGCTGCTACATTGAAACAGATTAGCGTCCACTAAATCTACTGATGCAAAAGTTCTTGCCGCCGGTCACATCCCAGCGCTTAAAAAGCGATCACGAGTGGCCACTTCTAAACAGTCATATTGTAAGTGAAGTCCGACCTAACAATGTGCAGGCGCTCGGTAATATTTCTCGAATGACTGCTTAGTGGAGGAAGATTGAAAGAAGTGGGCATCTGCCTTCATGTATAAGAATAATCTATCCTTTGTGATATTCTATCTGCTGCTCTTCATTATTCATAACCTTTTCAGTCTACAATTCAGAATCTTCCCTGAATCGCTCCACCTTTCGGAACTCCTATTGTCCACTCGTACCCAACTTACCATCATGTCCGTTCTTTTGAAGCAAATTCAAAAAGGAAAAAGGTTACTGCAGATTTTCCTCTCCACGGAGTCGGACAGCTACCGCAGACTGGCAGGCGCCATCCCTCCAGAAACGATCGAAGCTCACGCGAAGAGAGTCGCTGAGGAGCTTCACCAGCTTCCAGCATCTACGACTACAGCGCAGATGAGGTAAGAGTCTTGAACCTAATTTATTTCAGGACTGCTGGCTCATCTCAATGAAACAAAAGGACCATGTTCCACACGAGCCCGGAGGATGATTCAGAGCACATCACCCTTGACGGCTATGATGCAAATGGCAACCACACTAAGACCATTCACGTAGCTAAGAACAAAAATGAGCAACAGGACTATCGTTAGAAGGCTCCCACCGTATGAAATCCATCACTGCATCGGCTGAGTCGAATTCTAACCCGGTCTAGGAACTTTATGTCTTAGGCGGTCTTCAGGCTATTCCAATCAAAGATGGGAGAAAGTGAATGGAAATGATCCGGTGTAAGGATAGAATTTGTAGGCAGGCATGAATGAATCAGTCCATTTTCCAGAGATTTCCTTGCTCGTTATGGATTGATTGATTGATTGATTGGGTTGGCCAGCCCGCCTCACGTCACCATGTTACCATGTCCAGCGACCCCCTCTCCTGTGTATATGGTCTGGCTTCTATTTACAAACATATCTGTATCAAGAAGTAACTTGCTTGTGTCTTTTCATCGTCAGGCTCATTGGCAGCCGCTTCTTGTGTCAATGTACTTTCAGTCTTCCCACCCACCTCAATCTAACCCTTCTGGCTCTTCCTGGAGTCCCGGGCCCTCCGCCTTCGTGCTGAGTTCACATGTAGCAATGTGTTGTGTGTGAAGAGTTCTTTCCCAATACAAAGGATTCTTTGAGGGGAGGGAGAGGAATGTCGTAACTGAAGGATGATCGATTCTAGGAGTTGGAAGCCCGCCAGGATGATGGCATTATATGAAGGCGAAGAACAGCCATTACGAAGGTGATTAAAGACTGAACATTGCTAATGAAGGTGTGAAACAGAAGCAGAGGTCGTCTACCAACGTCGACCGATGTGAGGGTTCATCATCCTGGCGAAACCGACTATGGCGGGGAGCTTCGGACTCAGGTTAAGGGGTTGACAATGGGAATCGCATTTCGGTTTCGAGTAGCAGCGGGTTGGTGTAGCTTTAGAGGTGTTGGCTGCCTTTGATACGAAGATGGAACGTAAGGATTGGAGTTGGAATTGAGAGAGAAGGTAGAGTCTGGCGCAACTTGGTGGGATGTGGACTAGATTCAGGAGACCCACTTGACAGCGAAGAGCGGTCGGAAGACGAGGAATTGATGGAAATGTGGTCGGATTCGGTGAGGAGGTTTGGACAGAATTCCATGTCGTCGTCGAGGTCCAAGGACTTTTGCGCCTTGAAGCGTTGACGGAAGTTGGTTAAAGCTACGGCTTCTTCCTCCTTGCTTATACTGCGGAGGCAGGGCATAAACACTGGTAGCCCAGACAAGAGCTTGATTTGGAGGAAGAGCATTAATACTAGTGGCTTAGGCGAGATTTTGATTTGGGGGTAGTGCTTTAATAGCTGTGTTCTAGATAATTTCCGGATCTTGATGAGGAACATCAAAAGTGCTAGTCAATCGAGCATACAAGGACACGTGCCAGTAGAAATATCTTGGGAGGGGCTTTTGATGCTTCGCAATTTGCGTCTGGTATGTGCCGGTGGCCTCATAGCATATTCCGTGTCCGGCCTTGACGTTTCCTTTGCTTCCCATCACCAGGTCCATTCAGTCCGTGGGCCGCGACGCGCTTCTTCTCCCTCTGGGCTTCGCAACTTGCTTCAAATCGGCTGATGAGAGATTGTGCCTTGGCCTTCTGCAATACATGGCGTCGCACCAAGGTGGGAACCCAATCAACCAAGTAATGGACCTCACCATCAATATACTCCTTACCAAGAACCCCGTGAAATTCTCGATCACGGAAAACGTCCTCCACTAGCGCGACGTAGCGGTGTCCTGCCTCCAGGATAGTACCAGTGCCTTCGATCGTGGCAGTGCTGGGTCTGAAGCGGTACCATGACGGAGCGTGGGAGAGCTCATCATCGTCGCTATCGGGATCCTCAGCATCAATCTTGGGGTCGATATCGTGGACTGAATTAGAGGGGTCGTGAAGCTCAGCCGAGGAGCAGTCATTTTGCCGTTCAGCTAAGTCCACGACAGGAATCGGAGGACGGACTCTGAGACGCGTAGTAGGTTTTGCAACGTCTTCATTATCGCTACAACAAAGTGAGGAACCTGGACACGTCAGTCTACCCATCCCTATCATGCATGTGTACTCATCCCTTGACTGCCACCCCAAGACCCTGATTTGGACCGTTTTGAACTGCTATTCTCAAACACACTCTCGACGTCGCTCTCCGACGTTCCGCCATCGCTGCTGTCGATGACGACCGACGAATCATCTATAAACCGTCAGATATGTACATGGCATCAAGAAGGTTGTGCTGACTCTGGCTCCTCCTCCGTTTTGCTTTACCCCTTCGCTCTACCACTCGATGGGTGGAAGAGCCTAGGATATTGCTTTTTTCAAACTCATCCCACACCACCAAATCATCGGTCCGATCGTCGGGCGTGTCTGTATTCTGGTTGGTAGCACAGCTACTGTTGTTTTCGACTCCAGGACAAGCCTCCTGTTCTGCGAGATAGCAGTCGAAATCGAAATCGCCAAAAAGGGAGTCGGGGTGGCCCGGAAGACTGATATCTGAAGCACCGTTCTCTGCAATTACTGATTAGTTTGGTGCCTCAATTTGGTGCCCGCCGTGAGATTCTGCCTACCTACGAACCCAACCTGAGCAGAGTCAGACTCTGTACTAAGAGTATGCTGATCTGCCGTATGTAGGCCAGGAGATACTCTACTTCCTGCGACGGATGGAGGACGTTGGATCCCCCGCCTCACCAGTTGATCTGCGGTCATCCCTTGGACACTGTCATGGCTGATCACCTCACATGCTGGTAGGCCTAGAGCATCGCTGGGAGTTTCTGCTATTGGGAGTCGTAGCGCTTGATTTGTCATAACACGTAGCTTGCTTTCCTGCAGATTGCAATGAGCTCCAGTCTGCTGGTCAATGTTAGAGAGTGAGTGGTTTGCGGTAGGCGGCCGTTTTTTGGACTTTTTCGGCCTTTTCAACTTTTCCGGATCATATTGGGAGATCCTCAACGAAGTCGCTGTAGGTGGAGGGAGAAGCAAGAAGGACATTGTGAAGTGGTGGCTTTTGATTCTCTTCTCCTCTCTTCAGACCGTCGGCAGGCGACCCTCTTATACCCGTCCTCCAGAACAGCTTCTCTGCCAGATTTCCAACACCAGGCTACTTTGTGTAAATCCTGCTCCGCTTTCAGCCCCTCCTAGCCGCTCCATCCCTCCTGCCTGCCAACATTTCCTTGAAAATGCCTCACTCGCAGTGTGATCTACAGGAATGACCACGCAGCATAACACAGTTTCAGAAATCCCACATAATCACTGACATAACCACTCCTCCCGCTCAACTACCACCTCAGCCGCACCGATCGCAGCTTCATCTCTCGATCGTCGGGGAAGTGAAGAAAACTCAGAACGAGCAAGGCGTACGCAATCTCAGGGGGAACATCACCGGATGTTGCTGTATCCGCGAGTCAGAGTCTAGGCAGACACGTAGAAAGGGATCAGTGCCTGCTCCGTGGTGGGTCGTATCCTGCAGGCTTTGTTACTGAACTCTAAGCCCTCGTAAGAAGGCGAATCAAATTGAAAGGGTCAGCTTTACTCATGGAGCTGCGTTTTCGACGGATCCCAAAAAGGAAATCCCTATCCCCGTCCAGCACCGCAACTTCATGCGAGCAGAGTCGATGAATCCCGTAAACGACCCCAGAATAGTACCAAGACGAAGGATTTGCACCCAGTAAGCCAGCTGATCGAGTAACTCGTGCTCAGGCGTGCCCAACCCCATGCCGGCTGAAACCAGATTCTGCCCAACGTGCCAGCCCCAATCACCTGCGCTTTTGGACCCAGAAATTGCACCACCGTCGGAGATCTGCAGAGAATTTTGTCAGGTGAGGTGAGTGAACAGAGCTCGAGACCTGTGGATCTGGCCGGCTCCGATGTTGGCCTCCCAGTAAGACAACATCACCCAAGGCACTCTTCGCTCTCTATCGCAGTGCCACGTCATCACAGATTTGTCACTGCAGCATTTGCAGGAGTGCCTAGCATCCACCAGACCATCTTCTGGAATCCTACAGGCTCTTGACCAAACCCTCGTGTGCCATTAGCACTACACCTCATCCAATCCAGAGCAGAGGTCGTGGGTCAATGTTGGCCGAGAGCCTCGCAGGAAGCTTATTGGGGATCGGGGCGTCCGAAGGATTTTGGTATTGGCGCAAGAGCAGTCAGGAGAGAGGTGCTTCCTGAGCACAGAGCCTGCAGCACCGCGCTGAGACGATTGGGTGTCGGGGGAACGGGAGAGCTGGGCGGTGCTCGTGGAACTGCGGGGCTGTAGAGCATCGGTGAGGCCGAGTTCAGCTGCACAAGGATCGTCAGCTCTGAAGTCCAAACTGTGATACCTGCAAGTGGAGACGGGAGAGGAACTCACGGCGCGATTGTCAAATCGGAGGGCGACTTGTCGCCAGAGCAGGGACATTCGAGGATTCGAGGAGGCATGGCGCAAGTGATCAGCGCCGGATCGCGGTGAGTCCGAGGCAGAGCGGTCAGGGATGGGAGCCTGGGAAAAGTTGGGAGTTGGGAAGTGAGGAAAGAGCAGCGAGAGATGTGGGCAGCAGCGCTGGATTTATACCTGAGCTTGGAGGGGTCAGGCGCTAGCGGCCGCATGGCTGGCGGCGGTAGAGCGGCTAGGGCCGTGAGCGAGGAATTCCCTGTTCAGGCAACCGCGGTTTCCTGTTGCGGAATCACCGACATGAATAATACTTATATATTTCTTTACAACACTTATTTATATATTTCACATTTGCACTTTTTATAAGAATATAATATGCACCTCGCTTAGCTTTTATAACCTCGCTTATGGCATAAACAAAGGCTCGCTTAATTTAAAGATATTCCTCGCTTATAGCATAAACAAAGGCTCAGGGTATAAAAATATAGTATGCACCTCGCTTAGCCTTGCTTAGCTTTCATAACTTTGCTTATAGTATAAACAAAGGCTCGCTGAATTTAAAGATATTACAGGCTCAGGGACCCCCTATTAGATCTGTAACTACAGGCTCAGGGACCCCCTATAAGATCTGTAACTACAGGCTTAGGGGCCCCCTACAAAGTCTGTAACTTCGAAGGCTCGCAAACCCCTTTACAGGGGTTATTTATAAAGCTCGCAAAGCCTCCTTAAAATAAAGAGTTATTTACAGCTTGCGATGCGAGGCCTGGATACTAGGCCTAAATAGGTAACTAAAGCGATGAGAGCTAGCCGAGCCTTGGCAATTAGAGTAGTTATAAGGACCTAGAAATCCCCCCTCAATAGAATCATCATTCACACCGATTATTACTTCTTTACAAAACTAATATTCTAGAAGGATTTCCGCTTGCCATAAGAAGTGGCAAAAGTAGGAATAACCTCAACGGCTAAAAAGACGCGCTAAAAAGAATATATATATAAGAAATATACATCTCAAAAATAACAAGTGAAGCAAAAAAGGCAAAAAGAAAAAAGAAGGAATTTATAACAATAAGGATAGTTAATTCCGTAATTTTGTGGCGAAGAAAATAGATTTTAGTAAAGATAACAAAGAAAGCTTTTAAGGGAATTTTTAAAGCTTTGAAAGCAGCGACTTATAGGAGATTCTTTAATATTTTAGCGGCGATAACAACAGCGTCTTAATCTTAAGCACAGATAACGCTAAACAAGCTATTATATTTGGGACTAGTGAAATCTGGGATCTGCTTAGTATTAGTATCAGAGCATATTTGAAAGGATTTTAAAGCTAGGTTAAAAAAAAGGAAATACTTACAAGTTTATAAGGACTTTTTGGATTTGTGTAATACATACACTTTTTGCTTTAAGGATTATTAAATTTGCATTTGTAAGAAAAGTCTTTTCCGAATCGAATAATACATTAAAAATAAAGGACTTAATAAGCGCAAGCAAGAGCATTAAATAAAATCGGAATTAGCACTATCTGTGTTAGCTAAACCCATATCATTAAATTATCTTATTTAATAAGGAATATTTATTTTTAAAATGTATATTTAATTTAATATAATCTATAAAAATTTAATTATTAGCCAAGATATCAAATTGCTAAAGATCAAATTTATACTTATAATTTGATGTTGTTAATTATATTAGAAAAAGAAAATCAGATTTCTAAGAAAAGGCTATTAATTTATAAGAATATAATATGCACCTCGCTTAGCTTTGCTTAGCTTTCATAACCTCGCTTATGGCATAAACAAAGGCTCAGGGACCCCCTATTAGATCTGTAATTACAGGCTCAGGGACCCCCTATAAAATCTGTAACTACAGGCTCAGGGACCCCCTATTAGATCTGTAACTACAGGCTCAGAGACCCCCTATTAGATCTATAACTACAGGCTTAGGGGCCCCCTACAAAGTCTGTAACTTCGAAGGCTCGCAAACCCCTTTACAGGGGTTATTTATAAAGCTCGCAAAGCCTCCTTAAAATAAGAATTATTTATAGCTTGCGATGCGATGCGATGCGAGACTTTAGTACTAGGCCTAAATGAGCAACTAAAGCGATGAGAGCTAGCCGAGCCTTGGCAATTAGAGTAGTTATAAGGACCTAGAAATCCCCCCTCAATAGAATCATCATTCACACCGATTATTACTTCTTTACACAATTATCCTTATCAGTACTATTAACAGCCTGTTTGTATGTATTTGGCTCGTTATTTATATTAATTATTAAGGCTAATTCGTCTGGGGAACTCTCTCTTAAAGTAGCCGAGCTTTGTGGGCTGCTTTGGCTATTACTTATATTATTATCATTGTTGTCATTATTAT